>Ga0070675_100000044_pt1 | contig 77309 bp, 63 predicted proteins | sample KBSM43metaG_FD_65343 | JGI IMG/M metagenome (GOLD analysis project Ga0070675, IMG submission 65343) | Miscanthus rhizosphere microbial communities from Kellogg Biological Station, Michigan, USA - KBS M4-3 metaG | ecosystem: Host-associated > Plants > Roots > Rhizosphere > Soil ... | reverse complement strand
TCAGCGAAATACTCGGCCTGCTCGGCACGAGCCCGTTCGAGCTCGCCGCGCAGCTGCTGCTCGTTCGCGGCAAAGCGTTCGCGATCCGCGGCCGACGCCGCTTCTGCCTGGCGGAGCTTTGCGGTTTCGGCGCCCATCGCGGCGTCGGCCGCCTCGGCGCGGGCGATGACATCCGTGACGCGCTGCTCGACCGCCGACAGATGACTGCGCCGTTCCTGGCGCTCGGCCGCCGCGGTCCGCTCCAGCTCGGCGTAGCGCTCTTCGAGGGCGGTCAGCGCCGCCCGCGCGGCATCGGCGTCCGCCATCGCTGCGGCGGTGGCCGCACGCGCCTGCTCGACGTCGGCGGCCAGGGCTTCCCGTTCGGCGCGTTCGCGAGCGACATCGGCGGACAGCGATGCGACGCTGGTCCGGTTTGCGTCGAGATCCGCCGCGCCGCTCGCCGCCGAATGGAGCGCTGCCTGCAACTGCTGGCGAACCGAGTAGAGCTCGCGTTGAGCTTCGGTGACCGTTTTACGTGCGACGTCCAGATCGCCGCGCAGCGTCTCAACGGCTTCGCTCAAGTCGGTGCTGGTGTTGCGCCCCTGGATCAGTTCGCTATCGAGGCGCGAAGTGGTGACGCGCTCTTCCTGAAGCGCCGCCTGGGCGGCTTCCACATCGCGCCGCAATCCATCGCCGCGCTCGGTTTCGCGCTCGAGCCGCGTCCGCAGTTCCTCGACTTCGCGGCGCAGCGACGCGGATTCCTCGATCAACGCACCGTGAATGCCGGAACCATCCCCCGCGGCAGCTCGCGGTGTGCGCCTGTCGGCGTCCGCTTGCGCTTCGAGCCATTGGCGCGCGGCGGAGGTGTGGGCTTCCTCGCTGGCGACGCGCGCCAGGTCGATAATCAGCGTCTCGAGCGATTCGCTGTTTTCGGGATGCGCCAGCGCTTTTTCGAGCGCCATCAACCGCGCGTCGAGCGCGGCGCGCAGCGCATCCAGTTCCCGCTGGGCGGTTTCGGAGAGATAGGTTCGGAGATCGCTCACGGCCGACTGCGATTATAGTTTTCGTGTGGCATCACCGAAAGTGATCGCCGCGGCGCAGGCCGCGGCCAGTTGGGCGCGCGCCCGGCGCGCGACCTGGACCACCGTCCCGTTGCCGCGGCCAGTCACGCCGGCGACCGTATCGCCCATCGTACAGCCGTTCGGCGAAGTCCTGGATCCCGAGCCGGTCGAAATCGAAACGGTCGTTTTTCCGACGCGGCCGGTTCTCGCACCCGCGCCGCCGCCGGTCCAAAAGACGCGCGGACCGGCCAATCCGCGGGTGGTGCGCGGCGCGATTGCCGCCGGTGTCCTGGTCCCAATTGCGTTGGCAGCGGCTTACGCGATGCGCGGCGGCTTCTCGACGATGCGCGGTCGGGTCGCGGCGCCCACGTCATCGCCGACCGGGTCGGCGGGGCCGAAGGCACCGACCGCCAAGACGACCGGCGTGTTGAAGGTCACCTCAACGCCGGAAGGTGCTCGGGTCGTGGTCGATGGGCGCGACCGGGGTGTGACACCGCTGTCGATCGACGACATCAGCCTCGGCGCCCACCTCGTTGCCATTGAAGCCAAGAATGGATCGGTCGAGCGATCGGTGATGGTTACGGCCGACAGCGTCGCACAGCTCGACGAACAGATTTTCGACGGCTGGGTGGCAGTCTTCTCGCCGGTCGAACTGGTGATTTCAGAGAGCGGACGAGTCTTACGGCCCGACGACCACAACGAGATCATGCTGTCGCCGGGCACGCATCGATTGCGATTCACCAACAGCAAACTGGCCTACGACGAAACCAAGTCCATCGTCATCAAGCCGGGCGAGCGAAACGCCTACAACGTGACGCCGCCGCAGTCGTCCGTGTCGGTGACCGCCAGCCAGCCTGCCGAAGTGTTCCTCGACGGCGCCAAGATCGGCGACACCCCGCTGAATGCGGTTCCGGCCACGATCGGCACGCACGATCTGGTGGTCAAGCGGGCATCCGGCAGCCAGAAGCGGATGGCGATCACCGTCACCGTGAAGCCGTTCGCCGTCAACGTCGATTTCTGATGCTGTTCCTCGTCTTCACGCCGCTCTGCGCGCTGATTCTGCGTCTGCAGACACGTTGGCGATGGCGAACGATCTTCTGGGTGTCGATTGTGCTGGGGCTCGCCGCGGACTTCAGCGGCGACCTGCTTGTGTCGCTCCGCCGCTAGCGCCGGCGTCGTACAGCACCTTTCCGCCGACAATCGTGTAGACGACGCGCGCGGCCGGAATCTGATCCTCCGGTACCGTCATGATGTCTTTCGAGAATACCGTGATGTCGGCGAGCTTGCCCACCGCCAGTGAACCTTTGTCGGCCTCGTCGAATCCGGCGTAGGCGGCGTTGATCGTGTACGACTTCAAGGCTTCCATGCGGCTCATCCGCTGCGCCGGAAAGAACACGGTCCCATCTTTGGTTCGGCGCGACACCGACGCATAGAACGACGGAATCGGGTCCACATCTTCCACCGGCGCGTCGGTGCCGTTGGCGATGATCGCGCCGGACTTCATCAACTTCTGCCACACGTATGCGCCCTCTTCGGCGCGCTGTGCTCCAAGTCGGGCCAGCACGTACGGCGCGTCGGACGTGCAGTGAATCCCCTCCATCGACGCAATCACCCCGAGCTGGCCGAACCGCGAAATGTCCGCGGCGTTGAGGTGCTGCGCGTGCTCGACCCGCCACCGCAGCGCCTTCCCGTTCCGATCCGGATGCTTGCGGAACGTCTCCTCGTAGATGTTCAACGTTTCGCGATTACCACGATCGCCAATCGCATGAACGGCGAGCTGATAATTGTTCGTGATGGCGATCTCCGCGACTTTTCTGACGTTCTCGAGAGACTCCGTATTGAAGCCGCTCGTCGACGGCAGATCCGCATACGGTTCGAGCAGCCACGCCCCGCGTGAACCCAGCGCGCCATCGATCGCCAGCTTGATCGCCCGAACGGAAAAACGCTTATCGCCGTAATTCACGGTTCGATAGCGTGGCGCGTCCGCCGCAAGACGGTCGATCGGTTCGCGCAGCATCATCCACACCCTAACCGGCAGCTTGCCCTCATCAACGACTTTCTTCATCACGTCGATCGTCGCTGGCGGCGATCCGGCGTCGCTCACCGACGTCAACCCTTTCGACAGCACTTCGCGCGACGCCAGCTCGATCACCTGACGCAGGTCGGCTTCCACCTGCGCCGGCGTGCGGGTTGCGCGATCCCGCGCCAGCGCATCGCCAATCAGCGCCTGCGCGCGCTCGTTGAACAGGCCGGTCGGATTACCCTCTTGATCTTTGAGAATCTCGCCGCCGGCAGGGTCCGGCGTCGTCTTCTGGACCTCGGCAACCTTCATCGCGAGCGCGTTCGCAAATCCGGCGTGTCCGCTGGCATGGGTCAGCCACACCGGGTTGTTCGGCGACACACGGCTCAACGCGTCGTGCAGCGGAAACCCGTTGACGTTCGGCTCCGGAACCTCACTCCACTTTTCCTGATGCCAACCGCGTCCGAGAATCCACTCGCCGGGTCGCGCTTTTTGCGCCGCATCACCCACCATCTTGACGATGTCGGCCCAGCTTTTGGCGTTGGCGAGCTTGAGGTTGCGCGCCGCTTCGCCGACGCCGGTGAAATGCACGTGCGCATCGATGAAACCGGGTGTCGCCAACCCGCCCTTGAGATCGATCACGCGCGTGTTCAGACCGATCAGCGGCTGGACCTCCTGATTCGATCCAATCGCGACAATGGTGTCGCCGTTCACCGCCAGTGCCTGCGCCTCCGGGCGCGCGTCGTCGACCGTCACAATTCTGCCGCCACGCAGAACAAGGTCCGCGGATCGTGTCGCGGGGCGCGATTGCGCGAGCGTCGGCACAACTGGCGACGCCGGCGCGCACAATACGACAATCGCGGCAATGAAAATGCGACGAATCATGACCGTCCTCCTCCGGGGATTGTAGTAAAGTTCGATCTTTCCGGGCTGCAGGGGAATTCCTGGGTGTCATGAGCATGATCGGCAAGACCCTCGGCAAATACCGCTTCATCGAACGCCTCGGTCGCGGTGGCATGGGCATTGTCTACAAGGCGCTCGACGAAACGCTCGATCGCGAAGTCGCTATCAAGGTACTGAATCCGGAATTGACCGACACCGAAGTGATGCGGCGCTTCCGTGCTGAAGCCACAACGCTGGCCAGACTGAACCACCCCGACATCGCGACGATCTACGAGATTTTCCGTTCCGACGACGATCTGCTGATGGTGATGGAACTGGTGCGCGGCGAGACGCTCGAGCATCTCGCCCAGCGCTGCGGGCCGTTGCCGCCCGAACGGGCCGCTTACCTGGTCGGACAGGTGCTTGGCGCGCTCGAGCACGCGCATGGCGCCGGCATCGTGCACCGCGATCTGAAGCCGGCGAATGTGATGGTGACCGACCACGGCGGCGTGAAGATCATGGATTTCGGCATCGCCCGTGTCGCTGGAGCCGAACATCTGACCTCCGACGGCCACATGATGGGCACGCCGGCGTACATGGCGCCGGAACAGGTTGTGGCGAAGGAAGTGGACGCGCGCGCCGATCTGTACTCGGCCGGTGTGCTGTTCTACCGCTTGCTGACCGGCAACCTGCCGTTCCAGGCCGATACCGCGATCGGCATGGTCCAGAAACAATTGTCGGATCAGCCGACGCCCGCGCATGTGCATCGCGCCGACCTGCCCGACTGGTGCGAAGAGGTCCTGGCTCGCGCGCTGCAAAAGTCCCCTCCCGATCGATTCCAGACGGCTGAAGAATTCCGACGCGTGCTGTTGGCGTGGACCGACGCGGCGGCGACCGAACACACCGGTGCGTTTGCCGCATCGTTCGGAGCGACACCCCACACGATGCCGGTTCCCGCTGTATTGCCGACGCCCGGCCGTGCATTTCCGGCGCCAACCGCGGCGGCGTTGAAAGCGTCGCCGGTCGGCGCCACGGTCAATCCGCCAACCGAAGTCCCGACCGTCGTGTTGCAGCGACGCCACTTTGCGATGGCTGGAGCGTTGCTCGGCATCCTGGCGATTGGCGTCGCGGTGCTCGCCTACATCGCGCTGCGGCGCCAGAATCCGGTAACGGTCGTGCCGCAGACCGTCGCCGCAGCACCGGAGACCACTCCGTCGAGCACGTCGCCGACTTCGGCGCCCGCGGCCGAGGCGACAGGGGTTCCGGCAACCGCGCCAACCGACCCGCCGCTTCCGACGTCCACCACACCGACGGCAGCAACAGCGCCGTCGACTCCGGCGGTGCCACCGGCAAATGCATCGATTCCGGCGGAGTCGTCCTCGCCGAAGCCGGCCGCAACCGTACCGGCGCCAGTGAAGAAGCCACCGGTCACAGTTGCGTCGAATGCTGCTGCGAAGCCCGACGCGTCAGCAGCGGCTCCTCCTGCCGCGGCGACGGCAGTGGTCGCGCCAGCGGACGCGCCCGAAGCGCCGAAGCCAAGACCCGAAGAAGCAGTTGTGCCGCACCCGCCGTTCTTCTTCGACGCCAAGACCGTCGTCGCCGAGGGCGGCAAGAACCGTGAGCACGATACCAAGATCCTGCTTGCCAGCGGCAAGCTGACCGTCACCGAGAGCAACGATCGCCTGGTTACCACGGTCGCGTTCGCCGACATCGTCGGCATCAGCGTGTCGAGTTCCAGGCAGCCGATGTGGAACTCGCCGCAAGGTCCGGCGGAGATGATGAAGGTCGAGGCCGGCAAACTCGGATTCTTCAAGGGTGGACGCAACTGGTTGGGCGTCCGCACCGCCGACACCTCTCTGGTCATTCGCGTCGACGACGAAGACCTCAAAAAAGTGATCGCCGCCATCGAGGAACGCACCGGTAAGAAAGTCGTGCGCGTCGTCGAGCGCAAGGACTGAGGCCCGGTGTTCACTTTAAGTTTTTCCGACGGCGGGATGCCGCGCGCGCACCGGCTGCGCGAAGGCGACACCACGATTGGCCGTGCTCCCACTTGCGATCTGGTGATCACCGCGCCGCTGATGTCGCGGCAGCACGCGCGGCTACGCGTCAAGGGCGATCGCGTCTTCCTCAAGGACTCGGGCAGCACGTACGGCACGCTGATGAACGGTCTGCCGTTGACCGGCGAGCAGGAAATCACCGCCGGTGCGATCTTCGTTGTCGCGCAAGTCTCGATCACCCTCGAGCGCGACGTCGACGCCGACGACCTACTCTCCGAGCATCACAAGCTGTTCGACGAAACGCACACGATCATTCGCCATATCGACGATCTGACGCGGCCGGTGATGCCGCTGACACCGGTTGTCGGGATGACGCCGGTGGTCGGGATGACACCGTCCGCCAGCCGCCGGTTGGCGACGGCGACCGCCGCAACCCATCGCACGCAAACCGGTACCTCCGCGGTGACGTCCGCGGAACGCCGCCGCAGCGAAGATCGACGCAAGGCCGATCTCGGTCGCGCGGCCGGCGATCGCCGTTCGGGCCGTGACCGCCGCGGCGGCCGGATGTTGCGGCTGCTGTCGGACATCGGCAAAACGCTGGTGACGGTGCAGCCGCTCGAACAGATCCTCGCCCGGGTGGTCGATCTGGTGTTCGACGTGGTGCCGGCCGAACAGGCAATCCTGCTGCTGCGCGATTCGATCGATCAGCCGCTGACTGCGCGGGTGATGCGCAATCGCGACGGCTCGACGCCGGCGAAGCCGACCATCAGCCGGACGATCGTCAACATGGTGATGCACGACCGGGTCGCAATGCTGGCGAAAGACGCGCTCTACGATCCGCGACTCGACGCCAGCGGCAGCATTCAGGCGATGAACATCCGCTCGTTCATGTGTGCGCCGTTGTGGAACCGCACCGAGGTGATCGGCGTGTTGTATGCGGATAACCCGCGGACCAAGAAATTCGTCGCGGAAGATCTCGAAGTGTTCACCGCGCTCTGCAATTACGCAGCGGTCGCGATCGAGCAAGCCCGCTTGTCGCTGCTGCTGGTCGAGGAAACGCGCCGCCGCGAGCGGCTGCAGCGCTATCACTCGCCCGGCGTGATCAACCGCATCCTCCACGCCGGCCCGCCCGAAGCCGGGTTCGTCGCCCAGACCCGCGACGTCACCGTGATGTTCTGCGACATTGTCGGCTTCACGACGATGTGCGAGCACGCCGACCCGCAGGTGATTGGCGACATGCTGAACAACTTCTTCGCGCGGATGGCGGACGTGATTTTCGAGCACGACGGCACGCTCGACAAATTCATGGGCGATGCGATCCTTGCGGTGTTCGGCGCACCGCTCGAGCAACCCGACCACGCCGCGCGCGCGGTGAGCGCCGCTCTGGCGATGCGCCGCGAACTCGCACAAATCAACCGTGAGCGGCGCGGCGCGCCGATCCAGATGCGGCTGGCGTTGAACAGTGGCACCGCGCTCACCGGCGACATTGGCTCGCCCAAGCGCCGTGAGTTCACGGTGCTCGGCGACGTGGTCACTACGGCGGCGCGGATCGAGTCGTCGATTGCGCAGCCCGATCAAATTGTCATTTCGCACCACACCCGCGAACTGCTCGGCGACAGCTTCGCCGTCGTGTCGCTCGGCAAAGTGGCACTCAAAGGCCGCGACCGTGAGATCGAAGTTTACGAGGTGAAGGAGTAGATGGCTGACTGACGGTCAGTTCGAATTGATGATGTAGAGCACGATCAGCGCGATCAGGATCAGCAGTGCGATCTTGATCCAGCTCCACGGCCGCTCGCCCGCCATGTGGCCAGTCACGCCGTTCGCCGCGACGCGATACACAGTGCTGCCATAGGTATAGGTCAGCAACCAGACCGGAACGAGAATGTGTTTGAAAGTCTGGTCCGAATACTCGGCCTGCACCTGCAGGTTTCGCTGGGTATCGCCGGGAACTGCCGCGGCGCACATGCTGCGAACCTTGGCATCCATCTGCTGCCGCGATCGGGTGGCGGCGTTCACGAGATCGAGCTGATAGCGCTCGACCGTCCAGCCGGCCAGGTAACCGGGATCGTAAGGAATCAAACCGCTGGTCGGAAACGGTTCGACTTTTCTCAACAGCGACGCCGGCACGCCGACCGACGCGCACACCAGTTCGTCGTCGAAGGCGTGATCGAGCGAGCCTGCGGCGGGCGACCACTCCACCCGCTGCTGGCGTTTGCCATTCACCGTCACGTAGTAATAGCGGCCGGAATCGGCCGTCCAGTCGGCGTGCACGCGCGCGTCAAACGTCCAATACGGGAGATAGAGGCCGCGCACCGTGTCGGTGAGCGCGCGCTTTTTCAGATTGTTCGGCGCCAGCCACTGACGGCCGTACCACGCGCGTATCAGCTCGCGCGCTTTCGTCTCGGGAATCGCGAACGGCAGCAGCGACTCGGGTGAAAATGCCTCTTTGACCTGTTCGTAGGGCACGAGCTGCGCGGAGCCGCAGAATTCGCAGCGTTGACCAACGCGCTCCGGATCGAATACCGAAATGGCACGGCAACTCTGGCAGCGGACCGAGACTTTCTCGGTCCGCCAGCCACGTCGTGAATCGGGAATGTCGCGCAGCGCCTGCGCCAGATCGTGTTCGACTACGACCGTGTCGGCGCCGCGCGTCTGCAATTCGGCCGGCGATTCGGTGCCGCAGAACGGACAAATCAGCGCGCGCTTCGCCGGACTCCAGATCGCCTCGGCACCGCAGGCGGGACACGCGAATTTCTGGCGCGCAACCGCCGACCCGCTTCCATCCGGGGGCGGCGCTGCCCCCGCGGTCGCATCAGCCAAGGAAATCCTTGAGCGCCTGGCGGGTTATCCGCCACTGCGTTCCGATCTTCCTGCCTTTCAAGTCTCCCTTATCAAGACTGGAGATCACATCCGCTTCCGACACGCCGAGCGCGGTCGCGGCTTCGGCCGGCGAGATCAGTTCCGGCAGCGCTCCCGCGCCCGCCGCAGCCGTTGCTACCGGCGCCACCTGTGTCGCGAAAGCGCCCGCGTTCACCATCGACTGCGCTACCTGCGCGCCAACGGCGAGTTCCGCGCCGAGCGTGCCGAGTCCGCTGCCGCCACCCTTCTCGATGCCCTGCGCCATCTGGAATTTCACGTAGTCGTTCAGATTGCCGACAGCGGCCATGCTCGACCGCTTGTCGATCGCCGCTTCCACCTCCGGTGGCACCGAGACGTTCTCGAGAATGAAGCTCGAGATCTCGAGGCCGTACTTTTCCTTCACGACCGGATTGATCAGCGGCAGCAGTGCGTCGCCCAGTTCGCCGTAGCGCGAGGCCACGTCGAGCGCCGGCACCTTGCTGCTGGCCAACGCATCACTGAAGACGCTGACGATGCGCGAGCGCATGACGTCGGAGAATTCATCGAGACGGAAATGCTGATCGGTGCCGGCCACTTCTTTCAGGAAGCGCGGCACGTCAACGATGCGGAAGTCGTAGGTGCCAAACGCCCGCAGCCGGACGATGCCGAAATCGGCGTCGCGCATCATCACCGGATTGGAGGTGCCCCACTTGTTGCCGGTAAACAGCCGGGTGACGACGTAGTAGACGTCGGCCTTGAAGGGGCTCTGGAAGCCATACTTCCAGCCTTTGAGCCGTGACAGCACCGGGATGTTGTCGGTGGTCAGCGTGTGCTTGCCGGGACCGAACAGGTCGCCATACTGGCCGAGGTAAACGAACTGAACCGCTTCGGATTCGCGGACAATCAGCTGCGCGCCGTTCTTGATTTCCTTGTCATCGTCGGGGAAGCGATACGACAAGGTATCGCGCGAGTCATCGGTCCATTCGATGATTTCGATCAGCTGACTCTTGATGAAGTCCATCAATCCCATGAGGTTGCTCCTGGTCGGATTATAGTGCGCCGATTTCACGAAAACACGAAGTCCCGAAGCCACGAAGAAGATCGCGTTACGGTGGCGGCGAGGCTGTTAATATGCGCCCCATGAAACAGAAACTTTTCCTCGCGTTCGTTCTCGCTGCTGCGTGCGCCGTCGCGATGCGCGCCGGCCAGGGACAATCGCAGGCGCCGCAGCCCCAACCGCCGCGCCCGGCGACGCCGTCCGCCGATCCCTACGCCGGCAATGCCGCGCCCGGCGCCACCGAGTTCCCGCTGGCCGCACCCGCCGGCAAAGACAGTGGCGCACGCACCACTGCCCCGGCCGGCGCGGCCAATCAGGGTCCCTTTGATCCATCGACGTGGAAATACGGTCCGGCGTTCAATCCACCGGCCGGATCGAAGATCTGGAACCCGGCGAAAGTAAAGCTGATGCAAGGCGGCAAGGTGACTGGCGGCACGCTGTTCAGCGCCACCGACCCGGCCACCTACTGCGCGATGGCAAACGCGGGCTACGACTTCATCTGGACCGAAATGCAGCACGATCAGCACGACTGGCAGGCGGTGGCGCGAATGTGGCGGACCTGCCCGACCGCGAAGGCGGTGCCGGGCGTCCGCGTCGCCTACACCGACGAGCGCGAAATTCAGCACGCGCTCGACGCCGGCGCGCTGGTCCTGGTGGTGCCAACGGTCGACAGCGTCGAGGAAGCGCGCGAGGCGGTGAACTGGGCTTACTTCCCGCCGCTCGGGCGGCGCAGCAACGGCGGTGGTCAGGCGTTCGACGCGACGATGTGGGGCGGCGTGCCCGGTGGCTATCGCAACACGATCAACGACAACCTGGTACTGGTGTTGATGATTGAAACGCTCGAAGGCCTGAAGAACGCCGATGCGATCGCGAAGGTTCCAGGTGTGTCGGCGGTGTTCGCGGCGAGCGGCGATCTCGGGAACTTCTCCGGCTACCGACAGGGCGCGCCGGACTACGAGCGCGCGATCAACATCGTGCACGACGCCGCGATTAAAGCCGGCGTGCGGTTGTGCGGCCCGTTAAGCTGGCGCGACCGGCCCGACTTCACCTGTTTCCAGGCCGGCAGCGAGACCGCCGCGATTGCGCGCGGCGCCGCCGCCGAACTCGGACCGTTGGGGAATACGCAGGGGAAGGTGGAAGTGGGGCCTTACGCTGGAGCGAAGTGAAGAAAGTTAGAACTAAGAACTGAGAACTGAGAACTGAGAACTGAGAACTGAGAACTACGGGGTTCGGACCGCCGCAGTCTTCAGTTCTCAGTTTTCAGTTCTAAGTTTTCAGTTCTCAGTTCTCACTTCTACTGAGTTGCGCCGCGCTTTTCTGCCAGCAGCTTCTTGATCTCGTTGACGCCGTTCATCACCGTGATCTCGTGCAGGATCTTGCCGAGCTCTTTCGTTGATGGATGCGGATCGCCGCTCAGCCCGTTGTTCACCCGCGGCGGCGCGTTCGGATCCTGACCGCGGCCGCGGCCACCACCGCGTCCACCAGCCGGCGGCGGGTTGCCGGCGGCGATTGCCGCTTCGCGCGCCTTGCGCGCGGCGACCTGCGCTTCGTACTGCTCGCGCGACGTGCCGGGATCAAACGGAACGGTCTTGTAGGTTGGACGCACGTAGGCACCCGGCGTCGGCTCGAAGTACAGCATCTCCGATGTTTCCATCAGCGCGCCGTGTCCGCCGATCGGCAGATTGTGGTCGTAGAAGTACTTGTCCACGTCTTCGTGCGTCTTGTTGTAGAAGTCGCTGACGTAATAGACGTGCACGCCTTTCGCGGCGTACTTCTTGTCGCTCTCTTCCGCCGCCGCTTTCATCTCGGCCTGGCCGCCGCCGTGATCGCCCATCACGAAGATGTCCTTGAAGCCGTTGAAGTACTGACTCTCGATCTCTGCGAGGATCACCGTCTTGAAGACGTCAGCCGGCAGCTGGACGCCGCCCGGCTGGTCGGTGTCTTCGCGAAGGCCGGTCGCCTGCACGGCCATCGGCAGCACCGGTGCGACCAGCGTTTTTCCGAGGCGCTTCGCCATCTCGATCCCGTGACGGCGCGACATGATCGTGTGGCCGGCGAGAATGTTGTGAGGACCGCGCTCTTCAGTGCCGCCGGTAATGATCAGCACCGTAGTGAAGCCTTGCTTCTGTTTCTGCGTGACCTCGCTGTGCGTCAGCATTTCGAGTTCGACGAGGTTGGCGATATCGGGCTGCTGCGCCCGCGCCACGCCGGGTGCGGCAAGCGCGAGGCCGATCAGTAGAGCGGGAATCTTGCGCATTCGTCCTCCAGAATTCGGCTACTGTAGCACTGGATGATGACGCGTCGTGCGTTTTCGGCGGCTCTGCTGCTCGCGCCGTTTCAAGCGAAACGGCTGCCGCAACCGGGCGTTCGCTATGTGCCGACGCCGCAAATCGTTGTCGATGCGATGCTCGCGCTGGCGCGCGTGACATCTGCAGACATCGTGTATGACCTGGGATCAGGTGACGGCCGCTTTCTGATCACGGCCGCGCAGCGCTACCGCGCCCGCGGCGTTGGCGTCGAAGTGGACCGTTTCGTCCTCCGCGAGGCCGAAGACAACCTGAAACGATCGGGGGTTGCCGACCGTGTCCGTTTCGTCAACGACGATCTGTTCACGTTCGATTTCAGCGAAGCGACGGTGGTGACGGTGTTTCTGTTACCGCAGATGCTCGCGCAGCTGGTGCCGAAGTTCCGCGCGCTGGCGCGCGGCGCGCGCATCGTGTCCCATCAGTACCATCTCGGCGACGACTTGCCGGCGGAGAAAACCGCGGACATCAACGGCGCAACGATCTACCTGTGGACGGTCGGTCAGTCCTTGAAATAGACGATCACCCCGACCGCGCTCTGCGTCCCCCACGAGTGTGGACCATCGGTTGATCGCTGAATCAGGCTGCCCAGAGAGCCGAGGAACTCTGGCCTGCCGATCTTCTGATACTCCACGCCCGCCTCGCCAAACACGCTGAATCGCTTGTGGATGGCGTACTGCACGCCGAACGAACCCGAGAAAGTCTTCGACGAAGCCGACGTCTCAAGCGTTGGCGGGACTCGGGCGATCGTCAGGCCCAACGCCGAGAGTTCTTGGGGACTGAGTCCGGGAATCGCCAGGCTGATTTCGTACTCGAGGGAGGTGTGCGCGTATTCGAACCGCGGCGACGCATACATCCGCAGCGCATCGTGACGAGCGAAATACCATAGCCCGCTGATGCCGAACGCTGCTGTCGTTGTCGTTGCCTCGCCGTCGTTCGAACCGCCGGTCGAGCGAAACCTGAAGTCGGGCCGAACCGCAACCGCATCTGTAACCTGCCACATGAAACTGATCGACCCGGGATAGCCCATGCCAATCCCGATTTGACCGCCTTCCTGCGCCGATGCCGCACTCGAGGACATCACAACGATCGCCAGCGCGATCGCGATGATTCGAAATGGATTCATGAGCGCGATTATAGTTGTCACTCGCGTGAATCGTTTTCGCACACTGTCCGCGCTGGGGCTGGCGCTGCTGCTCGCCATCGCGCATACCTGGCCGATCGGATCGGCCCCGCAAAGCCATTCGCTCAATTACAACGCGGACGCCGAACTCAACGCGTGGATCGTCAGTTGGATCGCCTACGCGCTGCCGCACGAGCCGGCGCGGCTGTTCGCCGGCAACATCTTTCAACCCGACGCGCGCGCGCTGGCCTACTCCGAGCCGCTGATCGTCCCGGCGTTGGCCGGCGCGCCGGTGCGTTGGCTGGGCGGCTCCGCAGTGTTGACGTTCAACCTGTTGCTGATCGCCGGACTGGCGGCGACGGCGTTTGCCGGCTGGTTGGTGATCGATCGTTGGACCGGATCGTGGTGGGCCGGAATGGTCGGCGGCTCGCTGCTGGCATTCAACACCCATCTCTTGACCAGGCTGCCTCACTTGCAGGCCGCGCATGCCTGGGGTCTGCCGCTCGCCGTCTACTACAGCGACCAACTGCTCACCTCGGCCGCCGATCCGAAGAGCCAACGCCGCGCCATGTTCGCGTTGGCCGCGGTGATCGCCGCAGTCGCGATGACGTCCGAGTATTGGTTGTTCTTTGTTGCCGTCATCGTCGCGATTCAAGCGGCGGTGGGCCTTCGCGACCAACGCTCTGCGCTACGCATCGGAGCGGCGATCGCCATCGGGCTGTTGATCGCGCTGCCAGCGCTGCTCCCCTACTTGCGGCTCGCGGCAGAAGGTGTGCGAAGGCCGATCGAGCAGGCCGCGCAGTTCGCGGCAACACCGACGGGCTACCTGGCGTCGATGAGCCGACTGGACGCTCCGTGGAGCCGGCGATTCGTCACCAAGGACGTCGACGTGCTGTTTCCGGGCGCGATCGCTATTGCCCTTGCGGTCGCCGGCGCCACCGCTGTGGGGGCCGGCGATCGACTGACTCGCCGGCGTGCGATCGCACTTGCGATTATCGCCGTGGTGGGACTCGTCTTGTCGTTTGGACCAGCAACGCCGATTTATCCGTTGGCGTATCGCCTGGTCGTTCCGCTTCAAGGCCTGCGCGTGCCGGCGCGCTTTGGATTTCTGCCGCTGATGGCGGTTGCGTTCTTTGCCGGCTTGGCGGTCGGTCGCGCGAAACACCGTGCGGTGCTCGGCGTGGTTGCCCTGATCGCGGTCAATGTCGAAGCGTGGCACGGGCCGATCAAGACCACACCGTTTCAGGGTGTCCCGCGAATCTACCGAATGCTCGATCAGGAACCGGCGCCGGTGCTGCTGGCCGAAACGCCGTTCTGGCCAACCGACGCGATGTTCGGCAACGCCGAGTACGTGTTGAACGCGACCGGGCATCACTTCGCCATCGCCAACGGTTACAGCGGCTTCACGCCCGACGCATACCGCCGTCGGGCGCAGTGGTTCTGGTTCTTTCCCGAAGAATGGGCGGTGACGACGATGCCGCGCGAGGGTGTGACGCACGTGATGGTGCACCTCGAACAATTCGGTGCCGAAGCGCCGGGGGTGCTGGCTAAACTCGCCCACGAACCGCGCCTCGAGTTGATCGCCGCCGATGCCGAGCATCGCCTCTACCGCTTCACCAGCAGGCCCCGACAGCCGTAGACTGCGGCGATGGCGCTCCCCAAGCTGATTCCCGCGCTCGCCGACTTGACCCAGGACATCGCCGGCCCGTTGCCGGTTGAACTGCTGCGCGAGTGGGTCTCCGGACATCAGAACCTCGACAAGGCGACCTCGTTGCTGCAGCCGTTCGCGATCCGCGGTACGGTCGTCGCGACCGACTCCTCCGGCCTCAGCCGCATGACCGAAGAGCGCGATCTTCTCGACGTGCTTTCACTGGTTTCGCAACCAAAGGAAATTGTTCACGCGATGGGGGTCGCGGCCGGCGGCCGCGCGATCGGTACCTGGGTCGCCGACAACACCGAAATGCACTATGCGCCCGAGGTCGCGATCGAAGCGATCGTCGGCGCGATGGTTGAAGCGCAGGCGCGGATCGCGGCCGACACCGAAATCCGGATCGGCATGTGCGTGCATCAGGGAGAGTTCTACGAGATCGGCGGCGGTTTGTACGGCCGTCACGCCGACACCGTTGAATACCTTGCTGAACGATTTGCGGCACCCGGCGAGATTCTGCTGACGCAGCCAGTCGCGGAATACGTGATGGACCGATGCGGCCCGATCGCGCCGCGCCGCGAGCTCGATGTCATCTATCGCGCCGGGGTGTGGTCGCTGACTGACGGGAAGCGGCTGTCATCCGCCGCGGACGGCACCGGCATCGGAACGGCTGCCTACCCACATCCGTTTCCCGACCCGTTTTTTCGATCGCTGTTGCGCCTGCGGACCACCGATACGCCCGGCGAATTACGGGCGGAAATCTACCGGACACATCTCCACGACCGCACGATTGTGTTCATCGCACGCGAGCGCGACACCGTCGATTCGGGCAGCATCACTTCGCTGCTCGACGACCTCGCCACCAATGCGGTCATGGAAGCGGTGATCGATGGATCCGCCCCAGCCGACCGCATCGCCAGTCTCGGCGGCGGGCTGGCGATCCTGTGCTTCGAGGACACGCAAGCTGCGGTTGACGCGTCATTGACGATCCGGGACGCGTTCGTCGAAAGCGGGCTTCCAGTGAAGATCGGCATCGACGCCGGGCCAGTCCTGGTATTCACCAACCGCCGCGGCCGGAGCGGTATTTCCGGGGACGCGGTCAACATCGCGTCGAAGATCGCCGAAGACATCGGCATTGTTAACATGATCAGCGTGACCAGCCGGGCGGCCCGCGCGGTACGCGGCCTCAACGGCGCGGTTCCGTTTCACGCGACGGTGTCGCGCGTCTCGATCAGCGGCATCCGTTGGTAACGCGGCGGCAAAGGATGAACGCGGCGCTCCTACAGCGTAATCGTGACGATGTTGTTGGCGAAACGGGTCGCGAACTGTTGCAGCGCGCGCGTCGCGGGGCCCTGGACGACGGCACCAGTCGTGGTGTACTGCGACCCGTGGCAGGGACAGACATAGCGCGAACTTTGAAAGCCAGAGACGTTGCACTGCTCGTGCGTACAAATGGCGGTGAGCGCGACAAACGTGTCTTGCGCGGTGCGCGACACGAGAAAATTCCCGGATGATGACTGGACGAACGCGGCGCCGCCGACGGTTGCGAGCGGCGACGCGGCGTCGACGGTGACGTTCACGGTGCCACTGCTGACGGTGCCGTTGACGGTTGTCAGCGACGGCGCTGAACTCGACGGACCGGAGGGATTGCCGCTGCAGCCCTGAAGAATGGATCCGAGCGTTGCCAGCGACACCACCTGGCACGCCTGCGTAACAAACTCCCGACGTTTCACTGAGTCTGCCTTTCCGCGCGAACACGCGCGCGTCTCGGCGCGGTGCAACAGATGTGCCGCGTAGCCGCTCCACGAAACCCGCAAAAAACGCTAGAATGTGCCGCACTTTACCGCGGACTTTTTCACCAAGAGAGGACGTATGGCCAACCTTGCAGACATGCCCCGTCGTTCGTTCCTGACGCAGGTCGGGACAGCCGGAGCGGCGGCGGCCGCTGCCGGACTGACCGTCGTGAACCCCGCCGCCGCACAAACCGGCGGTGGCCGCTTCCAGCCGGCCCGGCACTCACAGGATGACTGGTTGGATGCCGTTCCCGGCAAACACCGCCTGTATCTCGACGCGTTGACCGGACCAGGCGCCGGCGACGCGCTGCTGTTCGCAGGAAATTTTCTCAACAACAGCAAGGACGCGTATCAACTCGCCGATGGCGACAGCGCGGTGGTGATCTGCCTGCGGCACTTCGCGACACCGTTTGCGTGGAACGATTCGATCTGGACGAAGTACGGCGAACCGTTCACGCAGATGCTGACCAAGATCAACGATCCCAAGACCGGCAAGGCGCCGACCATCAATCTCTATCGCGTTTCCGGCTACGGAATGCAGCTGAACAATCTCGGAACGACGATCGACGACCTGCTCAAGCGGGGTGTGAACTTCGCGGTGTGCGACACTGCCACTCGTTTCGTTGCGGGCCAGCTGGCGCAAGCCACCAAAGGCGACGCTGCCGCGATCATCAGCGACCTGAAAGCCAATACGATTGCCAACTCGCATTACGTCTCGGCCGGCATTGTCGCTACCAACCGCGCGCAGGAAAAGGGTTACACGCTGGCGCACTGCGGCTAGATTTCCAGGGAGGATGGGAATGTTCACGCGAATGATCAACTGCGCCGTTGCGGCAACGGCGGTCGTGGCGATTGCCGGAACCAGCGTCGGCACGTCGGGACAGGCGGCCATCACGCCGACCAACGACGCGCCGAATTCGTACGTCAGCCACGAGAGCTATTTCAAGTTGCCTGAGGGCCGGACCTGGGGATCGACCAGCGCGATCGATATCGATAAGGATGGCAAGACAATCTGGATCGCCGAGCGCTGCGGCCAGAACAGCTGTCTTGATCGGGCCAGCGGGCAGATGTCGAACCTCGACACGGTGCTCCACTTCGACGCCAGCGGCAAACTGATCAAGAGCTTCGGCGCCGGCCTGATGATTTTCCCGCACGGCATTCACGTCGACCGTGATGGCAACATCTGGGTGACCGACGGCCAGGACAACGGGCCGACTCCGGCGCGCGGCGGCGCGGGCCGTGGCGCCGGTGCCGAAGCCGGCGGCCGCGCGGCCACGCCGATCGGACCGGTCGGCCCACCGGCCGGAGCGACCAAAGGCAGTCAGGTTTACAAGTTCAGCCCTGACGGCAAGTTGCTGCTGACGCTCGGCAAGCCGGGCGGCGCCGCGGCTCCCGAGTACTTCTATCAGCCCAACGATGTCGCAACCACTCCGAACGGCGAGATTTTCGTCGCCGAGGGACACGGTCGCGGCAACAATCGGATCCTGAAGTTCGACAAGATCGGCAAGTTCATCAAGGAGTGGGGCAAGCTTGGCACCGGTCCCGGTGAGTTCGATCAACCGCACGCACTGGCGTTCGATTCGCGCGGCCGTTTGTTTGTCGGCGATCGCAACAACAACCGCATTCAGATCTTCGATCAGAACGGGACGTTCATCGAGGAGTGGACGCAGTACAGCCGCCCGAGCGGCATCTACATCGACAAGAACGACATGATTTACGTCGCGGATTCCGAGTCGGAATCCGTGTCGCGCAATCACAACGGCTGGAAGCGCGGCTTGCGCATCGGCCGTGTGAAAGACGGCAAGGACGGCAAGGTGCTGGCGTTCATTCCGGATCCGGACGAGAAAGCGACCGGCACGAGTGCGGCCGAAGGCGTGGCGGCGGATGCTGCCGGCAACGTCTACGGCGCCGAGGTCGGCCCGAAGCGCGCGATGAAATACACGAAGAAATAGGTAGGGACTGGGGGCTGGGGACTGGGGACCGGGAAGTAGGAAGTCGGAATCCACGCAACTCCGACTTCCGACTTCCGACTTCCGACTTCCGACTTCCGACTTCCGACTTTCGACTTTCGACTTCTTTACTGCCCTCCCGGATAGCCCAGGCGAACGACTCCCGCTTTCATTCCAGCGACGGTTCCCTGCGTCAGCCATTCCAGCGACGCGCGGAACAGGTGGCTGCGATTCTTTTCCCACATCGCGTTGTGCGACGAGCACGCCAGGTCGACGAACACCTTCTCTTTCGCGGCGAGGTCCGTGAACAGCTCGCGGACGCGTTCGGGCGGCACTTGCTTGTCGTGCGCGCCGGCGACCATCAGCGTCGGCACGAGCGTTTTTCCGGCCATCGCTCCGTTCCAGCCCCACGTCGTCGTTTGCGGCGCACGGCGGACGCCGGGTCCCCAGGTGGCGCCGACCGGATCCGATGCCAGCATCGCCGACCAGACGGCGTCGCCCGCGGCGGGATCGTATTGATCGGCGCAGGCCACCTGGCGGTCCCAATTCGCATTGAATTCTTCGCGCGATTGCGTGTTCATCGGCACGCCGTCTGCGGGGAGTTTCGCCGGTGGCGCCGTGGCGGCACCGCGGTTGTAGGCCGGCGCGAGCAACACCAGCTTCTGAACATGCTCGGGATGCTGCCCGGCATAGCCGCCCGCACGCGGTCCGCCGAGCGACCAGGCGACCATGCTCATCCTCTCGACATGCCGCAACCCGCGGATGTATTCCACCGCGGCGCCGATGTCGTTCCAGTCGGACGCGATCGTCGTTAGCGCGTGCGGATAGCTCGCCGCACACGGCGCCGTCACAAAAGGCGCCTGACGGTCCTTGGCCAGGTTGCACGGATCGCTCATCGGTCCGGGGCGCGTCGAGCGGCCATAGCCAGTGGTGTCCATGGAAAAGACGTCGAAGCCGGCACGCGCCAGAAACGCCATCCAGCTGTAGTCCTGATACGGCACATCGAAGGCGACTTCGGCGGGAGTGCCGGCGCCGTGCACGAACAACACCACGCGATCAGCGAACGAGCCGCCACGCAGCGCGCGTCCGGCCTGCACCCGTTCACGAACGTAAATCTGCGCCGTCTCGCCGGCCATCGCCGGGACGGTGGACTTCACCCGGACGAAGTGGTCCAGAGTGAGGATGCGTTCGCTGTCGTCCGCAGATAGCGACGCCACCACGAGAGGCGTTACCAACACGAGCAGTATCAATCGGCGCATATGTTTCTCCACGGATTCGCCTATTCTTATTCAACCGCTACTGAATAGTCGCGTGGATTCATCAGCGCCGTGGCGGTTCGGCCGCTTCGCGTGCGCGGCTATCGAGGCTCGCGCTCTGCTGCGCGCATCTCCGTCGTCATCTGAGCGGAGGCGCGTTGAGGCGACTGTGGCGCACTGCCGTTCGGAGGTCGCCGACTCGGGTGCCACGAGCGCGCGAGAAGACTCGGACTCCAGGTCAGGTTGCGAACCTGACCGGCCACTGAAAAGAAACGTCCCCGCAGCGCGCTCCGGCGACCGGAGACGGCAGCGCGACGCAGTTGCCTCAACAGAGCGCCTCGGCTTCTGGTGATCTGCGGAGCGTGCTCGCGCAGGACCGCATTGGAGGCGAGGGTCCGACCCGCGGGCCGGAGCGAGCATGCTCCGCGATCAACCGCTGCGCGGTGCTATTTTTTGGCGACTGCCGGATTCACATATCCGGCTGCGAGCACGCGCTCCGGGTCAGGACGCACGCTCAGGTAATCAACGTGGTCGATGATGTCCGTCCAACCGTGCGGCACGCCGGCCGGAATGACGATGATGTCGCCAGTTTTCACCTTGCGGCGCACGACGTCCGAGCCGGCGATTGCGCCGCTGCACGACGGACCGTTCAGTACCTTGGTCACTTCGCTTTCGGGCGGCGACTTGCGGCCATTGATGATCTTGCCGCCGGTCACCAGCGTGCCGGTGCCCGAGACGATGATGTAGGTTTCGGTCTGGCCGTCGTGATAAATGCCGCCGCCCGCCGCGTCAGCGGGAGCCGGGGTCATTGCCTCACCGCACGGCTGCGCGGTGGCCGCTGCGCCGCCAGCTCCGGCTCCAGCGCCCGCGCCGCGAGCCGCACCGCCGCCGGCTGCCGCACCGGCGCCGGCGCCGCCGCCACGTGCCGGCGCCGCGACGCGATGAATGATTCCGACCTGCACGTTCGTCTTACCGACATCGACACTGACGATCTGCCGATCGACCCCGGGCAGTGCGTTGACGGCCTTCACCTCTTCATCGGTAATGTAGGTTGCGGCCTTCGGGCCGTTGTTCACGACTTGCGCGCCGGCCATCGCCGGCGCGAGCACACAAGCGACAGCCAGCATCCGCAGAGCAGTACGCTGCATGAGAGCCTCCCTTTTGATTGCACGTAATATATCGCTATGATCGCCACGCGCCGAGAATTCCTTGCCGCGGCCCTGTCGACTCGCTTCGCTCGCGCAGGACAGGCTCCGTCGATGGGCGTTGCGCGCTCGAGACAGGCTTCCACGGCTCAGCCCGCAGCGCCACCGCAGCCGCTGGGCACTCGGACGGCGCTCAAGCTCGGCACTGATCGCGACGGATTCGTCTACGTCCCGAAGGATTACACGGAACAAACGGCGTTGCCGCTGCTGGTGATGCTGCACGGCGCGGGCAGCACCGCGCAGTCGGTGCAGTATTCGTTGCCGCTGGCCGACGAATTCGGCGTCATCATCCTCGCGCCCGACTCGCGCGATGAACGGACCTGGGACGGCGTCCTCCGCAGCTGGGGACCGGACGTCGATTTCATCGGCGAGGCGCTGCAGCAGACCGTCAACCGTTATCGCGTCAATCTGTCGCAGCTCGGCGTCGGCGGTTTCTCGGACGGCGCGTCATACGCGCTCGCCTTCGGCATCAGCTACGGCGACCAGTTCAAGCACGTCATCTCGATGTCGCCGGGCGTGATGCAGCCGATTGCGGCACGCGGCAAGCCACGTATCTTCCTGTCGCACGGCACCAACGACCCGATCATGCCGATCGATTTGACCAGCCGCCAGTTCGTGCCGAAGCTGAAGGCTTTGGGCTATGACGTGACATATCGTGAATACGAAGGGCGTCACACGCCTTCACCGCCGGTCGTCCGCGAAGCCTTTCAATGGTTTCGCAACTGACCGCGCGGAAATTGTTCTACCACTTTCAAAATTGATCGGTGCGGGTGGCCGCAACAGCGATTTTTCGCGGTTCCCGGCGAGATTCGCATGGCACCGGAGTTGCCACAGCGGAGGATTCAGCCGCTATGCCTGACGCCAAGCCAAACGCCGCCCAGCAATCACCGACATTTCTGATAATGGACCAGCGTGCGCCTGCCAGCGTGCGCGAGCTGATCCTGGAAGCCGACGGCTGTCTCAAGGCCGGATTCCTCACTGGCGGCACAGTTTGCGCCCAGCGTGCGATCGCGCTGCTGATGGAACACGAGGGCGCCCAGGGCGCCACCTACGAGGCACGACTGCATGCGCTCAGTCAGAAATTTCCATCGGTGCCGCAGTCGCTATTCGCGCTCTGCATCCGCCTGGGAGATTCAGCGAGCAAGGAGCATCCAGCGCTCGACGTTGAACGACTCAAGGTCCTGAACGTCGCGCTGAAGATCATGCTCTATGAGATTTACGTGTTGGGTCCCGAACGCACCGAACGGCTGAAGTACTTGCAGCAGATGCTCGAAGCAATCGAACCAGGCGCGCACAAGCAAGGTTCGACGGTCGTCGCCTTTCCTGGATAGCTTCCCGTCCATCCGCGATCGTTCACGCGACGCCGCCGACGGCATTAACGGTGGGCGCGGATGAACGACTGCATTTGCGAAAAGGCGGGGCTATTGCTCCAGTCGTCGCGCGTGATCGCGCTGCCGCAGCTCCGATCGTCGGCCGCCTTGTGCATTTCGTAAAACATCAGCGCGCCGAGCCAATCGCGTCGCGGGTAGACCCCTTCCAGCACCTGGCGATAAAACAGTGCCTGGCCGATTTCGCCAAAGAACGTCTGGCACGACCGCATCCCGGTCTCGCTCAGCCACACCGGCTTCCCGCCAACGAACGGCAACACCAGCGTGTCCATCCATTGATCGAGCGGCGGTGCGTCGGCATACCAGTGAACCGTCACGATGTCGAACAGTGCGCCCGAGCTGCCCATGACCGCCGGAAACCAACCGTCGTGAGACGAATGCCAGCTCAAATCCGGTCCGAGCACGCGCGCGCGAGGGTTGGCCGCGACGATCGCGGCGCGCGCAGTCGCGACCAGTCGGGTATACCGCTCGACGCTGCGGCCCTTCAGGAACTCATCGAGGTCTGCTTCGTTCCACACACCCCATAGGGTGATGTCGTCTTTGTAGCGGCTGACGGTCGCGAAGACGAAGTCGTACCAATCCTGCAGGACCAGCGGCGGATAGTTGAACGGATGGCCACCATTCGCCCAACGCGGAGCGTACGCGAGCGAACCAAAAATCGTCAGTTGCGATCGTTTCGCCTCGTCGCGCCACGCGTCAGTGATCGTCCAGTCGAAACAACCCTTGCATGCCGGTTCGATGACGTCCCATCCGTACGGTAAGCGGACCAGAGTGGCGCCCAGTTCGCGCATCTTGTCGCCAATCTGTGGGGTGAGAACGCGGGTGTTCATCCCGTACTGGAGGCTTTGCGCCACGGCATTCGCCGCCGCCGCGCAAGCCGCGATGAAAACCACGGTGAAGCAAGCGATGCCGTGCCATGATAATCGGCACCCCGATGCTGCGACGGTGCGCTCTTCGATCGACCTTGGTGTGCGTGCTGATCGTCTGGCTGGCCGCGGCAGCAGCGGCACAAACGCAGTCGCCTGAGTTTTTTGTCGGCTACTCATACCTCGCCGATCCGAATCACTCCGTACTGACCGCCACCGCGCGGGACAATTCGCTGCCGCTCGGCTGGGCCGTGGGTATGGCGTGGCCGGCATGGCGGGCCGTGTCGATTGCCACGGACGCCAGCGGCCACTACAAGCGACAAACGACCTTCGTCGACGACATTACCTTGACCTATCACACGCTCGCCGCGGGTCCGCGCGCCGCTGCGACGATCGGTCCATTCAGGGAATTCGTCCAGGTACTGGTCGGCGCGGCAATCGGACGCGGGTCGGCATTCGGCGTGACCGTTTCGACGACCACGGTGCTGCTGCAGGGCGGCGGCGGCCTCGACTACCCTGTGACGCCGCGCCTCGCGCTGCGCGGCGAACTCGATTACCGTCGCCTGACCGGCAGCGACTCGGGGCGCTTGCCATCGAACCAGGTCCGCGTGGTTGCGGCCATCGTCATCCGCTGAATGAAGATTGCGCTGATCGTACCGGGCGGCGTCGATCGCAGCGGCCGTGAACGCGTCGTGCCGGTTCTGCTCTGGTTGATCGAGCGGCTCGCGCGGCGGCATTCGCTTCACGTCTTCGTGCTCGATTACTACGCCGAGCCCTGTACCTACCAATTGTTCGGCGCGACCATCCACGATCTCGGTCGCATCACTGGTCCGCCGGGCTTTCGACGTATTCGCGTCGCCGCCCGGCTCGCAACGGCACTGCGGCAGCACGGTCCATTCGACGTCGCACATGCCTACTGGGGAATGCCCGCCGGCGTCGCCGCGGCGGCGGTTGCGCAACAGGTGCGCGTGCCAACCGTTGTCACGCTGTCGAGCGGTGAGCTGGTGAGCCTCAACGACATCAGCTACGGACTGCAGCGCCGATGGCCGGACCGACAAGCGATCCGCCGGATGCTCCGCCGTGCTTCGGCCATCACCGTGCCCACATCGTACATGGCGAGCCAGCTCGCGGCGCATCGGCGCGAGCCGGTGATCATCCCGATGGGAGTCGATTCGACTCGCTTCGTCCCTTCGACACGCGCCGACGGTCCGCCATGGCGCCTGATTCGCGTTGCCAGCATCAACCGAGTGAAGGACTATCCCACACTGTTGCGGGCGATTGCTGCTCTTCCCGACTCGGTCACTCTCGATATCGTCGGCGAAGACACGCTCGGAGGCGCCATGCAACGACAAGCTAACGAACTGGGCATCGATCGGCGCGTGACATTTCACGGCTGGCAGCCCACCGAACGGCTGGCGACGCGGTACCAGTCGGCGCACATCAACGTTGTCTCGTCGCGACACGAGGCGTGCAACGTGACGATGCTCGAGGCGGCCTGTGCCGGTATCCCAACCGTCGGAACATTGGTCGGGCACGTTGCAGACTGGCACCCCGATCGGGCCGTCGGCGTCCCGATCGGCGATTCGCCGGCGCTGGCCGGCGCTATTTTGAGCCTGCTGCGCGACTCCGATCGGCGCGAACGAATCGCCGCGAACGCGAGGCAATGGGCACTCGCGCATGACGCCGATTGGACGGCCAACCGCTTCGAGACGTTGTACGACACAGTCATCCGAGCCTGATCCCTCGTTCGGGGATCGGACAGCCGGCGATGCGTCGGGCCAGTCCCGAGTCGACCAGCTTGGCAACGCCATCGATGAAGATCGATCGCGCCGAGCCGCCGCGAGCGCGAAAGGCGGGGCCGAATCGCCACTCGCCGACCATCGGCCGGCCGCCAACCGCAACCAGGCCGAGCGAGTTTCGCGACGTCTCGAGCAGCGCTTCGGCAGGGCTCGATCCCTTGGCCGGAACGACGATGAAGTCCGCGGGTGAACCGACGGCCAGGCGTCCCGCGTGCACCAACCGAAGCATCCTGGCCGCCGAGGTCGTCACCATTGCGAGCAGTTCGTCAGCCGACACGCAGCCGGTAGCGCGAGCGACGCGTAATTCGTCGAGCAGGTCCGCTGATCCGGTCAACCGCGAATCCGATCCGAGTGCGACATTGGGCGCGCTGGAGCGATCCGCGTCCATCAACGACCGCACCGATGCTGTCCGTCCGAACAAAAACACGTTGGAGGCGGGACACCACACCAGCCCCGTATCTGCCGCAGCGATCCGCCGAAAACCGGCGGCATCGATCGCCACACCGTGGACAACGACGGTGTTTGGTGCGAGGCAGCCGAGCGCTTCCAATCGCGACAACTCTCCCCTCGCGTCGTCATCGATACCTTCGGCGAGATGCACGAAGAAGGGAACGTCGGCAGCGGTCCGGCGCCAGCGTTGCTCAACCGATCCACCCGACTCGCCACGTGCGCCTGCCGGTTCGCGTTCCAGTGCAAAGGAATGCGCCCAGCCGTAACGCCGCACCACTCGAATCGGCATCGTTCGCCGCAATTCGCTGTAGTACGGATTGTGATGCGCGACAGTGGTGGCACCTGACAACAGGTTCTTCAGCGCGCCGGCGAACAACCGTTCGGTCAACGGCAACAGCCGTCCGTCGCGGATGACCGGATCCGCCGCCAGCCGCGGCCGCATATCGTCAATCCACTGCGTGGCGTTGTCGTAGCGGTCGCGAAACTTCTGGCGGCCGTAATGATTCAGCTCGAGATGATCGTGGGCGTTGACCAATCCGGGCAGCACAAAGGCGCCGTCGACGTCGATTACGGTGTCGCCGCGATGCGGCGGCTCGCCGATTGCCAGAACCCGAGAGGTGAAACGCAGCGTTTCGAGGACCCGGACATTGACGAGCGTAACGACCCGCCCCCAGATCATGGGCCGAGCGACGCGTCTTTGACCGCGTGAAAAATCGCCAGAACCGGCAGCTCGCGACGCTTGATGGTGAGACGCGGCTCTCGAATCGCGCGTACCGTCAATCCGGCGGCAGCAAGAGCAGCCAGATGATCGTCGATGGTATGCGGCTCGAAAGCCACCGCGCGTAGTTCGCCAGTGGCGTCGCGGAACGTCCGCTGCCAGCCTTGCTCGGTCCAGACCGGATGGAAATCCGAGTACACCAGATGGCCGCCCAGCGAGAGCACGCGAGCCATCTCCGCGGTCCAGCCGCGCAGGTCCTTCACATCGCCGACCATCAACGACGCGTTAACCAGCTGAAAAGTCGCGCGCCGAAAAGGCAGCGCGCAGGCGTTGGCGCAAATCCTTGGCCCCGCTCCGCATCGCAGCATTGGCATCGACAGGTCCACGCCGACGACCGTCGCGCCGGTCGTTGCGAGAATCGGCAGGTACCGGCCGGATCCGGTGCCCACATCGAGCGCGCGCGATGCCACGATTGCGCGGATCACGCGCTCGACAACGGTCTCCTCGCTCTGCATCAGCGGGTTGTGGGCCGACGCCGCGTAGGTATCGGCCCACAACTCGTACGCCGCTTGAGGTTGCAGCAGCGTTGTCATGGTCAGAATCCAGTGGTTTCCGGGCGCTGATACTGCATCAGTCGATGCAACGCGCGCAGTTCGTACGGCGCTGCGTAGACACCGAATGAATAGCGCCAGCCACTCACCGCTTTCAGCACCGAACGGCGCCAGGACGTTAGTCGCGGATCGGTTATGGTCGGATAGAACGCATTGATCACGCGTTCGAAGTTCCGAACGCGGCGGCGTACTGCGTCTTCGATCCACGGGATGTTGTCGCCACGCCGCATCGACAGCTGCTGCCACGCCGGCGAAGCCCATTCATCGAGCGTTTCGGGAAAGCGAAATCCCTGCTTCTGAGCGTCTGCGTAGAGCGCGCCGGTCATCGGCACCGGCGTGTAGGTATAGAGGATGATTTCGGTCGCCGGGTTGATCTCTTTGATCTCGCGGATGAACTCGAACGTCCGCGCCACGTCGTCCAAGGGATCCGGCGGACAGCCGAGCACGAACGAAAACTCCGGGATCACACCGTGGCGTTTCATGCGCGCGGCCAGCGCCAGCGTCTGACCGGACGACGCCTTGCCGCCCTTGTTCATCGCCGCCAGCATGGCATCGGTCCCCGATTCGGCGCCCGAGAACACCATCTTGAGGCCCGACTTCGCCATCTTCCGCCAGGTCGCTTCGCTGTATTGCATCAACGTATCGACCCGGCCAAGCGCCCACCACGCCAGATTCAGGTCGGCGATTCGCTCGCAGAATTCTGCAGTGCGGGACTCCGAAATGAAAAAGTCCATGTCGTGCATCTGCACCGCATCGATTCCGTAGGTCGTCGTCAGAGAACGCATCGCCCGCTCCATTCGCGCGGGCGACTGGGCAATCCAGCGACGATTCGACATCGCCACAACCGCGCAGAAGTTGCACGCGAATGGGCAACCAAACGATGAGTTGTACGCCAGGGTACGGCGGCCCAGGTAGTTGCGCTGAATGTAGGGCGCAATGTCGATGCGGTCGTACGGCAAATCGGGCAACTCATCCAGCGGAACCAGCGGACCAGAGGGGTTGTGGATGATGCGTCGGTCCGATTTCCAGGACAGACCCTTGACGCCCTCGAGCGACCCGCCGCCTTTCAATACCGCGATCAAATCGAGCAGCGCGTGTTCGCCTTGCGAACGGATCACGAAGTCCACTGATGACGACCGCAGCACCGTCTCGGTGTGCTGGGTCGGAAAGTAACCGCCCCAGAGGATTGGCACGTCGGCACGTTCGGCTTTCAACCGGCGACAGACGTCTACTGCCTGAGTCAGCTGCGGTCCTGGCATCACGGTGACCGCAACCAACGGGGGATCCTTGGGCGAGACTCGGGCCAGGCATGCTTTGATCGCCGCAACCGGGTCGTCTGTCAGGTTTCCGTCGACCAGCGTCCATGGCTCACGTGGTTCGCGCGCCTCGAGCACCGCAGCCAGCGCCATCAGCGAAAGCGGCAGCGGCTGTTTGCCGGGTGACGTCGAGATCGGATTGAAGAGAACAATCATCGCGCCATCCACAAGCCGAATGACGCAGGTTGTCGGCCGATTCGAACACGCGCGAGCTGCCGCCGGACGCGCCACGACAGCGAACCGCGCGACGGGACGAACGCCGGACGCAGTTGCAGCGTCGAGGCCGTGGCATTCAGCGCCGAAAACGTCAGGTAGCCGCAACCCGGTCGAACGATCTCGCGCAGGCCGAGATCGCGTACAAAGCGACGCAAGCCATCGTCGACCATCGCGACGCCGTCGCGATCGGCATCGAACATCGGCGAGTCCATGACCACCAACGTTCCGCCATCGCTCAGCATCGTTCGCGCATGTTCGAGCGTCGCCCGGGGATCGGGCGCGTAGTGCAGCGATCCGTTGAACAGGACAACGTCGAACTGTCGGATCGTGAACGGCAACGCATCGAAGTCGGCCTGGACGGCGACGATCGGTGCCTGGTAATGCCGCACCGCGCCGAGGCCATCGGCATCGTCTTCGATCGCGTCCACCGCGGCGACGTGATGACCGAGCGATGCCAGACGATGCGAGAGCCAGGCGCTGCCGGCGCCGAGATCGAGAACCGCGCTTGGCTGGCGCGACGCCGCGAATACATGACCGAGCAGATGTCGATAGGTCTCCTGCCTGATGCGCCAATCGCCCTCATACGGATCACCAGCCGCGACGATCGGTAGCATGCGATAGTAGTCTGCAGATTCGACCCGCCGTCCCTCGCGTTCGCGCACGAGACGATATTGGCGCGCGAACGGCTCGAACTGTTGCTCGCGCGTCGGCGCCAGGAATCTCCAGACCTGGCGCCGGCGCTCGTAGACACGGTCGCAACACGAACACGACATCTGATCATCCGCTGCTGCGTTGAGCGGCACCGCACAGTCGGGACACGCAAAAGCAGGCTGCCACGCCACTTCACGCCCTCCGCATGACGATGAGAAAGTGATCGCCCAGGGCGCGCAAGCCTGGCCAGCCGCCGGCAACGTCTTCAATCCGTTGCAGCCCTGCGATCAGACTCGGGTGCCGGCCGGCGAACCCGTTCAAATACGGAGGCGGGGTGAAGAGACCAAGAGCACGGCTCGAGACACGCTCGAATCCGACTTTCTCGAACAGACGTAAGACGGCCGACGGTGTGTAGTACTGCGTCCACACGGTTCGCCCCTCGAGCGGCACGGCAACCGGACGACGAGCGAACCGAATCGCGGCGCGGCCAATATCGCCGCGCAACGTGTAGAGCGCAAACTCCCAGGGGCAGGCGCGGCCGATGACCGACGCGACCAGGAAACCCCCTGCCCGCACCCGACCGGCAATTGCGCGGGCCGAACGCGCCAGGTCCGCCACGCAATTGAACGGCCCGAAACTCGAGTACGCCGCGTCGAACGGATCGACAACCGTGTCGCTCAATGTGTCCAACTGATCGATCCCGAGGTGGAAGACGCGGACGCGGTCGAGCAGGCCGGCTCGTTTCACGACTCGGCGCGCTTCGTCAACCATCGCCGCCGACCAATCGATCGCGGTGACGCGATAGCCTTTTGCCGCGAAATAGACCACGTCGGTTCCCGGCCCGCATCCCAAGTCGAGCAGGTGCCCGCCGCTGGGTACCGCGCGCTCGAGTGCGGCACGGGTTCGATCGCGCATCGCGCAAAGCAACGCGTTCTCGGTATTCGAACGATCGTAGGTTGGGGCAACGCCGTCGAAGGCGTGTTGTGTCTCGCGTAACGTCACGACAGCCACGGCGCCCGCCTCCATCCGGTCTTCAACGAGCACACACATCGCCGGCAGGTTGCGTCGTGCTCCACGTCGAGCGCGGTTCGGAACTCGCGCAGGTTGTTCGTGACGATCGAGGCGAGCGGTTTCTCGCGGAGGTTGCCAATCGCGTCGTGGAAGAAGCACGGACGGACGTCGCCGTTCGCTTCGATGACGACGGACACGTACGGTGCGTTGCAGGCGACAGAGGGAAACGTACTGTCGCCGGCGAGCGCGGCGTAATAACGTGGCAGCCGGCGCAGCTTGTCGGGCGATTCGGCGATGAACCCGGTCTCGAAATCGTCCTGGTAAACCGCGATGGTATGTTCGACAGTTTCCTCGAAAGCGCGGACGTCGTCATGATCGAGCACTATGCTGTCGCCAGACGGCGCATGATCGCGACCGAACGCGCGTGACGACACATCCGCCGGAAGGAAAGAGATGCCGTCCAGGCCGAGCCGGCGGGCGTAGTCGACCAGGTGCGGCAGCTCGCGGAAATTCGCGCGGTGCAGCGTGGCGCGTGCGGTCAACGGAATCAGCGGCGCGCCGGCACGGAGCTTTTCAACGCCACGCGCGACCGTGCCGAGCGCTGCCACACCGCGCACCTGTTCGTAGAGCGACTCGCTGGTGGCATCGAGCGAAATGCACACGCGTGAAAAGTACTGCGCCACGCGATCCGCAAAACGTTCGAGCAGAATGCCGCTGGTCAGCAAGTGCAAGGTGAGACCGCGGGCGCGGAACATCGCCGCCGCGTCGAATACCTCCGGCCGCAGCAGCGGCTCGCCTCCCGAGAACACCACCATCTGCGTGCCCAGGGACGGCAACGCACCCGCGATCTGGTCGATCTCGTCGAGCGTCAAGTCTCCCTCGCCGCTCTGCTTCCACCAGTCGCAGGAGATGCACCGGCTGTTGCAGCGCGACGTCGGGTAGAAGATCACCATCGGCAATACGAAGGTGCGATTGCTGACCTCGCCGAGGCGTACCAGCACGCTCGTGGCGAGCGAAGTCATCGCGGCTGCTCCGTCGGCATCGCGGCGGCGTGCGGCGACAGAACCGCGAGCGGAACGACCGCGGGGTGAGGCGTTGGCACGCGCGACAGTCGATCGACTTTGCGGCGCAGCATCGGCAGCGCGACCCATCGTGCCAGGTAGGCCCACGCGGCGCGCGCATGATGGGGCCGGGCGGTCGACGGCTGGGTGAACGCGTGACGCAATTCGGCGGCGGACCGGCGCGCGCGAAACTCGGTGTGCACCAGCGTGTGCAGCGCGCGATAGAAGTCCGGTACATAGGTCGCGTGATACATCATCGCGAGATCGTCGGAGTCCACCCAGTTCTGCTTCGCTCCGAGCTGTGCCTGGACGCGCTGGTAGAACGTCGTCCCGGGTAGCGGATACGACACGGAAATGCCGATGTCGTCGGGCCGGCAGGCGCGGATCATCTCGAACGTCAAGTCGATGTCGCGACGGGTTTCGCCGGGGTAACCGAATTGCAGGAAGAACCCGACTTCGATGCGGGCGCCGCGCAATAGCGTCGTCGCCCGATGAATCTGGTCGACACGTGTTCCCTTCTCCATCGCGTCCAACACCCGTTGCGAACCCGATTCCGCACCGATCCACGCGGTCTTGCAGCCGGCACGCCGTAAGGCGGCGGCACGCTCTGGCGTCACCTGATCGGCGCGCAGCAGACACTTGAACGGAACCACCGCGTGCCGTTGTTCGGCCAGTGTCGCGAACCGTTCAATCCATCCCGGCTTCAAGCCGAAAATGTCGTCGGCAATCCACAAGTGATCCGGCTGGAAGGTTCGTTTCAGCCAGGCGATTTCCTCGATCACGCTTTCGGGCGACCGCGCGGTGTAGCGTTGTCCGTAGATCGGCTTCGAACACCAGTTGCAGTGATATGGACAGCCGCGCGTCGTTGCCACGTTCATCGAGTAGTAACCGTGGCGAGTGCGCCAAATCTGCTGATACCGGGCGACGTCGACCAGATCCCAGGCCGGGAACGGCAGGACGTCGAGATCGCGAATGATTTCGCGCGGCCGCGAGCGGACGACGCGGCCCTGCGCATCGCGGCGGCAGACGCCGTCGATCGTATCGACACTGCCCCGCTTCCCGGTCAGCGCGTCGAGCACTTCGACCAGCGTGATCTCTCCTTCGCCGGCGACCACGACGGCTGCGCCGCCGTCGAGATACTCGACCGGGTGGTCGGTGGCGTCCGATCCAGCAACGACGACCGGGATGCCCCGCTCGCGCGCCGCCGCGATCATCGTCAACGCCGCCTGCCGCATCCGCAGCAGGCACATCTTGCTCAAGTAGTTGAAGTTGTCCTCGTAAATCACCGCAAGCCGCGGTGCATGGCGATCGAGCGCCGCAATCCATTCCGATTCAGATTCGGCGAGCATCGCGTCGAACAGCGCAACGCGGTAGCCGCGCTCGCGGGTATATGCTGCGGCATAGAGCGCGCCGAGCGGCGCATAGGGTTGTTGTGCGTCCCACAACTTGGGATCGAAACGCAGAAAATACGCCTGGCCGAACAGCACGTCGACCGGCGCTGACGATGGTTGGGCAGCCGATCCGGTTCGAACCGAACGCGGCGTGACGTCGCGGTAGAGGTCCAGTGTCTGATGGGCGGCGCGCATCCACGAGAACGCCCTCGCACGGGCGAGGCCGGCCGACGACAATTCGGCGCGGCGCCGAGGGCTGCGAGTCAGCGAAACCAGCGCCTCACCCAACGTGTCCGCATCGATCGGCTCGACATGCTGAACGGCGTGGCCACCGACTTCGGCGACTGCGGCTGCGCGTCCAGTGACGACCGGCGTCCCACACGCCATTGCCTCGATCACCGGCAAACCGAAGCCTTCGTACATCGACGGATAGACGAACACTTCGGCGGCGCTGTAGAGCGCCGGCAGATCTTTGAAAGGGACGTAACCGGTAAAGGCGATCGAATCGGCCACGCGCGATCGCGCGATCAGATCGTCCACACCGCGAGACATCCACCCGTACGGTCCGACGCACACCAGTTGGTGATCGAGCTCTCGGGAGCGGCGGCGAGTTGCGAATGCGTCGATCAGGATCGGCAGGTTTTTACGGGGCTCGATCGTTCCGACATACAAGATGACGCGTTCGGTCAAACCATACGTGCGACGAATCCGATCGAGTTCGGCCGCGTCGGCGACCGGCTTGAACTGCGGCGCCGCGGCCTCGTAGACGACGTGAACCCGTCGTGGATCGAGCGCATAGAGCTGAACGATTTCTCGCTTGGCGTTTTCCGACACCGTGATGACGGCATCAGCCCGGCGCGCCGCGTAGTCCATCAGCGGCCGGTTCAACAACACGCGTCGCGGCGGATGGAAACCGGGCAGCAGCCGCAGGCTCATGTCGTGGATCGTCACCACCGACGGCACGCGCGACGCCAACGGCATCATCCCATTGGTGTAGTGGGCAACGTCAGCGCCGATTTCGCGCAGCATGCCGGGGACGCGCGTCTGCATCCAGAGCATGCGCGGCAGCCGTCGGCTGTCCTGCATCACGCGCACGTGCAGCGGCAGCGGCGTGGTCGTTTCGACCGGTGCGTTCGACAGAACGATCAGCTCGTCGCCGCGCGACAGGCCGTCGGCAAGGTGCCGAAGCAGGTGTTCGGTGTAATAGCCGACGCCGGTCCGATGAGGACGAAGCGTCGAGCCGTCAAACGCGATGCGCATCCGCCGATGTCTCCTCGCCACGAGCGACGGCCGCGGCGAAACCCAGGGTCAGTGCGAAGAGGATGTAGGTCGGCGCGAAGCTGAGAAACGAGTCCACCAGCGCGTGGAGGGCAATCGCCAACCCTGCCGCGGCAATTCCAATCGCAAGCGGCCGAATCGTTTGGGGGCCTGTCCCCGGGTCTGTCCCCGGGCCTGTCCCCGGGCCTGTCCCCGGGCCTGTCCCCGGGCCTGTCCCCGGGCCTGTCCCCGGGCCTGTCCCCGGGCCTGTCCCCGGGCCTGTCCCCGGGCCTGTCCCCCGGCCGATGCCGTTGGCAAAAAGTGCGACGGCGCGGATCGCGAAGACGGCAAAAACCACAAACGCGACGAGTCCGCCGCCGACCAGGACTTCGAGATACATGTTGTTGGCGTGGGTTCGCGGGTCGGCGCCGGCAAGTCCTGCGTACGAACCGTAAAGAAGCCGAAAATTGTCAGGTCCAACGCCAAGCAGCGGATGGGCGGCGACCATCCGCAGCGCGGTGCGCCATAACACGATCCGACCCGGCCGGACCGAGCGGCTTGGTCGCGCGGTGGTCGCAATCGGAGCGCCGGAGCCGTTCCCGGTCACGACTGCAGGCGACGTCATCGGCTCGGGTGAACCCTGTTCGGTGCTGAACCAGAGCCGGCCTTCCTGGGCGACATCCCATTCGATCCGATATTTCCCCGGTTCGCGCGGTCCGCGAACCAGCGCGTACACCGTCGTCGCCTCTCCGGAAGTAATGGTGTGACTGAATGGGGTCCGGCCGCCTTCCCACGCCACCACGCGGTCGCCGGTGTGATCGAGCCAGTGGTATGCAAACACAATCGGCGGATCGGCGGTCGAATCCCAGGGGACGCGGCCGGTATTGGTAACTCGCACCGGCACGTACTGGACCGCGTTCGTTCCAATCGACAGCTGCGCCGGGCCCTCGATCGTCGCGCGGTACCACGAGTCCTGGCCTTCGCTCGTCATGCGCAGCCAGAGCGATTGCGCCGGTCGTGAAATCAGGAACAGACCGACAATCGAAAGAGCCACGGTGCCGAGCATGACGACGCCGCGCTCGTAACCGCGTTGCCGCCATCGCCACACGCCGGCGAACGCGAGACTCGTCGCCATCGTGATCAAACCGGCGCGGGTGAAGGTCAAGGTGATCGCTTCGCCGATCAGGGCGAGCGCGAGGCACCAGCCCCACGCCGCTTTCGGCCGCTCGCGGTCGAGCGCCGACAACATCAGGCCGATGCCAAACGCGAACACGATTTCCAGATACATGGACGCGATCGTCGGATACTGCAGAGATCCGCCGGCGCGCACCTGCGAACCAACCGCCGTGACCGAAGGCCGAAACAGCCGCAACAGGTCGAGCACCGCATTGATCTGCAGATATTCGAGAACTGCCAGCAACGCCACGACGACGCCGGAACCGACGCACACGGCGATCGCGGCCCGCAACCGCTCCGATGTGGTCAGGCCTTGCACGGCAAGCAGGTACACCGCTCCCGCGGCGGCAAGCCGCCCAACCATATGTGTGGCGTTTGCGCGCTGGGTCGAGGCGCTGAGCGCGGCCACCGCCATCGCCAACACGAACGCTGCCCATACGGTGGCCAGCGGAATACGCCGCAGGCGCCACTGAGCCGACCAGGCGACGGTCGCGACCCAGACGACGCAGGCGACCAGCAGCGCCGCCTCGACGTTGCTCAACGACTGTCCGGGCAGGCGCAGCAGCGGCCGCGTCATCTCGAACGGCGCAAGCACCGCCAGCAGCAACACACCACCTGCAGCGACCGTGCTGGACATGAATGTAAAAGGTTGAAGTCCAAGAACCTTGCCACGCGATGTTCGTGTCGCGCGGAAGGCACGTCTGCTGCATAAGCGCGTCGCTGAATGCGATCGGTCTCGCTTTCGAATCGAATGGGCGATCCCTCAGTGGCAGCGTTGTTTACGGACGGCGAAAGCACGTTTCGAAACGCGAAACTTCGCCCGCTGACGCAGATCGCGTACAAGGCCTTCGCCGATGCCGCCGGCAAAGGATCGCTGCTGGTGATCACGCTCGTCGCCGCGCGTCGTTTGTCGCCGTGGGCGTTCGGGGTGTTCGGTCTCGGAACTGCGCTCGGGTGGATGCTGGCGGTGATCGCCGATTTCGGTATCCAGATGCACGTCGCGCGTGCCGTAGCGCGTGTGCCGGACGCCGCCGCCTTGTTGCTCGCACGTTGGTGGCGCGTGCGCACACTCGCAACGGCTGTCGCCGTCGGCATCCTGACGCTGCTCCTGCTGATGTGGCGCGCTGATGCTGGAATGGTCGTGCCGTTGCTCGGCTTCGCCGTCGCGTACGCGAGCACGAGCCTCGTCGAGTTCCTGAACTACTTCTATCGAGGGTTGTCGCGATCCGACATCGAATCGACGCTGACGATTGCACAGCGGACCGCGACGCTGGTGCTCGCCGTCGCTGTCTTGATCTGGCGGCCTGGCGTCACCGCGCTGGCCTTGGCGATGCTGCTGCCTGCCATCGCCACCGCGTTATGGAGCGCCCGCATCGCGGCACGTCTCCGCCCGGCGGCAACCGGGTTGGCGATACCCAGCGACTCGTTCGTTCGCGACGTCTTTCCGATCGGCCTCGGCATCGTGCTGTCGGCGCTGTACTTTCGAATCGACGTGGTGCTGGTCGAACTCTGGGTCGGCACCGAAGCCGTCGCCAGCTACAACGCGGTGTTTCGGGTCGTCGACGCGCTCAGATTATTTCCCGCCGCCGTGTTAGCCGTGATCCTGCCGTCGCTCTGCACGGCGAGCAGCCTGAAGCCGGTTGCGCGTGTGTCGATCGCGCTGACCGCATTTGGTGCAGCCGTTGCGGTGGTTCTGTGGTCCACCGCGGATCGCCTGGTGCCGCTGTTGTTCGGCGAACGCTATGCCGGCGCCGTTCCGACCCTGCGGATTCTGGCGTTGTCATTTCCGCTGCTGTCGCTGAATCTGGCGCTGACCCATCAACTTGTCGGCTGGAACCGGCAGCGCGCCTACGCCGCGATCTGCGGGATCGCCCTGGTCGTCAACCTGACGCTGAACGCATGGTTGATCCCGGCGTTCTCGATCGATGGCGCGGCCTGGGCGACGCTAGGAACCGAACTTTGTCTAACCGGCGGCTGCGCCGCCGCGCTCTGGGTGCGTTCATGATCCATAGAGTCCCGCTGAATTTCGACCGCAGCGAGCTGGCGATTGCACGAAGTGTGATCTACGCGTCGCTGTTCGATTACCCGCTCACGCTCGATCAGCTGCACGAATCGCTGATCTCGGCGTCGCTGACGCCAAAGCAGATTCAATCGATCTTCGACAATAGCCCGGCGCTCCAGGCGGTGATCGGGTTCAAGGACGGCTACTTTTTCCCGGCCGACAGGAGCGAACTGATCGACGAGCGGCGCCGCCGCGAAGTGCGCAGCCGAGCGTTCCTGGCAAGGCACGCGCGTGCATTGCGACTCGTGTGCGCCCTGCCGTTTACACGGATGGTGGCACTGTCGGGCAGCATCGCGCACCTCAACCTTGAAGATCGCGGCGATCTCGACCTGTTCATCATCACGCGCGGCCGTCGCGTGTGGACGGTCACCGTGGCAATGATCGTAATGGCGCGCCTGCTCGGCGTCCGCCGCGCGATGTGCGCGAATTTCGTGATGTCCGATGCGCATCTTGGCATCGAGCAGCAGGATCTATTCACCGCGAACCAGGTGCTGCATCTGAAACCGTTGTTGGGACCGGAAGTGCTCGACGGTTTCGTTGCCGCCAACCCGTTCGTCAAGCGCTTCTATCCGAATCGTTCGCCGCGACCCTCGACCGATTTCCTGCTGCCGCACCGACCGGTTCTAAGCGTGTGCAAGTCGCTGCTCGAGGCGCTGCTTCGGCCTGTAGCGCCGCTGCTTGAAGCGCTTTGCCGGCGGATGTACGCGTGGCACCTACGTCGCAAATCGGTGTCCTGGCAGTCGCCCGAGCAGGTGCGGTTGCAGGCCGACTATCTGAAGCTGCATACCCGCAGTCATCGCCATCGGGTGCTGGAGCGTTTCGACGAACGGATGGACGAGACACTCAACCAGCGCGCGCACGCTGCGATAGCATGATGGCGTGAATCGCTGGATCGGCGTGGCGGCGACCGTCGCGGCGGCGACCGTCGCGGTCGCTGCCTGTCGCTCGCAAGCGCCGCCGAAGCCGCCGGCGCGCGATGTGGTCATCTGGAAAGAAGTCGGCGCCTGGTCCGGCCGCGGCAACATTCAAACCGAGACGTTCACCAGCGATACCGGCGGCTTTCGCGTGCGCTGGGAGACCCGCAACGAGTCCACGCCCGGTGCCGGTCGGTTGAAGGTCGTGTTCCGAAGCGGCGACAGCGGCCGGCCGATCATCGAGGCGGTCGATGCCCGCGGCGTGGGCCACGACGAGGAAGAAGTCGCCGACAACGTGCGCTGGTACTTCTTGACGATCGAATCGACCAATGTGGACTGGACCGTCCACGTCGACGAACGCATCCGCGGCACGTCGACGCGCTGACCCTGTCCCCAGGGGACAGGCTAGGGGACAGGCCCCGGGACTGGCCCCGGGACTGGCCCCGGGACTGGCCCTAGCGGACGATTCGCAGGCCAGTCGGCGTGGGCGGTGCTGCCGCGGGTCCGATGACTTTGAGAATTCTGCCGGTCGTGTAGCCAACCAGGTGGAGTTCGCCGTCCGCGTCCACGCCGAAGGAACTGATGTTCCCCAACTGGCCGGTGTTCGACAGCGCCGCGGTGTGCTCGGTCACGTTCGAGGCGGTCGCTTCCCGCGTACCGGTATCGATATTCAACGCCAGCGACCAGACGCGTCCCTGAACGAAGTCCGCGAAAAAGTATCGGCCTTGAAAGGGTGACCCGAGCGCTGCACCGCGATAGACGTAACCGCCAGTGATCGATTGGCCGGTACCGTGATCGTACTCGTGGATCGGTTCGATGAGCGGCGTATACGCCGGCGGCAGCGTCGTGACGTTGTCGTGCGCCCCTTCGCGATTGCGCCATCCGTAGTTGCGCCCGCCGCGCGACGCGGGTTGGTAATCGACTTCCTCGAACGAATTCTGTCCAACATCGCCGATCACCATCGCGCCGGTGCCGCCGCGCATCGGATCATCGAAGCTGTAGCGCCACGGGTTACGCAAACCAAACGCCCAGATCTCTCCGCGTGCCGATACCGGACTGCCGCCGAGAAACGGATTGTCGCGAGGAACCTGGTATCCGGTCAGATGCGAATCTGGAACGTTGACGTCGATGCGCAGCATCTTGCCGAGCAGCTGATTCGGATTCTGCGCATTGTGTGACGGATCGTCGCCCGACCCGCCATCACCGAGCCCGATGTACAAGTAACCGTCAGGTCCGAACGCGAGATGACCGCCGTTGTGATTCGCAAACGGCTGCGCGATGAACGCCTGTCCGTTGAATTCCCACCGCAAATCGAATCGTGATCCAACGTCGGCGACAACCGGATCGGTTCTTCGGAATCGGGCGACGACGGTGTGACCCGACCGATTGGTGAAGTTGATGTAGAAGCGGCCGCTGCTGGCGGTGTCGGGTGCGAAGGCCATCCCCAGCAGCCCCTGTTCGCCGCCGCTGACGATCGAACCGCCGACATCGAGGAAGTCAGCGGCCAGCAGCGTGCCGCTGCGAACGACGCGGATCCGGCCGTTCTGTTGGACGACAAACTGAATGTTGCGATCAACCGGATCCTGGACGAATGCCACCGGGTTGGCAAACCCGCTCGCCTGCACCCGCGCGCGCAACTGCCCGTGCAGCGTCGAGGTCGCAAGCTCAACCACAAATACGATGACGATCGCGCGAAATCGCATCACGCCTTTATGCTATCCGAACGAGTCGCAGTCAGTTGGCGTAGCGAGTGACGAGAAACGAGCGACGAACGACGAGCGGACGAGCGACCAGCGACGAGCAACCAGCGGAGGTGGGCGTGAACAGGTTTCGAGCGCTCGCAATCTTCATCGTTGCGACGGTGTGCATCGGGTGCCGCGGCAACCCGCCGGAGCCGCCGGTGGTGACGCCTCCCTCCGGGAGCGAAACCATCAACGGATCGGAACGCATTGGCTGGGAACAGCGGGCTGGAGATCCAATCGAGTTGGCGGCGATTCGATACGCGGTGTACGTCGATGGGGCACGCAGCGAACTGACGGGCGTCAACTGTGCGACAACGGCGACCGCAACCGGTTACGCGTGCACCGCGCGGCTCCCGCCGATGAGCGCCGGCAATCACAGCCTGGAGATTGCCTCGTTCATTCTAGACGGCGGCACACTTGAAAGCGCGCGCTCGGCAGCGCTGCGCGTGACAGTGACCGCCGCCTCGGCGGCAGCGGTCCCGTCGCCTTAGCCCTTCATGTACGTGAAGCCGCGTTCCTGCGCAAGGCCGGTTGCCATCGAGTGCGCCGGGACAACATGAACACCAGGATTCAACCCGGCCACTAGTTCCGCGCGCATCTTCTCGAGCGGCAGACCGGTCTTCTGTCCTAACTGATTCGCGATGCCGCCGAGCGCGATGTTGCACTGCCAGAACGCCACGCCGCGCGCGGCCAGCGAACGCACAGTCGGCGCCGGGTTGCTTTTTTCGGTTCCTAGATAGATGTTGCGCACCGCCGGCTTCCCGGTTTCTGGATCGTTGATCTTCCAGACTTCGCCGAGCTTGAACTTCTGCCACAACGCGTCTGACGCATTGACCGGGAATGCGGTGCGCGCAATGCCCACCGCCACGTTGACCTCGGCACCTTCCGCGTGCAACACGTCGCGAATGGTGTTCAGATAATTGTTCGGCAAACGTAACGGCGAGTCTTCGTCGAGCTCGGTCGAACCGAGGTCGAACATCTGCTTGTGTTTGCCTCGAAACTGATCGAGCCACGACAGATCCCACGACGTGGTCTTCTCCTGGGCGCCGAGCGGGGCGAGGGCGGCCAGCCCGGTGAGGCTCCCGAAGAAGGCGCGGCGGCTGAATGAAGTACTCATGCCGAAGATAGTAATAGAATTCTGTTCGTGCGCAGCGTCGGGACTCTCATTCTGGCAATCGCCGTCGCGGGATGCGCTCGCGCCCGCCCGGGGGACCGGTCACCGCTGATTCGGGCGACCACGACGATGGTGACGGCGTGGCAATTGCCGCTCAACCCGCTCGAAGACAAGAGCCTCGACCAGTCGCCGCTCGCCGAACAGATCCGCTGGGGCTATCAGCTGTTTACCGCAACCCCCAAATATGCGCCGCAGTTCGTTGGTGGCGGCATGGCTTGCGCGAACTGTCATCTGAATGCGGGACAACGCGAGCGCGCGCTGCCGCTGGTCGGCGTCGCCGGAATGTTCCCGGAGTACAACGCACGGGCCGCTCGCCTGATCACGCTTGCCGATCGTGTCGTCGATTGCTTTCTGCGCAGCGAGAACGCGACCGGGCGATCGGTGGACGACCTGCCGACACCCACCTCGAAAGAGGTGCTGGCGCTGAGCGCCTACATTTCCTGGCTGGCGAAAGGTCAGACCGTCGGCCAGAATCCGGACTGGCGGGGCAAGAATACGATCGCCACGGCGCAGCTCTTGCCGATCGACAAACTGGATCGCGTTCGAGGCGAAGCAATTTTCAAGGAACAGTGTACGCAGTGCCACGGCGAAGACGGTCAGGGCAAGCCGATTGGCGGACCGGTCCCGCACTCGGAAAAAAAAGCCGGGCCATTATGGGGTGACGGTTCGTGGAACGATGGCGCTGGGGCGTCGCGCGTCTACACGCTCGCCGGAATTATCCGCTACACCATGCCGTATCTGAATCCAGGCGGTCTCAGCGACGAAGACGCCCAGCACGTGGCGGCGTTCATTACCGGACAGCCGCGTCCAGCGTTTCCGTTCAAAGAACACGACTACTCAAAAAGCAAGGTACCAGTCGACGCCGTGTATTACCCTAAGCGGTGAGATGAAACGGATCGCCGCGGTGCTGGTCGCGGTCGTGCTTGCGGCGTCAATCGCGTCGGCGCAGCGGCGCGGCCGGTTTTTCGGACCGCAGGTTGGCGCGAACCCGAAATACGACGGCGCGTTTCAATTCTGCCGGATCTATTTCCGCAATGCGTCGAACGGCGACGGCGGCGGCTGGGGCGTGGATTATCCACGCGCCGACGAAAACCTCACATTTCGATTGTCGGAATTGACTTCGACGATCGTCAGTCAGGACGTCGGCGGCAACTACAATCACATCGTTGCCAATCTCACCGACGCGCTGACGATTTCACGCTGCCCGTTCACGATGCTTACCGAACCGGGCGGCGCCTATTTCGACCAAAACGAAGCCGCAGGGCTGCGCGCCTATCTCGAGCACGGCGGCTTTCTGTGGGCCGACGATTTCTGGGGCGAGTACGCGTGGGATCACTGGGAGAACGAGCTGCGAAAGGCGCTGCCGAGCGGCGAGTTCACCATCCAGGATCTGCCGATGGAGCACCCGATTTTTCACGTGCTCTACGACGTCCGCGAGGTGCCGCAGATCCCATCGATTAACTTCTGGGCCGGCACCGGCGGGAGCACCTCGGAACGCGGTCGCGACAGCGCCGTAGTGCATGCCCGCGGCGCGTTCGACGCCGACGGACACATGCTGGTGTTCATGACCCACAACACCGATTTCGGTGACGCCTTCGAACGCGAAGGCGACATGCGCGCCTATTTCCAGGAATTCGCGAGCAAAGGCTATGCGGTCGGCGTGAACGTTATCTTGTACGCGATGACGCACTAGCGGCCGCGTACGGCTTGCTCTGGCCCGTCCGGCCATTCGTCACCGTAAACGACCCGTTAGCGTTCGCACTGATCTTGATCCAGTGTGCCGTGGTCTCGTCGAGGTTCGCAATCCGCTCGCTCGCCGTATTGGCAACGTCGGCGTCTTCGCGTGTATGCAGCTGCCACACATCCATCCCTGGAACGCTGGCAGCGGCTGACAGCGTCGCCCGCACGCCGCCCTTGCGCGCGCCGTTATTGAAGAGCGCGACACGCGGCTTGAACGCTTCGAAGGTCGCTGGATCGGACGCGTCGGGGCCACCATGGTGGGCCACCAGATATACGTCCAGCGGCCCAATCAGACTTTGCGGGCAAGCCAGCGCGTAGAGCGGCTGGCCGCTGAGATCACCGACGTCGAGAAACGTGAATGCGCCGTACTGAAGCCGAACGCCGGTCGAGCGGGGATTTTCGTTGGGCTCTTCCGGCGGACGGGCAGCCGGTGCGCACGAGTGCGTTCGCGCACCCGCACCGGTGACCGGCGTCGTGATCGTCGCACCCGCCGCGCTGACGATCACCGCATCGAGATTCTTCAGCGGCAGCCGCGCACCCGCCGCCGGCTCGAGATGACGCGACTTCGCACGAACCGCCGCATACGCCTCGAACATCTTGAGCGAGCCCGCGACGCTCTCCACTTCGGGGCGCGGCGAGCCGTGATCGACGAACGTTCGAATCGGGAGTAACTGGGACAGCTCGACGACCCCGCCATCGTGATCGGCGTGGAAGTGCGTCAGCAGGACGTAATCGAGACGCTTGATTCCGGCGGCCCGTGCCGCCGCAACAATGCGATTCGCGTCGCGCGCTTTGGCTGCGTCGCCTGGAACCGACTGAAAGGTCCCGTCCGATGGAAAACCGGTGTCGATCAACAGTGACTCGCCCGCGGGAGTGACGACCAGCGTCGACTGTCCGCCTTCGACGTCGATGAAATAGATATCAAGGGTTCGCGCTGCTCCCACCGTCAGGCTCATACATGCCAGCAGCGCGCACACAACAACGATTCGTCGCATCACTACCGTCCAGTTGATGGCAGAGCTGAACTGTGCGGCCATCGAGCATACACTAGCGTCGTGCGTCATTCGGTTCGTGCGAGGCCCCACAACGATCTCTTCGAGATGTTTCCCGATTTGCCGCGCCCGCGGCGGATTCCTGTCGAAGGGCAGCGCGCCCGCATCCTCAACCTGATCGCGGCAGCGAGAGCTCGCGCCGCAGCCAACGTGATTCGCCAACAAGCCATCGCCCAGCGCGTCCGCAGCGCCGTTCAAGCCCGTCAGCGAACGCTTGCTCGAATCAACCGCTGATCCATCAACTGAGCGGTATCGGCTGGCCAGCTCTTTGGATATGAACACGGCGTGGTCCGCTTTGGCTTCTTCGCGCTCGCGTTCGCCGCGTTGGCTGCCCGCGAGCCGGTCGTAAACCTTCGTCTCGAAGCGCCATTCGACGAACTGTTTCAGACGTCGAAGACAACGCCGGACTACGCGGTCGACGGCATGCTGACCGACGGGACAGGCACACCTGGACCGGTAAAAATATCGGTTCGCGGACACACCAGCCGGCGCGAGACGGAATGCGTCTTTCCGAAACTCAAGGTGCAGCGGGCCGACGGAACGACATTGAGACTTGGCACGCACTGCGGCGAGGCGGCCGACGACCAGTTATCGGCCAAATATGGCCGGCTACCGAACGAAAAATCGCCCTGGCGAGAAGTCGCGATCTATCAGATTCTCGACGCGCTCGGTGTGCCGGCGCTCCGCGCAAAGCCCGCACGGGTAACCTACCTCTATCCGGACGGCCGCCGCGTTGAGCGCAACGCGCTGATAGTCGAAGACGATGACGAAGCGGCGAAGCGGATGGGAGGAACGAAAACCGTCGAACCGGAAGAGTTCACCACCGCCGACCAGATGTTCGAACGCGCCGATGCCGTAACGCTGGCGTTCGCGCAGGCGCTGGTCGGTAATTTCGACTGGTGCGTGAAATTCTCGGCAAACGACACCTACCGCTGCGACGCGAGGATGAAGCTGTGGAACGTAATTGGCGTCAAGATGCCGACCGGCAAGGTCCGGCCGGTGATGCACGACTTCGACGTCAGCGGCATGGTGACCGGCTCGCACACGTGGTTCAAGAGCGTGTTCAACGCCGGATACGTCGAATCTGGATCGGAGCGTGAAATCGAGGTACTTGGGCAGGTGCAGCGCACGCGAACGCTGTTCCCGCGCGCTGAACTCGACGCCGCGCGCAAACGGTTCGCCGCGAAACGGACCGACGCGTACCGCGCGTTGGACGAGGCGACCGTCGACGCAGACGGTCGGGCTATCCTCAAGGATTATCTCGACGCGTTTTTCCGCGCGATTGAAACCAACGAGCAGTTTTACCGGCCGGTCGTGGTCGCGCCGGGCGCGGTCCCCCGTTCTGCCCCGGGACCGTCAGCACCGGCGATCTGTCCAGCGCTTGGCGCAATTCCGGTCGGCACACCAGTGACAGAGCCGCGCGAGACGCAGGGCGATTCAGTTCAGGTCGTAGTGCTCGACGCGCTCTGGCATTGGGCCACGCCGCGTCACTGCGCTCCAATCAAGACCGGACCGGTGTGGATTCCAGCCGCCTCGATCAGCCGGGAGTTTCCGGCACGGCGATAGAACTCGTGGCTCGTTGCCAGCGGCTCGTCACTCGTTGCTCTCGACTCTTGCCTTGCGACTCTCGACTCGCGACTTTTGCATGGAAGCCCTGTCCCCAAGGGACAGGGTAGGGGCCTGTCCCCGAGCCTGTCCCCGGGCCTGTCCCCGGGACTGGCCCCGTCAGACGCGGACGATCAGTTTGCCGAAGTTTTTGCCCTCGAGGAGCCCGATGAACGCCGACGGTGCCTTTTCCAGTCCGTCGACGATGTCCTCGCGGTACTTGATCCGGCCGGACTTTACCAGCGGCGTGACTTCTTTCAGGAACGCGGGACCGCGGTCGATATGGTCGCTGACGATGAACCCGCGGACCATCGCGCGGCTGACGAGCAGCGGCCGCCAGTTCGGCCCGCTCGGATTCTCCGTCGCGTTGTATTCGGCGATCAGCCCGCACAGTGGAATCCGCGCGCCGCGATTGAGGTGCTTCATCACCGCCGCCAGCACTGCCCCGCCGACGTTCTCGAAATAGATGTCGATCCGGTCGGGACAAGCCGCGCGCAGCGCGGTCTTGAGATCGTCGGTCTTGTAGTTGATACACGCGTCAAAACCCAGCTCGTCGACCACGTAGCGGCACTTGTCCGCAGAACCGGCGATTCCAACCGCTCGACACCCTATGACCTTGGCCAGCTGACCGACCACCGATCCGACTGCGCCCGATGCGGCCGATACGACGACGGTCTCGCCGGGCTTCGGTTGACCGATGTCCATCAGCCCGACGAACGCCGTCATCCCGGGCATGCCGAGGACGCCAAGCGCCGTGGAAACCGGAACGCCGGGATCGAGGGTGCGAAGTTCCTTTCCTTCCGACACGCCGAACTGTTGCCACCCGTCGTAGCCGAGAACGATGTCGCCTTTGCGAAACGCCGGATTGCGCGACTCGATCACTTCGCTGACGGTGTGACCACACATCGGCGCGCCGACTTCCACCGGGGCAGCGTACGACGGCGCATCGCTCATACGACCGCGCATGTACGGGTCGAGCGACAAGAAGAGCGTCTTCCGCAGCACGCCGCCGTCTCCGACGGTCGGCATCGGCGCGTCAAACGATTCGAAATTGGCAGCCGACGGTGCGCCCTCAGGCCGGCTCTTCAAACGGATTTGATGGTTCATCGTTGTGTCCCGGCGTCGCGAACGACGAGATCCCATGTATTGCCGGCACGCTGCATTACTTGCGACACGTCGTCGGTCAGCAGGTAGCTTTTCTGCACCAGCGCGTCGGCCGATTGGCGAGTGCACTGGGTCATGCGATGATCTCGTGGAGCACGTTGCCGGACACATCGGTGAGCCGGAAATCGCGGCCGCTGTACCGATAGGTCAGCTTAGTGTGATCGATGCCGAGCAGATGGAGGATGGTCGCGTGCAGATCGTGCACGTGGACCGGCTTCTCGATCGCCTTGAAACCGAAATCGTCGGTGGCGCCGTAAATCGTTCCGCCTTTCACGCCGCCGCCAGCCAGCCACATCGTGAACCCGAACGGATTGTGATCGCGCCCGTTTTGCAGCATTCCGGCGCCGCCGCCGACTTCCATCACCGGCGTCCGGCCGAACTCTGAACCGCAGACGACGAGGGTATCTTTGAACAGACCGCGCGACTTCAGATCTTTGATCACCGCGGCGAACGGCTGATCCGAGTCCTTGGCGTTCTTGCGATGCGCCTGGATGTCGCCATGCGCATCCCACGGATCGCCTTTCGCGTAATACACCTGCACCATGCGAACGCCTTTTTCGACCAGCCGCACCGCCATCACACAGCCCCGCGCGGTACTGCCTTCGCCGTAGAGGTCGAGCGTGGCCTTCGATTCCTTGCGGATGTCGAACACTTCCGGCGCCTCGGTCTGCATCCGATACGCCACTTCCATCGACTGAATCGCCGCTTCCAGCTGCGGATCGGGCGCCGCCTCGCGCAACAGCTGCATCCGGTTCAACGACTGCAGCAAATCCAGTTCGCGCCGCTGTTCGGTCAGCGTGAACTTGTCGTTGTGAATGTAGGAAATGAGTTTTTTCGGATCGAAGTCTTTTTCGACGATCGTCCCGGCAAGCTGCTTCTCGACCTTATCGGGGATGAACGTACCCTGATGCACCGCGGGCAGGAACGCGCTGTTCCACAGCGGCGGACCGACCGTCGTCGGCACGTCCGGACAGAGCACGACGTAACCCGGGAGGTTCTTGTTGTCGGTGCCGAGACCGTAGGTCAGCCATGAACCGATCGATGGACGGCCGACCTGCGTGTGGCCGGTGTTCATCATCAACATCGACGGCTCGTGATTCGGAATGTCCGTATAGACAGACCGGACCCAGCAGATGTCGTCAGCCATCGCGCCGACGTAGGGAAACAACTCGCTGACGTCCATGCCGCATTGGCCGTACTTCTTGAACGCGAACGGCGATTTCATCAGCGCGCCGGTCTTGCGCTCGGTCGCGATCGATCCGCCAGGCAGCGGCTGGCCGTGGTACTTGTCCAGCATCGGCTTGGGGTCGAAGCTGTCGACCTGCGACAGCCCGCCATTCATGAACAGGAAGATGACGTGCTTGGCTTTCGGAGCGTGATGCAGTCCGTCGGCTCGCAAGACGGAGTCCTTGACGAGCCCGGCAAAGGCCATCATCGCGAAGCCGTTGCCGACGCGACGCAACGCCTCGCGGCGAGTGATCGGATGTTTCCGACGGTGAAGGGTCATGGTTAATCGATGAACAGGAATTCGTTCGAACTCAACAGGATCTTGAGGTAACGCCCCCATGGCGTCACCGGAAGTAACTTCTTCTCGTCTTCTGCCTTGCTGGCGCCTGGAATCACACCGGACATCATGCTCCCCGGCTCACTCTTTCCACCGTCGCCGGCCTTTGTGTCCTTTGTATCCTTGGTGTCCTTCGTGTTGTCCCCTGCTTGATCCTTTGTGTCCTTTGTGTCTTTGGCGTTTTTCCGCTCGTCGTAATCCTTGAGGGGCTCCGTCATGATGAACGCCAGCCCCGCTTTCAACTCTTCATCGTTCGCCGGCCTGCCGAAGATCAACCGATAGGCCTTCTGAATTCTCGCCGGATTGTCCGGTTCGTTGATGATCTTTTTCGCCAGCCGCTCCGCCTGCTGTTGCATGAAATCGCTGTTCATGAAGAACAAGCGCTGCAGCGGCACGCTGGTGGTGAAGCGTTTCTCCGCGGAGAGATTCGGGCTTGGAAAATCGAACAACTGCAGGAAGTCGTCGAGCTTGTAGCGGCTGACTTTTCCGTAGACAGTCCGGCGGTCCGAGGTTGGCGTCAGCGGCGCCGACGGGCCAGCCATTTTGGTGTCGAGCGAGCCGGTAACCGCCAGCAGCGAGTCGCGGACCTGCTCCGCCGTCATCCGATGACGATTGGCGCGCCAGTAAAGTCGGTTGCCTGAATCTTTTTCGAACGCTGTCTTGTCGTGGTCGCTGCTCAGTTGGTAGACCGCCGTCAACATGATCGACCGATGCAGCTTCTTGATTGAGCGCCCGCCGTCGATGAACGACTGCGTGAGGAATTCCAGCAGCTCGGGGTTGGTCGGCCGTTCGCCGGTGATGCCAAAGTTGCTTGGCGTGTCGACGAGACCGGTGCCGAAATGCCCTTTCCAGATGCGATTCACCATCACACGGCTGGTAATCGGCTGCTCGAGAATCGCATCCGCGAGTTCCAATCGGCCGCTGCCTTTCGTAAACCGTGGCGGGTCCGCAGGGTTCAGAATCGACAGGAAGTGCGGCGGCGCATCGTCGCCGAGGTTGTAGGGACTGCCGCGCAGGCTGACCTTCAGGGTCTGCGGCTTTTCGACATCGCCGACGCCGTGGACGTAGGGGTACTTCGGCGGCTGTTCCTTTCGCAGCTTATCGATGTCGTCTTTCAACGCGTTGATGTAGGCGCGGCGCTCGGCGCTCAATTGCCGCTCCAATCCCCAGCCGCGAAACACGAACAACCCCGGTTTCACGCTCTCCGGCGCCTGACCGGGATCGAAACCGTCCGCGAGGTCGCGTTGAAAGAGGTCGACCCACAAGTTCTGCTGTTCGATCGGCATCGACTTCAGCTCGAGACCGCAATTTGGACAAAAGTCGTCGTTGGTGACGAAGTCGCTCGGCAGCTTCGCTTCTTCTTTCTTCTTCGTACCCGGCAGCGCCTTCGCTTTGATCACATCGTTCTCGTCGTTCAGTTCTTTGCGGTCGAACATCACTTCGAGAATCTGTGACTGAAACTCCGCGGCGAGTTTGGCGGCTTCGCCTTTCGTGCCGCCGCGCTTGATCATCTCTTGCCACGATTTCAGATTTGGATAGAACTTCGGCGGTTTCGCGAGGAATTTCACCCAGCGATCGAACAACTCGTAGTCGAGCCGATCGGCCTCCACCACTTTGCGAACCTCCTCTTTCGGTTCGCCGGTCACCTTCCACGCGGCCTGCATGTAGCCGGCTGCCTGCAGCGCCAGGGTCTGCGCCAGCTGCGTCGACTCGATGCGGCGAAAGTCGTCGAGCAGGCTTTCTTTTTTCTCGATCTTCTTGTCCTGCGCCTTGTATTGCTCGACGACGCTCTGGGGAGCGAGGGGGTACTCCTTGTAGGCTGTATTCAGGAACACGCTCGCCAGCGCGTAATAATCCTTGGTCGGGATCGGGTCGTACTTGTGATCGTGGCACCTCGCGCAGCCGACCGTCAGGCCGAGGAATCCGCGCGACACGACGTCGACCCGGTCATGCCGTTCGTCAGCACGGGTCACTTCAACGGCGCCGTTGTCGTAGAACCAGGGTCCGAGCCCCAGGAACCCGAGCGCCGGCAACACCCGCGCGCGATGCTCGTCGCCGAGCAGGTCGGCGGCCAACTGCGCGCGCACGAACTGGTCGTACGGCATGTCGTCGTTGAACGCCTTAATCACCCAGTCACGATAGAGATACGCGTTCGGATACGGGTTGTAACCGCGGCGCATCGGGTCGAGCGATCGATAGTCGTCCTCGCCGTAGCGGGCGACGTCGAGCCATAGCCGTCCCCATGCCTCGCCGTATCGCGGTGATGCCAGCAGGCGATCGACGACCTTGGCGAACGCGTCCGGCGAGTCGTCTTTCTGAAACGCGTCAATTTCTTCCATAGTCGGCGGCAGGCCTGTGAGATCGAGAGTGGCACGCCGGATCAGCGTCAGCTTGTCGGCGGCGCGCACCGGAGCCAGTCCATCTTTCTCGAGGCGCGCCAGCACGAACCGATCGATGTCGCTTTTCGGCCACTCGCCATGCGATACAGCCGGCACCGGCGGTCTGGCGATCGGCTGGAACGACCAGAACGCGCGCTGCGCAGGCGTGATCACATACGGCTTGGTGGCCGATTTCATCGGCAAGGCAGCCGCGGTCGCGGCCGGAAAGTTGGCGCCGGCACGAACCCACTCGACCAGGGCGTCGATCTCGTCCGGCTTGAGCTTGCCTCCCTTCGGCATCTTCAAGTCGCCGGTCTGCCGGACCGCGCGAATAAGCAAACTCTTCTCGGGGTCGCCGGGCACGATCGCCGCACCGGACTTTCCACCTTTGAGCAACGCTTCGCGCGAGTCGAGCCGGAGGTCGCCGTACGGCTTGTCGAGGTCCACGCTATGGCAGTCGTAACAATTGGTTGCCAGGACCGGTCGAACCTTCGCTTCGAAAAACTCCGGCGAGGAGGCGTTTGCGGAAGTCGTTTGCTCACCGGTGGCGGCGGCACGAGCCGCGGCGGTAGGAGCGATAACTGCGAGCTGCAGCGCCAGAGGCACCGCAGCGGCGGCAATCCATTTCATGTCGGGCTATTATGCACCCACGCCCATGTACAAAACCGTGACAAGCACTGCGCTCTCAGCGCTGCTCGGAACCGCACTGCTCGCGCAGCCCCCCGCACGGCCGCCTCGTCCCGGTGTAAAGACACCCGGTGTGAAGATCCCGATTGAACGCCTGAAGCCCGAGGTGGTGTACCAGGTCGGCGGGCATCCCGACTGGCTAGCCATTGATGAAGCGGCCTGGGTGTCGAACGAACCGAACGACAACGTGTCGCGGCTCGATCCGAAAAACGGCACCGCGACAACGGTCGCGCTTGGCGCCGGCAAGCATCCCTGCTCCGGCCTCGCGGTTGGTTTCGGCAGTTTGTGGGTACCGAACTGCGGCGACCAGACGATGTCGCGCCTTGATCTCAAGACCAGCGCGATCACCGCCACCGTTCCGATGACGATTGGCGATTCGGAAGGCGGCATCGCGGCCGGCGCCGGCAGTGTCTGGCTGATGATCGACAAGAACGGAACGCTGGCGCGCATCGATCCTGCGACCAATAAAATTGTCGCCGAAATCACCGTGCCATCGGGATCGTTCGGCATCGCGTTCGGTCCCGCTGACTACGAAGCGGTGTGGATAACAAGCTCCGACCACCACTCTGTAACGCGCGTCGATCCACATACCAACCTGGTTGTCGAAACCATTGCGGTTGGCAAGTCGCCGCGATTCATCGCGGCCGGCGACGGCGGCGTCTGGACGATCAATCAAACCGACGGCACGGTGTCGCGAATCGATCCGAAAACGAACAAGGTCGTCGCCACGATCGAAGTCGGCATTCCTGGCGGTGGGGGCGAAATCGCTGTCGGTGAGGGATCGGTGTGGGTGACGTCGTTTGAGTTTCCGTTGTCGAGGATCGACCCGGCCACCAACACGGTGGTGCAGCAATTCTACGGTCCGGGCGGCGATGCCGTCCGAGTCGGCCTGGGTTACGTCTGGCTATCTAACCTGCGGCAAGGAAACGTGTGGAGGCTGGACCCGCGACGAATCGAAGCCACGCTGCCGGATTGAAATCGAGATTAGACGCAGAGTTCGCAAAGGTCGCAACTTCGCGAACTTCGCGAACTTCGCGTTTAACTCACTTTGAGGCTCCCGACGAACTGCTCGAACGCGCGTTCCCACTTCGCAATCGTCTTGGCGGGACCGGTCAGCTTGATGAAGTAGGGACCGCCTGGCGTCTCCACGACGCCGGCGCGCAGCCGGAAGTTCGGCTTATTGTGACGCTCCGCAGACCCGGGCGCCGTTTCGGCGACGTAGATCCCGCTGACGTCGAGCAACGTTAAGGTTAGACCGTTGACAGTCCGCGTTTCTTTTTTCGCAACAGTGCTTGACGGCCGTCCATCTGGCTGTTGCATTTGCGCGACCCACCGCTGCAGGTTCGCGTCCACGCTGCCGCCCGATCCGCCAAAGTAATACAACACCAGCTGTCCATCTTCTGTGTCGCCGTCCGCGCGCGGCAGTGCGAATTCGGCGACGCGCATCGGCGACGTCGTCGTTTGTTTCTGCCAGCCTTGTGGTGTGAGGTAGGCCAGGGTGGCGGCGAGCATCAACGACAGCATGTCACAGGCTACTCGACAACGCGGCGGGCGTGCACGAAAAACGAACGCCGAGTTCGCAAAGAACGCAGAGTGTTCGGTCTCTGCGTCCTCGGCGTCCTCGGCGTTCGATCGTTCCTAGTGGACGAGGCCGCTGAAACGGATGTCGGTGCGCTGCGCACCCGCCCAGTCTTCATCGAGAATCGACCACAGCACCTGGTCGTGGTATTCGCCGTTCTTGAGAAACGAGCGGCGCAGCACACCTTCCTGGACGGCGCCCATCTTTCTCAGCGCGCCGTTGCCGCGTCCGTTCTTCACCGCAGCGCGCGCTTCGAGCCGGTGGACGCCCACCGTTTCGAACGCGAACCGCACCAGCAGCTCCGCTCCATCCGCGAAGACACCGGTTCCCCAGAACGCCGAGCCAATCGCGAATCCCCATTCCGCAGTCGCGAAGCCGGGTTCGAGTTCGCGCAGCTGGAAGATTCCGATCGCGGTATCGCTGTCGCCGACCGTCACCGCGAAGCACGCGTAGCTGCCAAGATCCCGCATCCGCAGCGTCCACGCGATGAACCTCTCGAAGCTTTCCACCGAAGTCGGCGGCGGCGAAATAAACCGCGAGACTTCTTCGGTCGTCAGCATCGCGAACAGCGAAGGCGCATCCGACACCCGCAGTTCACGCAGCGTCACCATGGTTCCGATCATCGTCGGCAGCGCCTTGCGCCAATCCGAGCTGATAACCGGGTTGCTGTAAGTCGTCACCGCCGGCATCGCATCCATCCCCGGCTGATAGGGCATCTTCTCCATGGTTAGAGCCCTCCCAGCAGAGAAGAGCCTCCGACGACGATCGGTTGGCTGAAGTCGAACAAGGTGCTCGGCAACACATCGAGCGATTCGTCAGGATAGATAACCTGATCGTTGCCACTGTTGCCCCAGGTGACGTCGTTATTCGAGTCCGTGGTACTCCACACGATGTTCCCGAGTGCCGACGTGCCCCAGACGACGTTGTCGCCCGCGGCCGCAGTGCCCCAGACAACGTTGTCGCCATCGGCCGCAGTGCCCCAGACGACGTTGTCGCCATCGGCCGCGGTACCCCAGACGATGTTGTCACCGTCGACCATAGTGCCCCAGACAACGTTGTCGCAGTCCGAGCCGCCGCAGTCCGTACCCCACACCACGTTGTCGCCGTCCGCGGACGTACCCCAGACGATGTTGTCGCCATCGCCCGCCGTGCCCCAGACGATGTTGTCGCCATCGGCCGCCGTTCCCCATACCACGTTGCCCAGCAGGCTCGATGTGCCCCAGACGATGTTGTCGCCATCGCTCGAGGCCGTGCCCCAGACGATGTTGTCGCCCGAATCGCCCAGCGTCTTCGCCGTGCCCCAGACGATGTTGAGGCTCCACGCGTTCGCGGTTGGGACGATGTCGCCGTTCTGCAGCCGGTGGTTGCCCCACAGAATCTGGCGGCTCCAGGCGCTCGCGACTGGGAACTTCGATCCCGGCCCTTGGGTCGCGAAGAAGCGAGCCATATCGACGGCGCCAAGCGTGTTGAGGAATCCGGCACCCTCGCGCAGCGGACCGTAGGTGCTGCCATGCGCTTCAGCGGTGTACTCCAGAATCGCTTTGACCAGGTTCGGCGTCAGGTTCGGGTTCGCCTGATACATCAGCGCCACCGTGCCGCTCACAACCGGCGCGGCCATGCTCGTCCCGCTCAACGCAAGGTAGACACTCTGGCCGGTTTTACCCTTGACGAGATACTGCGCCTTGGTGGTTTCGAACAGGCTGCCGGCTGCGGTGAGCGAGATCGTGCCTACGCCCGGCGCAACGAGGTCCGGCTTCGCACTGAAGTCGACCGGCGTTGGGCCCGAAGAGCTGAACCCCGCCATCGTGTCGTCAAGACGCGACAATGTGCCATTGGTCGACGAAGCGCCAACCGTCAGCACCCATGGCGCGTTGCCGGGCGCCGTGATGCCGCCCCACTGCAACTGACCATCGGCGTTCTTTCCCTCGTTGCCGGCAGCGGCTACGATAGTGACGCCCTTTTCGACAACCACCTTCGCCGCGAGAGTCAGCGGGTCGGTCCAGTACGACTCGTAGACACCGGCGCCAACCGACATGTTGACGACCTTGATGTTGTAAGCCTTGTAGTTCAACGCCACCCAGTTCAACGCGGCGATCAGCTGGCTGATGCGTCCGGCGCCATTCTCATCGAGCACCTTCAACGAGACGAGCGACGCCTGCGGAGCGATGCCGGCCTTCTCGTACAACTTCGAGTCGTAACCGACGCCCGCGATGATGCCGGAGACGTGCGTGCCGTGACCGTTGTCGTCGTACGGCAGCGTACGGCCACTGACGAAGTCAACGAACTTGGACACGCGCTGGTTGCCGTACGGGAACATCTTGCTGGTGTAGTTCACCAGGTCGTCGTGCCACGACGTGATGCCCGAGTCGATCACCGCGACGCCAATGCCGGCGCCGTTGTAGCCGTACTTGCCGAAGACGTCGCGAGCGCCAACGGTCACCGCCGTCCGATAGTTGTGCGACTTGACCGGACGGTCGTAGTGGACGCTGAACACGCTGGGATGCCTGGCCAGCTTGCGCAGCAGGTGATTCGGCACGTCAACAGCAACGCTGTTGATGATGCCGAGCCCGACCATGTTGGTGAACTTCTTCAGGTCAGGCGGCGGCGGGGCGCCCGGCGTCATCGTGACGATGACGCTGGTGAGGTCATCCCCGCGGCCATTGTTTGCCCGGCGTTCGAGCTCGTCGTCAAGCTTGTTGAATTTGGCGAATGAGTTCGGCGCGCCAGGTTTGCCCTTCTTAGGACCATGCGATTTGTGACCAGCCGAAGCAGGCGCTGCGCTCAACAGTGCAATCAGCACCGCCGCGAGCGTCCGTTTCGGTCCCCAGACCGCTTTCTTCCTGGTTTGATTGACGAAGACAAGGTTCATGATGCCCAGCTGATGAGCAAAGGCACGGCCAGATTTTGATGAGCTTCAGGAAATCGCTGAAAACAAGAGACTTAGCTCAGTGGATTTCACGGAGCTGCACGAATGGCCGTTGTGGCTGATCGGGACAGAATGGTCTTACAGAAGCGTATTCCTCGACCGTAAGTAACTAAAAAATAAAGACATCACGGCTTTTGAGCCGTTCCGGAACACGAGGCTCTATTAGCGAACACCTTGTCGCATCGAGTCCTATCAAATCTGTCGATCCGCTGAGTGTCATAATGCGCGAATGATTCCGCGGAGAATCCTCACAGCCTTATTGATTGGAGCATCAGCGTGGTTCGCCACGTTGAAGGCCGAGCAACCCACGGCCGCGTATCAGGAGCGCGATTTCTTGACGCGCGTGCGGCGGTTGACCGTCGAGGGCCGTCGCGCCGGCGAAGGCTACTGGTCGCCGGACGGCAAGCGGCTGGTGTTTCAAAGCGAACGCGAAGCGGGTAATCCCTTCTATCAGATTTATGTGCTCGACATGGCGTCGGGCGAGACCAAGCGCATTTCGACCGGCATCGGCAAAACGACCTGCGCGTTTTTTCGACCAGGTTCCGACGAGATCGAGTTTGCGTCCACTCACGCCGATCCGAAGTCGAAACAGTATCAGGACGATGAACTCGCGTTCCGCGCCTCGGGTAAAGAACGTCGCTATTCGTGGGACTACGATCCCGAGATGGACATCTACGCCTACAGCGAGACGACCGGCGCGATGAAACGATTGACGACGGTCCGCGGATACGATGCGGAAGGCAGTTACTCCCCCGACGGCCAGTGGATCGCGTTTTCGTCGATGCGCGATGCCTACAACCGGACATTGTCGGACGCGGAACAGAAACAACTCCAGACCGATCCGAGTTTTTTCGCGGAGATTTACATCATGAAGGCCGACGGCAGCGGCCAGAAGCGACTGACCAACGTCCCCGGCTACGACGGCGGACCATTCTTCACCCAGGACGGCAAGAAGATCGTCTGGCGCCGATTTGACGAGAAGGGATTGATCGCGGACGTGTGGACGATGAATCCCGACGGCAGCGAGCAGAAGCAGATTACCGACTTTGGATCGATGAGTTGGGCGCCGTACATGCACCCGTCGGGTGCCTACTATTTCTTCGCGTCGAACAAGCTCGGGTTCGAGAACTTTGAAGTGTTTATCGTCGATGCGGCCGGCGCGAAAGAACCCGTGCGCGTGACCTATACCGACGGTTTCGACGGGCTGCCGGTGCCGTCCCCAGACGGAAAACAGCTCGCCTGGACGTCGACGCGGTCGGGCGGCGGGGCCGGTCAACTGTTCCTGGCGCAATGGAATCATGAAAAAGCGGTTGAGGCGTTGAAAGCTGCGCCGGCGAAGAAATCGAGCAAAAAGTCATGATGGTCCAGAACAAACCGCAGAGCGCGCAGAATTCGCGGAGGCTGACAACCAGTTCGTGGCTTCGTGGTTTCGTCGTTTCGTGCTTGATTGCGGTCGGCGGAAACGTCGCTGCGCAGTCACCTACCAGGCGCCACGTCGAAACGCTTGCGTCGCCGGGGCTCGAAGGCCGGCTCGCCGGTTCGCCCGGAGAAAAGCTGGCGAGCGACTACATCGTGGGCGAGTTGAGCAAGATCGGCGCGAAGCCGCTGCCCGGCAAGAGCAGCTTTCTGGTGCCGTTCGAATTCACGGCCGGCACGAAAGACGGCGGATCCACCGTCACTCTCGGCGGAGAGGAGCTCAAGGCGCCGGCGGTGCGGGCGCTCTCGTTTTCCGATAACGGTACGGTTGACGGCGCGGTGGTGTTTGCCGGCTACGGCATCGTCGTGCCGGAGGGTCAAAGTTTCAGTTACGACAGCTACACGACGCTCGACGTGAAAGACAAGATCGTCGTCGTCCTGCGTTACTTCCCCGAGGAAGCCGAAGCGAAGACCAAGCAAGTGCTCTCCCGCTATGCGGACCTTCGCTACAAAGCGATGGCCGCCCGCCAGCATGGCGCCAAGGCCATGATCGTGGTCACCGGCCCGAACTCTCCTAATGCGGGCGAGCTGGCGCCAATGACCTTCGATACGGCGCTGGCCGGCTCGGGAATCGTCGCCGTGACGATCAACGGAGATGCGGCGAACCGGATGTTCACGTCGGGGGGTAAGAAGCTGGCCGATGCGCAGAAAGCGCTCGATGACGCAAATCCCCATGCAACCGGGTTTGCCCTGCCCAACGTCACGGCACGGATTCATGCCGAAGTGATCCGGGAAAAACGTACCGGCCACAATGTGCTCGCCTATTTGCCGGCGACGACCGCGACCACTGGCGTGACGAAACCGTGGGTGGCGATCGGCGCGCACTACGATCACCTTGGCCACGGCGAGGCTGGAAACACGCTCGCCGGCAAGGAAGACCTGAACAAAGTCCATTTCGGCGCGGACGACAACGCGTCCGGTTCGGCGGCGGTTCTCGCGATTGCTGCCGACCTGGCCAAACCAGCGCGGCGACGCAACGTGCTGATGGCCTGGTGGTCGGGCGAGGAACTCGGACTGCTCGGCTCCAACGCGTTCGCGTCAGCGGCCCCTGGCAGTAATGTCGCGATGGATCAAATCGCCGCCTATCTGAATTTCGACATGGTCGGTCGAATGCAGGACAACAAACTGACCGTGCAGGCGGCCGGCAGCAGTCCGACCTGGAAGAAATTGCTCGAGCAGGCAAACATCGCGGCCGGTTTCGATCTGGTGGTTCAGGACGATCCGTATCAACCGACCGATGTCGCCACCTTTAACGGCGCCAGCGTTCCATCGCTGACCTTCTTCACCGGCACACACCCCGATTACCACAAGCCGTCGGATACCGCCGATAAGATCGACTTCGACGATCTCGATCGGATCGTCGGCTTCGCAGCCGCGATCGTCAAGCGAGTGAGCGACGCCGATGCGCCGCCGCAATTCACCAAGGTCGAACAGCAGATGCAGGGCGGCGGCGGGCGCGGCGGGGTGCGGATTTTCACCGGTACGATTCCCGACTACGCCAGCGACGTCAAGGGACTGTTGCTGGGCGGTGTGATCGGCGGCGGTCCCGCCGAGGCCGCGGGACTGCAGAAGGGCGACGTGATCGTCGAAATCGCGGGGCAGACGATTGCCAACATTTACGATTACACCTACGCGCTCGACGTCCTCAAGATCGGCCAGCCGGCAAAAGTCGTCTATCTGCGCGGCGGCAAACGGATGGAAACGACGCTGACCCCAGCCGCTCGGAAGTAGTGCAGCGCTTCAGGTCCGCGAAGAATCTTCGCGATGAACGTCGACCGCGCGCTTGTCGTCACGGAGTCCAATGAAGGCTGCGTGACGCAGGCTGCCGTCGCGCGTCCACTCGGTGAACGAGATTTCCGCAACCAGCTTCGGTTTCACCCACGTCAGTTCGAGCATCTCCTCGGCAGTGATGCCTTCGCCCCAATGGCTCGACCTGGCGGACGGCAAGTTGACGAACGGACAACGAGCGGTGACCAGCGGCTTGAGCGCGCCGGCCAGCTGCGCGCGCAAATGCGGCGTCAACCCTGCTCTCACCTTCCCGGCCGCCATCAGCTTTTTGCCGCTGTAATGGCCGACCAGAATCGAGTCGAGCGTCTCGCCGAGCCCCTTGTAGCCGCCGATCACCAGTTCTTGATGCCTGGCGAAGCGGACTTTCACCCACGAATCGCTGCGTCGGCCGGCGAGGTAGATGGACTTGCGCCGCTTTGCGACGATCCCCTCGAGTCCGAGATCGCGGACGGCGTTCGTAATCTGCTGCGGCGTCCCGGGAAGGGCGTCGGACAACAGAACGGCGGAATCGCTGACCGCTTTGCGCAGCGCGACGCGGCGCACGTCGAGCGGCTCGCGAATGAAGTCGCGCCCATCCAGATGCAACAGATCGAACGCGTAGTACACGATCGACACACCGCTCAGTTCGACGTGGTGCAACGCCTGAAAAGACGGACGGCCGTCTCCGTCGAGAGCGACGATCTCGCCATCGAGTACCACGTCTTTCGCCGATAACCCGGCCACCGCCCGGACCACCGAAGGAAACTGTTTGGAGATGTTCTTGAGATTTCGTGAGGCGAGCGAGACCGAATTGCCGCGCTTCACGGCCTGCGCGCGGTAGCCGTCCCACTTTACTTCGTACGACCAATCGGGGCCGGTCGGCAGCGTCGGCGCTGCCGTGGCCATCATCGGAGAAAGGGGGGAAAGTGCCATCTGAAGTCTGAAGTTCGAAGTCAGAAGTCTGCCTCAATTCAGCAAACTTCACACTTCAAACTTCAGACTTCGGCATCTACCGCCTATTCAGCGCCGCAATCGCCGCTTCGATCTGCGACCGCAGCTGCATCAGCCGGGCGCGCTCTACGGTGATCGTCCCGCTCGAGCGTGTCGTCTCGCTGGTGCCTCCGGCAGTGCCGCTGGTGCCAACCGCCGACGGTGTTGTATCGGCGAGGATCCGATCGAGCATCTGCTGCGCGTCCACTAATTGCGCACGCACGCTGTCGTCTCCGCCGGCGGTCACGGTCCGTCCAGCCGAGGCAGTCGTCGTGGGGCTTTCCAGCCCGGTCTTTCCAACCGGCGACGAGGTCGTGGTCGCGCGGCTGGACGTGGTGCCTTCGCGCGGTGTCGCGGCTGGGGCGGCCGACCGTCCTAGCGCCCGAAGAAACGGCGCGGCGTCAGTCGGAGCCGAAATCTCGCGGCTGGCGAGAATCGTGCTCGGTGTCGCGTTTCGACCGTAGACCTCTTTATTGGCATCCTCGTCCGGACGCAGCACGCCGCCCGAGAGGTCGATGCCGGCGAACAGTCCCTTCGATCGCGAGTAGCTCAGGATTTCAGCGGTGAGCGCCGCATCCGTGCCCACCCCGCCGCGCCGGCCGATTGGGCCGGCCGCAACCGACGCGTCGGCGCCGAGACTGACCTTGTTCTTGAGCATTTTCTGCGCGCCCGACTCGTTCATCACGAGCAGCACGAGATCGACCTGCTCGGCACCTGCTTGGAAGCCCCAGCTTCCCTTCGCCAACTGCATGAAGAGCGGCGCGCTCCATGTTTCGCCGGCGCGGCAGCTCATCGCCCCTTTGCCGTACTCGCCGCCGACAATGAACGCGGCTTTCTTCAGGTCGGGAATCACGGCGACGCAACGAGCGTTGTCCCAATATTGAGCGGGGATCTCAGAACGGATTTCCTGGATGATTTTCGCCGACTCTGCCAGACGACCCGACTCGTCGGCGCGCACCGATGTCGCCACGCCGAGCGCAATGGCGACACCCGCACTCAGCGCGAGAGAAGAGCGATACATACTGCACCTCCAAAAGACGGCTCAGTGCAACGTGTCTGCCAGCACAAGAACCGCCGGAGCTGAACCGTATCGCCAACGGCCGTAAACAGGAGACAATGACGGACGATGCCTCCGCGCAAAAAAGCCGTTCGTCGCAAGAAGGTCGCGCCCGGATCGGTCGGGCTCGGCGCCGCCGAAACCGTCCGCGTCGACGATCAGGACCTGGAATCGCTCGCCAGGCACGTCGAAAAGGACGGCGGTGCCATCATCGGCCGCTATAAGGATCCGTTCGGCGGCCTGCCGCTGCTGTTCGCGGCCTTGCCGATCGACAAGGTCGAACCGACGCCGTACCAGCGCGATCCGTCTGACGCACACGTCAAGCGTCTGATGGGAGTGATCGAGAAGATTGGGCGCTTTCTCGATCCGATTGTCGCGGTGCGCGAGGACGGACACTATTTCACGCCGAACGGCAACCATCGCCTGCAGGCGTTGAAAAGACTCGGCGTCAAGAGCGTCATGGCGCTCGTGGTGCCCGACGCCGAGGTCGCGTTCAAGATTTTGGCGCTGAACACCGAGAAGGCCCACAACCTTCGCGAGAAATCGCTCGAAACGATCCGGATGGCCCGCGCCCTGGCGAAAGCTTCCGACCGAAAGGAATCCACGTACGGCTTTGAATTCGAACAGCCGTCATTTTTGACGCTCGGCGTCGCATACGAGGAGCGGCCGCGCCTCAGCGGCGGCGCCTACTCGTCAATTCTGCGGCGGGTGGACGAATTCCTGGACGAACCGGTCGCAAAGGCGCTGAAAGAACGGGAGCGCCGCGGCAAGAAAATCCTGAAGCTCGATGACGCGGTCAGCGCGGCGGTCGAGAAACTGAAGGCCAAGGGATTGACCAGCCCGTATTTGAAACCGTTCGTGGTGTCGCGCGTGAACTTCACTCGCTTCTCGAAAGCGACCTCGTTCGACTACGACGAAACGCTGGACAAGATCATTGCCAGCGCGCAGAAGTTCAACGTCGAACGGGTGAAGCAGGAAGACGTCGCGAAAGCCGGCGGCGGTGCGCCAGCAGAAGAAGACTAGCGCTTTTTATGAGTTCCTCGGGGCTCGGGGAGCAACCGCCCAGGCGATAGCGATCGACACCAGGTAGAGGCCAATCATCGGCAGAGCGAACATCGTCTGGTTCCACGGGTCGCTCGATGGCGTCGCCACGGCGGAAATGATGAACGTGATCAGGATGGCGTACCTGATATTCCGCCACAGGAACCGTGCGGTGATGACGCCCATCCGCGCCGCGAAGTAGACGACGGTGGGAATCTGAAAGACGATCGCCATGCCGACGATTGTCAACACGTAGAGCCGGAACACGTCATCCAGCCGTGGCATGAAACGCAATTGCGGCGTGTGGAACGACGCAAAGAAGGTCATCATCGACGGGTACATCACGTAGTGCCCGAACGCCGCACCACCCACCATCCCGGCTGACGTCAGCAGCACGAACGGCACGACCAGCTTTTTCTCGCGCGCGTACAGGCCAGGAGCGATGAACAGCCACAGTTGGTACACCACCGCCGGTGCGGCAAACAGCGTTCCGGCCAGCATCGCCACTTCAATCCAGAATCCGAATCCTTCACCCGGATTGAAATAAATGATGTCGACGCCGGGCGGCAACGCGCGCCGGGCCGGCGCGAGCACAAAGTTCGTAATCCGCTCGATGAATGCGAAGGCGACGACCATCCCAATCGCAATCGCGTAGCACGCATGAAGAATCCGCTTCCGAAGCTCCTCGAGATGCTCGAGGAACGACATCTGTCCTTGGTGGTCGTCTTGCGGCTCGGGCTCGGGCAGATAGGCGTGCGCCAGTGCGGCCGACATGCGGCCAATTCTACGGTGTATCATCGGTTTTTCACAGGGAGAACCCGATGCGTCGATCGATCTTTACGAATCTCGCTGCCGGCTGCCTGACGATCGGCGCCGCGGCGCTCGCCAGCGCGCAGGCGCCGAACCCCCCGACCACGCCGACCCGCCCGAAGATCGAGACGGCAGGACCTGCGGAAGAGAAGATTTCCCAAACTGCTCACACCCTGCGGCTCGACGGCCGCGACATCAAGTACACCGCAACCACGGGAACGCTGCCGATTCGCCTCGATAACGGTCAGATCGCCGCTCGGATGTTCTTCGTCGCCTACACCAAAGACGGCGAGAACGTGAAAACGCGGCCGGTGTCGTTTCTCTACAACGGCGGTCCGGGCGCCGCTTCCATCTGGCTGCACATGGGATCGTTCGGGCCGAAACGCGCGCTGATGGGCGACGACGGGCTGCAACCGGCGCCGCCCTATCAGTTGGTTGATAACGAACACTCATTGCTCGATGCCAGCGACCTGATCTTCGTCGACGCCATCGACACCGGTTACAGCCGGGTGGTCGGCGACACCGACAACACGCAGTTTCATGGCGTCAAGGGCGACCTGCGGGCGTTCGGTGAATTCATCAACACCTACCTTGCGACCTACAGCCGTTTCGCGTCGCCGAAATACCTGATTGGCGAGAGTTACGGCACGATTCGCAGCGCCGGACTGTCCGAGGAATTACAGCGCCGCCACGGCGTCGAGCTGAATGGCATCGTGATGGTGTCGTCAACGCTGACCTTTCAAACGCTGATTCCGAGCCCACAGAACGACATCGCATTCGCGGCACACGTCGAGAGTTACACTGCCGCCGCCTGGTTCCACAAAAAGCTCGCCGCCGACCTCGGCGATCTGAAACATGCCACCGATGCCGCCCGCGACTTCGCGTTCGGCGAGTACTTGAGTGCGCTGGCGAAAGGCAACCGCGCGAACGCGACCGAGCGGAAGGCGGTAGCGCAAAAACTGGCTCGACTGACCGGGTTGTCAGCGGAATACATCGAGCGCGCGAATCTGCGGATCGATCCGGGCCGCTTCCGGAAAGAGCTGCTACGCGATCGCCGCCTGGTGGTCGGACGTCTCGACAGCCGTTTCACCTCAATCGAAGGCGATGCTGCCGGCGAACAGGACGAATTCGATATCTCGAATGCCGCGCTGCAGGGCCCCTACTCGGCGATGTTCAAGGACTACGTGAAGAACGAACTGAAATGGGAGTCGGACCTGCATTATCCGACCTCGGGCAACGTCTACCCCTGGAAATGGGACGATGCGGAAAACGGGTTCATGGACCTGACCGATTCGCTGCGCCTGGCGATGTCGCGGAATCCTTACCTGAAAGTGTTCGTCACGCAGGGCTACTACGACATGGCAACCGTGATGGGCGGCATGGAATACAACTTCGCGCACCTCGGTTACGACAAGACGTTCATCGATCGCGTGTCGTTCGCCTACTACGAAGCCGGGCACATGATCTACATCCGCCCGTCCGAACATAAGGCGCTGAAGCGCGACGTCGCGAAGTTCATCGAAAGCACGCGCACTGCCGGCCGGCCAACGTCAACGTCGCAACCATGATTTCACGTCGTGCGTTTCTCCACGGCGCGGCGGTAGCCACTCTGGGCGCAACCGCGAACCTGCGTGCGCAACCGCGGGCCCGCGTTGATGGACGCCGTCTGCGTGAGCGTCTCGAAACGCTGAGCGGGTTTGGACGTCCGGCCGGCGGCACGTTCGCGGACGGCGTGAGCCGGGTCGCGTATTCCGACGCCGATATTGCCGGGCGCGACTACGTCATGACGCAGATGCGTGGCGCCGGCCTTCAACCGCGGATCGATGCAGCCGGCAACATCTTTGCCCGCCGCGACGGATCGGCAAGCACGCTCCCGCCGATCCTGTTCGGGTCGCACATCGATTCGGTCCCGAACGGCGGCAACTTTGACGGCGACCTTGGCTCGCTCTCGGCGCTCGGCGCGCTCGAAACCCTCGAAGGTGCCGGCATTCGCACCCGTCATCCCCTGGAAATGGTGATCTGGGCGCACGAAGAAGGTTTCGCGTTCGGACGCGGCATCGCCTGCAGTCGTATCGCGGCTGGCGAGATTACCGCCAAAGACCTCTCCGAAACATGGAACGGCATGACGCGCGCGGAAGCAATTCGAAAAATCGGCGGCAATCCCGAGCGGATTCACGACGCCGTCCGCGGCAAAGGTTCACACCACTGCTACCTCGAACTCCACATCGAGCAGGGCGGCACGCTCGAAAAGGCAAAGATACCAGTCGGTGTTGTCGAGGGAATTGTCGCGATCGACAAGTACGATGCGACCGTCACCGGATTTGCCAACCATGCCGGCACGACGCCAATCGCTGAGCGCCACGACGCACTGCTCGCGGCTTCGCATCTGACCGTGGCAGTCCGCGACGCGGTGACGCGTACTCCAGGCCGCCAGGTCGGCACGGTCGGCCACATCGAGGTGACGCCGAATTCGCCGAACGTCATCCCCGGGCTGGTCAGGCTGTCCGTGGAACTGCGCGATCTGTCACAGTCCAAACTCGTGGCGATGATGGAGGACATTCGCGCCCGCGCGAAGCAGATCGAAGCGAGCACAGGGACAACCATCACCTTCAGCCAGACGATGCATGCAGCACCTGCGGTGGCAACTGGTGATGTTCAACTCGCCATCGAGCGAGCCGCGCGAGCGCTTGGGCTCGACGCTACCCGACTGCCGAGCGGCGCCGGACACGACGCTCAGAACATGGCCATGCTCGGGCCGATGGGAATGATCTTCGTGCCGAGTGTCGGCGGCGTCAGCCACTCACCGAACGAACTGACCGCCTGGCAAGACTGCACCAATGGCGCCGATTTGCTGCTCGGCGCCCTCCTGGAAATGGACAAGGTGTAAGCCCGCCGTCAACGCTGCGGCGCTGCGGTGGTCGTGGATGACGGCGGCTTGAGATACCGGCCGATGAATTCGGCAAGCCGGTTGAAGCCGTAGAGATACCGCTGATGCAGCAACGGCTCGTGGGTATCGTCGGGAAAGACGATCAGTTCATGGGGCACGTTATGCGCCCGCAACAGTTGCACCAGGCCGGTGGTCTGTGAAAACTGCACGTTGCGATCGTCGTCGCCGTGAACCAGCAGCACCGGCGATTTCCAGGTATCGATCGCCGAAATCGCCGACGACTGATACGAGACGTTCTCCGGATCGAGCGAACTCCCCCACAAATGCACGCCGGCCATATCGACGCCGACCTTGAAGATGTCGGAGTTACGCGCCAGCGCTTGCGCGGTCAGCACGCCGCCGTACGACAAGCCCCAGATCCCCACGCGTTCCGGATCGACGTCGGCGCGCGACTGCAGGTACTTGCCGCCGACGACCACATCCTGGTACTCGGCGTTGCCGCGGCCGCCGCTATTGGGCGCGGTGCGGAACGATTTGCCATAGCCGATGCCGCTGCGATAGTTCACCGACAGCACCACGTAGCCCTTCGACGTCAGCCACTGATTCACCGCGTAGGCAATGTGATAGAAATGCATGTAGTGGTAGCCTGGCAGCATCTGCCGCACCGGGCCGCCGTGCACGAACACAATGGCCGGCCGCCGCCCGCCGGGTTGCAAATCTTTTGGCAGAAACAATTGATTGTGAATCTCGAGTCCGTCCGGTGCCTTGGTGATGATGGTCTGCGGTACAACGTGCGCGTCGGTCGGAAATTCTTTCGGTAAGGACGGATAGATGATCTTCGGCGCTCCGCCCGCCGCCGGAAGGAGGCCGACCGATTGAGGGCGTTTGACATCGGCGCTGAGCACCGCGACGCTCGCGCCCGACGCGAGCGGCGCCGGATACGTTTCGACCGTGTCGCCTTGGGTCAACTGAACGGCGGCACCGTCCGACACGGACGCTTTCCAGATGTGCCGGTGTTCGATGTCGCCGGCATTCGTCGTGTAGAACAGAAACCGGCCATCGCTCGACAGGTTCATGTTCTCGACCATGCCATCGCCCGGCGTGAGTGCGCGCGGCGCGCCACCGCTCAGTGCGACGCTGTAGACGCGAATCCATTCCTCTGGCTCGGCCTGAAAAATCACATGATCCGCGTCGGCCCATTCAATCTGGTTGACCGAATTGAACGCGGCATCCTTTGGCTGGTCGTGCCAGAACTCTTTGGCGGTGCCGTCATTCGCGTCGGCGACCCATAGCGATAACGTATAGCCGCCCATGAAGGTGGCGGTCATCAAACCCGGCCGCTCTGCAGCCGAACCGGCCGCGCCACGGCCTGCGGCTGCGTCGCCACGGCCGCCACCACGTCCGCCTTGGCCGCGGCCGCCATTGCGCAGCGCCGTGAGCGGGTTGTAGGCCGGACCGTCAGGATTTCCGATGCCGCCGGTGCCCTGATGGGCCTGCTGACCGAATGGCGTACCTGGGCGGCGGATGAATGCGATGCGCTTGCTGTCGGCCGACCATGTCGGACTGGAATCGTGGTCGACGCTCGGTGCGAGGAACTTCAGACTCTTGGTCAGAACGTCGTAGACGCCGATGAATGAATGATCGCCACGGTTGCTGACGAACGCCAGTTTGGTTCCGTCTGGTGACCACCTGGGATTGCTGTTGGTTCCCCAGGCGCGAATCAATCCGAGCATCCTGGTTTTTTCCGCGGTGCCGGCCGGTGGTTGACGAACCGCGTATTGATAAATCTGCCCGTCCTTGGCGAACACCATCGTACGACCGTCGGGCGCCATTGCCGGAGTCGTCCCCTCGCCAATTCTCCACGCGCCGCCGCCGCTGGTGAGTGCCGCCCAGACCGTCCGGTCGGCGCCGCGCGCGTCGCTGGTCGGATTCGCGATCCACCCTTCGCGGTTCGGCTGCGTCCCGCGCACGAATGTCACGACATGACCGTCGTCCGAAATTTCGAGATCGCCGATTTCAACACCGTTGTCGTCCTTGAAGTGTGTCAGCGCGACTGGCTTGAAATCGGGCGCGGCGGCAGTGAACACGTTGCGCAGCCCGCGCTCGTAGGTCCACCAGGCAATGCGATCGGCTTTCTTCGCCGACACCAGATCCTGCGGATAGGCGGGACTGAGGAATGCATCGATCGTCGGGCTTGTCGCCGCCGTTTCGACTGCGCGCGGAATGACCGCCAACGACGCGAGCGCAACGACACCAATCACTTTCTTCATAACGTCACCAATTCACCGGGCCGCACCAATCACTGCGGCACCAATCACCACGTCACCAACCCCTAATCCCCAATCCCCAATCACTTCGTTGATCGGAAGAACGCAATCATGTCCAGCGACTTCGCCGGCTGCGCTCCGATTTGTCTCAGCATCGTCGTGACCTGTCCGCGATGATAGCTGCCGTGGTTCACCAAATGCTGCAGCATCTGCCAGAACGGAGCGGAGCCTTCCGTGCCATTGAACAAGCGGAAGTGATACACCTTTTCGACGTTCGCGTCGCCGCCGCGGTCCACGAAGCCGCGAATCTCGCCTTCGATCTCGGCCCATGCCGCACGGATAGCGGCAACGTCTGAAAATCGATCGGCAGGAAGTAGTCCGGTCGGAGAGACGCCATTCCAGCGGGAGTGCCAGGCCCATTCCGCGGCATGCAAGTGCGCGAGGGTGTCGCGAATCGACTTGAAGCTGCTGCCCAGGTCTCGGGTGAATTGCTCGGGCGTCAGCGGTTCGACAACTTCGAGCAGCCGATCGCGAGCCCAATAGTGATAGTCCAACATCGTTCTCAAATCGGTCAGATTCATGGAACCACCCTCGCTCGGATGATGCGATCCAGCCGCGGGTACTCGCGATCCAGATACGCGTTGCCGCCCTCGAACAGCGGCTGCTGCTTACCGGCGCGAATGCCACTACCGGAATTTTCGCCGTACTCGGCATTCAAGCGATCGGCGACGTCCATGCCCTCGACGACTCGGCCGATCGGCGCAAAGCCTTGCGGGTCCTGGGTGGCTGACAAATCGCTGAGCGCGATGTAAACCTGCGTGGTCCGTCCGTTCGGCACGGCAAATGCGAACGCGACCGTGCCGCGCGTATTCGACTGCCGTGGTCCGGTTTCGTCGGGAAACGTCTTCGGCCGCCACGCCGTAGCCATCCCGGGATCGCCATTGATACCGAACTGCGCCCAGCGGCCCGCGACGACGCGAAAGAACCGGTTGTCGTCGTAGTAGCCGCTGGTGACCAGTTCGTAAAAGCGATCGGCGCCGTTTGGCGCCCAATCGCGATGCACTTCGATGACGACCGCACCCTTGCTCGTCTCGAGCCGCACTTTATATTCGCGAGGCGCCTCAGCGTGCATCCCGAATAGCGCTGCAGCAAGAACAACGGCCAGCACCCGCTTATTTTAGGCGGTCGCGGTCGCGATACAACGCCCTCTGGGCGCGCATCATCGTCTTCAACCGTTTCTTCTGAGCGGCTGCGGCGCCCTTGTCGATCCGACGCTCTTCATAGGCGGCTTCCCTCTGCAGGTGGTGGTAATGATCCACCCGTTCGGCAGGGATCGTCCCGGCCTCCACCGCCGACCGAACCGTGCAACCAGGTTCGGAGGTGTGCGTGCAGTCCGTGAACCGGCACCCTTCCGCCAGGGCCGCGATGTCTTCGAAGGCGCTGTCAACCGACGAGTCAATCCAGGGCTGCAACTCGCGCATGCCTGGCGTGTCGACGAGCAACGCGCCGTTCGGCAACACGATCAGCTGGCGCGTCGTCGTCGTGTGCCGGCCGGTGCCGTCGTGATCGCGAATCGCTGCTACCTTCTGAACATCGTCGCCGACCAGCCGATTGACGATGGTCGATTTGCCGACACCCGAAGAACCGACCAGTGCCACGGTCCGGCCTGCCCGAAGGTATGAGGCGAACGGGTCGTCGAGCGTCTGGCCGGACAATGCCGATACCAGCAACACGTCGACAAACCGCAACCGTTCGCGCAACGCACGTTCGATCGCTGGTGCGTCGTTGACCAGATCGATCTTGTTGACGACGACGACTGGCGTGGCGCCCGAATCCCAGATCATCGTCAGGTAGCGTTCGAGCCGCCGCTCGCTGAGGTCCTCGTTGGCGGACGTGACAACGAACACGTCGTCAACGTTTGCCGCAATCACCTGTTCGACGATGGCGCGACCCGCTGCCTTGCGGGCAATGACGGTGCGACGCTCCAACCGGCGAACGATCACGCCAGGCCTGATGACCACCCAGTCGCCGGCGGCGGGAAGGTCGCCGCCGCCGCTGGCCTCATGCCGCAGCCGACCGGCGATGGTCATCCACCCTTCGGCGTCGCCATCTACTCGCCAGGCGTCGCGCTCCACTTGCACCACGCGCGCGACGATGTCGCCGGGCACGCATTGATTTTCAAAAAACCGATCCCACCCCAACCTTGTCCGTGAAGACACGGGTACTCATTTCTGGCGAAACCTTGTGGTGTTGTGGGTTTGGGTCCGCGCGGGCGGGAGTTGTTTCGCGGTTAGCTTCGCGAGGCGGACCCGTCCACGGCACGATCGGCGAACGACTTGATAAACACAGGCCCTCCTGGCGACAGAGTAACACGGAATCTCGGAAAAAGATGAGCGCCGAGAGCGCCGAGAACGCCGAGATCAATTCCTTGGGTGATCCGGATGAACGCCGAGCACGCCGAGACAAGCCGTTGGGCGACCGGTCGAGCGCCAAGCACGCCCAGGCAGATTCTCTCGGCGGCCCCGGCGAGCTCCGCGTTCTGGTTTACTTCAGCGACGCGAGCAACTCCCTGGCCTGCGCGAGCTGTCCCGATGTCGGTGGGGCAATCTCGACGAATTTTTCGAGGTCAGCTTTCCCGCCGACGTTGTCGCCGGCCTGCAGCTTCGCAAAGCCGCGATAGAAATACGCGTCGGCCGCGCTTGGAAACTTCAGGATCACCCGATCGAGCAGCGTGATCGCGTCGGCCGAGCGTTTTTTGTTGATCAAATTCACGGCCGCGTCGGCGAGCGGTGCGGGGTTGTCGAGCGACGCGTCTTCGATTTTCGCGAGGTACGCCATCGCCCGCGGATATTCGCCGAGCTGCGTGGCGCTGGAGGCAGCGAGTTGCAACAGGGTCGAATCGTTCGGGTTCGTGGCGAGTGCGAGGTCGAGGTACTTCAACGCCTCGGCGTGGTTGCGCTCGCGGCCGTAGGTGAATGCGATGGCGCGATTGATTCCGGCCAGCTCCGGATGCGCCGCCAGCACGGTCATGTACTCGGCGCGAGCCTCGGCATTCTTGCCTTCCTTGAACAGCGTTTCGGCCCTGGTCAACAGCTCCGGGCTGTTGTCGCGCTTCAACTGCACGTTCAGCATATTTTTCTTGTTCTCGACGGTGATTTCCTGGCGGTGCGTGACGAAATTCGCAGCCTCGACCTGGACACGCCACGGCCCTGCCTTGACGTCTTTGGCCGAGAACTCGCCGTTCTTCTTGGTGGTCGCAAAAAAACCGTCACTGGCCGGCCCAAAGATGAACACGACTTTGGCGTCGGGCACGCCTTTGCCCGACTCGTCGGTCACCTTGCCGCCGACTTCCGCGTCGCCGCGCCACGCCGCGACCTTCGTTTCCTTGAACGTATCACCAGCGTGGCTCCGACCTTGTGCCGCCGCCGAACCAACGATCGTTAACGTGAAAAAACCTGCAATGAAAACCGACTGGCACGAATTGGTCATGAGCCGTCCACCTCTGGGCCGCCGCCTGTACGAACAGAGCGGCTGGACGCGATGCCCAGCCGCTCCGTTCCCTCCCCTATTCTCCGCTATTTTCCGCTCTCAGCGTCACCCTGATCTCGTTCGCTCCGCGTTCTAGAAGTTGAAGCGGATGCCAAACCGCGCGACCCGTGGGCCGACAATCGTGGTCAGGTTGTTCGCCGTCGACGTGTTCTGACGCACGGTCTGCGCCAGCGTGGTGTTGGTGTTCGAGATGTTGAACAGCGCCGCGTTCAGGACGACTCGGCGCGGGCCGCCCAGCCGGATCGTCTTGTCGAAGTTCAGGTCGAGCGTCTTCACGGCCGGATAGCGCAGCGTGTTCTGCGCCGTCAGGTTGATCGTTGCCGTGCCGAGGCCGTTAGCGCGCGTGCCGGTGACAATCGTCGGATTGAACGGAAAGTTCGAGTGTGCCAGGTAATTCGCCGACGCGGTCATATCCCACGGCAGCTGATACATGCCCGAGACCTTGAACACATGCGGGCCATTGCGAGTACCGTCCTCGTAGCCGCTGATCGTTTCGGTCGGCAGATGGTTGGTCGGATCCAGGTAATCGAGACTCGGCGTCGGCGTGAAGTTACGCTCGTGGTTGTAAACGTAGCTGCCGGTCACCATCCAGTGGCTCGCCAGGCGCTTGCGAGCGCTGAATTCCAGCCCGTGATAGACGCGGTACTGCGTGATGTTTTCCTCGATCGTGTCCGAGTGCCGCGTCGGACCGTTGAAGTAGTAACCGGTGTAGCTGCTCTGCGCGCAGGTGCTGTTGCCACAGGCCGCGGTAAACGCAACTGGACCGGTATAGTTGGCGGTCGAATCGAGGTAACGGACCTCACTGCCGACGCACCCCTGCTGGCCGCTGCCGCAGAAGTTGTCGTACTTGCGGTAGATGTACATCACGCCGACGCCGAAGTTGTTCATGACTTCGCGGTCGAATCCGGCAATCACCTCGCTGGTCACGTCGTTGGTCATGTCGGGATCGACGATCGACGTGGCGACTGGCGAGCCCGGTTTGGTCTGATCGTAGCCCGCTGGGCTGTTCAACAAGTTCAGGGTGCCGTCGGGTTTGAGCAGATGCAGCTCGTTCGCCTGCACCACCTTGTCGCCATTCAGATCTTTCCACGGAAAGCGCAGCGTCGTCGTCGTGCCGGTCGGCTCGAGCGCCTGCGAGGTGAAGACGCCGATGCCGTAATAACGCGAGTAACTCAGTTTGGCGATGGTCTTGCCGTTCCCGGTCACGTCGTAGGTCAAACCCACGCGTGGCGACCAGTCGTTATAGCGGACGCCCGAATCGGCGCCAGGGAAGTTGATCGCGGGCAGTTGCGTTGGCAGCAGGCGATTCGCCGGCACCGTTCCAGGCGTTGCCAGATCGTGCTGGTGATCGAACCGCAGACCGAGGTTGATCGTCGCGCGGCTTTTCTTGATCGAATCCTGGACGTAAAAGTTGCGCTGATACAGCTTGTAGGTGAAGTCCGCGTCGCGCTGAATATCCGCTTCGTCGCACCCGGTCGCGGTCCCGGCCGCGTACGACACGCCATTAAGCGTGCATCCACCTTTGTTCGTGGCGAAGCCGGCGGCCGTGGTATCGAGCGTGGTGATGTAGGCGCCGGGCTGGAACGGATAGATGCCGCGATAACGGGCGACCGCGCCGCCGCCGACCGTGCTGAGCGATTCCACCGGCGAGCGGCGATACGCAAAACCGAACTTGATGGAGTGGTCGGCCTTCAGGACGTTCGACGCGAAGTAGTTGCCATCGGCGCGGGCATCGTCCTGCGGACGAATGGTGTGGTACGACGCGCTCGACTTGCTGCGATCCCAATAGCCCGACGTGCCGCCGCCGTCGACCCACTGGATCGCCTGAATGTCCACCAGGTTCGGCTCTTCGAAGCCAAGGAACCAATCTTCGTGGATGTGCGTGTACTGGCCAATGATCGTCAGACGGTTATTCGCGATCCAGCGATGATCGCCGGTGTAGAAAACCGTCGGGCCGGTCTGCTTCGAGCAGGTGATCAGCGGGTGGAACGCATCGCAGCCGCGCGAGCCGCGGTACTTGTCGCCGTAGGTGTACGAGAACGACGACTGGTGGCCGGTGGCCTCCTGGTACTGCAGGCGAGCGTTGTTGTTCTTCAGCGTCGTAATGTCGCCGAACAAACAGTCCTTAATCTGATCGATCGAGTTCACGAACGAGCCATCGGGATTCTTGGCGCTCGAGCCAGTATTCGCCACCGCCTGACAGCCGGACTTCGCGGTGTCGTAGAACCCGAGCACGCCGACGCGCACGTCCTGCCGCGACATCGCGCCCCAGAACCACGCCTTATTGCGCTTGATCGGCCCGCCGAGCTGCGCGCCCATGTCGCGAATGTTCTGAATCGGGTTACCGCCGCCGGCGCCGCGGCTGCGCATTTCGTCGGTGACGTTGATCGCCTGGCAGGAGCCGAACGCGCCAAAGCACTCGTCGTTGGTGTTGAAGAAGCGGGCGTAGCCGGTGAAATTGTTGCTGCCGCTCCGGGTGATGAAGTTCACCTGCACGCCCGCGCCCTGCTGTGACGCGTCGGCGCCGGCGGTGGTGATTTGGATTTCCTGGAACGAGTCGAAGTCGTAGTAGGTCGGCGAGGAATTCCCCGAGGCGATGTCGCTGATCACGGCGCCGTTGATGTTCCACTGCTGGTTGGTGCCGCTGCCCATCGCGTTGAAGCTGGTTTGCTGGCCCGACAGGTTGCCGCCGACGTTCGCGCCGCTCATCATCACGCCTGGCGTCTGCTCGATGATCACCCATGGGTCGCGGGCGTTTGGAATCTTGTCCAGTGCCTCTTTGGTGAAGCTCGCGGACAACGTGGTCGACTGCGTGTCGACGACCGGGCTCTGGCCGCTGACGGTAACCGTTTCCTGAACCGTTGAAATTTCGAGCTTGGCGTTCACTTCGGCGTTGAAGCCGGCCTGAATGATGATGTCGGAGCGAACCAGCTTCTTGAAGCCGGTCAGCTCGAACGACACTTCGTAGGTTCCGATGGGAATCCGCGGGAAGCGATAGGCGCCGGTTTCGCTGGTCAGCGCGGTCAGCGGCTGAATCAAGGCCGGACCACTCAGCGTGACCGTCACGCCGGGCATGACCGCCGAACTGGTGTCGGTCGCCTTGCCGAAGATTTCGCCGGTGCTGACCTGCGCGCTCGCCGGAAGTGCACTGGACGCCACTGCGAAACAGACGAGTACTGCTAGCCAACGCCAAACCCTCATACACCCTCCTCGAGTCCACGCTCCGACCGAATGGAGTTGCAAATTCGAACAACGTTCAAGAATGGGACTACGGCTATTCGGCGGAAGACTAGAGGTACTTACGGGTTCAAATCAAGCGAATTGTCACAGCTTTTCCCTGACTCATCCAAGCCCTTGGATTCGGTCGGGGCAATTTTATGGCTGTCGGGACAGTGGCGTCATGGCGCTGCCGATCGATCGATTGAACGCAGGGACATCCTGCTCCATCAGCCGCTTGTAGTCCGCGCGGGCGGCGTTCAGGTCTTTTTCGATGCCTTCCATGACGCTGACCGATGTGTCGGTCGGCGCGAAGTCGGCGCCGCCGGCGACATCACCCGCGCCCGGCCCGACCTCACCATTCAGCCAGATCAGATTCATGTAGACGCGGTACGCCTGCTGAAAATATTTGTCGTCGCTCGTCATCTGCGCGGGCTCGAGCAACTTCGATTCGACGTCAAACAGCTTCTTGTCGATTTCGGCGACTTGCTTCAGCAGATCGCTTTTCGCCGGATCGCTCTTGTAAGCCTTCAGCACGTCTTCCAGCTGCTTGCGCATGATCTCGATGGTGTTGATCATGTCGGCCGCAGCGCTGATGTCATCGCGCAGCCGCACTTGCAGCCTGACCGACAGATCCAGATCGGTCGCTGGTGTCGGCACCCGCGGGTCGCGCACTATCTCGATCGGCTGTGACGCGGACTGGCCGTCGACCGTCAGTTTCACCGTGTAGCGCCCGGGCGTCACCAGCGGGCCGACTTGCGCCGGCTCCAGTCCCCAATGCGTCACCGGCCGCGTCTCCTGCCCGCGGAACCGCGGCTCTTCCCAGATGTGAGGGTTTTCTGGCGGCGTCGTGCGCATCGCCACCAGCCGTGGCGGCTCGTAGCGCAAGTCCCACGTCGCGCGATTCAAACCTTCCCGCCCGTTGGTGCGGATTTCCCGGACCACTTTGTCGTCGCGATCGAGAATTTGCAATTGAACCTGCCCTTTCGGGGCGGTCTTCAACGAGTAGTTGATCAGCGCGCGTCCGCGCTGCGACCAGCGATACGCGGCCCGCGGCGCGAACAGGTGGGCATTCTGCGTGCCTACCTCGTCCTGTTCGAGCGGTGTCACATCGTCCAGGACGTAGAGTCCGCGGCCATACGTCGAAATGACGACGTCGTGAAACTGTTTCTGCACGACGACCCAGCTGACCGGCGTGTGCGGCAAGCCGGCCGCCAGTTCGGTCCAATGCGCCCCATCGTCCTTGGAGTAGTAAAACGATCGGCCGGTACCAGCGAAGAGCATTCCGCGTTTATTCGGGTTCTCCGCAACCGCGCGCACGTACGACAGCGGATGCGAATTCGGCAAATCGCCGTTCACCCGTTTCCAGGTGGCCCCGTAATCGCTGGTTTTGAAAATGTACGGCTCGCGACTGTCCATCAGGTGGTTGTCCACCGCCACGTAGGCCGTAGCACCGTCGAACGGCGACGGTTCAATCTTCGTCACCATCCCCCACGCAGGCATGCCGGTGATATTTTTCGAAACGTCATTCCATTTGGCGCCGCCGTCTCTCGAATGCCACACCTTGCCGTCGTTGGTCCCCGCCCAGACCAGCCCCTTCTCGATCGGCGAAAACGCGATGGCGAATACCACTTCGGGCGCGAATTGACCGAGGTTGTCGCCGACGATGCCGCCGGAAGAAATGATCTTGCTGGCGTCCTGCGTCGATAAATCCGGGCTGATGGCCTTCCAGCTCTGGCCTTGCGTGGTCGTCTGAAAGATGACGTTGCAGCCGTAGAACACATTCTCGTGATTGAACGGATCGATTGCGATCGGGGCGGTCCAATGGCAGCGGTACTTCGAATCCTGTGGTGGTGAATCGAGGGTGATCATCGCCGGCGCGACCGAACGTGGAATCTTGAGGCGATGGTCGTACCGCGTAACCTTGTTGCCATAGCAGGTTGACCAGACGATGTCGGGATCGACCGGATCGGGAATCGTGTGACCCGACTCGCATCCTCCGAGGCCGTGATCCCATTGGTTGCCACCGCCGTTGTAGCCGGCGCCGGCATTTTCTGAAGCCCACGCGGCGCCCCGCATCGTGCCGTCGTCCTGCATGTTGCTGTAGACGTAGTACGGCACGCGGTTGTCGACCGCGACGTGATACATCTGACCAATCGGCAGCTGCACCCGCTGCGTGCTCCGTCCGTGCTGAGTCGTGATGGTCAACCCGGCATCGTGGGTAATGACGAATCGATCGGCATCCTTCGGGTCCCACCAGATGTCGTGGTTGTCGCCTCCCCAGTTGACGCTGCGGAACGTTTCCCCGCCGTCAGTGGATTGGAAGAACGAACTGTTCGACACCAGCACTTCATCTTCGTTTTCCGGTGAAACCGCGAGGTGGATGTAGTACCCGGCACGGCCGATCAACTCGCGCGACCAATTGACCACACGCCAAGCGCGACCACCATCATCCGAGCGCCACAACGATCCCTGATCCTTGGTTTGAATCAAGGCATAAATGCGATTCGAATCGGTTGGCGCGATCGCGACACCGATTTTGCCGAGCGGTGACTTTGGCAGGCCGGTCGCCTCGGCGCGGGCCCACTTGGTCCCGCCATCGTGAGAGATATAGATGCCGCTGCCGGCGCCGCCGCTGAC
>Ga0070675_100000043_pt1 | contig 77565 bp, 64 predicted proteins | sample KBSM43metaG_FD_65343 | JGI IMG/M metagenome (GOLD analysis project Ga0070675, IMG submission 65343) | Miscanthus rhizosphere microbial communities from Kellogg Biological Station, Michigan, USA - KBS M4-3 metaG | ecosystem: Host-associated > Plants > Roots > Rhizosphere > Soil ... | reverse complement strand
CCCATTGCATCTCGGACTGGGGTCATGAATTCAGACCCGACTACCGGCGCATCCGTCGAATCACCGACCTTCTGCCCGCCGGAGTTCCCCTTCTCGCGACCACCGCAACCGCAAACGACCGTGTCGTCACCGACATCGAAGGCCAGCTTGGCCCCGACCTCGAGGTTTTCCGAGGCCCGCTGGCAAGGGACAGCCTGCGCCTGCAGGTGATCGGCCTGTCCGACCAGGCCGAGCGGCTTGCCTGGCTTGCCACGTACCTGCGATCGACGCCGGGGTCCGGAATCGTCTACGCGCTCACGGTCCGCGATGCGATCCAGGTCAGCATCTGGCTGGGCCAGAGTGGAATCGACGCCCCCGCCTACTACGGGGCTCTCGACCACGAGCAGCGACTGCAGCTCGAGCATGCACTTCAGGGCAACGAGGTCAAGGCCGTGGTCGCGACCGTCGCCCTCGGGATGGGGTTCGACAAGCCGGACCTGTCGTTCGTAGTCCATTTCCAGCGACCCAGTTCGATCGTCGCCTACTACCAGCAGATCGGCCGCGCCGGGCGGGCCGTGGAACGCGCCGACGTCGTGCTCCTCACCGGCCGCGAGGACGACGAGATCGCCGAGTACTTCATCGGCGGCGCCTTTCCCCCGGAGTGGGTGATGCGGGAGGTCGTAGACGCGGTGGCGGCGGCAGACGGCGTCAGCGTCAAAAAGCTCGAGACCGTAGTCAACGCAAGGAGCGGCGAGATCGAAAAGGCCCTGAAGATCCTCGAGGTCGAAGGGGCTGTCGCAAAGGGAGAGGGCGGCTGGATCCGAACTCCGAACCCCTGGGACCTGGACCACGAGCGCATCGATCAGGTGACCGCCACCCGGTACCGCGAGCTGGAACAGATGCGGGCCTACGCGGACACGGCCGAGTGCCTGATGCAGTTCCTGACCGAGAAGCTGGATGATCCCGAGTCCGAGCGGTGCCGCCGGTGCGCGAACTGCGACGCCCCCTTCCTACCGGTTACCGCCGATCCCGAGCTCGTTCGCGAGGCTGTCTTCTTCCTCAAGCGAGCCTACCGTCCGATTGAACCCCGAAAAAAATGGCCGGCGCACCTTGGCGAGCCCAGGGGCCTGATCGCGGAGGAGCTCCGCCTGGAGGAAGGGCGCGCGCTTGCCGTCTATGGCGACGCCGGATGGGGACAAGCTGCTAAAGCCGGCAAGGCGGAGGGGAACTTCCCAAACGAGCTGGTCGAGGCTGTCGCGGAGATGATCGAGAACGACCTTCAGCCCGACCCCGCGCCGACCTGGGTCGCCGCCGTTCCCTCGCTGCGCAGACCCGATCTGGTCCCGGGGTTTGCGCGACGGCTCGCAGAGCACCTTGGGCTTCCCTATCGGGAAGCGCTCGGGAAGACCCACGAAACTCCGCCGCAGAAGACGATGGAGAACAGCGTCAAGCAGGCTCGGAATGTGATCGGGGCGTTTGCCGTCGATGCAGCCGAGATAATGGACGGGCCAGTGATCCTCGTCGATGACATGGTCGATTCACGTTGGTCCATCACGATCTGCGGCATCGCCCTCCGGGAGGCCGGAAGCGGGCCGGTATACCCGATCGCGCTGGCCGAAACCACCGCAGGTGGAGACTGATGAAGACGCTGCCGATCTCCGCCGACGGGCAGGCCATCGCCCTCGCATGCTCATCTCTAGCGACTCAGGGAGACCGCAGCCTGAAGCCGCTGACGCCATCCGAATGGCGCAAGCTCGCCGGCGACCTGCACGCCGCGCAGCTGCGGCCACGTGATCTGGTCGGAATGCCCGCAGAGGAGATCAGAGATGCCCTCGGCTACACCGCCGAGGGAGCCGATCGCCTCGCCGGCCTGCTGGCGCGAGGGGGGCAGCTGGCAATCGAGCTGGAGCGACTGGGGAGCCGCGGGATATGGCTCTTGACCCGAGCGGACGACTGCTATCCGGCGCTGCTGAAGAAGAGACTGGGCCCCAAGGCTCCGCCGGTCCTGTTCGGCGCTGGACCGAAGGGCCTACTCGGGGAGAAGGCGCTTGCCGTCGTCGGCTCCCGCGATGTGTCGGAGGAGGGACTCGAGTTCTCCCAGGCGCTCGGCAGCCGCTGCGCCCAGGTGGGGTTCGCGGTTGTCTCGGGCGGGGCCCGAGGCGTCGACTCGACGGCCATGAATGGCGCAATCTCGCGCGGAGGCATCGCTGTCGGCGTCACCGTAGACCCACTGGAACGGCTAGTCGCTCGCAAGGAGATACGCACGGCGATCGCCGATGAGCTGTTGACCCTCGTTACGCCCTTCCACCCGGCCGCTCGATGGCATGCGGGCAATGCAATGAGCCGCAATCGCTTGATCTATGCCCTGGCGCAGGCCGCGGTGGTGGTTGCCAGCTCTTCCACGAAGGGTGGGACCCGCTCGGGAGCCCTCGAGAATCTGAAGGCAGGTTGGGTGCCCCTCTTCGTCCGGGATGACGACAGTGCCGGCAATCGACAACTGATAGCCGAAGGGGGCTGGCCCTTACCTGAATCGGATCCGAGCGCCCTGGACATCTCCCGGCTGACCGTCGACCCACGGCCGAATCTCCTTGCCGTGCCCGCAAACCAGCAGGGCTCAGACACGACCCAGCAGGACACCTTCTTTGACTCAGTCTGGCCGATCCTCTCTCCCTTCCTAAGCGAACCGCGCGGGGAGCGAGAAGTTGCCGAGAAGTTCGAGCTGGAGCTGACGCAGGCCCGCAGCTGGCTCAAAAGAGCCGCAGACGAAGGGCGTCTAGAGGTGAAAAAACGGCCCAAGCGCTACCTGCTGCCGGGCGCCTCGGTCGACCAGCTGCGGATCGACGGCTCATAGCCGCGAGTAACTGAGCGAGTAGAAGAGGTGGGCGACGCCGTCGCCCTCGACGACCCGCGTCTGCTCCATCTTCACGCTGGGCGGGATGCCGTCGAAGAGGCGGGTGCCGCCGCCGAGGATCGCCGGCACCTGGTTGACGAGGATCTCGTCGAGGAGGCCGGCGCGGATCGTCTCCTGGATCGTCTCGCCGCCGCCGCCGACTGAGACGTGGCCGCTGCCGGCGGCCTCGCGGGCCTGGGCGACGGCGCTCTCGATTCCGTCGGTGACGAAGTGGAAGGTCGTCTCGCCCAGGGTCAGCGGCTCGCGCTCGTAGTGGGTGAGGACGAAGACCGGGACGCCGAAGGGCGGCTCGTCGCCCCACCAGCCGTTCCAGAGCGGCTCGGTCCAGGGGCCGCGCACGGGGCCGAACATGTTGCGGCCCATGACGACGGCGTTGCTGTCCGCCGACGCCTCGCGGACGACGTCGTCGCTGACCCCGCCTTCGCCCCCCTCGCGGCCGTGCATCTCCTGGAAGAACCGGGTCTTGAAGGCCCACTCGTGCAGCGCCTCGCCGCCTTCGCCGAGCCCGTGCTCCTCGCTCTGGTTCGGCCCGGCGAGGTAGCCGTCGGCGGAAATCGAGATCTGGCATTTGACCTTGCCCACGCCCCCACCGTAGCGCCCACAGGCGTGTCTGAGCTTGACCCACATATATGTCGGGAAAGCTCAGACACCTCCGCGTAGGCACTTGACTCGGAAACCATCGGCGCTATCCTGTTCGAGTACCAACTACAGAAAGTGGACTTGGTTATGACTTATCGGCTGATACCGCTGGACGAGGCGATCGTCTTCCCCACCGTCACCGCGACCCTGCCGATCGACGTCGGCGACGACGAGCGCGTCTTCCTGATGCCGCGCCGCGACGGCGAGTTCGGGCGGGTCGGCGTCCTCGCCGAGGTGATCGAGACCGGGCTCTCCCGCCGCGGCCGCCCCGTCGCCACCGTCGTCGGGCTCCACCGTGGGCTGATCGCCGGCGGCGCCGAGGCGGGCGACGGCGAGACGCTGCGGGTCGAGGTGCAGGAGATCCGCGACGGCCACCCAAACGACGAGCACACCCGGGAGCTGCAGACCGAATACCGCGCCGTGGTCGAGGAGATCCTCGAGCACCGCGGCGACGACGGCCGCATCGCCGCCTTCCTGCGCTCGATCGACGAGCCGGGCGCGCTGGCCGACACCTCGGGCCTCTCTCCCGACATCCCCAACGAGGGCAAGCTGCGCCTGCTGGAGACGATCGACGTCACCGCCCGCCTCGAGCTCGCGGTCGAGCTGCAGCGCGAGCGGCTGACCGAGCTGCAGGTGCGCAGCAAGATCCGCGACGACGTCGAGTCCGGCGCCCAGAAGCAGCAGCGCGAGTACTTCCTGCGCAAACAGATGGAGTCGATCCGCAAGGAGCTGGGCGAGGACGAGGCCGACCTGATCGCGGAGTACGAGCGGAAAATCAGCGAGGCGGAGATGCCGGAGGCGGTCGCCGAGCAGGCCGAGAAGGAGCTGCGGCGGCTGGAGCGCCAGGGCGAGCAGTCGCCGGAGAGCAGCATGATCCGCAGCTACCTCGACTGGCTGATCGCGGTGCCGTGGGCGAAGCGCTCGGAGGAGCGGCTCGACCCGGCGCACACCCGCGAGGTGCTCGACGCCGACCACGCCGGCCTCGAGGACGTGAAGAAACGGATCACCGAGTTCATCGCCGTGCGCAAGCTGCGCACCGAGCGCGGGATCGAGGACGACGACAGCCGCGCCAACGGCGCGATCCTCACCCTGGTCGGCCCTCCCGGGACCGGCAAGACCTCGATCGGCGAGTCGATCGCCCGGGCGCTGGGGCGGGAGTTCGTCCGCATCAGCCTCGGCGGCATTCGCGACGAGGCGGAGATCCGCGGCCACCGCCGCACCTACATCGGCGCGATGCCGGGCCGGATCGTCCGCGCCCTGCGCGACGCCGGGACGATGAACCCGGTCGTCCTCCTCGACGAGGTCGACAAGGTCGGCGCCGACTGGCGCGGCGATCCATCGGCGGCCCTGCTCGAGGTCCTCGACCCGGCCCAGAACGACAGCTTCCGCGACCACTACCTCGACGTCGAGGTCGACCTCTCCGAGGTGGTCTTCATCGCCACCGCGAACCTGGTCGACACGATCCCGGCGCCGCTTCTGGACCGGATGGAGCTGATCTCCTTCGACGGCTACACGACCGAGGAGAAGCTGGCGATCGCCCGCGGCTACCTGCTGCCCCGGCAGCTGAAGCGCAACGGACTGAAGGCCGAGGAGGTCGAGGTCTCCGACGAGGTCCTGCGGGCGGTGATCTCCGAGTACACCCGCGAGGCGGGCGTGCGCCGGCTCGAGCGCGAGATCGGCAAGGTGATCCGCTCGGCGGCGACGAAGATCGCGAGCGGCGAGGCCGCTGGGAAGATCACGATCGACGCCGATACCCTGCGGGAGGCACTCGGGCGGCAGAAGTTCTTCCAGGAGTCGGTCGAGCGGACTGCGATCCCGGGCGTCTCCACCGGGTTAGCAGTCACCGGAAGCGGCGGCGACATCCTCTTCATCGAGGCGACCGCGATGGACGGCGACAAGGGCCTGGTGCTGACCGGCCAGCTTGGCGACGTGATGAAGGAGTCGGCGCGGATCGCCCTCTCCTATGTGCGGGCGCACCGGGAGGAGCTCCATATTGAGCCGGAGGCGTTTTCCCGCGAGTTCCACCTCCACGTCCCCGCCGGAGCTATCCCCAAGGACGGCCCCAGCGCCGGCACGGCGATGACGACCGCGCTGGTAAGCCTGCTGACCGGGCGCCCGGTCAAGCACACGGTCGGGATGACCGGCGAGGTCACCCTGCAGGGCCGGGTGCTGCCGATCGGCGGCCTCAAGCAGAAGGTGCTGGCGGCCCACGCCGCCGGGCTGACCGAGGTGATCCTGCCCGAGCGCAACCGCGGCGACCTCGACGAGGTCCCGGAGGAGGTGCGCGAGCAGATGACCTTCCACCCGGTGATGAGCATCGACGAGGTGCTCGCGCTGGCGCTGGAGCCCGAGCAAGAGAGGTCGACGGGCCGAAAGTACCCCCATATGGAGGGAAATCGTCCCGTCGGCGGTGGTGGAGTGACCGGGTAGGACCGTGTCGCCTCGGTGTCGCATCTGCTCGCCGGTCCCGCCTGAGATGCGGGCGGCCGCCGGGCTGCTCGAGCGCCGCTGGACGATGGCGACGATCTACGCCTGCTCCAGCGGCGCCGCTCGCTTCAACGAGTTCCGCCAGTCCCTCCCCGGCGTCTCCCCCACCACCCTCTCCGATCGCCTCGAACAGCTCGAGGCCGCCGGAATCGTCGAGCGCCGCCTGGTGCCCGGCCGGCCGCCCCACACCGAGTACACGCTGACGCCGCGGGGCGAACGGGTCGCCCAGGCCGTCGCCGGACTACTCCAGGGCTAGAGCTGGTTGCGGACGCCGGGCTCGCGCTCGACTCCGCTCAGCTCTTCCTCGAGGCGGGCTTCGGGCGGGATCCTGCCGTCGCCGCGACGGCCCAGCGGGAGCACGGTGCGGCCGCGGGCGTCCTCCAGCGCCATCGCCAGGGCCGCGTAGAGCGCCAGGACGCAGAGGGCGAGGCCGACGACGCCGGCGATGTCTTCCCAGGTGCCGCTGCCGCTGAGCTCATAGATCCCGGTGACGAGGAAGCGCAGCGCGGCGCCGCCGAGCACGGCCGCCGGCACCAACTTGGCCGCCGAGGCGGCGGAGGCCGGGATCAACATCGCCGTCGCGGCGAGAAGGAGGAAGAGCCCCAAGGCATCGCTGGTCGCGCCGGGCGGGCTGGTGAGCATGACCAGGCCGACCGTCAGCCAGGTGCCGCAGAGGATCCCCATCCCGGTGCCGGCGACGACGTCGCGGGCAAGGTAGCCGAAGACAGAGGTGAGGAGCTGGAGCGGGAAGACGAAGGCGATCAGGGCGAGTGCGACCGCCTGGCCTTCTCCGGCTTCCAGCCAGCCGAGCTGCAGGCCGGAGAGCAGCAGGGTCGCCCCGGCCAGGCCGACGAACCCCAGCGGCAGCGGGTTGGCGAGCGGGCGGAGGACGATCTGCGCCTGCGTCCCGTAGCGGCCTTCGCCGGCTTCCCTCACGCGACGACCAGCGCCTGCGGCGCCGCCTCCTTCATCCGCGACTTCAGCCAGGCCATCTGCGTCGCCGTCTCTTCCTCGCAGGCTTCGACCGCTTCCAGCAGCTCGGAGTCCCGCGCGCCCTGGGCCGCCTGGGCGACCAGGGTCCAGGAGATGTCGACCTCGGCCGCCATCAGGTAGAGGTCGTGCAGGTCCCGCAGCAGCCCGATCGGCCCTTCCCGCGTTCCCTTGAAGAGCTCGCTGTGGAGGCGGTCGGGCTCCTCGGCCTCCTCCTCGCCGTAGCGCTCGACAAACGGGTGCAGCTTCTCGGCGTGGGCGTCGCACTGCTTCGCCAGCGTCCCGGAGATATGGAAGATGTCGGCCTCTTCGGCGTGGCCCTCGCCGACTTCGCGGAAGGCCTGCGCCAGGTCCAGTTGGGAGCGGTGGAGGAAGCCGAGGTAGTGGGCGAGCTGCACCTCAGCCACCCACCCGCGAGGTCGCCTCGGCCGCCGCGCCGCCGACGGTCGCCGGGATCCCCTCGCCGACCGGCGCCGAGGCGGTGTTGGTCGGCGCCGGCGCCGGCTCGCCGCCGCCCGACTCCACCCGGTCCAGCCGCACCGCCCCGACCTTGAACAGCGGCTGCTTGGAGACCGGGTCCCAGGCGGTGATCGTCAGCTCGTTCGCTGCCCGCGGCCGGGCCGAGTCGGTATCCCAGCTGCCGTAGTGGAAGGGCAGGAAGACGACGCCGGGGCGGATCCCGCTCAGCCGCGCCTTCGCCACCGCCGCACCGCGCGGCGAGGAGACCTGCACCGTGTCCCCCTCCTCGATCCCGAGCGGAGCAGCGTCGCCGGGATGGATCTCGACCCAGACGTCGGGGGCTGCATCGGCGAGCTGCGGGGCGCGGCCGGTCTTGGTCCGGGTGTGGAAGTGGAAGACGGTCCGCCCGGTCGTCAGCAGCAGCGGGTGCTCCTCGCTCGGCACCTCCGGCGAGGGCCGGTAGGGGATCGCGTGGAGGAAGGCCCGGCCTTCCGCTTCCTTGGCGCGGTGTTCCTCCTCGGTCTGGGCGGCACCGGTGGTCAGGTCGTGGCCGAAGGTCTCGGAGAAGTCGGGGTAGGTGTTGAAGTCGGCGTCGGTGTAGAGGCGCTCGGTCCCGTCGGGGTGCTCCTCGTTGCAGGGCCACTGGATCGGCCCCCGCCGCAGCTTCTCGTAAGTCATCCCGGTGTAGTCGCAGGGACGGCCGCGGCTGCATTCCTTCCAGGCCTCGAAGGCGCCCTCGGGGTCGCTCCACTTGATCAGCGGCTCGCCGTCCTTGTCCCGGAAGTCCATGCGGCGGGCGTATTCGAGGAAGATCTCGAGGTCGGCCTTCGCTTCCCTGGGCGGGTCGACCGCCTTTTCGGAGAGATGGACGGTGCGGTCGACGTTGGTGAAGGTGCCGGTCTTCTCGCCCCAGGTCGCGGCCGGGAGGACGAGGTCGGCGAGCGCCGCGGTCTCGGTCATGAAGAGGTCCTGGACGACGACGAAGAGGTCCTTCTTGGCGAGGATCTCCCGCACCCGGCTCAGCTCCGGCAGCGAGACGGCCGGGTTGGTGGCGCTGATCCAGAGCAGCTCGATCGACCCCTGCTCGGCGTAGCGGAAGATCTGCATCGCGTGGGTCGGCGGCGCCCAGTGCGGGACCTGCAGCATCTCCACGTTCCACAGCTCCGCCAGCTCTTCGATGTGGCTTTCGTTGTCCCAGTTGCGGAAGCCGGGGAGGTCGCCGTTGGCGCCGGTCTCGCGCGTGTTCTGCGCGGTCGGCTGCCCGTTCATCTGGCAGAGGCCGGCGCCGGGGCGGCCGATCATCCCCCGCAGCAGGTGGATGTCGTTGACGCCGCAGCCGGCGGCGGTCGCCTGGTTGGACTGGTAGAAGCCCTGGAGGACGGTCGAGAAGAGGCGCTCGCAGGTCCCGAGCAGCTCCGCCGCCTCCCGCACCTGGCCGGCCTCGACCCCGCAGATCTCCGCCACCTTCTCGGGCGTGTAGGGGTCGACGGTTTCTTCGAGCTTCTCGAAACCGAGGGTGTGGGCTTCGACCCATTCCTCGTCGACCCAGCCGTTGTGGATCAGCTCGCGGATCAGCCCGTTGGTCAGCGCCAGGTTGGTGCCGTTGCGGACCGCGAGGTGGACGTCGGCCTCCATCGCGACCGGGGTCGGGCGCGGGTCGACGGCGAGCATCCGCGGCGGGTCGGGGCCGGCGCGGCGGTCGAGCATCCGCATCCAGAGGACGGTCTGGGTCTCGGCGACGTTGTGGCCCCAGAGGGCGAGGGCATCGCAGTGGTCGACGTCGGTGTAGGAGCCGGGCTGGCCGTCGGTCCCGAAGCTGGCTTTCAGCGTCGCCCCTGCGGTGGCCGTGCAGAGGCGGGTGTTGCCGTCCATGTGCGGGGTGCCGAGGCCGGCCTTGCCGAGCACGCCGAGCGTGTAGTAGTCCTCGAGGAAGATCTGGCCGGAGGTGTAGAAGCCGAAGCGGCCCCAGCCGCCGGGCCCGTCGAGCAGCTCTTTCGATTTGGCGACGAGAGCGTCCATCGCCGTCTCCCAGTCGATCTCGAACAGCTCCCCCTCGCGCCGCAGCAATGGCCGGGTCAGCCGGTCGGGACTGTTGTTCGCCTGCCAGCCGTAGAGGTCTTTGGGGTCGACGCGGCCGTGGTTGACGCGGTCCTCGGCGGCACCGCGGACGCCGACGATGCGGCCGTCCTTGACCGCGATCTCGAGGCCGTCGCCGTTGGAGTGGAGGATCGAGGCCGCCTGTACCCAGCTATCGACGTCGTCCGGTTGCAGCCCCTCGTCGAGGAAGGTGTCCACCCGCGCCGGCCACTCCTCGCCGGCGCCGTACGGAGTCCGCTCCCCCCACGGATCTGCGATGCGATCCACCACCCCTGCCAACTACCCAGGAGGGGCGCGGATAAGCAGGCGAAGTGGGTAGAGGAAGCGCATGGAGGGGCTCCTGCGGGACGCTCATGGGCGACGGATCTCGGACTTGCGGGTCTCGGTAACGGACCGCTGCAACTTCCGCTGCCAGTACTGCATGCCGGCTGACGGGCTGCCGTGGCTGGAGCGCGACGAGGTCCTCCGCTTCGAGGAGATCGCGCGGCTGGTCTCGCTGCTGGTCGAGCTGGGAATCGAGGACGTCCGCCTGACCGGCGGCGAGCCCCTGGTCCGCCGCGACTTCCCCGAGCTGGTCGCGATGCTGGCGGCGATCGAGGGTGTCCGCGACCTCTCGCTGACCACCAACGGCTACCTGCTCGAGCGCGACGCCGCGGCGCTGGCCGCCGCCGGGGTCGACCGGGTCAACGTCTCCGTCGACTCGCTGCAGCGCGACCGCTTCTTCGCTCTCACCCGGCGCGACGCCCTGCCCCAGGTCCTGCGCGGTGTCGAGGCGATCGCCGCCCACCCGCAGGTGAGGCCGATCAAGGTCAACGCGGTGGCGATGCGGGACTTCACCGAGGCCGAGATCTCCCGCTTCTGCGAGTTCGCCCGCTCGACCTCCTTCCAGGTCCGCTTCATCGAGTTCATGCCGCTCGACGGCGACCGCGCCTGGCGCCCCGAGGCGGTCTTGAGCGGCGCCGAGCTGCGGGCGGCGATCGAGACGCTGCACCCGCTCGAGGAGCTGCCGCGCGAGCCGGCCGCGACGGCGCGGGTCTTCCGCTTCGCCGACGGCAAGGGGGAGATCGGGTTCGTCAACCCGGTCTCGGAACCGTTCTGCGCCGACTGCAATCGCTTACGGCTTACCGCTGACGGCAAGCTCCGCACCTGCCTCTTCTCCCTCCATGAGACCGATCTGCGCGGGCCGCTGCGGTCGGGCGCGAGCGACGAGGAGCTGGCGACGCTGATCCGCGACGCGGTCTGGCGCAAGGAGCTGAAGCACCGGGTCGGCGAGCCGGGGTTCCGGCCGCCGCCGCGGACGATGAGCGCGATCGGCGGATGAAGGCGCGGGCGGCACTGCGGGAACTCTCCGGCGGCCTCGGCGACGCCGGGCTCTTCGTCCCGATCGCGGTGGCGATGATCCTCCTCAACGGGCTCAACGCGACCGCCGTCTTCTGCGCCAGCGGCCTCGTCTACATAGGGACCGCGCTCTACTTCAAGGTCCCGGTCCCGGTGCAGCCGCTGAAGGCGTTCGCGGCGGCGGCGATCGCCCTCCACCTCTCGGCCGAAGTGCTGGCGGCGGGAGCGCTGCTGATGGCGGCGACGATGGCGCTGCTGGCGAGCAGCGGCCTGGCGGAGTGGCTGGCGGCCCGCTTCCCCCTCGTCCTCGTCCGCGGAATCCAGGCCAGCGTCGCCCTGCTGCTCGGCAAAGCGGCATGGGAGCTGGCGCGGAAAGGCAACTGGCCGGGGCTGCCGCCGATCGATCCCGCGGTCGGGGTGGCGATGGCCGTGGCCGCCTGCGCGCTCCTCTTCGCCTGCCGGGCGCTCTCGCTGCCGGGCAGCCTGCTTGTCCTCGGGGGTGGCGCCGCGGTCGGGCTCGCGGTGGGCGGCGCGCCACACCTGGTCGCCGGACCGGAGGCGGTCTCGCTCTCGGTCCCGGAGGACCCGGGGGCCTTCGGCACCGCGCTGACCGCGCTCGTCCTCGCCCAGATCCCGCTCACCTTCGGCAACTCGGTGGTCGCGACCGCCGACGCCGAGCGCAGCTACTTCGGCCTCCAGGCCCGGCGGATGCGGCCCTCGCGGCTGGCCGGCTCGATCGCGATCGCCAACACGCTCGCCGCCCTCAGCGGCGGCCTGCCGGTCTGCCACGGCGCCGGCGGCGTCACCGCTCACTACAAGCTCGGCGCCCGCACCGCCGCGGCGACGCTCGCCACCGGCGCCATCTTCGTCGCCCTCGGGCTCGGCCTCGGTGCCGGGCTGCCGGCCCTGCTGCAGGTGCTGGCGCCGGGGGCGCTGGCGGGAATGCTCGCCTTCGTCGCGATCCAGCACGGTGCCCTGGCGGCGCGGCTGGAGCGGCTCGACGACCGCCTGATAGCCGCCGGAGTCGGAATGCTGACGCTGGCGAGCGGGAACCTGGCGATCGGCTTCGCCGCCGGCGCCGCGGTCGTCGTGGCGCGGGCGATCTGGAGGCGCCGGCAGGCGGGCCTGCCGCTGGCGCCGCAACCGAGACGGGAGGTGGTGCGATGAGGGCCGCAGAGTGGATCGAGCGCTACGCCGCCGAACTGGGGGTGGCGGCACCGGGCGAGGAGGACTTCGCCCGGATCCTGGAGCTGGCCTCGGTCGCCGCCCACGCCTCCGAGCGGATGGCGGCGCCGCTCGCCTGCTGGCTCGCCGGCGCCACCGGCCGGCCGCTCAGCGAGCTGACGGAGATCGCGGAAGCAGTCGGCGAGCCCGCTCGAGATCGCTAGGGGTGTTGACGTTGAAGAGGAGCTGCTCCGGGGGACCGAGCTGGCCGAGCTGCTCGGCGCCGAGCCGCCGCGGCTGCAGCCGCTCCAGGGTGTGGCGCAGCGGCTCACCCGCGGCCAGCGCCTGTTCCAGGGCGGGCAGCAGCGAGGCCTCGTACCGGCCCGGGAACGGGTGCAGCTCACCGTCGCTCTCCGGCAGCACCAGCGGCTCGCCGGCCGCCGCCAGATGGGAGAGCAGCGCGGGCGTGAGGAAGGGCATGTCGCAGGCGACCGCCACCAGCGGCCGCTGGCCGGCGTCGCGCAGGGCGGAAACGAGACCCGTGAACGGGTGGCGCGGCTCCTCCGGCTCCCAGACGGTCCGGCAGGGCAGCGGCGGCAGCTCCGAACCGCGCTTGGCGACGACGACCGGCTCGATCCCGGCTTCGGCCAGCGCCGTGATCGGATACGCGATCAGTGGCTTGCCCCCGAGCTCGACCGTCGCCTTGGCGCCGCCGAGGCGGCTGCCGCGGCCCCCGGCGAGGACCGCTCCGATCGCAGACGAGAGACCCGGCTCGAACATCCCGCTCAGTCTGGCAGCGAAGGGGCCGCGCTGATGGCACCGCCGAGCCTGCTCGAGCTGGAGGAGGCGAGGGGCCGCGTGCTCGCCCGGGTCGCCCCGCTGGACGGCGAGCCGGTGCCGCTGCGCGAGGCGCTCGGCCGCCGCCTCGCCGAGAACGTCGCCAGCGAGGAGCCGGTGCCGGCCTTCGACAACTCGGCGATGGACGGTTTCGTCCTCCGCGCCGAGGACACCGGCGCCGCGAGCCCCGGCGCGCCGGCGCGCCTGCGCCTGGTCGACGAGTCGCGGGCGGGGGCACCCGCCGCAAGGGCGCTGGCGGCCGGCGAGGCGATGCGGATCTCGACCGGGGCGGCGGTGCCGGCCGGCGCCGACGCCGTCCTCCGGGTCGAGGAGGCGCGGCTCGACGACGGGCACCTCCTGGTCGAGGCGGCGGTGGCGCCGCGGCACGACGTGCGGGGCGCCGGCGAGGACGTGGCGCCGGGGACGACGCTGCTGCGCGCCGGGACGGCGCTCGGCCCGGCGGAGCTGGGCGTGCTGGCGGCGATCGGCCGCCCGCAGGTCTCCTGCCACCGCCGGCCCCGGGTCGCGGTCCTGACCAGCGGGGACGAGCTGGTCGAGCCGGGCGAGCCGCTGCGACCGGGCATGGTGCGGAACTCCAACTCCTACACCGTGCCGGCGCTGGCCGAGCTGGCGGGAGCCGCGGTCACGGTCGCCGGCCCGGCTCCCGACCGGGCGGAGGCGACGCGGGAGGCGCTGGCGCCGCTGCTGGAGGCCGACGTGGTCGTCGTCTGCGGCGGCGTCTCGGTCGGCGAGCACGACCACGTCAAGGGCGCGCTCGCCGAGCTCGGGGTCGAAGAGGAGTTCTGGGGCGTGGCGCTGAAGCCAGGTCGGCCGACCTGGTTCGGGCGCCGCGGAGAGACGCTGGTCTTCGGCCTGCCGGGCAACCCGGTCTCGGCGATGGTCACCTTCCAGCTGCTTGTCCGCCCCGCCATCGTCGCCCTCGCCGGCGGCGACCCCGACCGGCAGCGGACCTGGGCGCGGCTGGCCGGCGATTACGAGAAGCGCCCCGGCCGCATCCACGCGCTCCGCTGCCGACTCGAGCTGCGCGAGGACGGCTGGTGGGCGCACCCCTTCCCGCGCCAGGGCTCCCACGTCCTCACCTCGATGTTGAAGGCAGACTGCCTCGCCCTCCTCCCCACCGAGGCCGGGCCAGCCGCCGCCGGGGACCGGGTCGAGATCGAGCTGCTGGAGGCGTGCCGATGACGGTCCGCGTCCGCCTCTTCGCGATGCTCCGCGAGCGAGCGGGCAGCGACTCGGTCGAGGTCGAGCTGCCGGCGGGGGCCACGGTCGCCGACGCGCTGGCCGAGCTGGGCCGCGGCGAGCTCGGCGACCTGCTCGAGCGGCTGCCGGTGCGGATGGCGGTCAACCGCGACTACGCCGAGCCGGCGACCCCGCTCTCCCCCGGCGACGAGCTGGCGCTGATCCCGCCGGTCAGCGGCGGCGCCCCCTTCCACGTCCGCGTCAGCTCCGAACCGCTCTCGCTCGACGCCCTCGCCGCCGCCGTCAACCGCCCCGCGGCCGGCGCCGTCGTCTTCTTCCAGGGGATGACCCGCGAGGTGGACGAGCTCGAGTACGAGGCCTACCGGGAGATGGCCGAGGAGCGGATCGAGGCGATCCTGCGCGAGTGCGCCGAGCGGCACGGTCTGGCGGCGGCCGCGGCCGAGCACCGCACCGGTACCGTCCCGCTCGGCGAGTCCTCGGTGATCGTCGCCGCCTCCGCCGCCCACCGCGGGGAAGCGTTCGCGGGAGCGCGGGAGGCGATCGACAGGATCAAGGCCGAGGCCCCGATCTGGAAGCGGGAAGGAGAGACGTGGAAGACCGCCTGACCCACCTGGACGAGAACGGCGAGGCGCGGATGGTCGACGTCGGCGCCAAGCCGGCGAGCGAGCGGCGCGCCCGCGCCCGCGCCCGCCTGCGGATGAGCCCGGAGACGGCGCGGGCGGTGGCGGCCGGCGAGGGGCCGAAGGGGGAGGTCCTGACCGTCGCCCGCCTGGCCGGGATCCAGGCCGCGAAGCAGACCGCGAACCTGATCCCCCTCGCCCACCCGCTGCCGCTGACCCACGTCGACGTCGAGGCGGGCGTCGACGAGGAGGCAGGCGTGGTGGAGCTGATCGCCGCCGCGCGGACCGTCGCCCAGACCGGGGTCGAGATGGAGGCGATGACCGCCGCCGCGGTCGCCGCCCTCACCGTCTACGACATGGTCAAGGGGATGGAGCGCGGGGTGCGGATCGAGGAGGTCGTGCTGCTGGAGAAGAGCGGCGGCCGCCACGACTGGCGGCTGGAGGAGTGACGATGGACGCTGGCGGGGCGCCGCGGGCGGCAGTCCTCACCGTCAGCAGCTCCCGCGCCGGCGGCTCGGGCGCGCGCGACGAGAGCGGCGAGCGGCTGGGCGGGTTCGCGCGCTCGCTCGGCGCCGAGGTCGTCGCCCGCGCGCTGGTTCCCGACGAGCGCGAGCCGATCGAAGCCCAGCTGCGCGCCTGGGCCGACGAGGAGCGATGCGACCTCGTCCTCACCACTGGCGGCACCGGCTTCTCGCCGACCGACGTGACCCCGGAGGCGACCCGCGCCGTCATCGACCGCGAGGCCCCCGGGATCGCCGAGGCGATGCGCGCCGCCTCCCGCGACCACACCCCCCACTGGATGCTCTCCCGCGCCGTCGCCGGCATCCGCGGTTCGACCCTGATCGTCAACTTCCCCGGCAACCCGAAGGCGATCGAGGAGGCCGGGGGCGCGATCGCAACCGCCCTCCCCCACGCCCTGGCGCTACTGCGCGGGAGTGACCGAGGGACGTTCGAGGGCCAGGAGGCGGAAGTAGACGACTGAGGCGACCAGGGCCTCGACCGGAGCGGTAATGGTCGAGGTAAGGGTTCTGGTGCCTATCTCCACCACCACGCTGTCGGCCAGCTGGTTGGCGATGAGGATGCCGGCGAAGCCGATCAAGAGGCTGATCAGGCCGACGATGAGGACTACGATCGTGAAGACCTGCCAGCCATGGTCACGCACCAGCTCGCGGGAGCGACCGAATGACTCCAGGACCTCTCGGTTCTCGACCACGATCACGGGAGCGATCACCGCCCAGATCGTCATCAGATAGAGGCCGGGAACAACCAGGAGCACGGTGCCGACACCGATCCCGATCCCCGCCAGGATTCCGGCGCCGACCAGCGGACCCAGAACCGGCAGGACCGAGCGCATCAGTGCACCGACCGAGTTGTCGCGACGGCCGTCCCGAACGTCCTGGACGAGGCGAACCACCATCCCCTGGTAAAGCGTGCCGACGAGGATGCTGAAGATCAGCGGAACGATGAAGAAGGCGAAGCTTTCCGGGGTTAGCGCCTGGACAGCCGCCACGAGCAGGAACAGCCCTAATGCCACCGGCAACAGCACGGCCGCCTGGTCACGGTAGATCGCAAACGTCTCCTTGAGGGTGTCGCCGACGCTGAGCTTCTTCTCCATTCGGTGCCTTTCTCCCCCAGTCCGGTCAGCCCTCCCTATTGCCGCAGATTGGTGAGAGTATTCGTCCATCATGGACGCCTCGGAGCAGTCGACCCATGAGGTCGACGAGGACCGTTTCCGCCGTCTGATCGACGTCGGCAGCAGCCTGCTCTCCGAGCTCGACCTGGAGGCGGTTCTGCGCTCGGTCGTCGACGCGGCCCGGGAGCTGACCGGGGCGCGCTACGCCGCGCTCGGCGTCCTCGACCCCGAGCGGCGGGAGCTCGAACGCTTCATCAACGTCGGCATCGACGAGGAGGCGCGGCGGGACATCGGCAACCTGCCGCGCGGCCGCGGCGTCCTCGGCGAGCTGATCCGCGAGCCGGCGCCGCTGCGCCTGCGCGACGTCAACGCCCACCCCCACGCCTACGGCTTCCCTCCCGGCCACCCGCCGATGAACTCCTTCCTCGGGGTACCAATCTCGGTCCGCGGCGAGACCTACGGCAACCTCTACATGACCGAGAAGCAGGGCGCCGAGGAGTTCGACCAGAGCGACGAGGACGCGGCGGTGACGCTGGCCAGCTGGGCCGGGATCGCGATCGAGAACGCCCGCCTCTACACCAGCCTCTCCGAGCGCGAGGCGGAGATCGAGCAGGCGCTGCGCCGGGCCGAGACCTCGGTCGACATCGCCCGCACGGTCGGCGGCGAGACCGACGTCGCCCGCGTCCTCGACCTGATCGTGAAGCGGGCGCGGGCGCTGGTCGACGCCCGGGCGCTGCTCGTCCTCCTGCGCCGCGAGGAGCACCTCTTCGTCGCCGCCAGCGCCGGCGAGATCACCGAGGGCCTTCGGGACCTGGAGGTCCCGCTCGACGACGCCGTCTTCGGCGGCGCGATGGACGACCGGGTCGCGCAGCGGCTCGAGCGCGACTCGCCGCCCTCGAAGGCGCGCCTGCGCGAGCGCCTCGGCGCCGAGGCGGCGCTGGTCGTGCCGCTGCTCTTCCGCGGCCGTGCCGTCGGCGTCCTCGTCGCCCTCGACCGCGAAGCGGGCGGGGTCGAGTTCGACCAGGAGGACCAGCGCCTGCTGCAGTCCTTCGCGACCAGCGCCGCGACCGCCGTGGCGACGGCGCAGACCGTCGAGTCCGACCGCCTGCGCCAGCAGGTGGAGGTGGCCGAGAGCGAGCGCCAGCGCTGGGCGAGGGAGCTGCACGACGACACCCTGCAGGGCCTGGCGGCGATCCGGATCTCCCTCGCGACCGCGCTGCAGAGCAAGGGCGAGCGCCGCGAGGCGCTGATCGAGAGCGCCGCCGAGGAGGCGATGTCGCAGCTGGAGGGGCAGATCAACGAGCTGAACCGGCTGATCAACGACCTGCGCCCGGCGGCGCTGGAGCGACTGGGGCTGGCGGGCGCCCTGCAGGCGCTGGCGGAAGAGACCGGCGCCCGCGGCGGGCTCGAGGTCGAGGTGAAGATCGAGATCGCGGATGCGCCGGGCGGCGACGAGGAGCGGCTGGTCTACCGGCTGGTGCAGGAGGCGCTGACCAACGTCGTCAAGCACGCGGGTGCCTCGCGGGTCGAGATCGGCGTGCGGCAGGAAGGCGGCAAGGTCGAGATCGCGATCCGCGACGACGGCGAGGGCTTCGAGCCGGAGGCGTCGACCCCCGGCCGCGGCCTGATCGGGATGCGCGAGCGGATCGAGCTGCTCGGCGGCAGGATCGCGGTCACCTCCGCCCCGGGCGGCGGGACCGAGATCTCCGCCACCGTTCCGCTCGGCGAGGCCGGGCGCGAAAGACGCTAGAAGCCGTCGCCGTCGCGCCGGGGGTCGATGACCCCGTTGGCGATCGCGAAGCGGACCAGCTCGGGACGGGACTCGAGGCCGAGCTTCTCCAGCAGCTTCGAGCGGTTCACCTCGACCGCGCGGACGCTGAGGTAGAGCTTCTCGCCGATCTCGCGGTTGGTGTGGCCGAGCGCCAGCAGGCGGAGCAGCTCGCGATCGCGGTCGCTTAGCTCCTCCAGCGGATCGGCGCCGAGCTGCGCCACCTGGCCGCCCAGCTCGGGGTCGATGTAGGAGCCGCCGGAGGCGGCGGCGCGGATCGCCGCGCCCAGCTGCCGCTCCGCGGCCTGCTTCAGCACGTAGCCGGCCGCGCCGGCCCGCAGCAGCTCCCGCGCCCGGCGCGGGTCGCTCTGCATCGTCAGGACGACGATCGCGGTGTCCGGCACCTCCTCGCGCAGGCGGGGGACGTCGGTCGCCGGCTCGGCCCCGGGCATCTGCAGGTCGAGGACGAGGACGTCGGGGCGGCGGTCCCGGGCCAGCTTCTGCGCTCCGGGCGCGTCGGCGGCCTCGCCGATCACCCGCAGGTCCTCCTCCCCTTCCAGCATCGCCCGCAATCCCGTCCGGATCACGTTGTGGTCGTCCGCGAGGACGACGCTTATCTGCCTCTCGCTGCTCTCCATCGGGTGCCCTGCGGGCAGTCTCCCACGCCCGCCTCCCCCGCGAGACTCCGCAACGCGAATTGTGGGTTTCGGCCGATGGGAAGCTGCCCTGCGAGGACGATCCTTGGGTCATGAGAATCCTGCTGATGGCAACGGAGGACGAAGCCGGCCTCGTCGCCGAGCTCGTCCAGGCAGGTCGTCACGAGATCATCGTCGGCTGCCACGGGACCGACAGCGGCAAGCTGGAGCTGGCCCTGCGCAACGCGCTCCCCGGCGAGGAAGTCGCGACGGTTGCGATGCCGGTCGTCGTCGACGCGGACGCGGACTCGACGCCGCAGGCGGTTCTCGGCCTGCGCAGCGTCCGCGCCCTGCTGGCGGCGAACGTCACCGTGGTCTGCGCGCTGGGGACGGATCCGGCCGTAACGCTGGTGGGGGCGGAGGGGATGGAGCCGGCCGGGGCGAAGGCCGACCCGATGCTGGCGCTGGACCTGCTGGCGCGACGGCTCGACGCCGACCGGCTGATGACGCCAGGGGAACTCGTCGAGGAGCTCGGCTACGCTCGCTCGCATGAGTCCAGCGGAGCGACCTGAGACGACCACCGTTCTCCTCGTCGACGACCACGCGGTCGTGCGGGGGGCGCTGAAGGCGTTGCTGGAAGGGCAGGAGGACCTGGAGGTCGCCGGGGAGGCGGGGAGCATCGCCGCCGGCCGCGAGGCGCTGGCCGAGCAGCAGCCGGACGTCCTCGTCCTCGACGTCAACCTCCCCGACGGGCTTGCCGTCGACGCGCTGCCGCAGCTGCGCGAGGCCTCGCCGCAGACCGAGGTGGTGCTGCTGACGATGGAGCGCGACCTCACCCTGGCCCGTCAGGCCCTCGACGCCGGCGCCAAGGGCTACCTCTTCAAGGACTCCGCCCACACCGAGCTGATCGAGGCCGTCCGCGCCGCCGCCCGCGGCGACCAGCACCTCTCTCCCGCCGTCGCCGCCGGCCTCAAGGACTCTCCCGCCAGCGAGGAGCGCCCCGTCCTCTCGCCCCGCGAGACCGACGTCCTCAAGCTGATGGCCCTCGGCCACACCAACCGCGAGATCGGCGAGCACCTCGACCTCAGCGTCCGCACCGTCGAGACGCACCGGGCGCATATCCAGCAGAAGCTGGGGTTGAGCAGCCGACCTGAGCTGACTCGGTACGCGCTGGCGAACGGGTTGATCGATACGTAGGGGTTGGGGAGGGTCCGGTGGGGGTCCCTGGGAGCACCTCCGGCGCGAGTTACGGGAATGGCTGGCGCCTCCAGGGCCAGTGGCGCGGCTCCATGCTGAGTACCCAGGGACCCCCACCGGCCCCTCCCCCAACCGCCACTAGGACCAGGTTCGGGGCCAGCTGCGTGGGAGTTGAGGTGGGGCGATGCGGATGCGGGCATCGGCGGCGGTGGCTCCGGTGGGGGTGGCGAGGACGGGGTTGAGGTCCAGCTCGACGATCTCTTGGTGGGTGTCGGCGAGGGCGGCGACGCGGAGGATCAGGTCTTCCAGGGCTGGGAGGTCGGCGGGGTCGGCGCCGCGGAAGCCGGTGAGGAGGGGGAAGGTGGCGAGGGAGCGGATCATCGCGGCGGCGTCGGCGCTGGTCAGGGGACAGACGCGGAGGGCGACGTCGCCGAGCAGCTCGACCGCGGTGCCGCCGGCGCCGCAGGCGACGACCGGGCCGAAGACGGGGTCGGTGGCGACGCCGACCAGGAGCTCGGTGCCGCCCTCGACCATCTCCTGGACGAGGAAGCGCTCCGGTGCCAGGCCCTGCCGCGCCAGCGAGGCCTCCATCGCCCGCGCCGCCCGCTCGACCTCCTCCGCCCCCTCGAGGCCGACCGCGACCGCGCCCAGCTCGGACTTGTGGAGGATGCCGGCGCCGTGGGCCTTCAGCGCCACCGGTCCTCCCAGATCGGCCGCGGCGGCGCCGGCGGCCTGCGCCGAGGGGACGATCCGGGCGGCCGGGGCCGGGATCCCGTAGCAGTGCAGGACCCGTTCGCACTCTTCCGCCCCCAGCCACTCCCGCCCCTCGGCCAGCGCTTCGGCGATCAGCGCCGCGACCGCGTCGCGCTCGACGCCGGGCGGCTCGGCCGGCGCGGCCGGCGGCTGCCGGCGCCACTCGGCGTGGGCGACCGCCCGCCCCAGCGCCCGCGCCGCCTCCTCCGGCTGGCGGTAGGTGGGGACGCCGGCCGCGGCGGCGAGCGGCGCCTGGGCGCCGGTGGTGATGAAGACCGCCTGGACCGGGATCGGCCGCGGCAGCTCGGCGACCGCGGCGGCGATCGCCTCGGCGACGTCCTCGGGCGTCGTCGCCAGCGGCCGGATGAAGATCGCGATCAGCGCGTCGATCTCCTCCCAGGCCGCCAGCGCCAGGATCGCCTGCCGGTATTCCTCGGCGCCGGCGGCGGCGATCAGGTCGACCGGGTTGGCCAGCCCGGCCTCGGCGGGGGCGATCGCGGCGAGCCGCTTGCGCACCTGCGGCGGCGTCTCCGGCACCTCCAGCCCCGCCGCCTCGCAGGCGTCCGCGCACATGATCCCAGGGCCGCCTGCGTTGGTGACGATCCCGACCCGCCGGCCCGCCGGCAGCGGCTGCGAGGAGAAGAGCGCGGCGACGTCGAGCATCTCCTCCAGCGTCTCCGTCCGCACCACGCCCGACTGGGCGAAGAGCGCGTCGACGGTGAGGTCGGAGGCGGCGAGGAGGGCGCCGGTGTGGGAGCTGGCGGCGCGGGCGCCGGCAGCCGAGCGGCCGCTCTTGACGGCGACGATCGGCAGCTTGCGCCCGGCGCGCCGGGCGACACGGGAGAAGCGGCGCGGGTCGCTGAAGGACTCGATGTAGAGGAGGGCGACCTCGGTGCGGCCGTCCTCCTCCCAGAACTCGAGGAAGTCGTTGCCGGTGACGTCGGCGCGGTTGCCGACGGAGGCGAAGGAGGAGACCCCGAGCCGCCGCTCCTCGGCGAACTCGGCCAGCGCCAGCCCGAGGGCGCCGCTCTGGCTGACGAAGCCGACGTTGCCGGCCGGGGGCGGGTGCGGGATGAAGGTGGCGTTGAGGCGGGCGGCCGGCGCCGTGTCGAGGACGCCGAGGCAGTTCGGGCCGACCAGCCGCATCCCCTGCTCGCGGCAGACCGCGAGCAGCTCGCGTTCGCGCGCCGTCCCGTCCTCGCCGGTCTCCGAGAAACCGGCCGAGAGGACGACCAGCGCCCGCGCCCCCTTCGCCGCCGCTTCGCGGGCGACGCCGGCGACGGCGGCGGCCGGCACCGCGATCACCGCCAGCTCGACCTCGCCGGGGATCGCCGAGAGGCTCGGGTATGCCGGCAGCCCGCGCAGCTCCTCGGCCCCGGGGTTGACCGGGTAGAGATCGCCCTCGAAGCCGGCCTCGACCAGGTTGCGGAGGACTTCGCCGCCGACGCTGCCCGGGCGCCGCGAAGCGCCGACCAGCGCCACCGAGCGCGCCTCCAAGACCGAGGCGACGGCGGCGCGGGCGGCGAGCCGGTCGCGATCGTCGAAGCTCTGCCGCGCCGCCGCCGAGATCGAGGTCGGCATCTCCACCCGCAGCACCCCGGGTTCGGCGGCGATCTCGGGCGCCAGGCCGCTCTCCCGGAACATCTCGATCATCCGCCGGTTCTGCGGCAGCACGTTGGCGACGAAGGTCGCGTAACCGTGCTCGCCCGCAACCTCGGCCAGGTGCGCGAGCAGGATCGTCCCCAGCCCGTGTCCCTGCAGCTCCTCGGCGACCGCGAAGGCGACCTCGGCCCGGCCCCCGGGGCCGCCGACGTAGAGGCCGTGGCCGACGATCCGCCCGCCGCCGCGGATCGCGACCAGCCCGTAGCGCTCCGCGTAGTCGACGTTGGCCAGCGTCGCCGCCACCCGCTCGAGGTCGACCGCCCCGGAGAAGAAGCGGAAGGCGCGCGACTCGAGGCTGAGCCCGGCGAAGAACTCCCGCAGCCCCGCCGCATCCCCCACCCGCAGCGGCCGCAGGTGGACGGTCGAGCCGTCGTGGAGGACGACGTCGGCCTCGCGGTGGGCGGGATAGCCGCTGCTCACCCCCCGGATCGTAGTTCGGCGTTCGTCCTTTCCCGGTCATCCCCGGGAAAGGACGAACGCCGCGCGGTTACAGTGGCGCCGATGCTCTTCTTCAGTCATCCGGCCTGCCTGGAGCACGATCCGGGCGTGGGGCTCTACGGGCACCCGGAGCGGCCGGGGCGGCTGCGGGCGATCGAAGCGGCGCTGGCGGCGCGGGACTGGCTGGGATGGGAGCGGCGCGAGGCCCCGGCCGCCTCCGAGGAGGAGCTGACGCTGGTCCACCCGCGCGAGCACGTCGAGGCGATCCGCGAGCTGAGCGCCTCCGGCGGCGGCGCGCTCGACGCCGACACCTTCGCCGGCCCGGCCTCCTATGAGGCGGCGCTGCGCTCGGCCGGGGCCGCCTGCGCGATGACCCGGGCGCTGCTGACGGGCGAGGCGAAGGCCGCCTTCGCCGCCGGCCGCCCTCCCGGCCACCACGCCGAGCCCTCGCGGGCGATGGGCTTCTGCCTCTTCGACAACGTCGCCGCCGCCGCCGCGATGGCGATCGCCGAGCTGGGGATCGAGCGGGTCTTCGTCCTCGACTGGGACGTCCACCACGGCAACGGCACCGCCGAGATCTTCCGCCGCCGCGCCGACGTCCTCTTCGCCAGCATCCACCAGGGCGGGATCTTCCCCGGCACCGGCGCCCTCGGCGACGCCGGCTCGGGCCCCGGCGAGGGCTTCACGATCAACCTGCCGGTCCCGGCCGGCAGCGACGAGGAGGTCTGGCTCTCGCTGCTCGAGCACGTCGTTCTCCCCGCCGCCGCCGAGTTCGAGCCGCAGCTGGTCCTGGTCTCGGCCGGATTCGACGCCCACCGCGACGACCCGCTGGCCGAGTGCCGGCTCGAGGCCGGCTCGTTCGCGCAGATGGCCTGCCAGGTCCGCGACGCGGCGGCCGCCTGGGGCGCCCCGGTCGGCGCCGTGCTGGAGGGCGGCTACGACCTCGAGGCGCTCGCCGACTCGGTGGTGGCGACGATGTCGGCGCTCGGCGGCGAGGGCGAGGCGGTCTCGGCGGCGCCGGAGCCGCTCCTCACCAGCCGCGCCGCCTCCCACGTCTCCCACTACTGGAGCCTCTGAGCTGCCCGAGCTGAAGACAGTCTCGATCGAGCCCGCGCCGCTTGACCGCTTCCGCCCCCTGATCGGGGGGCGCTTCGCGGAGGTCGAGCGGGCGGCAGCCGGTGCCCGCGAGGCCTTCGACGGGCGGCGGATCTGGCACGTCAACTCGACCGCCCAGGGCGGCGGCGTCGCCGAGATGCTGCGGGCGCTGCTCCCCTACGCGCGTGGAGCCGGGGTCGACACCCGCTGGGTGGTGCTGCCGGAGACCGACGGCTTCTTCGCCGTCACCAAGCGGATCCACAACCGCCTGCACGGGCACCCGGGCGACGGCGGCAAGCTCGACGAGGCTGCGCGCCAGTCCTATGAGCGGGCGCTCTCCTGGTGTGCGGGGGAGCTGCAGCGGCTGACCGAGCCCGGCGACGTCATCTACCTGCACGACCCCCAGACGGCCGGCCTCGTCCCGGCGATGCGCGAGGCCGGCCTCGCTGTCGTCTGGCGCTGCCACATCGGCGTCGACCAGCCGAACGACCTCGCCCGCGAAGCCTGGGACTTCCTCCGCGGCTACGTCGAGGCCGCCGACGCCTACGTCTTCTCCCGCCGCGCCTACCTCTGGGAGGGCCTCGACCAGGAGCGCGCCTGGTTCATGCCACCGGTGATCGACCCCTTCGCGCCGAAGAACGAAGAGATGGACGAGGGCCACGTGCGCGAGGTCCTGGCGCGGGTCGAGGAGAAGGCGACGATCCTGCAGGAGGCGCCGGTGCCGGGCGACACTCCCGTCGTCACCCAGGTTTCCCGCTGGGACCGGCTGAAGGATCCGCTCGGGCTGCTGGAGATCTTCGAGCGCCACCTCGAGGAGCCCGACGCGCACCTCTGCCTCGTCGGCCCCGAAACCGAGGGCGTCAGCGACGACCCCGAGGGCGCCGCCGTCTACGAGGAAGTCGCCGAGCGATGGCGGGGGATGAGCGACGCCTGCCGCGCCCGCACCCACCTGGTCAGCCTGCCGATGGGCGACCTGCGGGAGAACGCGACGATGGTCAACGCGCTGCAGCGCCGCTCGCAGCTGATCGTCCAGAAGAGCCTCGCCGAGGGGTTCGGTCTCACCGTCGCCGAGGCGATGTGGAAGGCGCGGCCGGTGGTCGCCAGCCGGGTCGGCGGAATCCAGGACCAGGTCGAGGACGGCGGCACCGGCGTCCTCGTCGACGACCCCCGGGACCTACCGGCGTTCGCTCGCGCGATCGAAGAGGTCCTGGCCGACCGCGACCGCTGCTCCCGGATGGGCGAGGCCGGCCGCGAGCGGGTTCGCGACAACTACCTCGCAGTCGACCGGTTGCGCGAATACGTCGGCCTCGTCGCCGCCCTGCTCGACTCAGCTCGGTGAGATCACGGCCCGGCCGTCGAGCTGGCCTTCGCGCATCTTCTCGTAGGCCTGCGGCGCTTCCTCGAGGCTGAAGTGCTCGACGTGGGCGCGGATCTTGCCTTCGCGGGCGAGGTCCAGGCACTCCATCAGCTCCACCGCCGTCCCCCAGTAGGGGATGCAGAGCTCCGCCTCGAAGGGCACCACGCCGAAGGCGAACTCGAATTTGCCGCCGGCGAGGCCGACGATCGTCAGGTCGCTCTCGAACTTGGCGACCGCGGCGGCCAGCGCCACCGAGTCGTCGGAGCCGACCATGTCGACGACCAGCTCGGCGCCGCGTCCCTTGGTGATCTCGCGGATCGCCTCGGCCGCCAGGTCGCCGGCCTTGACCGCCTCGTCGGCTCCCGACTCGCGCGCCAGCTGCAGGTGCTCGTCGGAGAGGTCGACGGCGACGATCCGGGCCGGGCTCAGCGCCCGCAGGATCTGCACGCCCATGTGGCCGAGGCCGCCGACGCCGATCACGACGGCGGTCGAGCCCGGCACCAGCAGGTGCAGCGAGCGCTTGATCGCGTGGTAGGGAGTCAGCGCCGCGTCCGAGAGCGGCGCCGCCTCGCGCGGGTCGAGGTCGCCGAGCGGCAGCAGCAGCCGCGGGTGCGGGACCAGCATGTACTCCGCCATGCCGCCGTCGCGCCCGAGGCCGCCGCCGAAGGCGCCGATCTCGGCCTGGTGCTCGCAGTAGTTCTCGGCCGAGAGCCGGCAGGCGCGGCAGCGGCCGCAGCCCCACGGCCCGTAGACCTGGACCGCTTCGCCGATCTCCAGCCCTTCGACCCCGGCGCCGACGGCCTCGACCCAGCCGGCGTTCTCGTGGCCGAGGGTGAAGGGGACGTCGAAGCCGAGCGTGCCCGGCGGCCACTCCATCAGGTGCAGGTCGGAGTGGCAGGCGCCGGCGCCGCCGATCTTCAGCAGGACCTGGCCCGGCCCCGGTTCGGGGACGTCGACCTCCCGCATCTCGGCGGGGTGCTGCCATTCGGTCAGCTGGTAGGCCTTCATCGGGGAGCTCCTTCGGTTCGTGCTTTTTCGAGCAGCAGCCGCTGCTCGGCGGCGGCGACGAGGCGGCGGGCGCGGTCGACCGCGTCGATGTTCACCGAGATCGCCTCGATCCCGCCGCGGACCAGCAGCTCGGCGTACTCGGGGTGGACGGAGGGCGCCTGGCCGCAGATCGAGGTCCGCAGGCCGAGCTCGTGGGCGCGGTCGAGCAGCTGGGCGATGTACTCGGTCACGGCGGCGTCGCGCTCGTCGAAGACCTCGGCGACCAGCTCCGAATCGCGGTCGGCGCCGAGCAGCAGCTGCGTCAGGTCGTTTGACCCGATCGAGATCCCGGCGACGCCGAGGTCGGCGTAGCGCGGAAGGTGGAAGAGGACCGAGGGCACCTCGGCCATCACCCAGAGCTCGAACCCCGGCCGCGAGAGCAGCCCGGCCCGCTCGAACATCGCACGACAGGCGGCGACTTCGCGCGGGGTGCGGACGAAGGGCAGCATCGCGTGCAGGTTCTCGTGGCCGCCGTCCCAGACCCGGGCCAGCGCCCGCAGCTCCAGCTCCAGCTCCAGCAGGTCGGGCTCGTGCATGTAGCGCAGCGCCCCGCGGTAGCCGATCATCGGGTTCGCCTCCTCGGGCTCGAAGCGCTCGCCGCCCCTCAGGCCGCGGAACTCGTTGCTGCGGAAGTCGATCGTCCGGTAGGTGATCGGCCGCGGCGCGAAGGCGGCGGCGAACTTGTCGAGCGAGGCGGCCATGCGGTCGACGAAGCGCTCGCCTTCGCCGGCCTCGAGCAACGCCCGCGGGTGCGTCCCCTCCAGCGCCTCGACCACCATCAGCTCCGCCCGCAGGAGGCCGACCCCGTCGACGTCGAGCCCGGCGACCCGCTCCAGCTGCGAGGGCTCGGAGAGGTTCACCAGGATCCGCGTCCCCGTCACCGGCCCCACAACACCGGCGTTCGTCCTTTGTAGCCCAGAGGGCGAAAAAGGACGAACGCCGGTGGTGGTTTCGGCGCTCGTTGCGGCTTCGGGGCGGGTCGTGTCACGGGCGGAGACGACGCCGGCGCCGGCGTCGACGGTCACCACCTCGCCGTCGCGGAGGACTTTGGTCGCTTCGCCGGTGCCGACGACGCAGGGGATGCCGAGCTCCCGGGAGACGATCGCGGCGTGGCAGGTCATGCCGCCGGAGTCGGTGACGATGGCGGCGGCGCGGCGCATCAGCGGCACCCAGTCCGGCGCGGTCATGTGGGTGACGAGGACCTCGCCGTCCTGCAGCTCCCCCGCCTGCTCGCGGGCGGAGACGACGCGGACGGCGCCGGCCGCTTCGCCGGGGGCGGCGCCGAGGCCGTGGACCAGCTCCTCGCCGCGCTCGCCGCTGCCATCGCCGGCGCCGAGCGCTTCGCCGCCGGCCGTGGTCACCGGACGCGACTGCAGCATCCAGACCTCGCCCGCCTCGTCGAAGGCCCACTCGGTGTCCTGCGGGGAGCCGTAGTGGCGCTCGATCCGCACCCCCAGCTCGGCCACCCGCCGCACCTCCTCGTCGCTCAGCACGGGCCGCCTGCCCTCGGACTCGTCGAGCTCGCGCGTCTCGGTCCCCCCATCCGGGACCGAGACGATCGCGAGCTCCTTGCGCCGCACTTCGCGGCGCTCTATTCCCAGGCCGTTCTTGACAACCACGTAGCGGTCCGGCGAGACCGAGCCGGAGACGACCGCCTCGCCGAGTCCGAAGGCGCCCTCGATCACCAGCCGCTCGCGGTCGCCGCTGGCCGGGTCGATCGTGAACATCACCCCCGAGCGGGTCGACTGGATCTGGCGCTGGACGACGACGGCGATGTCCATGTCGGCCTGGCCGAAGCCGCGCTTGGCGCGGTAGTAGATCGTGCGGGCGCCGAAGAGCGAGGCCCAGCAGGCGCGCACCGCGTCCAGCAGCGCCTCGGCGCCGCGGACGTTGAGGAGCGTCTCGTTCATCCCGGCGAAGGAGGCCGACTCGCTGTCCTCGGCGGTGGCCGAGGAGCGAACCGCCACCGGCGCCTCCCCCTCCCCGCCGACGAGCTCGGCGTAGGCGTCGCAGATCCGCCGCGCCAGCCACCCGGGCACCGGCTCGCGTTCGACCTCCGCCCGCACATCTGCAGAGGCCGCCTCCAGCGCCGCCGTGTCTTCGACGTCGAGGTCCGCCAGGCGGGCGGCGATGCGGCCGCGCAGGCCGCTGTCCTCGCAGAAGGCGGCGTAGGCCGGGGCGCCGACGACGAACCCGGGCGGCACCGGCAGCCCGGCGGCGGTCAGCTCCCCGAGGTTGGCGCCCTTGCCGCCGGCGACCTCCACGTCGCCGCGGCCGAGGCGGGCGAAGGGCAGGACGGAGTCGACGAGCGTGGTCACGGCCGCGGCACCACCAGGACGGGGCAGGGAGCCTTGTGGACGAGCTGGGTGGAGACGGAGCCGATCAGGACCCGCATCACCGGCCCGTAGCCGCGCGAGCCGGCGACCAGGAGGTCGGCGCCGACCTCCTCGCAGGCCTCGGCGATCGTCGGCCCCGGCGTCCCCGCCAGGGCGCGGCCGGTCGCCGCCAGCCGCTCGTCGACTCCCTTGACGGCGCGGGTGACGATCGGGGCGGCCTCGGGCGGGATCGCCGGCGTGTACCCGGTCGCGCCGGGGACGACGGTCGGCGGCGCCGCGACGGTGTAGACGACGATCGTCGCCCGGCAGGCGAGCGCCAGGGCTTCGGCCCGCGCCAGGGCGGCTTTCGCCTCCTCGGTGTCGTCGTAGGCGACGGCGATCGTCCGGAACGGCCCGTGCTCCTCCGCCGCGAACCCCCGCGGCGCCGTCATCACCTCGCAGGGGGCGCCGTGCAGGAGCCCGTCGGCGACGCTGCCGATCAGCGCCCGCCCTACCGGGCCGCGGTGGGGGGAGCCGACGACGATCGCGTCCACCTGCTCGCGCTCGGCCAGGTCGTTCATCACCCCAGCCGGGGAACCGCCGCCGAAAGCCCGCGTCTCGACCTCCACCTCGCCGAGGTGCTCGCGCGCCTCGTCGAACAGCGGCTCTGCCCGTTCGGCCTCCTCTTCTTCGAGGATCTCGTACGGGATCGGCAGCGGCCCGTAGGGCAGAACGGTGACGAGGAGGACGCCGGCGCCGGTGGCTTCGGCCAGCACCCGGGTCAGCTCGAGCGCGTCGCGCCCGCCGTCGCTGCCGTCGTAGCCGACGAGAATCTTCATGCCGCCAATCTAGAAGCGGCGGCCGGCCTCCCCATCCGGGGTATCCCACAGCCTTGGCCTCGGCGTCCCCCCTGGGCGGAAGCCCCCCAGCAGGACGCCTATCGCCGCCAGCATCGCCAGCTGCAGAGCCATCCCGAGCGGCGAGGTGAGGGCGTCGAGGACGACGTCGCCGAGGTTGCGCTCGGCGACCGAGGCGGCGCCGACGTAGAGCGAGTAGGAGACGAGCCGGCCGGCGAAGAAGGCGGCGGTCAGCGGCGCCAGCGGCGCCTTCATCAGGCCGGCGGCGGTGAAGAGCTGGCCGGAGGGGACCGGCGAGAGGGCGAAGAGGCCGAGGCCGGCAAGCGAGCGGCGGCGGTTGGCGACCAGCGCCGCTTCGGCGCGGTCGAGCCGCTCGAGCCGGGCGGCCGAGAAACGGGGCCGCAGCGTCCGGGCGCCGCTGGCGAGCAGGTAGCGGCCGGCGGCCGCGGCGAGGGCACCACCGAGCACCAGCGGCACCGCCGGCAGGTCGAGCTGGAGGCTGAAGAAGACCAGCACCGCCCAGGTCGGCGGGCCGAAGGCCGGCAGCAGGTTGACGGCGAAGACGACCCCCAGCGCGATCGCGAGCTCTCCCGGCATCGGCTCAGCCTAGGGCCACCCCGGCGCACCGGCCTGCGGGAAACCCGCAGGCGATCGCGTGGTCCTCCCCGGATGGGTGCGAGGTCGCCGCCCTCAACACTTCCGAGTATGAGGCACTCCGAGCTTCCCAAGGTCCTGATCGTCGGCGGCGGCGTCGGCGCGCTCGAGGCCGCGCTCGCGCTCCGCGACCTCGCCGGCGAGAAGGCCCGGGTGGAGATCTGCGCCGGCCGCGGCGAGTTCGTCTACCGGCCCTTCGCGGTCGGCGAGCCCTACGGGGCCTCCCGCGTCCTCCGCTACGACCTCGCCGACCTGGCCGAGCGCTGCGGCGCCGAGCTGCGGCTCGACAACATCACCGCCGTCGACCCCGCCCTGCGCTGCGCGACCACCCACGACGGCGAGGAGATCCCCTACGACTACATCGTCCTCGCCCCCGGCTCCCGCCTGCTCTGGTCGGTGCCCGGCGCCACCACCTTCTGGGGGGTCGCCGACGAAGGCGAGATGATCGAGGTCGTCGGCCGCCTGCGCGAAGGGCGGCTGCGGCGGCTGATCGTGACCATGCCCGGCGGTCACGGCTGGGCGCTGCCGGCCTTCGAGCTCGCCCTGCTCGCCGCCGGCGAACTCTCCCGCCACGGCATCGCCGGCACCCGCGTCACCATCGTCACCCCCGAAGACGGGCCGCTGCTGATCTTCGGCCGCCGCGCCTCCGAGCAGGTCGCCGAGCTGCTCGCCGAACACGAGATCGAGGTCCTCACCGGCACCCACCCGGTCAAGTACGAGAACGGGGCGCTGGACGTCGTGCCGGGCGAGCCCCTCGAAGCCGATGCCGTGGTCAGCCTGCCGCGGCTCGAGGGCCGCCACATCGACGGCCTCCCCTACGACGCCAGCGGCTTCGTCCCGGTCGACGACCACGCCCGGATCGCCGGCCTCTCCCACGCCTTCGCCGTCGGCGACGTCACCAACTTCCCGGTCAAGCAGGGAGGGATCGCGACCCAGCAGGCCGACGTCGCCGCCGAGGCGATCGCCGCCGAGCTCGGCTGCGAAGTCGAGGCCAACCCGCTCGACCCGATCCTGCGCGGGGTCCTCTGGACCGGTGCCAAGCCGCGCTACCTGTTCGGCTGGCTCGGCGGCGGCCACGGCGAAACCTCGGTCGCCAGCGAACGTCCCCCCTGGCCGATCGACAACCCGAGCAAGCTGATCGGCCGCTACCTGACGCCGTTCCTCGCCGAGCTCGGGGCCTCCAGCCGGACCGCACCTTCCTCAGCCGCAAGCTGAGGATCGCCGCCGGAGTGCGGCAAAGCACGGATGCCGCCGCGGCGGCGAGGGAAGAGGCTGGAAGCGAGTCCAGTCCTACCCCTGAGAGAGGTACAGATGAGCGAGCCCCTCGAGTGCCCCCGCTGCCACCTCCACGCGGACGTGCGTGGCGGAGGCTGGCAGAGCAGGTCCTGTCCGGCCTGCGGCAACCCCCTCGTGCTGGCGGCCGGACCGGCCGAGGAGCTGGTCCGCAAGTACCTCCACCGCGACCGTCCTGCCCCGCTGGGCGCCCCGCCGCCCGGTCGGCGGCGGGGCTGAGCCTCGGGGTGGCTAGACCTGCTGCTCTTCGGTCTGCTGTTTCCTGCGGAGCTTCGCGGCAGCGGTGACGCAGCGGGAGAAGGCGGTGCCTTTCTCGCCTTGGACGTGCTTGCGGCTCTCGTCTTTGCAGGCCTGGCGGGGAGTGAGATCCTCATTGGTGGCGGCCCGGGCCATCGCCGTCACGCAGCGGGAGAAAGCGGTTCCCTTCTCGCCTTCGACGTGCTTGCGGCTCTCGGTCCTGCAGTAGACGCCATAGGCCTTCGCCTTTTCCGGCAGCGGCGCCTTCGGTCCCGGGGTTTCCGGTTTTTCAGGGGACCGCGGGGGTTCCGGCGCGTACTGCGGGCCCTTGCCCTGACTGCCCGGTTCGGTGGGCTGGGTGGCCAGCGCCGCCGGCGCCAGAACCAGCACCAGCGCGCCCATCAGTGCGACAAACGTGGTGCGCAGCTTCATCGAGCCTCCTCGTTCGTTTCCGTTCACGCCCTTGAAACGAACGACCCCGACGGGCGTCAGGCGCTTCTAGAAACTCAGGATTTTCTTCCTGCAGGCCCGCCGTCGTCGCCGGCCCCATCCGAAGGCTCGGCGACGCCGGCTTCAGCCTTCGGCGCCGGCTGCTGGGACTCGACTGGGGACGGAGCTTCCGGCCCCGTCCCCCGGGAAGGGTTTTCGGGCGCTTCCTTCGGTGGAGGAGGCGGGGAGGCCGCCGGCGCTTCGGGCGCCTCCGGCTTTACCGCCGGGACACTGCCGCCGCCCTTCTCCGGTGGGCTGCCGTCGGCTTCGGCGCTCTTGTGTTCGGCCGCGGTTTCCTGGCCTCCGCCGGCCGCCTCCGGGTGCTGCTTTTCGTGCTCGGCACCGACGCCCGCTCCCCCCGCGTGCGGGTTCGGCTGGCGATGAGCCTGCGCGTGCCGGCTGCCCGGCTCGGCGACACCGCGGGATCCGCCGGCCGCCTTGTCGCCTGCTGCGCTCGCCTCCCCGCCGGCCGAGCCGGCGCCCTTTGGGTTGCCGGCGGCAGCGCCGGCGCCGGCGCCGCCGGGTGCTGGCGATCCCTTCGATCCTGGCGTCGCCGGCGCCGGCTTCTGGCTCTGCTCGCCCGGCAGGCCGAGGTGGATGACGCCGCTGCGGTCGGCCGCGGTCACGCCCACCGCGGCCACGACCGCCACCGTCGCAACCCCCTTGACCGCGGCGGAGGTGACGATCGTTTTCGCCGCGCCGCCCCCCAGCGTCGCCGCGAGGCCGCTGCCGGCCCCGCCGGCCGCCGCCTGCGAGCCGCCGAGAAGACCCTGCAGCATGCCGGCGGCCGCCACCGCCGGCAGGGGGGCCAGCGCCGCGAAGTCCTTCTCGCGGCTCTTGATCCCGTCGCGGAACTCGCGGCAGCGGGAGCAGGAGCGCAGGTGAGCGCGCACGTCGCGGCGGCGGGTTATCCGGCCGTCGCCTTCCGACAGCGCTCGGGAGACCTTCTCGCAGCTCATCTCACGCCCTTCCTCCATCTGCCGCAGGCTCTGCCGCGCCTCGTAGAGCGTCTGCCGGGCGACCGCCGAGGAGGTCTCGACCGCGGCCGCGATCTCGTCGAAGTCGAGCCCCGACATCTCCCGCATCACCAGGACCTCGCGCTGGCGCTCCGGCAGCTCCTGCAGGTCGGCCACCAGCCTCCGCAGCCGTTCCCGCGTCGCCGCGTCCTCGGCCAGCCCGTAGCCCGGCGCCACCTGCTCGACGTCCAGCTGGCTCGTCTCCCGCCGCCGCCGCAGCAGGTCGATCGACTCGTTGTGGGCGATCCGGTAGAGCCACGGCTTCAGGTCGATCCGGCGCTCCTCCCCCGGCAGCGCCCGCAGCACCTTGACCATCGTGTTCTGCAGCGCGTCCTGGGCGTCCTCGGGATTGCCGACGATCGCCAGGCAGAAGCGGTAGAGAGGCTGGTGATAGCGGCGGAAGATCGCCGCGAAGGCGCGCTCGTCCCCCCCGACCGCGCGCCGGGTCAACCGCTCGTCCGAGAGCAGGCTGCCGAATCCCAGCGTCGCTGCTTCGCTCATGTCTCGATCTTCCCACCGTGGGCCATCCGATCAAGGGTAGGGGGATGCCGACTCCCTCTAAACGGACGGCCGCTAACTCTTGTCAGCGCCTTTCTGGAAACACCCGGTGACATCTGACCTGACCTATCGGTCCTCCTCTCCCCGTTTGTCAGGGAAAACAGTCCAATGGCGGGGAGATCAAAGAAAAGGATCCCTTGGTTATCGAGCGGGCGGGTGGGTAGCGAGAGGCCGATGAGCGAGCTTCTTCTAGGCCCGATCCTCCGCCACGTCTCCGAGACCGAGGCGACGGTCTGGGTCGAGACCTCCGAGGCCTGCGAGGTCGAGATCCTCGGCCACCGGGAGCCCACCTTCCGGGTCGAGGGACACCACTACGCGCTGGTCTGCGTCGGCGGCCTCGAGCCGGCCTCGCGCAACGAGTACGAGGTCCGGCTCGACGGCGAGGTTCGCTGGCCCGAGCCGGGGTCGGACCTGCCGCCGAGCGCGATCCGCACGATCGACGCCGACAAGGACCTCGACGTCTACTTCGGCTCCTGCCGCGTCGCCGTCCCCCACGAGCCGCCCTTCGACCAGCCGAAAGACGTCAGCGATGAGGGGCACGAGTACGACGCCCTCTGGGTCCTGGCGCTGCAGATGACGACGGGCGACCGGGACACCTGGCCCGACCAGCTCTTCCTCCTCGGCGACCAGGTCTACGTCGACGAGGGCTCGCCGCGGACGCGGAAGAAGATCCGCGAACGCCGCGGCACCGACACGCCGCCCTTCGACGAGGTGACCGACTTCGAGGAGTACACCTGGCTCTACTGCGAGAGCTGGGAGGACCCGCTGATCCGCTGGCTCTTCTCCAACGTCTCGGTCTCGATGCTCTGGGACGACCACGACATGAGCGACGACTGGAACATCTCCCGCGGCTGGCTGCTGGAGATGCAGCAGAAGTCGTGGTGGCACCGGCGCGTGGTCGGCTGCATCTCCAGCTACTGGATCTACCAGCACATCGGCAACCTCTCCCCGCGCGAGCTGGCCGAGTCGGGGCTCTACCAGCGGATGCGCGGCAACCAGACCGGCGAGGAGGAGCTGTTCGCCTGGGCGCACCGGATCCAGGCGATGGGCGAGGGCACGCGCTGGACCTTCTGCCGCGACTTCGGCCGCACCCGGGCGATCTTCATCGACGCCCGCGCGGCGCGGGTGCTGGAGGAGGGCCGGCGGGCGATGGTCGACGACGAGGAGTGGGAATGGATCGTCGAGAAGACCGAAGGGGACTTCGACCACCTGATCGTCTGCACGACGATCCCCTGGCTCCTCTCCCCCGCCTTCGACCGGCTCGAGGCCTGGAACGAGCAGATGGTCGAGGGCAACGCCTGGGGCAAGCCCTTGGCATGGGCCAGCGAGAAGCTGCGGCGCGAAGTCGACTTCGACCACTGGGCCGCCTTCGGCGAGTCCTGGGCGAAGCTGCGCGACCTCCTGCACGAGGTCGCCTGCGGCAAGCGCGGCCCGGCGCCGGCCTCGATCGTCGTCCTCTCCGGCGATGTCCACCACGCCTACCTCTCCGAGGTCGGCTGGCCGAAGCCCTCGAACGGCGAGGCGGCCGGACGCGCTCCCGTCTACCAGGCGGTCTGCTCCCCCTACCGCAACCCGCTCGACGAAAACGAGCGCCGGGTCGTGCGCTGGGGCTTCGGCCGCCCGTTCACCGCGGTCGCGAGGCTGCTGGCGAAAGCCGCCGGGGCCCCGGACCCCGGAATCCGCTGGCGCACCGTCGAGGGCCCCTACTTCGACAACCAGGTCGCCAGCCTGCACATCGACCGCCGCCAGATCTCGATGCGCCTCGACAAGACCGTGCCCGGCGAGAACGGCGACAAGGCCCTCGAGAAGACCTTCTCCCGCCGCTTGGCCTGAGCGTTCAGACGCGCCGAATCCGGGTAAGAGCAACCCGGCTTCAGCTACAGGAGGCGCGGCTTTGGGAATCGAACAGGTGAGGTGGATGCTGGGGGCGATCGCGGCGGCCGTGCTGGCGGCGCTGGTCCTCGTGCCCGCGGCCCATGCCGACTTCGCCACGCTCTACGGCGGCGACCTCAGCTGCACGGCGCAGTCGGCAAGCGGCAACGTCCGCCTCTGCTCCGGACAGACCGCGACCTGGGACGGGAAGACGCAGATCGACGTCAACGTCGTCCTGCCGCCGGCGCCGAGCGGCAGCGACGGCCCGTACCCGCTGATCGGCGTCTTCCACGGCTGGGGCGGCAGCAAGATCGGCCTCGAGGACGCCCGCGTACAGGACTGGGCCGAAGCGGGCTACGCCGTCTTCAGCATCAGCGACCGCGGCTGGGGCGAAAGCTGCGGCGCCACCGACCCCGACCGCACTCCCCTCTCCGAAGCCTGCGCCGCCGGCTACAACCACCTGCTCGACACCCGCTACGAGGTCCGCGACGCCCAGTACCTGATCTCGGTCCTCGCCGACGAAGGGGTTGCGATCCCGGACAAGATCGGCGCCACCGGCGTCTCCTACGGCGGCGGCATGTCGATGGCGCTGGCGGCGCTGCGCAACCGGACGATGCTGCCCGACGGCTCCCTGGTCCCGTGGAAAAGCCCGGCGGGGACGCCGATGGAACTCGCCGCCGCGGTGCCGCAGTGGCCCTGGAGCGACCTCGCCTACTCGCTGATGCCGAACGGAGCCACCCTCGACTACCGCGCCGACAACCCCTACGGGGGTCCCGACGGCAAAGCGCCGATCGGGGTCGAGAAGTCCTCCTACGTGAGCGGCCTCTACGGAACCGGCCTCGCCAGCAGCAACTACGCCCTGCCCGGCACGGACTCCGGCGCCGATCTCACCACCTGGTACGGCCTGATCAACGCCGGCGAGCCCTACGACTCCAACCCGCTGGCGGCCTCGATCGTCGCCGAGATAGACGCCCACCACTCCTCCTACTACATCGACCACTCCCAGCCGCCGGCACCGCTGCTGATCCAGAGCGGCTGGAACGACGACCTCTTCCCGGTCGACGAGGCGCTCCGCTTCTACAACCGCACCCGCGCCCAGTACCCCGGCGACCCGATCTCGCTCTTCCTGATGGACGACGGCCACGCCCGCAGCCAGAACAAGGCCGCCGACGAGGCCCTTTTCATGCAGCGCGAGAACGCCTGGTTCGACCACTACCTGAAGGGCGCCGGCGCGGCTCCGAGCTCGAGCGCCGAAGCGCTGACCACCACCTGCCCGAAAGCAGCCGCCTCCGAAGGTCCGTTCCAGGCGGCCTCCTGGGACGAGCTCTCCCCCGGCGAGGTCCGCTTCGGCGGCGCGGCTGCGCAGACCGTCCTGGCCGGCGCAGGCGACCCGGCGATCGGCGCCGCCTTCGATCCGATCGCCGGCAAAGACCCCTGTGCTTCCGCCGCGGGCGCCGACCAGCTCGGCACCGCCAACTACCGCCTCGCGGTTCCCACCCCGGGGTTCACGCTGCTGGGCTCGCCGACGGTGATCGCCGACCTCGCCGTCGCCAACGCCGACTCGGAGCTGGCGGCGCGCCTGCTCGACGTCGGCCCCGACGGCAAGGAGCGCCTCGTCGCCCGCGGCCTCCTGCGTCCGCGCAGCGGCAGCGACGTCGTCTTCCAGCTCCACCCGCAGGGCTACCGCTTCGCCGGCGGCCACACCGTCAAGCTCGAGCTGCTGCCCTCCGACGCCCCCTACGCGCGCCCCTCCAACCTGCAGACCCCGATCACCGTCTCCAACCTGGAGCTCCGCCTACCCGTCCGCGAGCAGCCCGGCGCCGTCGCCGGCCTCGTCAAGACTCCGGCCCCGCCCGGCCGCGCCGCAGCCGCCCCGACCGCCGCACCGACCGCCGCGACCGGCGCCGCCGGCCTCGCCGGCCGCCTCCGCGCCACCCGCAAAGCAGTTCGCGCGCCGCTCCGCTGTGCGGGCGGGCCCTGCAACGGCAGCCTCCTCGTCGCCCGCGGCAGGAAGGTCCTCGCCCGCGGCCCCTACTCGTTGGCCGAGGGGGCGCGCATCTCCACCCGGCTCCACCTCACCCGCACCGGCCGCCGAGCCCTCGCCAAGCGCCGCCGCAGCGGCCACCGCTCCCTCCCGGTCCGCCTCCGCCTCGAGGACGCCGGCCGCCCGGCGCCGGTGGACCTAAGCCGCCGGCTCCGGCTCGGCCGCTAGGGACGCGGTAGGCAGCTTCGCTTCCTGGCGCCGCTCCCACCAGGCCCAGACGGCCATCACGGCACCGGCGTAGAGCCAGCCGAGGACGACGTCGAAGAACCAGTGCTCGCCGGTGGCCATCAGGGCCAGGCCCATCGCCAGCGGGTAGAGCAGCAGCAGCGGGCGCAGCCAGCGGCGGCGCACGCGGCTCCAGAGGAAGAGGACGACGAGGGTGGTGAAAGCGGTATGCAGGGAGGGGACGGCGGCGACGGCGTTGCCGCTCGCCTGGCCCTTGTCGAAGAGCGAGGCGGTGCCGATGCTGACCACCTCCCAGCCCCTGCCGACGCTGCGCTGGATCGGGTCGATCAGGCCCATTTCGCTCGCCATCCACGGCGGAGCGGCCGGGAAGAGGATGTAGGTCGCGAGGCCGCAGAGGGCCAGGGTCACCAGCCGCCGGGTGAAGCGCTTGAAGGCGAGGCGGTCACGCGCCCAGAACCAGCCGGCGAGGACGAAGGGGACGATGAAATAAGAGGTGTAGATGAAGGTGAAGGCGACGTCCCACCAGCTGACGGCGTAGGGGTTGTAGAGGTGTTCCTGCAGCCATACGGTCGGCACCTCGCCGCCGAAGGCGAATTTGTCGAAGTCGATCATCGTCTGGTAGTGGACCGCGATGCCCATCGAGTCCGCCGCCCCGCGCGTCAGGTCGTAGGCCCAGAGCACGGCGACGATCGGCAGCCAGTCGAGCGCGATCTGGAGAAGCTCCCGTGGCGGCCGCCCGATCGAGACGCAGGCGAGGGCGCCGCAGATCCAGAGGATCACCAGCTCCCGCTGGGTCGAGATCCCATGCGCGGCAGTCCAGAGGACGAAGACGATCAGGTACAGGCCGAGCGCATATGGGCGCAGCCGCGCCCAGGAGGCGAAGCGGAACTCGGCGGCGCGATCTACCGTCGCCTCGGCTGACTTGCCCGTCGGCATCCCGCCAATCTAATAGGAGTGTCGCTCTTGTCTCCCTATGTGAGACAAAAGCGACACTGAAGCGATCAGGTCAAGCGGCGCGGGCCCTGGTTCGCGCTTCGGCCTCGGGGTCGCTCGCCGCATAGGCACCGAGGCCGAGGATGCCGAGGATCAGGTGGAGGAAGTTGTCCTCGGTGTTGACCGGGACGAAGCCGAGGATCGACTCGTGGCTGCCGATGATGAAGCCCCAGATCGCGACGACGATGTAGATCGCGCCGAAGGCGAGGGCGTAGGTGCGCGAGGCGCGCGCCCCGGCCGAGAAGGCGAGCAGGCCGAGGGCGCCGCTGGCGATGTGGATGAGGTTGTGCCAGGCGTTGACGTCGAGGATGCCGAGGACAGCGTCGACGTTGCCCGGGCTGCCGAAGGAGGCGCTGTAGAAGAAGCCGATGATGCCGGCGACCAGCAGGACGGCGCCGATCAGGCCGGCGTAGAGGCTGGCGGGGGAGTAGGTGTTGTTGTCGCGCATGGTCGGGCATTACCCCGCAGCGCGCAGGTTCAATCCCACCCCTACTTGAGCTGAAAACTGGCCAGGTCCTGGCCATAGATCGGGCTGACCACGAGTTCGTCGAGGTCGACCGTGTCGGCGACGAAGGTGCCGAGGGTGAGCGTCCCGAACGGCGCCCAGGGCGCCTGCTTCATCACCCTGCGGTCGAGCGCCGCGTATTCGCGTTCCTGCCGCGGACCCAGCTGCTCGCGCCCGAGCTGGCGGATCTCGCGGTCGACCGGCGGGTCGGCGAAGTGCGCCCAGTTGGTGTTGCCGGCGGGGATGATGCTTTCGCCCGAGAGCTGGGGGCGGAAGTAGTCGTCGGGGTGCGGATAGTCGAGCAGCCAGTTGCCGAAACCCGTGTCCAGATCCGGCGTCTCGGCGCTCCCGATCAGGGTGAAGTAGTTCGTCGCCGAGACCGTTTTCAGGGTCACGTCGAAGCCGAGCTCGTCCAGCACCTGCTCGTAGTATTCGCCCGCTTCGTCGGTCGGCGGCAGGTCGAGGGTCCAGACAGTGACCTTGCGTTCGGCGGGGTCGGCCCGTTCGACCATCCGCTTCGCCCGCGCCGGTTCGTAGGGGTAGAGGCGGAACCGGCGATAGCCCGGCATCTGCGGCGGCAGCACCTGCTGGGTCCCGCGCAGGGTGCCGGCGTAGATGCGTTCGAGCGCCGCCGGATCGACCGCGTGGTTGACCGCCTGTCGCACCCGAACGTCGTCGAACGGCGGCTGCCGGGTGTTCATCCAGAAGTAGTAGACGCTGATCGTCGGGTCCTCGCGAAACTGGCTGCCCTCGTAGCGCCCGCGCACCGCCGCGTAGCGTTCCGGGGGCGGTGGGTTTTTCATCCAGTCGACTTCGCCGCGTTCGACCTCTTCGACCTGGGTCGAGGAGTTGCTGCGAACCTCGAACCTGATCTTGCCGACGTGACCGCCCGGCAGCTGCGGCAGCGCCGGGCCGTTCACCTTCGCCCAGACCGGGTTGCGTTCGTATTCCCAGCTGCGGCCGGGACGGACGGCGGTGATGACGTAGGGCCCGGTCGCCGGCGGCGGCTGCTGGGTCTGGTCCTCGGCGGGCGTGCCCGGCGGCAGCGGCGCCCCGAACGGCAGCGCCAGCACGTAGCTGAAGGTTCCGCTCGGTTCGAGCAGGTGGATGACGACCTTCCCCGTCGTGTCGTCGCTTTCGATGCCGCCGATCCCGCCCTTCTTCGTCTGCGCGAAGCGCTGGGCGCCGGCGATCCCCATATAGAAGGAGGAGCCGCCGGAGTTGAGGCGGATCAGCCGTTCGACCGCGAAGCGGAAGTCGGAGGCCCGCACCGGCGTCCCGTCGGAGTACTCCAGGCCCGGCCGCAGGTACAGCGTGTAGCGGCGGCCGCGCTGGTCGATCTTCGGCAGGGTCCGCGCCAGGCCGGGGATCAGCTCCGTGCCGGCGGCGCCGCTGGCCGGGCGATAGGTCAGCAGCGGGATGTAGGTGTCGTGCATCGCCGTCGCCCCTTCGAGCGTGAAAGAGAGCGCCGGATCGAGGTAATCGGGGAAGGAGTCGTAGGTCCCTTCCAGGGTGTCGCCGCCGCCGGAGCCGGACCCTCCCGACCCGCAACCCGCCAGCGCCAGGCAGGCCAGCAAGGCGATCCCCTTACGGCTGAGCGGTGGACGCAGCATCCTCATTCCTCGAGCGGGCCGTGTTCTGACTGATAGTGACGGAGCGTCTCGTCGGTCGAGTCCCCGGGCATGCGCAGGCGCGTTCGCAGGGTCTCGGCGAAGTCGTCGATCGTCTGCCGCAGGATCCCCGCCCGCACCCGCAGCGCCTGGGGCCTGCCGTCTTCGGCCGCCTCGTCGGCCAGGTCGGAGAGGAACGGCAGCAGCCCCGCCAGCGCCCGCTCCTCGTCCTCGGTGCGGAAGTAGTGGGTGATCGGGAAGTGGATGACGTCGCGCCGGCTGCGGATCAGCTGCTCGGCGAACTCGGCCAGCATCGCCTCCAGCAGCTCGGGGTCGGCGTCGGCGAGCTTCTCCCCCATCCGCTCCTCGGCTTCCTTCGCCAGGCGAACGCCGTGCGCGAGCGAGTCGCGGCGGGAGATCGAACCGTAGATCGAGATCAGCCAGGAGATGCTGGCGGTGAGCAGGCCGAGCCCGAAGATCGTCTCCACCGGCCCGAGGATCCGCAGCAGCGAGGAGGCCGGCGAGATGTCGCCGTAGCCGAGGCTGGTGAGGTTGACCAGCGAGATGTAGAAGGCGTCGAGGAAGCCGGAGTGCGCGGCCGGGTCGAGGGCGGGGTCGAAGTTGAAGCCGCCGGGCAGCTGCGGCAGGAAGATCAGCGCCCAGCCGAGCGCCAGCAGCGTCGCCCAGGTGGCGACGACGGAGACGTAGCCGATCGGGCCGGCGAGGAGGCCGATCGTGCTCGGCCCCCGCGGCAGGTGCCGTGCCCCCCAGGCGACGCCCCGCACCACCCGCCGGGCGATCATCCCGCGGCCGAGCGGGTGGAAGAGCACGTCGAAGATGTCGCGCAGGGCGAGCAGGACGAGGGAGACGCCGAGGGCGGTCCAGACGATGTCCACCAGGTGAAGCTAACCGACCCTGGCGCCGCTGCGGACCTGTTCCGCAAGCTCGGCCCCGATCCGACCCCAGGAGTAGCTCTCGAGCGCCTTGGCCCGGGCTCGCCGGCCGCGCTCCCGCCGGCCGGCCTCGTCTTCGACCGCGGCGAGGATCGCGCCGGCGAGGGCATCGACGCCGGGCTCGGCCAGCCAGCCGTCCTCGGGGTCCTCGACGATCGCCGCCGGACCGCCGCGGTCGACCGCGACCACCGGCAGGCCGCAGGCCATCGCCTCGATCAGGACCTGGCCGAACTGCTCCCGGACGGCGGCGTGGACGAGGAGGTCGCCGGCGCGGAGGAACGAGGGCAACTCCTCGTGCCCGTGCCAGCCGGCGAGGAAGACGTCGCGGGCGCCGGTTCGGGCGATCGTCTCGCAGGGGTGCTCCCCCTCCCACTCCCCGGGGTGGCCGCCGATCAGGACCAGCGCCGCCTGCCGGCGCAGCCGTTGCTTCGCCAGGGCGAAGGCCTCGATCAGCACCGGCAGCCGCTTCACCTCGGTGAAGCGACCGACCGCCAGCAGCACCACTCCCTCCAGCGCCGCCAGGTCCTCCTCTGCGTAGGAGACGCTGCCGGGGCCGCCGTCCGGCCGCCAGCCGCGCGGCTCGGCGGCGAGGTGCCGCCGCCAGTGCGCCCCCCGGTCGACCGGCGCCGGCGCGAACGCCGGGTCGACGCCGTTGGGGACGAGGGCGAAGCGGTCCTCCCCCAGCTCCAGCAGCGCCGCCGCGCGCTCGAGGCCGCCGCGGTCGCTGACGACGATCCGCTCGCAGGCGGCGGCCCAGCGCCGCAGCCGCTCGGCCCACTCCTCGGCGTGGGCCCAGCCGGCCGGCGCCCCCGCCTCGATCGCCTCCAGCATCAGCAGCTCGGTGCCGTGGACGTGGCCGATCACCGGCACCCCGGGCAGCACCCGCGCCGCCGCCTCGTTCAGAGGCGTCAGGTGGTGGAGGTAGAGGACGTCGACCCCCTCCCCGGCGGCCGTGGCCATCGCCTCCGCCCAAGCCTCGACCTGCAGCTCGTAGGCCTCCTCGTCAAAAGAGGCGAGGACCCGGTCCGGCGCCCCCGGCCGGTCCTCGTAGGATCCGTGGATCGGCGCGGTCCCGGCCGGGCCGCGGTGGCGCAACGGGTCCGCGGAGCGGACGGACGGCGTGAAGTCGATGGCCCGCAGGTCGATGCCCTTGTAGAAGCTCTCCGCCCGCGACTCCTCCCCCAGGTCCGAGCGCGATCCGCTCAGCAGCGTCACCTCGAAGCCGTTGACCCCGAGCTCCCGGGCGATCGCCCGGGCCGAGTGCGAGGAGCCGCCGCGGGGATAGAAGTAGATCCCCATCAGCAGTCTCTCGGTCGCGGCGGCCACTGCCACCGAGGCTAGCGGTGTTGCCGAGAGGCGCTTCAGCCGGCGCTGCGCGGCGCGAAATGCAGCGCGGTGGCGACCTCGCGGCCGCCGCTCAGCTCGAGGCCGTGCTCCTCGCGCGGGGTGTTGACGAGGGTGCGACCGACGACGAGCGAGGCGGAGCCGCCGCCGTCGAGGTTGATCGCGGTATCGGCGCCGAGGTCGGCCATCGCCCGGGCCAGCTCCGCCATCGAGAGGCCGGCCTCCTCGTCGGCGCGCCCGTCGCAGACGACGGCGACGAGGTCGCGGTCGGAGAGGCCGAGCGCGGCGCGGGGGTAGCGGCCGGCGGTGATGTCGGAGTCGAATTGGCGGGAGCCGGCCGAGAACCCCTCGGCGTCGGCTCCCTCCTCGACCAGCGGGCTGCCGCCGGCGACCAGCATCGGGCCGGCGTGGAGGAGGTCGCCGGTGGGGGCGTCGCCCAGCGCCCCGCGCGGCGCCAGCCGCACCGAGCCCCCGGCGACGTGGACGCAGGCCCGCTGCTCGTGCCAGGGCGCATCGAACGGCTCCGTCACCAGGGCGCGCCCTTCGACCCAGAGATCGCCCAGCGCCGGGCCGCCGGGGCGCATGTAGAAGCCGCCGACGATCGCGTGGTCGGCGTCGTTGCGCCGGCACCAGTCGAGCACCGTGGCGCAGGGCTGCAGCGCCACCACCCGAAGGTCGAACTCCGTGCGGCGGAAGCGGGCGGCGTGGACGGTGGTGACGGCACCGTCGGCGAGCCGCAGCCGCCGCCGCTCCAGCGTCGGCCGCACCGTCTCGATTGCCGCAGGTGGGGGTGCCGTGCGCATTCAGAGGTCCCTAAACCGGATCCACCGCAATGGAACAGGACCGTCAGGACGGAGATGTTGCGTTCCTGTCTCCTGGCGCCGGTGCCGGACTATGCCGTCGCCTCGACGATGCCGATCTTGCTCGCTCCCGCCTCGCGAACCTCCGCCGCTGCCGCATGGTCGTCGCCTCGGTGGAGCCGTGCCCGTGCGAATCCAGCACCGCGCAAGGCCGCCTCGGCCGTGCTCTCGTCGCCGCGATAGGCGTGCACCTTGCCGCGGACGAAAACGCCGAGGGTGATGTCCAGAGCCCGCTCAGACAGGCCCCGATCCGATCGCGCGAAGCGCAGGTCCGCCAGGTAGACGCCTTTGTCGAAAGGTCTGAGGAGCCCGGCGAGCCGAGCCCAGAGAGCGTCGACGGTGTCGTCGTCGAAGTAGGTCAGCAACCCCTCGGTCACGATCGCCAGGCCGCTGTCTGGCTCCAGGCTCCCGGCCAACGCCTCGAGGCTCCCTGGGCCACCCTCGCGGAGCACGTCCAGGTCGACCACCCGATGCCGGTCACCGAGCGAACCCATCCGGATCAGCGCCTCGCGCTTGCGCCGCGCCATTGCCGGCAGGTCGGCCTCTATATAGGTGAGCCGGTCCCCGTAGCGCTCGCTGAACCGCCATCCCCGTGGCGACATTCCGCAGGCGGGCTCGATCACCTGGCTGACGCCGTCCTCGATCAAGTCCTCGAGGATCGCGTCGATGATCCGGTGACGGGCGAGCAGGGCCCCCTCCAGGGTCGGGCCCCCCAGCGCACGGCTGACCGCGTTTGGAAGGGCAAGCGTTTGATGCAGCACCCGTCCCTGCCAGGTCGCGAGCTGGGGATGGGAGAGGCCGTTCCTGACCCAGGTCTCGCCCGTGTAGTGGGCGGTCGGCGACACTGCTCCGGATCCTTCGCTGGCGGGCACGGGAGCATTTTCGCGTGGATTGCCGAACAGAGGAGCCCAAGGGCGACAGCGGGCGGTAACAAACGCCATCGTGAGGGACATCTACCCACGGATGCCCCCCAGCGCCGACCGAGACCACTCCCCGCCGGGTGCCGACCAGCGCTTCGAGCGCTGCTTCCGGGACAACTACGCGGCGATCCTCGCCTTCGCGATCCGCCGCATGCCCGACCGGGGGGCGGCCGAGGACGCGGCAGCCGAAACCTTCACAGTTGCCTGGCGCCGCCGAGACCTCATCCCCGCCGAGCCGCTGCCGTGGCTCTACGGGATCGCGCTGCGCGTGATTGCGAACCAGCGACGTTCGACCCGGCGTCGCCGCCGACTCGACGATCGCCTCGAGGGCGAGACGATCACGAAGGCTTCTGCCCCCGAACCGATCGACGCGCTGCAGAACCGCGATGCCTTCGCCCGCGCCTTTGCGCGGCTGAACGAGAACGAGCGGGAGGTCCTGCGCCTGATCGCCTGGGACGGGCTCGAGACGCGGGAGGCCGCCAGCGTCCTCGGCTGCTCCCCGACGGCCTTCAGGGTCCGCCTGCACAGGGCGCGACGCCGCCTCGCGAAACATCTGGAGGCAGCCGGACACCTCCAATTCGAAGCAACGTCCAAGCCGACCAAGCCTGCCGAGGAGGCGATTTGAACCGCAAGCGCCAGCCGATCGATCCGCTCGCTGCGATGAGGGCAGCCAACCCCGTCTCGGCCGCCGACCTGGCGCTGGGCCCCGCGGAGGTGGATCTGGCGCTGGCCCGCGTCGTCGCTCGTGGCTGCGTACCGTCAGAGCCGATCCCGGTGGGCGACCGCGCCGCCCTGGACGGAGGACGTCGTCGAGTCACGACCCTCAGCCTCAGCGTTGCCGTCACCGCGGTGCTCGCCGCGCTGCTTGTCGTCAGCGGTTGGGTCGGCGGCCCGGGCAAAGGCCACGCTGACTTCGCCGCAGCGGCGATCCGGGTGGCGGAAACCAATCCTCGCCTGCTCGTAACCGCGCCGGGCTGGAAGGTCGTCCGCGCCGACGCCTTCGAGCCCCGCAGCGGCGAATTGACCTTGAGCGACGGCACCCACCGCTTCGAGATTCACTGGTATCCGGCCCGTCTCTACCGCCAGTACCTTCGCGATCGAGCCGACGTCAGCGCTCCCCAGCACGGCGCCCTCCTCGGCATGCGCGCGACCACCGTCAACTACGGACGCGAGGAATACGCAACGACGCTGTCCCCAAGCGGCGATGTCTTCGTCGAGGTCCGGGGACGCCTTGGCAGCAGATCCGCCTATGACGAGATCCTGCGATCGCTGCGCCCCGTCGACGTCGAAACCTGGCTCGGGGCGATGCCGCCGAGCACGGTGCGCCCGGCGGCGAGATCCGAGGCCGTAGACCGGATGCTGCGCGGCATTCCGACGCCGCCCGGCTTCGACCCCAGCCGGCTCCGGCGCGGAAGCTCGATCGCCAACCGGGACTCGCTCGCCGTCGCGGTCGGCAACGCTGTCGCCTGCGCCTGGGTCGAGAGCTGGATCCGAGCCCGGGATGCCGGCGAGCCGGCGAAAGCGGCACGTGCGGTTGACGCCATGGCAAGCTCGGCCGCCTGGCCGATCGTTCGCAAGACCGAGGTTCCCTGGTTCTCTAACTACGCGGTTGTCACCAAGGAGATGCGGAGAGGCCGGCTCGACTGGGGCCCGGGCGGCTATGAAACCCGGGCCGACGGCAGGAACTTCGTCTACGGACCTGCGTGGAAGCTGACCCTCGGCTGCGGGGGGACCCACCGTCGCGAAGTCGGAAGCCTTCCCCGGTGAAAGCCCGACCTCACCGGGCCGGCTGAGCCCGCGCCGCCCACGCCCGCCCCATCTCCCGCATCAGCGCCGGGTACACCACCAGGTAGCGGAACGGTTTGATCACGGCCATGTAGGCCCGGCCGAAGGCGCCGCGCGGCTTCACGTAGACGGCCATCTGGCCGCCATAGCGGCCGTCTGCCCCCTCGACCCACGCCAGGTGGATCACTCCGTGGACGGTCTTGTTGCCGATCTCGGCTGCCGCCTCGCGATCGGTGCGGTAGACGGGGACGAAGGGGAGCGAGTCGAAGTCCAAGCCCGCCGTCGTGTCTCGCAGGTCCGCCGGGAGGCGGCCCCGCAGCGAGGTTTCGTCGGTTCCGGGGATCGGCAGACCGCCGTCGTCCGCGTCGGCTGGGGACGAGATCTCGCCGAGATCGAGCCAGGCGCCGAGGCGGTCGCGGAGGTCCCAGAGGAAACGGGCCGGACGGTTCTCCGTCTCGCTCGGGTCGAAGGATCCGACGAAACGCAGGAACTCCTCGAAGTCCTCCGGATCGCCCTCCACAGGCAGGGCCCAGACGTCCTCCAGGGTGAAGTCCGGAACGACCTCGTGGATCCGCCGGGGAGATCGTTCGTGCTCGGCCTTCAGGCGCTTCATCTCGTCTCGGTCCATGCGCTCTCGTATGAACTTAAGGGGTTTTCACCCCATCCGATTTCGACCCCACTCGGCTGGGGCCAAAATCGGATGCGCTGGGTGGTGACGTCTAAGCCGGCGCCCGGCTAACTTCCAGCGATGCCGAAGGTCTCCGTCCCGCTCTCGATCCTCGATCTCGCCGCCGTCGGCCGCGAGGAGACGATCGCCGAGAGCTTCGCCGGCAGCGTCGAGCTGGCGCGGGTGGCGGAGCGCGGCGGCTACCGGCGGATCTGGTACGCCGAGCACCACAACATCTCCTCGATTGCCTCCTCGGCGACCGCGGTCCTGATCGCCCACATCGCCGCCCACACCGAGACGATCCGCCTCGGCGCCGGCGGGGTGATGCTGCCCAACCACTCGCCGCTGGTGATCGCCGAGCAGTTCGGGACCCTGGAGACGCTGCACCCGGGGCGGATCGATCTCGGGCTCGGCCGGGCGCCGGGCACCGACCAGCGCACCTGGATGGCGCTGCGGCGCGACCCGCGGGCCAGCGAGCGCTTCCCCCAGGACGTCGTCGAGCTGCAGAAGTTCCTCGGCGAGGAGAGCCCGCTGCCGGGGATCAAGGCGATCCCGGGCCAGGGCACCAACGTCCCCCTCTACATCCTCGGCTCCTCCCTCTTCGGCGCCGAGCTGGCGGCCGAGCTCGGGCTTCCCTACGCCTTCGCCTCCCACTTCGCGCCGCCCTTCCTGCACGAGGCGATCGAGGTCTACCGCGACGGCTTCAAGCCCTCCCGGCAGCAGCCCGAGCCCTACGTGATCGCCGGCGTCGGCGTGATCGCCGCCGACACCGCCGAGAGTGCCGCCGCCCAGCTCGAAGCCGCGCGCCGCGTTCGCGCCCGCGCCCTCTTCGGCCGCGGCCGCAAGCTCAGCGAGGACGACGTCACCGCCCTGCTCGCATCGCCGCAGGCGGCGGCCGTTGACGAGATGCTCGCCTGCACCGCCGTCGGCCTCGCCGAGGAGGTGCTCGCCTACCTCGAGAGCTTCGCCGCCGACACCGGTGCCGACGAGCTGATGACGGTCCACTACTCCGACTCGGTTCCGAGCCGCCTACGCTCGGTCGAGATCGTCGCCCCGTCCGTGACCACCTCCAAAAAGAAAGCGACGGAACCATGAACGACACCAGTCCCTCTCAGCTGATCGACGAGCGAATCGCGGAGCTCGGCGACTGGCGCGGAGAAAAGCTTGCCCGCGTCCGCGCCCTAATCAAGGAGGCCGATCCCGACGTCGTCGAGGAGTGGAAATGGCGCAACCCCGTCTGGTCCCACGACGGGATCATCTGCACCGGCGAGAGCTACAAGGACAAGGTGAAGCTGACCTTCGCCAAGGGCGCCTCCCTGGAGGACCCCAGCGGGCTCTTCAACTCCAGCCTCGGCGGCAACACCAGGCGCGCGCTCGACATCCACGAGGGCGATGAGGTCGACGGCGAGGCGCTGAAGGCGCTGATCCGCGAGGCCGCCGAGCTCAACACCTCGGGAGGCTGAGATGGGGAAGCTGATCGCGACCACGCAGGCGACTCTCGACGGCGTCGTCGACCCGGTCGGCGAGTGGGTGCAGCCGGACGGCGACCACGGCCACTACTCCTTCGAACGCCAGGCGCGGTCCGGCGGGATGGTCCTGGGCCGCAAGACCTTCGAGGGCCTGGCGGCCTACTGGCCGGACAAATCGGGCAAATGGGCGGACATGGTCAACTCGATGCCGAAGTTCGTCGGCTCGACCAGCCTCTTCGGCGACCTGCCGTGGAACGGAACCCTGCTCGAGGGAGACGTCGAGGACTCGATCCCGAGGCTGAAGGACGAGGCCGACGGCGACCTCTTCATGCACGGCAGCGGCGAGTTCGCCTTCGCCCTCGCCGAGAAGGGCCTGGTCGACGAGTTCGAGGTCTACCTCAACCCGCTCGTCTGGGGTAAAGCCAACCTCCACGTGCTCGGCGACCGCGGCACCGTGCGGATGCGGCTCGAGGACGTCAAGCGCTTCGACTCCGGCGTCGTCCTCCTCACCTACCGGCCTGGATAGGTCAGGAGCCGAGCGTAGCACTTGGTGCTACAGTCGTGACATGCCTCGGCGGGTCTCGATTCGCGAGCTTCGCAACTCCACCTCCAGCGTGGTCGCCGATCTGGAAGCCGGTGAGCGGCTGACGCTCACCGTCAACCGGCGGCCCGTCGCCGACATCCTCCCCCACGTCGAAGAGCGCGATCCATGGGTCGCTTCCGAGCAGCTGCGACGGATAGTGCGTGAGGCCCCCGCCGACCCAGGGCTCCTCCGAGATCTCGAGGACGTCCGCGGCGCAGAGTTCGACGATTGACCAAAGCGGTCGCCGACACCTCGATCTTCATCGCCCAGGAGACGGGCCGTGAGCTTGGCGAGCTGCCAGAGAAGATCGCCGTCTCGGTCATCACCGTCGCCGAGCTGGAGCTCGGTGTGCTCCGTGCAACCGATGAAGACGCCCGCGCGCGTCGCCTCTCCACCCTGTCGCGGGTGCAGTCGATCTACCCGCTCCTGCCGGTCGGCCCGGAGATCGCCAGCTGCTTCGCTCGCATCGCCGCAGCCGAGCGGTCGCGCGGCCGTCGCCTCCGCCGCCACGACACCTGGATTGCCGCGACGGCGATGAAACACGGGGCAGCGGTCCTCACCCAGGATTCTGATTTCTCCTCCTTCGAGGAAGTTAGGGTCATTCGCGCATGACGATCGAACGGATGGACCACGTCGGCATCGTCGTCGACGACCTGCCGGCCGCTATCGAGTTCTTCCTCGCGCTCGGGATGGAGCTGCAGGGAGAAGGATCGGGCGAGGGGGATCTCGTCGACCGGATCGTCGGCCTCGAGGGCGTCCGCTCGGACTTCGCCTTCCTCCAGACCCCGGACGGGCAGGGGAAAGTCGAGCTGGTGAAGTTCAACTCGCCGCCGGCAGCGGACGGCAACCCGCAGGCCCCGGTCAACGCGACCGGCCTCCGCCACCTCACCTTCGCCGTCGACGACGTCAAAGCCGTCCTCGCCAAGCTCGAAGCCCGCGGCGCCGAGCTCGTCGGCGAGCTGGTCCGCTACGAGGACATCTACTGGCTCTGTTACGTCCGCGGCCCCGAGGGGATCATCGTCGAGCTGGCCGAGAAGATCGGCTAAGCGGTTCCCGAAGCGAGCAGGACCGCGTTCGAGAGGCTCAGCGGCCCCCGGCCGCCGCCCGCATCCGCCGCGGCCTCCGTGATCGCGTCCCAGGCCTCCTCCTCTGCCCCGCCCGCGTGCTGCTCGATCATTGCCCGGATCGGAGCGGAGATCGCGCGGACATAGGCGGTGTAGTGCTCCGGAGAGACGAACTCGAAGCTGACCTCGGCCCGCTCCACGGACACCTCGGCGAAGCCGCCTCCTTCGAGCAGCCCGCCGATCGCGGCCGGGGTGGGCCGCGAAAGGGGCCCGGGCGTCCCCGGCGGAGGCGGAGGCACGCCCAGCCGCTCCCTCGTCGTCCTCATCGGAATCGAGAGGAAGGGGACCTCGTCGGGCTCCCCCCAGGAGGCGATCGCGAACCGCGCGCCCGGCTCGAGAAAGCCGCGGATGCGCGCCGCGGCGGCCTCCGCATCGGGCTCGAAGATGATCCCCCAGCGCGAGACGGCGGCGTCGAAGCTGGCGGGTGGGAAGTCGAGGTTGGAAGCGTCGGACTCGACGAGCTCGACGTTCCCCAAGCCGTAGGCCGCCGCCCGCTTACGCGCGAACGCGAGCATCTCGGCGGAGATGTCGGTGGCGACGACGCGCCCCTCCGGGCCGGCCTTGTGCGCGGCGGTCAGCGCTGGCTCGCCATAGCCGGCGGCGACGTCGAGGACGCGGCTCCCCGGCCGCACGCCGGCGAGCTCGACCAGACGCTCGCTGATGTGCCGGTCGGCGCGGTCGTTGAACGCGCTCCAATCCATCCACCCCACGGCGGCCGAGTCCCAGTTCCCCTGCTGCGCTTCGCGGAAGCGGGCCGAGTCGATTCCCCCGGAATCCATCCCCGCCTTCTTACCACCATAGGATCGACCCGTGCCGTTCACCCGCAGAAACCTCAGGCAGGACCTGGACGACGTCGGCTCCAACTTCGACGGCTCACCGGACCTGGAGTTCCGCCTGGCGACCCAGGCACTGGGGCTCGAGCACTCCGGCCTCGGCTACCAGCGCGTCCCGCCCAACTACCGCTTCCCCTACGGCCACACTCACGAGAAGCAGGAGGAGGTCTACGTTGTCCTGGGCGGAAGCGGACGGATGAAGCTCGACGACGAGATCGTCGAGCTCGAGCGGTGGGACACGGTCCGCGTCGCACCCGGCACCTGGCGCGGCTACGAGGCCGGGCCGGAGGGCCTGGAGATCCTCGTCATCGGCGCACCCAACCTCGGCGAGAACCCGCGCGGCGACGTCGAAGGCAGGCGCGACTGGTGGACTGACTAGTCCCGCCCGGTGGAGCAAGGCTTCCCGGGCGCCGGAGGAACGGGGAATTCGCTCAGGCGCCCGGGTGACCTCACGTCGCAGACAGCTGACGAGAGGCGGGGAACCTCGTCGCCGATGCCGCTGCGGGTTACTGAGTGGAACCCGGACGAAGATCCGGAGGCTTCCACCCATGGCCGACTCCCCCAGGGAAAGAGGGCCGGCGCTCTCCCGCGCAGGGACTCGTCGCGGGAAGTCTCGTAAAGGCGATTGGCATCAGGCCGTACAAAAGCAGATCTCATGCTGAAAGACAAGTAGTATTTTCTGAAGATAGGGCAGCAAATCCCGCAGCACAGTGCCGTATCGTTCGATCTCTTCAGAAAAGCGATCTATCATCAAGCGCCGGGACGGACGATCAGCTTGGGGATTGGGAAACAGTGGACCATGCGCCACCGCGCAGCGTCGAGCGAGAAGTGAGGGACCGCGCCACGGGTGAGGGGGCACCGGGCGCGGTCGTCACGCCTTGGGGCAACAGCGCCGACCTGAAGGAGAGGAGGCTCCAGCCGGGCGCGGGCACCCCCCGGGTCGAGGTCGTCCGCAACCAGCGCGACCGGCTCTTCGGAGCGGTCGTCGCCACGGTGTCCGAGAAAGGCTACGAGGCGACCACGGTGGCCGACGTGGTCGAGCTGTCCGGAGTTTCGCGCAGCGCCTTCTACGAACACTTCGCCAACAAGGCGGAGTGCCTGGCGGCGGCGGCGGCCGAACTCATCGACCCGACCCTGGAAGCTTTGGCGAAGGCGCCCAAGGACAGCCCGGACCCTGCAGAAGCGGCCTTTGCGCGGTTCATCGAACTCCTCTGCTCGCAGCCGGCGGCGGCCAGGGCGTGCTTCGTCGAGCTGGACGCGGCCGGCGAGGTGGGAGAGGTGGTGCTCGATCGTGCCTTCGAGACGCTGGCGAGCTTTGCCGAGGGCCTCGGCGCCGAGACGCGGGGAGAGCGGCTCGACCCCGAGCTGGCCCGGGCGCTGTTCCGCGGGCTCCGCAAGCTGATCCATACCCGCGTCTACCGCGGTCAGGTGCGGGAGCTGGAAGGACTGGCGCCGGAGCTGTGGCGCTGGCTCAGCAACGTGACCGCGCCGCCCCGGGAACTGGAGCAGCCGCGGCGCCAGCGACCGCTTCTGACCGGCCGCTTCGAGGGCTACACCCCCGGCGAACGGATCGCGCGGGCGGTTGCCGCCGTCCTCGCCGAGAAGGGGTACCTGCAGATGAGCACCGACGACATCGCCGCGCGGGCGGCGATCTCGCTCAGCACCTTCTATGCCCACTACGCCGACAAGCGCGACGCGGTGCTGGGGGCCCTGGAGATGAGCGGTGCCCAGATCATGGCGCTGGCGGTGCCGGCGGCGCGTCGGGCCGGCGGCTGGCAGGAGGGGGTGCGGGCCCTCTACGAGGCGATCTGCGCCTACTTCTCGGCCGAGCCGGAGATGGCGCGGCTGGCGCTCGTGGGCGTCTACGGCGCCGGGCCGCGCGCACTCTCCCGCCGCGATCGCGTGATCGATTCGCTCGCCGAGATGCTGGCGCCTGGATTCGAGGAAAACCCCGGCTCTCCGACCGTCACCGCCGAGGCCGCCGCCGCGACGGTCTACGCGCTGATGCGCGAGCAGGTCCGCAGGCAGGGGCCGGAGAGCCTGCCTGCGATCGTGCCGCTCGCCACCTACGTGACGCTGGCCGGCTTCGTCGGCCCCGAGCGCGCCTGCGCGGTCGCCAACGGCGAGAGCAGACCGAAGCGCTAACTGCTCAGGTCCGCGGGCGGCGGGATCCGCAGCTCCTCGGCGGCGGCCTCGGCTCCGAGATAGGGGAAGACGGCCGCATACATCAGCTCCGGGATCTCCTCCTCGGCGAGAGAGAGTTCCCCCTCCACGACCCCCTCCTGGAGGCGAGCGAAGATGACCCCGCCGACGCCGAGCGCCGTGGCGCGGCTGGGCGAGTCGGGGCCGCTCGCCTCGCCGCTGCCTTCGTCGATCAGGTCGACGAGGCGGTTGAAGGTGTCGAGAAAGAGTCCCTGGGCCGCCTCTCCCCCATGCTGCGCGTCGACCGCGGCGAGGTGGGCGACGCGCTCGTCGCGACGCAGGAAGCGGAGCAGGGCATAGGCCATTCCCCGCATCCGGTCCCGCCATCCGCGCTGACCGGCGAGCGCCTCCTTGGCGGAATCGAAGAAGTCGGCGTAGACCTGGCCGAGAACGGCGGTGAAGCAGGTTTCGAGGTCGGGGTAATGCCGGTGGAAGGTCGCCTCGTCGACCCCGGCGCGCTCCAGCAGCATCTGCAGCTCGAGGTTCGGGTACCCCCGCTCGGCGCAGAGGTCCAGCAGCGCCTCACGCAGACTCTCGGCCTCTTTTGCGCCGGCGTCGCTCATCGGTCCCGGGTATGTATCTCACACGCCGCCTCGGGGCGTCGCCTGGCGGCGAGGACGGCGCGCCCGCCCCGCCCGCCGCGGCGAAGGAGGTGGACGACCAGCGAGGGGCCGGCGAACGGTCCCAGCGCCTCGAGGACACCGGCGGACACCGCCCTCCGGTCCGGACGCCAGGCCTCTGGACGGGCCAGGTAGAGGGCGCCCATCGCCGCCAGGATCGCCTCGTGGGTCCGGCCCTCGGGCAGGGCCGAGACGCGGCCGCGGGCGGAGGAGGCGAACAGCACCATCCGTTCGGCGGCGAGCTCCCGCGAGGGGTAACGGCGAAGGTGGCTGACCTCGGCAGGATCCTCGTCGAGGTCGACCAGCGAGTCGAGCAGGGCGTTGAGGCCGCTGGCCCAGGGGAAGTACGCCGACTCCACCCGCCGCGCATCGGTCTCTCCGGCACCCGGCGTCGCGGCGAGGGCCAGGAGGGCGCCGACGCTCAGCGACGAGGCGGCGGCGGCGGCGAGCAGCTCCCACCAGTCCAGCTCCCCCGCGACCCCCGCCCCGACGCCCGCCCCATCGGCCCAGCTTGCGAGCTCGGCGTCGAGGCCGCGGAACTGCCGGGCATGGTTCAGGGCCTGCGATTGGCGGCAGAGGAGCGCCTGGCGCAGGAGGGCCGGCCGCACCTCGCCGTAGGAGGGCAGGGAGCGCAGGGGCTTGCGGCAGGTCTCGATCAGGGTCTCGAGGTAACCCCCGTCGCGCCTGAACGTGGACAGGTCGTAGTAGTCCTCATGGGGTGCTCCGGGGTCGAGCGCGACCTCGAAGGCGCGGTGCAGGCGCATGCCGTTCTCCAGCGGATCCCGGCTCGGCCGCTCCGACACCCCGTCGAGGTAGTCGAGCATCAGCTGGTAGGAGACGAGGCTGCGGGCGACGGCGGCTCGCTGCCGGGCAGGCGCCAGGATCGCCATCGCGGCGAGCCCCTCCGAGTTGGAGCTCTTCTGCCCGTGGGAGATCAGCGCGTCTTCCCTCAGGACCGGGTCCGGGATCGCCTCGGCCCGCGCGCGAAGGTCCCGGCGCACGGCGCGCGCGGCGGGAAACACCTGCAGCCAGTAGCGGCGGGCGGCGCCGGCGAAAAGGCGGACGGAGGCAGCGGCCGGCCTGCCGTTCGGTGCGGAGCGAAGCATCGTCATCTCAGTCTCGCGCGCGGCAGCTGCGCAGGATCGCGACCGGGATCGTGGGGCGGGGGGAGAAGCGATACGTGGCGCGGGCGCGGAAGTAGCCGATGTGCAGGCGCGGCGGGGCCGGGCAGCGGGCGCTGAGGTAGCTGCGACGGACGCCAGCGACGCTGTAGCGGCGGCCGAGGGTGAGGTGGAAGGAGCGCAGCCGCGGCCAGCGGCCGAGGGTGCGGGCGACCGGAGCCTCGATCGAGACGTTGCCGGCCCCGCTGCCGCCGCCCCGCAGGTAGAAGGGAAGGACGAAGGAGACGGGCGGAGAGGCCGAGTAGGCGTGGACCCAGATGGCGCGACCCCCCGACCAGCGACCGTTGAAGGCCAGCGCCCGGGCGCGGGCCGGCAGGGGATCGTCGGGCGCGAGCGGGACCAGGGTGTCGATCGTGCCGCGGCCGACCAGGGCGGCGCCGCAGCGATCCAGGGCCTGGCGGGTGGTGGCGTGGAGCAGGCGCCCGCGCGGGCAGCGGGGCAGCCCGCGGGTGTCGACGCCCCGCTCGGCCTCGAAAGCGAGCTCGATCCGGTTCAGGCGCGGCGGCAGGCCACCTTCGTCCGCCCGTACCCAACCGGAGAGGTGGAGGGAGACCGGAACCGGCCGGTCCCGCGGCAAACGCTTCGGCGAGATCCTCCCGTCGAGCGAGGCCCTGATCCCGGCGCGACCGGTCTGCTCGGCCCCGGCGAGACCGGCGGCGAGCGCCACGACCCCGAGCGAGGCGACCGCGGCGGCGGCCCAGAGCAGGCCGCTGCGTACCCGCCTCACTGGAACCTCGTCGGCTTGAAGGCGCAGAAGTCGAAGCCGAAGGAGACGACGATGTTGTTCGCCTTGTTGCCCTGGTGGATGAAGTCGGCCGAGGCGCGCTCGAAACGGGCGACGTCTTCGGCGCGAAGCGAGCTGACGATCCCGCGCAGATAGGACTCCTCCTTGGCGAGGGCCTTGAACCAGCGGGCCAGGGTGTCGCGGTCGTCGGTGGGGCGGGTGACCGCGGCGATCGAGTCGACGGTCCGGGAGAAGATCGTGCGGGCGCGGGCGAACTTGGCGGCGGCGACGCGCAGGCGTTCGGCGCGGACGTCGGCGCGGACCCCGCGCACCGCCCGCCGGGTGGCTTCGGAGCGGGGCTTGCAGATCCGCTCGAGCCGGGTGACGTATTCGGCACGGGTCGGAGCTTCGGCGGTTTCCGCGCCGGCCGCCGCCGGCAGGGCCACGGCAAGGAGGACGAGCAGGGCCGTGAGCGGGCGCGGCATCAGCCCACCGCCTCCGCGGAAGCGGGAAGCGGGGGCTTCGACCGACTCAGGAGCCGCTCCAGCCACCCCGGTGTCCGCCAGACCCGCTCGCCGAGCAGGAGCATCAGCGCCGGCAGGAGGACGATGCGGACGACGGTCGCGTCGAGCAGGATCGCCACCGTCAGTCCGAGCCCCATCTGGCTGACGGTGGCGACCGGGGCGGCGGCGAAGGAGGCGAAGACGGCGGCCATGATCGCCGCGGCACCGGTGATCACGCCCGCGGTCCTGTCGAGGCCGAAGCGGATCGCGGCGGCGTTGTCGCCCTGCTCGGCGAACTTCTCCCGCATCCGCGCCAGCAGGAAGACCGCGTAGTCGATCGAGAGACCGAAGGTGACGCCGAAGATGGCGGCGGCGCCGACGGTGTCGATGTAGGGATGACCCCCGAGCGGATACCCGGAGGGGATCCGGCAGGCGAGGGTGACGACGCCGATCGCGGCGGCGACCGAGAGCAGGTTGAGCCCGACCGCGAGCGCGGCAAGCAACGGCGCCCGCAGCAGCGCGACGAGCATCAGGAAGGTGATGAGGACGATCGAGCCGACGACGAGGGGAAGGCGGGACTTCGTCGCCGAGCCGTAGTCGTTGAGGACTGCGGCACCGCCGCTGAGACCGGCCTCGAGGCCGGGCCGTTCGTCCAGGCCGACAGCCAGGCCGCGCAATCGGCCGTCGAGTCGCCGCGACCCCGGGGTGTTGAAGCCGGAGTCGGGGACGACCAGGTAGCGGGCGGCGGTGCCGCCGCCGGAGACGTCGATCACCTCGGCGGCGAGCGAGCGCCGGACGGGGTCGGCACCGTCGATCGCGGCGACGGCGAGGTAGCCGGAGTCGAAGAGCCGCGGGGACTGGCGATGGAGGCGGCGGAGGCGGCGCGTGAGCGGGTCGACTTCTCGTTCGACGCGGCTACCCGCCCGGCTCAGCCCTCGTTGCAGCGGATAGGCCCTGGTCGCGCCCTCGGCGAGGCCGCCGCTCAGGCTTTCGGCGCCTCCCTTCAACTCTCCGAGACCGCCAGCAAGCCGGCGAGCGCCCGCGCCGAGGCCCTGCAGGCCACCGCTGAGTTCCTGCGCCCCGGCGGCAAGGCGGGCGGAACCGCGCTGCAGGCGCCGGGCGCCCGAGTGCAGCCGGCCGAGGCCGGCCCGCAGGGCGGCCGCCTGAGCGCGGATGCGGGCGATTTCTTCGCGGTTGGCGGCGAGGACGGAGACGAGCACTTCGGCTTCGTGGGCGGCCGGGCCGTAGGCGGGGTCGACGGCGGCCTCGCGGCGGAGGCGGTTCGAGAGGCGGCGGGCACGCCCGAGCCCCTGGGCGGTGAAGTTCGGCAGCAGGGTGCCGACCCCCAACGAGACGTTGTAGGCGGTCGAGGAGGCGATGCGCTGCCCCGCGGTGAGCTTGCCCGCCCCCGCGGCGAGCCGTTGGAGGGCGCCGGCGGCGCGCTCTCCCCCGGTACCGGCGCGATCGATGCCGCCGGCGATCAACTCTGCGCCCGCACCCGCGCGGGCCGACCCTTCGCCCAGCAGCGCCCCCCCGGCCGCAGCTTCGGAGAGGCCGCCGCGGAGCTGCCCGACCGCACCCGAAGCCTGACGCAACCGCGGGCCGAGGTGGGCGAGCTTCGCCACCGGCGAGGACCTCCCGCTGCCGAGATCGCCGCCAAGCGTTCGCAGCGGCCGTGCGGCGGCGGCGATCCCGGCCGGCCCGATCACCGCCTTGACCCCGGGCAGCGAGGCGATGCGCCGCTGGGTGCCGGCGAGCAGGGCGAGGCGCGGGCGGGAGGTCAGCGGCCCCCGCTCGGCGGCGAGGGTGAGGAGGAACGGGGCCTGCCACCCCGCTCCTACCGCAGCCGAGATCAGTTCGGAGTCCTCACGGGCAGAGCTCGACGGCGAAAGCTCGTCGACCCCGGGAGAGCCGGTGTCGAAGGCGAGCGCGGGAGCCGACAGCAACAGCAGCGGCAGCGCGATCGCGAGGCTGGCGATGGCCGGGCGCCGAAGGGCCGTGGACGCGGCCGCTGCCACCCGCGAGCGGCCGGCGCCGGGGCGGGAGCGACCGATCTGGCCGGCGTTGATGCGGGGGCCGAGCAGGGCGAGCAGCGCCGGCAGGGTGGCCGAGGCGACGAGGACGGCGAGGGCGGTGACGACGGCGAGGGCGGCGGCGAGCGAGACCAGCAGCGAGCCGGGCTGGAAGAAGGCCGAGAGGAAGATCGAGAAGAAGAGGGTGGCGCCGGCGATCGCGGTCGTCCGCCCGGCGCTGCGGCGGGTGGCCGCGGCGGCCGTCGCGGCAGAGCTGCCGGTGGCGAGCTCCTCGCGGAAGCGGGAGACGATCAGCAGCGAGTAGTCGACCCCGAGCGCCAGACCCATCATCGTGCAGACGACGAGCGAGAGGGCGTCGATCGGCATCAGCGAGGTGAGGAAGACGAGGACGCCGCGGCCGGCGAGGACAGTGAGGGCGCCGAACAGGAGTGGGATTGCCGCCGCGACAAGCGAGCGGAAAACGAGGAGGAGGACGAGGACGAGGAGAGGGGCGGCGAGCAGCTCGGCGCGCTCGGCGGCGCTCAGGGATTCTTGCTGCAGGGCGCGGGAGATCGTCGCGTAGCCGGACTGGGTCGCCCGCACCGGCGGCCGCACGTTGGCGTCCAAGGTGCGTTCCAGGTAAGGCACCGTTTCTCGCATCGCCTGCTCGAGCGGGACGTGGAAGTCGAGCACGAGCAGGGCCCGCGAGGGGGCACCGGGGGCCGCTCCCCGCGGCGGTGCGGGCAGCTTCCGGCTCGCCGCGGTCGCCTCCCAGGGGGAGATGACCGTCACCGAGGGCTCCCGGCGCAGCACCGCCGCGAGGCGGCGGCCCTGCCGTTCGACCGCGCCCGCGGGGCCGCGCAGCAGCACCGCGAGAGGCGAGGAGTCGCCGAAGCGCTCGCGGGCGAGGTCTTCGCCGCGCGCCGAGGGGGTGCCGCCGATCAGCAGCGAGGTGGGGCGCAGATGGCCCTCGACCCCGAGCCCGATCGCCCCGAGGACGACGACGATCGCCAAAGTCACCGCCAGGGTGGAGGCTGCCCCACGGCGCGACAGCCCCCCGCGCTCAGGCACGACCCTCGTTGTTCCGCTCGCTGCGGTAGGCCATTGTCTCCCGCTCAGTCCCGGTTAAACCACTGCGGTAAAAGTACAGGGTAACCGGAAAGATAACGTTTGTTTTCTGGAGAAGACCGCTTCTGGCGCCTCAGCAGCTGCCGGCGAGGCGGAGGCGCGGCCGCAGCCGCCGCACCTTGCCGTTGTGGCCGTCGAACACGACCGAGCCGCGGAGGTCGCGACCGCAGAGGCCGGCGCTGTTGACGAAGACGCCGCGACGCCCGCCCGGGAGAACGATCTCTCCTCGCGACAGGGGGACGTCCGGTAGCGAGGGAAAGCGCAGAACGAGGCGGCCGGAGGACGCCGCCGCGCGCCCGAGGAGCGTCAGATGGACAGGGCCGCTGCGCAGGTCGACGAGGAGGTCGGGAAGCCCGTGGGCGGGTCGCCGCAGGTAGACGCCGCCCGCGAGCGGGCCGTCCGACAGCGGGCTTCGAAAGCGGGCATGGCCGAGGCGCGAGCCGGCTGGACACGCCGCCGCGGCCACCTGACGCGGGCAGAGCGCGCGGACGCGCCGGAGGTCGAGCAGCTCCCCAGCCGGAAGGTCGGCGGAGAGGCGTGCGATGCCGGCGCCGTCGGGGTGGGATCGGAGCTCGAACGCGATCGTCGGGTGGCCGTTGCGGCCGAGAGCGCCGCTGGCGCGCAGGGTGAGGCGCGGCTTGAACGGGAGGGCCCGGCAGCCGCCGAGGGCGAAGCGGTTCGAAAGCGGCTCGGTGAGCCCGAGCGCGGAGGTGGCGCTGCCGGTGAGCAGGGTCGGTTCGCAGCTGGTCGGATTCCTGAGGAAGCCGGGACGGTCGAGGTGGAGTTCGAGCGAGCGCAACTCGAGCGGGATGCCGGCGAGGATCCGGGGCAGGGGATCGGCCCGGACCGAGAGGGCCGCCGTCCGGGGGTCGAGGTCGACGGCGAGGCGCTCGGTTACCTGGCCGAGATGGAACGGCCCGACCGCCGCGGGCACGACGGCGATCAAGCTGAAGGGGGCGCCGCGATAGGGGCCCGAGAGGTAGAGGCTGCCGGAGAGCCGCAGGGGCGCCAGTCCGGTCCCGGCCGCAATCGTGACGGCGCCCACGGCCGCGTCCGGCGGGCAGGGCGGCCCGGAGCAGGCGGTGACCTGACCGAGGTCGGCGAGAAGGCCGGGGGGCAGCTCGAGCTCGACCGAGCTGAGATCGGGGGCGGTGTCGGCCCGGCTGAGCCGGGCGGTGAAGGGGGTCCGAGCGGCGGCGAGCGGGATCGTGCTCCCGGCCTCGAATCCAAGCGCTCCGGCCGAGGCCTCCGGCGGGCACGGGCCGCCGCCAGGGCCCGTGCTGAGCTCGAACGAGCTCGAGACCTGCGCCGCCGCGGCTTCGGGGGCGCTGGAAGGGATCAGCTCGGCGCCGGCAGCGTAGGCGCCGCAGGCCGGCGGGGCGGTGAGGATCGCCCGGGGGCCGGAGAAGAGGCGAACCGCCACTTCCTCGAACGGGAACTGGGGCAGGCCGTCCAGTTCGACGAGGAGCCGGCCGCTCTCAGGGTCCGGCTCGAGTCGCCCCGCGAGCTTGATCCTGACGCCTCGGTCGGGGTTTTCCAGCACCAGGTAGACGGCGAAGGTGGCGCCGAACGGGTTCTCGCCGGGGGTCGCGAGGTAGACCTCCCCGCCGAGCCCAGTGGCAAGAAGCGGGGTCGCGGCGGTGACCGTCCCCACCTTGCTGGCGTCGGGACAGGCCGGCGCCTCCCCGTCGAACTCGGCCGGCAGGGCACCGGCCGGAGTCCGGAGCCCGATCTGGGCAGCCGAGCAGGCGGCGAGACCGGCGCCGCCGGCGGGATTGAGGACCAGGCCCGGCGGCAGCCGCAGCTTCACCCCATCGAGAGTTGCCGCGCCGCGCCCTGGGATGGATTCTCCCGACGACAGGAGGAGGTCGAGCTCCAGCCCGGTCGGCTGCAGGGCGGCCGCTTCGGGGCGTACCGCGATCGAGGGGGCGAAGGAGAGGCCGTCGCAGCCCACCATCCCCTGCGGGTTGCCGTGGTCGTCTTCGGAAATCGAGCTGACCCTGACCGGCTGGTCCGGGTCCTCGAACGAGCGGGCGAGGAGGGTGGCGGTAAGGGGTCCCCGACAGGAGCGGGGCAGGGTGAGCAGTGCCTTCGGCGCCGTGTCCAGGGGGCATTCGCCGCCGTTGTCGAGGCAGGGAACCCGTTCGGAATCGTGGCCGTGATCGGCGGGAACCCCCCAGAGGGTGAGCGAGAATTCGGTCAGGCCGAGGTCGGGCTGAAGCAGCAGGTCGCTCACCTCCAGGTGCGTGGCGCGGCCGGAGCCGCGAAGGGAGACCGAGGCGACGACGCTCAAGCCGCCGGCCGCGCTGCCGAAGGCGGCGGCCTGGCCGAGCGGGGGCGCCAGGTTGAACACAGGCGCCGTCAGCGTGCCGATCCCGTGGAGGTTCGCCCGCACCACCCCCACCTGCGTCTCGGCCCTGCACTGCGGCATTTCCCCCTCGAAGTCGGCGAGTCCGCAGCGCGGCACTGCCTCGGCGCTGCCGAGCAGCCCGGCGGGAAGGTCGACCGTCAGACCGCTCGGATTCCCTTCCGGCGCCCCTTCGGAGTCGGTGTTCATCGCGACCGCGACGGTATAGCCGTAGGGGTGCGAACCGGCGAGGTAGTCGACGGTGCCGTCGGCGTTGCGGGCGATGGCGGAGAAGGAGCTGACGCCGAAGGCGGCGCTGGCGGGGTCAGGGTGAAGAGCCGGCTGGATCAGGGCGAGCGAGAGCGCCAACGCAGGCGCGATGAGAAGAAGAAAACGTCTCAGCTGTCCCTGTTCCATCGGTCGCCGCCCCCTCGGCCCCTCGAACGGGACCGAGCGTACAGGCGGCGCCCGTGTTCGGCAAGTACGCCGGCGTCCGCGAACCCCCCGCTAGCCGCCCGCCTTGCAGCTGTCGGTGGCGGTGGAGTGCAGGATGCGACCGGGGAATCTGAGCGTCGCCCGGGCGAGGGAGAAGGCGGCACTGCGAAAGCCGGCGGCCGCGGGGCAGCTGGCGCTGATGTAGGTGCGGCCCCGGCGCGAGGAGACGAACCCCCGCCCCAGCGCCAGCTCCAGACCGGTGATCGCGGCGGCGTCGCCGGTGGCCGCCGGCAGCGACGCTCGCAGCACCGTGCCGTAGGTCCCCCCGGTCTTGCCGATCGCGAAGGGAAGCGTGTAGGAGGTGGGGACCGGATCGGTGCCGAAGACGTGGGCGAGGATCGCCGGGCGTCCCTTGAAGCGCCCGTTGAAGGCGAGCACGCGACCGTGCGCGGGGAAGGGGGACTGCTCGGGAAGGCGCACGTCCGCCGAGAAGGAGCCTTCCCCGACCAGGGCGCGCCGGCAGGCGGCGCGCGCGGCCGCGGTCGTCGAGGGCTGGATGTCGCCGATCCGGCAGGTCGGGAAGCCACCCGGATCGAGGTGGCCGGCGCGGTTGAACGCGATCGCGATCCCCCGCAGCTGCGGTAGATTCCCCCCGTCCGGAGCGGACAGCTTGACCTTGATCGAGAGCCGCACCGCGGCGGGGCGGTGCCGCGACAGGCGTTCCGGCGTCAGGGCGCCGTCGAACGAGAGCCGTATCCCACCCTGCTGCACGATGTCCGACGCCTGGGCCTTGGGTTCTGCGGCGGTCCCCCCCGCGGTGCTCTGCTCGGAAGCGGCGGCAGCTGCTGCGAGGAAGGCGATGCTGCCGCTGCCGACCCCTTCGCATGAGGGCGATGGAACCGCGGCGGCCGTGTAGGGGCCGTACCGGAAGACGTTGGATCCTTCCCCGTTGCCGTTGGTGACGAAGAGATTCCCTTCCGTATCGAAGGCGAGGCCCGTGGGGCCGCCGTCGACCGGGGCGCAGGCGAGCTTCCCGAGGTAGGCGCCGGAGGCTTCGAACTCCTGCAGCGCAGCCGCGGGCCGTTCCCAGCCCGGCTGCGTGTTGTCAACCACCACCAGGTGGCCGTTGGTGGGATCGACCGCGACCGCCGCGTCCTGCAGCGAGACGAAGCCGTGCGAGATCGTCGCCACCGGGTTCGCCGGGTCGGCCGCGGGTTCGAAGACCTTGATCGTGTCGGTGCCGGCGTCGGGAACGTAGACTCGCCCGCCGAAGACCGCGACGCCGTAGGCGTCCTGCAGGCTTCCGACCCCGATCCGCTGCGGCTGCCCCCCCACTTCCACCGGGGCGCCGTTGGGCTGGTAGACCGCGACGTAGGTACGGTCGTTGACGTAGATGTTGCCGGTGGGGGCGACGGCTACCCCGGTGGAGGAGTGGCCTTCCTCGATCGTCGCCGGGCTCGGCAGCAGGCGCACGACGCGCTGGTGCCAGATGTTCGCGTAGAGCGCCCCGGCCGGCGAGAGGGCGAGCCCGCAGGGGCCTTCCGGAGGCGTCCCCACCGAAGTCAGCTGGGACAGGTACTGCCCCCCGGGCGTGAAGGCGTGAACGGCGCGGTGGTAATAGTCGGCGACGTAGAGCTTTTCGCTCGACACCGCCAGTCCGCAGGCCCCTTCGATCTGGCCCGAGGGCGGGGGGGTTGGGATCGGCGAGGCAGCGGTCTGCAGCAGGGATTCGCTCGTCAGTTTCCGGTTCGCCTGCGCCGGCGGCGAGGCCAGGACGAGGGCGGCCAGGAAGACCGACAAGAGGACCGAGAAGGGCACCACCGCCCGCGTCGCCGTTTGCTGTCCTCTCATCGCCTTCCTTTCTTCTTCGACTTGCCGCAGCTCGGCTTCAGAGGGGGATGGAACGCCCAGCCTCTGTTCGCGTGGCCCATGAAGCGAGCGGTGGCCAGCTGCTGGCCGCGGCAGAGGTTGTCGGACGCCTGCAGGATCCCGCGCTTGCCCCCGGCTATCTTCACTTCGAACCGGGTCACCGGCCCGTCGGGGACGATCGGGAAGGTCGCACGGATCCCGCCTTTGTAGGAATCGATCTTTCCCGCGACGTCGATCTCGATCCCTTCGCGACGGAGGGCGAACACGAGATCGGGCAGCGTGTTGTCAGAGGAACGCAGGTAGACCGGGCCTTCCAGCGGATCGGCCAGCAGCGGCGTGTAGGCGCGGGCAGAGCCGTAGACCGAGTCCGCAGGACAGTTCCGCGCGGCGAACTGCTTGCGGGTGCAGATCGTCCTGATGTGCGATTGATCGAGGAAGAGGGAGTGCGGCAGGGCGACCGAGGCCGAGCCGATGTTGGCGTCGCCGCGGCGGGGTCGGAGCACGGCCCGCAGAGACGGGTGCCGGCCGCGCCTCGTCCCCCCCTTCAGCCGCAGCGACAGCGCCGGCCGGAACCCGAGGGCCGAGCAGTTGAAGGCCTGATACGGCGCCGTCGCCGTGGCCAGGCTGTCGTCCGACGCGTTCCCGAAGAGGGCGCCGGCCCCGTTCAGCGCCGAGGAGATCTGGAAGGGCTCGCAGCTGGTCGGGTTGACCATGAATTCCGGACGGTCGATGTAGATCCGGACGTCCCGCAGGTGGATCGGGATGCCCTGGACGATGTGCGGGATCGGGTCGGTGCCCTCGGCGTCGATTTCCGCCTGCGCGGTGATCGGGTCGACCCGGATCGCGGCGCGGACGATCACCGTGCCGAGGTCGAAGGGCCCGACGAGGGCGGAGTCGATCGCCACCACCGAGATCTGCGAGCCCCGATAGGGGCCGGCGAGGTAGAGCCCGCCCGGAGCGTAGGTGGGAACCGTCCCGACCCCGTAGCCGGCGACGGTGTGGCCGATCTTCGAGGCGGCCGGGCAGGAGGGCTGTTCGCGCTCCGCGGTCCCCGAGCGTTGCGCGGCCGCAGCGATCGCGGCGTCGGGGCAGTAGGGGATCCCCGCGAGCTTGCCCAGCAGTCCCGGCGGGAAGGCGGCCGAGTAGGAGACGATCTCCTGTTCGGTGTCGCCGCGGGCGAGGCGCAGGTAGAAGGGGCTGTAGGCGCCGGCCTGGGAGTTGAGGGAGCCGCCCTTTGCCGTCGGGGCGAAGGGAGCTATGCCCTGCGGGCAGGGACCGCCGCCGGCGCCGGCGTTGATCTGCAGGGGCAGTGCCAGGTGCCGGACCACCGACGAGTCCCGCCACGGGGTGAGGTCGGCCGAGGTCTGGAAGACGCCGCAGGCGGGAGGGGTGGCAAGCGGGCTGCGCTGCCCTTCGCGGAAGTGGATCTCGAGCTGGGAGTAGGGCAGCTGGGGCAAGCGGTCGAAGGTCGCCGTCAAGCGCCCGGTGACGGGGTCGGGCTGCAGATCGCCGGCGACCTTGACGAGGATGCCGCGTTCGGTCGACTTCGCCACCAGGTAGACCCCCAGCAGCGACCCGAACGGGTTGTCCCCCGGAGCGGCGAGGTAGATGGCGCCTTTGATCGCCTGGGTGAGGATCGGGCTCCTGACCCTGAAGTCGCCGATCTTCGACTCGTTCGGGCAACCCTCGCCGGGGTTCGAAGCAGTCGTCTCCGCCGCGAAGGCGGCGGGGGTGCACACCCCCAGGCCCGACCCCACCGAGGGGTTGATCGTCAATTCTTCGGGCAGCGCTATCACCGCCTTGCGAATTGGGGTCGGCGCGTGCGCCGAAGGCTCGACCACGCCGGCGACGTCGACGTTGATGTCGAAGGTGTAACCCGAAGGCGAGGACGCCCTGGGGTCCGAGAGCTGGGCCGCGATCTGGGGTTCGAAGGGAAGCGATTCGCAGCCGCTCTGCTGGGGGGTCTGCGTCGTGCTGGTGGCTTCCGCGGCGGGCGCCTGCCAGGAGGTGGCGACCGCGCTGAAATCGAGCGGCCCGTCGCAGGAAGTCGGCAGGGTGAGGTAGGCGAGCGGTTTCGTGACCAGCGGCGCCCCCAGCGAGCATTTCGACCAGCCGAACTGCGGTTCGGCCTCATTCAGGCAGTTCCCGCGCTGGGAGTCGTGGAGGGGATTCCACGGAACCCCCCAGAGGGTCAGCTTCAGGCGCGACAGGTTCAGCGCCTGGGAGATGCCCCTGGCGCGGAGGGTGGTTCCGTATTCCCCTCCCGACTGGCGCACCGAAGGAACGAAGGTGATCGGGGCGCCGTAGGGATTGGCCCCGAGCTCGGTGGGAGCGCCGGGCGGGGGATTGAGGTTGAAGAGGCCGAAGGTGCGGGTCTGGCCGCCGCCGAAGGAGGAATCGAGGGTGAGCAGGCCGACCTGGGCCCCGGCGGGGCAGCTCTCCCCGGAGCGGCTTTCGTCGTCGAAGGGGTTGGAACGCGGGGTGAGGAAGTCGGTCTGGGAGCAGCGCTGGACCGTGTTCGAGTTTTCGAGCAGCCCCGGCGGGAGCTCGAGGCTGAGGTCCTTCACGTCGCCTTCGGTCAGCGGGCCGCCGCCTTCGAGGTCGAAGCCCACACTGGCCGTCACCGCCACCGGATGCGAGCCGGCCTCGAGGTCGATCGTTTCCCCCTGGCCATGGATCGTCGCTTCGAAGTCGGAGATCCCGAAGCCCTGCGCCGGTGCCGCCTGCGTAAACGCACAGAGGCACGCCAGCAGGGCGGCCGCTGCCAGTCGCCGGCTCATCCACCCCTCCGGGGGACGGCCGGGCGGTTGTGATGGCGCCTGCGGTGGTGCTTACCGCGGCGCCGGTGCTTCTTCGCGGGCTTGAAGTAGCGGGGCGCCGGGTTGCCGGAGGTGGCCGCCGAAGTTGCCGGGGTGGGATCGTCAGGCGCGGCGGGCAGCGGCTGGCAGGAGTCGCCATTGCAGACGATCGGCAGCGCCGGGGGCGGGAAGCCGCCGCCGATCCGCGCGTCGTAGAGGTCGACCGACCCCGGGTCGGCTTCGACCAGGGATTCTTCGGTGACGAAGTAGGCGTCCGACCCGTCGAGCGAGGCGTCCACGAAGCTGCCGCCGCCGGCGCGTCCGCCGGAGACCAGGGCGACGCAGCCCGGCGCTCGGGTGCATCCCCCCGCTCCCGTCGCCTCCCACTCGTAGACGTCGCGACGCCCGTTGGAGTCTCCGATCACGAGGCTGTCGGGGGTCTCGAAGAAGAGCCGGTGACCGCCGGGGGAGAGCGCCCGCGGCCGGTAGGCGGCGGTGGTGCCGTTGATCTCCGCGCCCGGAATCGAGGCGGAGCCGGTCGGCCGTTCGCCGGCCGGGTTGCAGGAAGCGCAGAGCAGGCGCGGGGCGCCGCCGCCGGGCGGCGGACCGTAGACGTAGACCTGGGTGTCCGGCGTTTCGGTCGTGGCGTCGAGGTTGTCGAAGGGCGGGATCGCGGCCGCCGAGAGGAAGGCGAGGTGGGCGCCGTCCGCCGTCACCCGGGCGGTCGCGACCGCGGGGGGGTAGTCGCTCGGAGCCGCAACGTCGGCGCCCGAGGCGACCGCGGTGACCGTCCCCTGGTGCCAATGCTGCAGAGCGGTCGCGTCCTGGTAGTAGACGTCCCCCCCGCTTGCCGAGACGCCGAGGACGCCGACGACCGCAGCCGCGACCTGCTGGCTCGAGCCTCCGGCGACGTCGTAGCGATAGAGCGTCGAGCCGACGGTGTAGAAGGCGACCGCGCCGTCGGCCGAGGCGGCCTGGAACTGTCCGCCGCCGCCCTGGTCCGCGTCGACCTGAACCGTCGCCTGGCCGTCGCGCAGGTAGAGGTTGCCCCCGAGGGTGAAATAGACGCGGGAGCCGTCGGCGGATACCGCCCCGATCGGCGCGGCGAGCGCAGCCGCTCCCGCGCTGACCAGATCCAGCGGGCCCCCGCTCCAGCGGTAGAGGCCGGCGTCGGCGGTCAGGGCGACGTGAAGGAGGTCGGGGCTGGCGCCCGCGAAGGCCAGCCCGGCGGCCTGCGGAAGCGGCTGCAGGGCGCCCGCTTCCCAGAGAGAGTAGGTCCGCGGGCAGGTTCCGGCCGCCGCGCAGCGGCTGCCGCCGAGGAGCAGCCCGCGCGAGAGGTCTTCGGCGAAGACCCGGTACGGGGAGCCGTCCGGCTGGTCGCCGTAGCCGCCCGATTCAAGCGGGACCGAGATGTTCGCGGTGGTCCAGCCGGAGGCCGACCGCCTTGCCAGGTACTGGCTGACCGGCGGGCCCCCCGCCGGCTCGCCGAAGGCGCTGGTCGAACCGTAGGTGACCGCGGCGCCGGCGGCCGCCGCCTGGAAGTCGCCGCCGCCGAAGAGCTTCCCCGGGTAGCCGACCGCACCTCCCGACTTGTCGACCGGCGAGACCATCTCCCAGCCACGGCCGTCGAGAAGAGAGGAGGCGCTGCTGCCGCCCTCGGTCACCAGCAGGTGCTCGGGGCCGACGGTCGTGCCCGCCGCGTTGACCGCGACCGCGCGGTAGAGATAGGGCGTCGTGGAGGCCAGCCCGACCAGATGGCGGAGCACCGCCACCGGTTCCGTTCCGGGGGGCAGGAGCGAACCGCCAGTGGCGACCGACGCCCCTTCGAAGCCGTCACCCGCCGGTTCGGCCGCGAGGTTGGCGTTGTAGGCCGCTTCGGTCAGGTATTCGAAGCGGTAGCTGGTCGAAGCGCCTTCGGGGTCGATCTTCGCCCGCAGGTTGGCCGAGCTCGGGGTGACGTCGGTGACCCAGGATGCCGTGATCTGCGGCGCGGCGGCTGCCGTGGCGCCGGCCGGCAGGGCGAGGGCCAGCCAGATCAACGGCAGAAGCAGTAACCCTCCGCGTGCGAAGGCGGTCAGGGACACGCGCTTCATCGCGCTCGCCTATCGCCGCCCGGAGCCGCGGCCCCGCTTGCCCTTGCTGCCAGGGCATTTGACCTTCAGCAACGGCCGCAGCGCCCGCACCTTGCCGTTGTGGGCGAGGAAACGGCCGCTGGCGCGGTGCGGCCGCTTGCAGAGCTCTTCGGAGTTCGTCAGCAGCCCGTACTTCTCGCCCCCCTTCATCTCGAGGACGAATTTGGTGACGGGGGCGTCGGGCACGATTTCGAAGGTATTGCGGATGGCCGCCTGCTTGGTGGTGTCGATGCGGCCGTGGAGGAGGATGCGGATCTGGCCGCCGAGGTCGGCGACTAGGTCGGGGAGCGTGTGCCCGTAGCCGACGCCGAGGTAGACGGGCCCTTCCAGGGGCTTGTCGAGCAGCGGGCTCCAGGCTTTGGCGTGGCCGTAGACCGAGCCGGCGGGGCAACTGGCCGATCTCAGCTCGGGCTGGGTGCAGACCTTGTCGAGGTTGCCCTGGTCGAGGAACTCCGAAGCCGGCAGGGCCAGCTGCGCGAAGGCGATGTTGGCCGAGCCCGGAGGCATCTTGAGGACCGCCCGCAGGGCCGGATTGCCACTGCGCTGGGTCTTGCCCTTGAGGGAGAGGGAGAGCTTCGGCTTGAAGGGCAGCGGCCGGCAGCCACCGACCTGGAAGCGATCGATCAGGCTCACCGCCTGGCCGAGCGAGGAGGTTGCGCCGGCGAGCATGCTCATCGGGTCGCAGGAGGTCGGGTTGAGGGTGAACTGGTCGCGCTCGAGCTTGACGAGGATGGTGCGGACGTCGAGCGGGATCCCCTCCAGGAGCTGCGGGATCGGGTCCGAGACGGCGTGGATCTGGGCCGTTTCTTCGTTCACGTAGAGCGCGCTCCGCACCACCACCGCTCCGAGGTCGAAGGGGCCAGCCACGGCCGGGGTGACGATCACCATGGAAAGCGGCGCGCCCTTGTAGGGGCCGGCGAGATAGGCGTGGCCCCGCACGAACAGCGGGTTGGGGCCCGCCCCGGCGCCGACATCCACGACTCCGAGCTCGGAGCTCGCGGGGCAGGAGGGGGCGGCCTGCTCGAGGGCGCCCAGGTTCGGGGCTTCGCGGCCCTCGGCCTGGGCGATCGCAGCCTCCGAGCAGTAGCCGACGCCGGCCAGCCGGCCGGTCAGCCCGGGCGGCAGGGTGGCGTCGATCTGGGACAGCCGCTGGGTGCCGTCGGCGCGCCCCAGCTTGAGGACGAAGGGACTGTAGGCGCCGGCCTGCGGAGTCATCGTCCCGGCGCTGAAGTTGGGCGAGTTCGGCAGCTGCGCCTCGCTGCCGGCGCACCCACCGCCGCCGGGGCCGGCGAGGAGCGTGAAGGAGCTGCTGGGATGGGCGACGTCACCTTCCGGCGCGCTCCAGGGAACGAGCGTGGAGGTGGTGGTGTGCGGCCCTCCCCCGGCGGCGCCGCAGGTCGGCGGCGTCACCAGCGCCGCCCGGGCGCCGGCGAAGAAGTGGAGGGAGATGTCTTCCAGCGGCAACTGCGGGCTTTCGTCGAATCGCGCGGTGAGCCGGCCCGTGGCCGGGTCGGGGCTGATCCGCCCGGCGAGCTTGGCGACGACGCCGGTGGCTTCGTCTTCGATCACCAGGTAGATCGCGAGCAGCGAGCCGAAGGGGTTGTCGAAGGGCTTCGCCAGATAGACGGCGCCGTGAAGCGGGCGCGAGCCGATCGCTTTGCCGGTTTCGTCGAATTCGCCGAGCGGCGGGGAGATCACGGTCGCGCTCCCGAGCTTGGCGGCGGCGGGGCAGCTCTGAGGCGAGGTCGAGAAGTGGACGCCGCCCCCTCCGCCCTGGGACAGCAGCCCGATCTGGCTCTCCGAGCAGGCAGCCAGTCCCGAGGCGGAGGCGGGGTTCAGGTCGAGGCCCGGGGGCAGGGTCACGGTGGTGTCCCTGAGCGCCCCGGTGGAGAGCCCTTCGGACTCCCGGTTCTGGGGCTGGTGCAGATTGAAGTCGAGACCGGTCGGGCTGTCGGCAACGCTGGTAGTCGGCTGGGCTTCGATCGAGGGTTCGAACTGCAGCGCGTTGCAGCCGTCGATCGGCAGCGGCGACCCCGCTTCTTCGAAGACGGCGCTCTTGGAGAAGACGCCCGGGGTTTCGAGCGATTCGACTTCCACGGTGGTGACCGCTTCACTGCCGCAGGAGACCGGCAGGGTGAGGAAGGGTGCCGGGGAGAGGCTGCTCGTGCAGCCGCTCGAGCCATCAGAACAGCGCCGTTCCGGAGTGTGTTCGGGGTCGGCGGGTTCGCCCCAGATCGTCTCGGTGACCGACTGGAATTCGAGTTCGGCCGGAATAGCGAAATCGCTGATGTTGATGCCGAAGTCGGAGTCGGAGCGCACCGAGGCTTCCTGGAAGGTGGCGATGCCGGTGGCGTTGAAGCCCAGGGTCGCCGCCCGCCCGGGGGCGCTGGTCAGGTTGTAGACGGGGCTTTTGAGCACGAGGCCGCTGCCGTTGACGACGAAGGCGAGGTCGATGACGCCCACCTGGGTCTCGGGGGCGCAGTGGGGGACGTCCCCCTCGAAGGCGGTCCGCGGGCAGACCGGGATCGCGGTCGGGTCGCCGACCATCCCCTGCGGCAGCCCGACGACGATCGTCCGCAGCCTTCCTTCCGGCGTCTGCGCCGCGTCATCTTGCAGGTTGAGGCCGAAGTGAACCGTGTACTCGTAGGGGTGGGAGCCGGCCTGGGTGGCGGGACTGCCGTCGCGGTTGACGGCGCTGACGCTCACCTCCTTGAGTCCGAAACCGGCCTGGGCGGCGGGGGCGAGCGCGGCCAGGGCGGCCAGCACCAGAGCGCTGCAGATGATCAGTCGCCTCATTTCGAAGACCTCCGGTGCTTGCGGTGATGGTGGTGTTTGCGGTGCGGCTTCTTCACGCACTTGCCGTGGCGACGCACCTTGCCCTTGCGGCAGGGCGGCTTCGGCTTCGGGTTCCCCGGGCCGCTGAAGGAGGAGGTGGCGGGGGTGCCCGCGGCAGGCGATTCCCCGACCGGACCGCGGCAGGCTTCCCCTTCGCAGGGCGTGGGGACGGCTTCGTCGATGCCACCGTGTACCCGGGCGTCGTAGAGGTCCAGGTAGTCGTCGCGATCGCGCTGGGGCAGCAGCCGCTGGCGGGTGGTGAAGAAGACGTCGGAGGCGCTCGGGGTAGCGTCGAGGAACTGGGAGTCGACCGGGCTCTGGCCGGTGGAGATCAGCGAGGTGCAGCCGGTCCCCTGCGTGCATTTCGCCACTCCCGGCGGCGCCCACTCATAGACGTCCTGGATGTGGCCGTTCTGGTCGGCCGCCGAGAGGCGGTCCTGGCTTTCGAAGAAGAGGCGGCCGTCGTCGGTGAGGTTGCGGGCCTGGGGGAAGAAGAGCGCGGCGCCCCCTTCCATCAGCGTCAGGTTCGAGTAGCCGAGGGGCCGTTCGCCGCTGGGGTTGCAGGAGGCGCAGCTGAGCTCGCCGGTCGCCTCGTCGTACTCGTAGACCTGCGAGCAGCTCTGCCCCGCCTGGGTCCTGCACCCTTGCCCCTGGGCCTGGCGGTTGTCGTAGCCGGTCAGCGGGGCAACGCTGTTGAAGGCCAGGAAGCGGCCGTCGGCGCTGACCTGGGCGGTGCGGGCCGACTGCGAGGGGGTCCAGGTGCCGACCACCTTCGCCACCGAGAAGGACTCGTTGTCGCGGGGCAGCAACTGGCCGAGGAAGGTGCGGGCGCCTTCGCGCCAGGCATAGAGGTTGTCGGCGCCGTCTTCGGCGTGTTCCCCGTTCGCGTTCACAGCCGTGGCCGGCGTCAGCGCCTTTTCGTCGACGAAGTAGACCCTGGTGAGGTCGTCGGAGGTGCCGAGGGTGCCGAGGAACCCGCCTTTGCCCACGGTCAGGTCAGTGGCTTTTTTCGCCGCGAGGTCGTAGATCCGCCCGTCGCTGAGCAGCACCTTGCCGCCGTCTCGGCTGGCGGTGAGGAAACGGCCGGCACCCGGGATCTGCCGCGTTTCTTTGCCTTCGATCCGCACGTAGAGGTGGCCGTCGGTCTTGCTGGTCCAGTAGATGCGACTGCCGTCGGCGGAGATCGCGTTGTGAAAGACCGGGCCCTCCAGTTCAGGGCTATTCGAAAGCAGGTGCCCGGAGCCGATCACCGCGTCGGGGGCGGCGGCGGCGTTGCCGGGCAGGACGCTGACCAGGCGCAGCTGGCCTTCAAGCCACTCATAGATCGCGTGGCTCTGCGGTTCGACCGACGGCGCCGGCGCCGTCGGGGTGGCGGAGGTGAGGGCGTCGTTGGCTTCAAAGATCACGTGGCTGAATGCAGCCGCTGCGCCTTCGCCCGCGTTGGCCCCGCCAAAGATCGGCAGGAAGCGCGGCGGGGCGGGCCCGTCGGCGGGGCGGTTGGGAGGCGCCGCGGTGATCAGCGGCTCGAGCGCTTCGGACCCGCGCGACCAGAGGTAGAGGTTCGCGTAGCCTGCGGGGGCCACGCTGGAGAGGGCCGGGTCGGCCTGGAAGACGACCCCCCGCGAGAGGTCCTCCGAGAAGGCCCGGAACCCTCCTACCTGAAGGGCGGTGTTGGGAGAGTTGGTCCGGTAGTTCGGCTTGCTCAGCGGCTCGATCCCCCACCCGCTCGAGGGGTCGCGTTCCCCGATGTACTCGTTGGCTTCCGAGCCGAAGCCCGGGTAGAATGGCTGGCCCTCGTAGGCAACAGCTTTTCCGTCGGCCCGTGCCTGCATCGGCATTTTCGCCCGTTCCGCCCCGGGCAGGCACTTGTTGTCGCAGGTGCCGCCGATCTGTTCCAGCCCTTCCCGCGGATATACCTCGCCCCCCTTGGCGGCGGGGGTGACCATCTCGTAGGCACGTTCGTCCGGCAGCCCTCCGGCTTTGGGATAGGTGGCAAAAGTGAGGTCCTGGCCGTGGACCGGGGCTTCGGTCTGATTGGTGGCGACGATCCGGGCGCGGTAAGCGGTACCTGGGGTCAGGCCGCTCAATTCCCTGCTGACCGCGACGGCGCCAACTCCCGAGCCGACGCTCTGCGCCGGGACCGGCACGACGGTGGCGCCCGCGTAGCCGCTGGCTTCGAACTGGGCCTGGGTCACGTATTCGACCTGGAAGCTGGTCAGCTCCCCGCGCGGGTCCACCTTGCCGCCAACGAGGGCCGAGGTGGAGGTGACACCCGTCACCGATTCTTCCGTGATCACCGGAGGCCCGAGCGTCTCCAAGGTTTCGTCGGAGCCTTCGGTCTTGCCATTGGCGTTTGCGGTGACGAGGCGGTAGTGGTAGACGGTGTTCGGGCCGAGGCCGCCGATGCTGGCGGTGACCGCGTGGTCGTTGTTGTCCACCGGAATTTCACTCGAGTCGAGAAGCTGGCCCCCGTCCAGGGTCGCGCAGGGGGCGACTGAGCCGTAGGTTTTGGTCGTCCCGTATTCGAAAAAGCATTCGGTTACCTGGGTCGATTCGTCGTTGAGAGTGCCGTTCAGCCTCGAGCTTGACTTTCCGACTTCGGTCGCGCTGCCCGTTTTCGGTTCCACCAGGGTGAGGGCCTCATATACCTCGACGTGGGAGTCGTTGGTGGTGGTTACGTAGACCAGGTGATCTGGCCCGACGGCCATATCCTGCACAGGGCCTTCGGCGTCGAAGCTATCCAGCTTGACGGCGCTCGACTGGCCGGAAGCGTCGAATTCGTCCACCTGCACTTCCCTGGCGGAAAGTACATTGCCGCTTTCTGGGTCAACGACGACGCCACGACTGACGGCGCCATTCAGATACCTACTGTCGAGGTATGGTTGGAGGCGGTATTCCTTGTCGAGGGTTTCGGCGTTGAATTTGTAGAGACCGGCTATGAAGGGGTTGGCGGTATCGAAATTGGTAGTGAAAATCGATCCGGCGCTAGCCCCCGTCCCGGCCGCTATCGCGGAACTGCCGACGTTTGAGACGTTCTTAACGTTCTGCTCAACCGCTGGCGGATTGCTCGTAGGAACGTACCTATGGATCATTTTCCCGTCGGTGACGTAAAGAACCCCGGTGCTGTCCACACCGACTCCAGTGACACTGAGGTTTTCGTTGAACCCCATTGCAGGACCTTCAGCGTCCGGCCCTGCCTCGAAGCCTTCGAGATAACCCAGGAAGGCTCCGGACGAAGCGAACACGGCGACTCGTCGCTTTGAGTATTCAGCAACGTAAATGTCGCCCGCGGTACCGCCCGCTGCCCCCGGAGGGGCTACCGCAATCTGCGAATAATGGGAGTTATGGACGAAACTTTGGGTATGGGGTGCGAAAGCGAGGCCTTCAATGCTATTGCTGCCGAGGGCAGAAAATTCGTCTGGCGTGCCATCGGCCTTGAAGCGTCTTACCGCTCCCCTTTTGCCTTGGGTTTTAGTGGCGACGGTGCATTGCGGGCTGCTGCCCCCGGTGAGCGCCGATCCGTCGCAGTTGATCTCTGGCTGGTTTTCCGCCCCAAGCTGGCGAACGAACATAACCGTGTAAGCAACGGTGCCGGGAAGAACTCCACTCTTGTCTACCGAAAGGTTGTTACCGACGCAAGGAAGGCTCGTAAGGGCCGCTTCGACAGATTCTGCGCTGGGGCTCGTCGTCCCGCTGACGGTTAGAGGATCGGTTTCGCATCCTTCGAAGGCGAGCTTGAGACTGCCACCGGTGGGACCGCCTTCGATCGTCACGGTCTGCACCTCGTTGAAGCCCAGTTCGGCCACGTAGAGGTCCCCTTCGTCGGGGGCGCCCACGGGGGCGACGGCCAGCCCCCCCGGTTCGTGGAAGGTCGGCTGGGCGGCGCTGCCGAAGGTTTCCTTGAACCGGTGGGTGACCCGGGCCTGGGAGATGCTCGGAACCAGCAGGCAGGCGATGGCTGCGACCGCGATGACGAGAACGGTTGCGTCACGACGTCCTGGGCGACCCTTCCTCTGCGATTTGCGCGATCCGGTCTGTCTTGATATTCCAGCCATCGGTCCCTTGCTCCAGTTCGGCCGCCGCCCACGCTGCCGGGGCTGCGCGGGCGGCGATCTTTCAGGTGTCGGTCCTTTCGCCTCTCCTACGGCGCTTCCGGTGCGGTCACCGCCCAGGTCCCCCAACCCTTGGAGGGTTCGTTGTCGAGCACCCACAGCAATGCGCCGCTGGTGCCGGTGCCAGCTCCGGGACCCGTGGCGATCGCGGCGCAGCTGAGTTCTTCGCAGGTCTCACCTGGGTTGACGATCACCTCGGAAAGGAATTTTTCTTCCCCGACTTCTGCCGGATTCGTGTGACTGATGTATATGCACAGGTTGCCTGGAGCCGCAGCCGGTTCGGCCGCCGTCGCCACCGGTTCCAGGTCGCTACCGCACCCGGTCGGAGGACGCTGCGAGGGAAAGAAGGTGTCGGGGTCGAGGTACAGTTCTTCCCCGGTCGGCGCCAGCACGTGGACTTCCGGTTCGCCCAGCGGCGAGGCCAGCGGGATCGGGAAGGAGATCGGGACGGTAGGAGACCCGGTGCCGACTCCGTCCTCCCGGTTGTAGGACCAGGTGCCGGTCTCCGTCTCGCCCGGGGGCAGAACACCGCCCGCGGTCCACGGGGATCCTTCGGGACCTTCCGGGCCTTCGGGACCTTCAGGCCCTTCGGGGCCGCGTGAGCCGGTGTCTCCCTTAGGGCCGGGGGCACCCTGCGCGCCGGGGGCGCCAGGGGCGCCAGGCTTGCCGGCGTATTTCTTGGCGATCTTCTGGACTTCCTTTTTCTGCTTGGAAGTGAGCTTGCCCGAGGCCGCGAAGGCGGTGCCGCCAAGGGCGAGGATCAGGGCGATCACCCCGAGCACCACGCCGGCGCTGCCGAAGCGGTCGTGGAACCTGCGATACAGAGACATCAGATGTTCTCTCCTCTCGAGCCACCGCCCTGGACCGTTCGCCGGTTCCGGTGGCATTCACCTGTTCGGTACTCCCTGCGGGCCCTCCCTGGGCTCAGCCGCTCAAGCGAAGCACAGAAAGTTATGAGGGTCAAGCTCACTTTTCTGAAGGTGAGAACATCTACCTACTGACCCGGGCAGAGAATCCGAGCCGAACGGAGGCCCAGCCAGGCGGGTGGTCGAACAGGCCGCTACTCGGCGGCCAGAGCGGCGGCGCGGTCGGCGCCCAGATAGGGCGCGAGCACGAACTCGACCATGCTGGGCAGCAGCGCCGGCAGCTGCTCGGCCTCGCCCGCGAGGATCG
>Ga0070675_100000041_pt1 | contig 78345 bp, 63 predicted proteins | sample KBSM43metaG_FD_65343 | JGI IMG/M metagenome (GOLD analysis project Ga0070675, IMG submission 65343) | Miscanthus rhizosphere microbial communities from Kellogg Biological Station, Michigan, USA - KBS M4-3 metaG | ecosystem: Host-associated > Plants > Roots > Rhizosphere > Soil ... | reverse complement strand
CGCCAGGCCGTTGGCGACCCAGGCATCGTGCCTGCATTCGCGCGATACGGTGCACTCAAGAACAACGCGAACGATCAGACGTATCTCCGTCAAATCGATCGCATGGGAGAAGATTTTCCGCTCGGCAGTAAGGGCGGCGTCTCCGCGCGACACTATTTCCCGCTCGATGGCGAATATGTATTTCGTCTGAGCCTGCAGCGCACCTACGAAAGTGCCATCCGCGGCCTGAACCAACTCAACCGTTTCGAGATTCGAATCGATGGCGTTCGTGTCGCCCAGTTCACGCTCGGAGGCGAAAGACCACCGTCCCAGACATTCCAGTACGACGGTGACGAAGCGCTCCAGGCGCGAGTTGCGGTGAAGGCCGGTCTGCACCAGATTGTCGCCACGATGATCAAGTCGGACAACGTCGTGCCGGAAGGCGCTGGGCCCGATCGCTTGTCGCTCTTCAGTCGCAGTTCCGACACTCCTAATTCACCGATCGCGATTGCTTCATTGCGCATCGGCGGTCCATACAACGGGAGAGTTGCTCAGGACTCGCCTAGCCGCAAGCTGCTCTTCATATGTACCCCCGCGAAAGTCGCGGACGAACTTGCCTGCACGAACAAGATTCTCTCGAAGCTCGCTCGACGTGCATATCGACGCGCTATCGGCAATGACGATCTGCAGACACTCGTCGCGTTCTACAAGAAAGGCCGCGCGACCGGAAGCTTCGACGACGGCATCCGCGCCGCGCTCGAGCGCGTACTCCTCAGTCCCGATTTTCTGTTCCGCATCGAAGCGGAGCCGGCAGGTGTTGCTCGAGGTAGCGTGTATCGCGTCTCGGATGTCGAGCTTGCATCACGGCTCTCGTTTGCATTGTGGAGCAGCATTCCGGACGAGACGCTGCTCGATCTCGCGACCCAGGGAAAACTCCACGAACCGGCAATGCTTCAACAACAGGTTGAACGCATGTTTGCAGATGCTCGAACACGCAAATCGCTGGTCGAGAATTTTTTTTCGGCGTGGTTGCAAACGCGCAACCTGTGGCTGCTAAATCCCGACAGCACGAAGTTTCCGTGGTTCGACGACAATTTGCGCACCGCCTTCGTGATGGAAACGGAACTGTTTCTCGAAGACCAATTGCGAGGCAACCACAGCATCGTTGACCTGCTGATATCGAACGAGACATTTCTCAACGAGCAGCTCGCGCGTCACTACGGAATTCCCAACATTTATGGAAGCCATTTCCGCCGTGTGACACTCACAGACGAGAACCGATTTGGACTGCTGGGCAAGGCCAGCGTACTGGCGGTCACTTCCTACACGACGCGCACGTCGCCGACAATTCGAGGCAAGTGGCTGCTCGAAAATATTCTCGCTGCTCCTCCTCCGGCTCCTCCTGCGAATGTCCCGGCCCTTGATGAATCGGCCAGCAAAAACGGGAAGCCTCGAACTGTCCGGGAGATGCTGGAGGAACATCGGGCGAGTCCCACATGCGCGAGCTGCCATGCTCGCATGGATCCGCTGGGTTTCAGTTTGGAAAATTTCGATGCGATCGGGCAGTGGCGAACAATCGACGGCGGCAATCCGATCGATACCTCCGGAGTGCTTCTCGATGGCACGAAAGTGGATGGGCCGCGTGCATTGCGGCAAGCGCTGCTCGCAGAGAAGACGCAGTTCGCGACCGCCGTTGCGGAAAAATTGATGACGTATATGTTGGGGCGCGGACTCGAGTATTACGATGAACCGGCTGTTCGCGCTGTTGCGCATGCTGCTGCGGCGAATGATTACCGCTGGTCCTCGCTCGTGTCGGCGATTGTGAAGAGTGCACCGTTTCAAATGAGAACGGCCCGTTAGGAGATCAAAGCGATGTTCATATCGAAGAAGGCTGTTTCGCGACGCACGCTTCTTAAAGGTGTGGGAACGGCGATCGCCTTGCCGTTCCTCGACGCCATGATCCCCGCCTTCGCTACTGCCGCCGCAACGGCGCCGGTAAAACGTTTCGGCGTCGTGTATCACCCGAATGGAGTCATCTATGACAGGTGGCTGCCGACCGGCACAGGTTCCAACTTCGAACTCTCCTTCACACTCAGCGGGCTTCAAAAATTCAAAGACAAACTGATCGTCGTGACTGGATTGGCCAGCGATCAGGCCGAGGCCATCGGCGATGGCGGCGGCGACCATTCGCGCGCGTCCGGCAGCTATCTCACCGGTGTCCATGTGAAGAAGTCCGACAGCCTCGTCGAGAATTCGATGTCGATGGATCAGATCCTCGCGAAGGAATTCGGACGCGAGACACAACTTTCTTCATTGCAAATGACGGCCGATGATAACAGCCTGCTGGGGTCGTGCGACTTGGGCTACAGCTGCGCTTACAGCAGCACGCTCTCATGGCTCACGCCGACGCTGCCGTTAATGGCCGAGAATAATCCGCGGGTTCTGTTCCAGCGAATGTTCGGTTCGAGCGACAGCACGGATTCGCGTGTGCGTGCAGCACGCCTCCAACAAGATCGCGGTCTGCTGGATTCCGTCAGCGAGCGCGTCAATGAGTTGCAGAGGGAACTTGGGGCCGCGGACAATCGCAAAATCAACGATTACCTCGCGTCATTGAGAGACGTCGAGCGCCGGATCCAGAAAGCAGAGGAGCAGAGTGCCAGAGAACTGCCGGGCGTAACCCAGCCCGCGGGCATTCCTGACACCTTCGATGCGCACGTTCGCTTGTTGTACGACCTGCAGCTGCTGGCGTTTCAATCGGACATCACCCGCGTGACGACCTTCATGTATGGCCGAGAGCAGACCGGTACGCCATATCCGCAAATCGGCGTGCCTGACCCGCACCATCCGATAACTCATCACCAGAATGATCCGGTGAAGATGGAGAAGTGCGTCAAGATTCAGTGCTACCACATTGCATTATTTGCGGACTATCTGGAGAAGCTGCGCAACACACCCGACGGCGATGGCTCGCTGCTCGATCACGTCATCCTCTTGTTTGGCGGTGGCATCAGCAACAGCGACCGCCACACTCACGGTCCGTTACCCACGGTTCTTGTTGGCGGCGGAGCCGGCACGATCAAAGGCGGCCGCCATCTCGTGTTGCCCGAGCACACGCCCCTGACGAACTTACAGATGACCCTGCTGAGTAAACTCGGCGTTCCCGCAGAGAAGCTGGGAGACAGTACCGGCCAGCTGAATATCGACTAAGACCTCTTCTTCCGCCGGCGGGGAGGTGTCTACGCAACGCGCCTTCGCGTCTATCTGTCGTCGACGTTCGAGGACTTGAAAGACAATCGAGCCGCGGTTTTTCTGGCGCTCGAGCGCGCTGGATTGGATGTTGGGCGTGGCGACACGTTCTGGAAATAAGCAGTTCAACGACTGCGCCGGAGATCCTGAGCTTGAATGGATCGTTGCGCGCGACCAGGGTGGGCAAATGCACTTCTTACATTTGGAGAATGGTGTCTGAGTCGCGAAGTCACCGGTCGAGGCAAGTAGGGATTCTCTGGCTCCAGTATCACAACTGCGAGCTAGTCCCACGTACCAACTATTTCAAAGCCTGTGGGTAGGCGCCTGACCACGACAAGAGCGTACTCGTTCCCGATTCCCACAGTCACCGCGAAGTCATTGGAGGTTAGGTTCAGGCTGCCAAAGACCCGGTCCTTGGAGAGATCCTGTCCTTGAGCCGCCAGTTCTCCTGCAGTTTGGACGCGGATGCTCGCCACCTGAAGAGCCTTCCACCTTTCTCCCTTTTGAGCTTTCAGCTCTTCATAGGCGGTACGCAGTTTGGCGTGCGTAAGGATTACTTGGTTGTCGAAATAGAAAGGCTCACTCGCAGGCGCAATGAATCCCTCCGTATCACCGGCTAGCCACGCCTCCACCCAACGGCCGACCAGTTTCTCGACGGCGACGCGAGGGTCGGGCTGACTTGCAGGTGTGGAAGAGGGATCGGCCGGCTGATCTGGTCGAGCCGCTGGAGAGGACGTGGAGCGATTGGTATCCGGTACCGGCGTTGATTCCGCGCCAGTAGGACCGCTGTTCGAGACTTCATTAGCGCGCCAGGTTGCAAAGAACCAAACCCCGGCAGCGATAAGAAGAACAGCGGCTCCGCTCAGCCAATACATTCGGCGTGGCCGGACCAATCCAACACGTCGGAGCATTTCCTCGACGTCCGAGTTCCACCGGTCGTGGCGGAGTTCGAAAGCGTTGCGGTAGGCGAAATCCTTGATGTCGCTCGGCAGTTGATCCGCCGAAGGCAGCGTCGCTCCTCCGACAAGTAGCGGCGTCACAGGAATGCCGCGCCGAAGCGCCGCTGCTATTTCCTGGCGCACGTAGTCGTTCGAATCGTTTAGACGCCGATTACCCGCGCCATCTCTCGCCTCGAGCCACTCGTCTCCGACCAACACCAACATCAAATCGCAACGCTGAAGCTGCTCAGCGAGAACCTGACGAAAGTCTCTCCCGAGAAGGATGCTGTCTACATCCATGAAGACGGCGTCCTTTCCGAGAACTTTGGTCAGCTCGATCGCGAGAGCTCTGGCCTGACCTTGCGTGTCATCTCTGCGGTAGCTGATAAAGACTGCGCCCATTCGATATGCACTCCTGCGTGAATTGCCTTGTCGGGCGGATAGCGAGAATATGCGTGGGCGTGGCTACTGGTCAAGCTAATGCCGTCGCGCTCAGATACTCAAGAGCGATTCGGAACAATCCGAAAACGCCTGCGGCCGTGGATCCGATAGGTTTCAAAGTCGTCATGATCGATAGTGAGGATTAGGCTGAGAGACTCCCGCTCGGCGATGTGGACGAGGGTTGCATCGGCCAAGTCCATTGGACGATCCCGATATTGATTCATCAGCACATCCAGAGGGGGCAGGTCGGCATCGTTTATCGGCGCGATCGTAAGCGCGCCTGAGCGAACAAACTTCCAGGCGGCACGTACCTGCCGGCCATCATCGCCAACGAGATGAAACAATTCCGTCAATACGGCTTCTGAAGTGAATAATGGGAGGCGGAGTTGCTTGAAAGCATCTGTGCACGGTTGATGCCAGTGGTCGCTGCGATCCAGCAGAGCAACAATCGCACCGGTATCGATCAGGCCACTACCGGCCATGGCGACGCTTTAACCGTTTACGAACATTCTCGCTCGCTCGCTCTGCACGCTTTGGGTTTCCGCTGGCAATTGTGCCGATCGTCTTATGCACGCTGGCGTGGAGGCGTACTTGTTCCGCGCTATCGTCGGTTTGTCCGCGCCGGGATTCGATCCATTCTGTCGTTATTCGATCCAGCAGTGCAGAAACCGTCGTTTTTTCGCGTCGCGCCTGATTTTCGATGGCGGTCTTGGTCGCCAAAGTAATTCTCCAGCTGTAAACCTCTGTCTTCTTCATGCACTACAGTGTAGTGCATGAAGAAGTCCAAGCGCAATCTAGTGAAACGTCGATGAAGAGAAAACCAGTAAAACAACCGGAAGCGTGATTTGCAGGGAGGGAAATAGAGGCTTGAAAACACCAACCTCCACCGGAACACTGAACATTGCGCTACTGACTATTGGAAAGATTATTTCGTACGTCGCCGTTGGCGGTGGGGTGCTGACCAACTTTGACGGCGGCATCAACGCGAATCTGACCGGCGACTCTCGAATATAGAGCCAATCGAGCGGCACGAGCTTCTTACCTTCGCGCCAGTTTTCAACAAGGGCTACGCCATCAATTTACCAAAATTGTCTCTGCCGCGTGGTCGAGCACGATGATCTGCAGTTTTCCTTAGCTCGCATAGCAGCGTCGGCGAGTGCTTGGAAAGCCTTCTCACTCGCGCTGTTCGAAGGAAACGCTCCCTTTCATCGTCTCTGCTGACATCGAGCTCAAAGCCGCGCAGGAGAGAGCCCGAACCGGCGAGCATCGCGCACCGAGAGCCAGGAGATGTTCGCGCCGTGTCTCTTTATTGCTCCGATCCTCTGTTCTGGAGCTCTTTTGAATAATAGCCGGTTCTCGTTCGGACGATCAGTTTACGTCCGCGCGTATCCTTCACTTTCACTTCCAGCTTGCGGTAATCGGATTTCGAATTCGCGGGCGGCGCGTAAGCCAGCATGTACTGATTGCGAAGGTCGTGGGCGATGACTTTGCAGATCTCGCGGATTTCGGTCACCTTCTCGGGGAAGAACGATTCACCACCGGTCTTCTTGGCCAATTCGCGAAGGAGTTTGGGATTGGCGTCGCCGTCCATTGGGTCGTAGATACCGATGGCGTAGAACAGGGCGCCGGTGAGGTCGGCCTGCTCGATGACGTCGCGGTCCTTGCGGCGGCTGAAGTTGTCACCACCGTCACTCAGCACGATGAGCGCTTTCTTGGTTAACGTCGACCGTTGCAGGCGATTCAAGCCTTCAGCTATCGCGTCGTAAAGCGCCGTACGGCCCGTTTGCTGGGCGCGATCCAGAGCCTCCCCTAACAGCACCTGATCGCTGGTGAACTGGATATTACCGGGTAGGCCGTAAGTCAGAGACTCGTTGAAGTGGAGGACAAAAATCTCATCCATCGGATTCGTAGCGCGCAGGAACGATTTGGCCGCTTCAATGACCTGGGGCCTCTTGTTCATCATGCTCCCGCTGTTGTCCACCAGCAGGCCAATCGCAACGGGCACGTCGTCGCGGCCGAAAGAGAGAATCTCCTGAGGCTTTCCGTCCTCAAGAACCGTGAACTGCTCTTTTGCGAGATCGCCCACTATCGCGGACTTGTCTTCGCGCACCGTGGCATAAAGCACGACCCGCGTGACATCGACGGAAATAGAGTGGACTTTGTTGCCCGCCTCAGGATCCTGCGACGTCCCTACGCCGCAAAGACAAAGGACAAGTGCCGGGATCGCAAGCATGGACTTCAACATAACCTGCACCTCCCGTTCGCGTCACCGCAACACGGCCGCGGCAGCCGAACCTGTATTTCGAGCTTCAAGAATCCGGCGTGTTGCCAGATGGGGCAGCGCCCCGCACTATCATTCGCATGGGGCCGACCCGACGTACTCAAAAGGGGAAGCACGTAATCAGCGTGACGGAGCCGTCGCGGTTCATTACATCATGGAACGCCGCTCCCCCCGAAATTCCCCCACAGAGGGATCACGACACTGTTCTAGGGGCGACGCTAACCTGAATGAGAAATGAGCCGTGGAGGAATCGAACCTCCAACCTACTGATTAAGAGTCAGTTGCTCTGCCAATTGAGCTAACGGCCCGCGGAACTCGAAATATTAACACGCCTCGACGTATCTTAGAACGGTCAATGAAGGCGGAAGAGATTCGGAATTTTGCGCGCAAGCTGGGATTCACGCTGTGTGGAATCGCGCGGATCGAACCCACACCGGAGGGCAACTTCTACTCCGAATGGCTCGATCAGGGTTACGCCGGAGAGATGCACTATCTCGAGCGGCAGAAGGCAGCGCGGATGGATCCGGGATCCGTTCTGCCGGGCGCACGTTCGGTCATCGTCTGCGCGATCAACTACAACACAAACCATCCTTTGACCTCTTGGGATTCGTCGCGGGCATGGATTTCGCGATACGCCTGGGGCAAGGACTATCACGACACACTGCAGGAAAAACTTCGAGATCTTGCCCGATGGATTGAATCCCAAGCTGTCGTCCGCACGCGAACCTACGTCGATACGGGGCCGCTGACCGAGCGCGTCTTCGCGAAATATGCGGGTATCGGATGGTTTGGAAAGAACACCTGCATCATCAATCAGCAATTGGGCTCGTGGCTATTTCTCGGATGCATTCTTACGGATCTCGAACTCGCTGCGGACACTCCGCCGCCCGATCGCTGCGGGTCGTGCACGCGGTGCCTCGATGCGTGTCCAACGGACGCCTTCGTTGCGCCGTACGTGCTTGACAGCCGGAAGTGCATTTCCTACACGACGATCGAACTCCGCGGCGCGATTCCGGAGGATGCCCGCCAGGGTGTCGGGCATCATCTGTTTGGTTGTGATATCTGCCAGGATGTTTGTCCATGGAATCGGCGCGCACCTGCTTCGCAAGATGCCGCCTTTCAAGCGAAGCCCGGCTTGCTGTGGCCCGAGCTTGAGACGCTTTTGAATTATTCAGCCGAAGACTGGACGGTGGCGATACGCGGAACTCCGCTGAAGCGGGCGAAGGTGCGGGGACTTCTGCGGAATCTCATGGTTGTGGCAGGGAACTCAGGACTGAAAAGCCTGATTCCCAAGCTGGAACGTTTTTTCGCGCATGACGACGAGCACGTCCGATCGCATGCGAAGTGGGCGGTTAGGAAACTTCAGGAATAATCGGTGCCAGAGTAGTCTGACCCCTTCTACTGATCCCTTCCAAAAATTCGAACTGTATTTCTTCCGGCCCGTTTCGAAAGATAAAGAGCCTGATCGGCATCCGCGACAAGGTTTTCTGATGGACTACCGCGCCTGTAATCCGCGATCCCGATGCTCACAGTCGTTGATCCGGAATACCCCAGCGCGTTCATGAGCTCTCCGGTTCGAACTCTGTCGAGAATCTTATCCGCCACGTGCACCGCGCCTTCGGCGCTTGTGCCAGGCAGGACAACGCCGAACTCGTCTCCTCCGCAGCGAAACACAAGGTCTGTGGTTCGAACGCAGGCTCCCAAAACCTGACCGATCTGAACGAGCACCTTGTCACCGACGACGTGCCCGTACGTATCGTTGATCGTCTTGAAATTGTCGACATCGATCATCAACAGGGAAAGTGTGGTGCTGAAGCGCTGTGATCGGGCAGCTTCGCGGCCGAGGACCTCGTGGAAGAAGCGGGTGTTGTAAACGCCGGTCAGCGGATCGGTCGTTGCAGACCGCTGCAGTTCCGCGACGAGGCGCGCGTTCTCGATGACCATCGCTGTAAAGTCGGCCAATTCCGTCAAGGTTGGCGCATCCGGCTCCACGAGCATCTTGGGAGCGGTCGACATCGAGATAAACGCGCCGAGCGTGCGGTCCTTACTTCGGATCGGTGCGACGAGCAGTGAAAGGAAGCCATGCTTGTCGACAAACGCCTGCAACTGGGGAATCACTTTCACGAGTTGCAGGTTTGGAATGACAATAGGCTGGCCTTTCTCCAGCGCCCCCCGCAACAGATCCCCCGCGATTGCTTGCGGGGATATCGTAACGGCGGTCATGAGGATCTTCTTCAAGCGGTCCGAGTCCGCGCAGAACGCCGCCTCCAGCTGATATTTGGCATCGGACTCCAGGACAATGAATGCGGTGTCGCCGAGGATCTCCGTCGATTTTTCGACGACCTTCTCGAGCATGGCCTCCAGGCTCAGACCCATAGAAAGGCGCACCAATTCCCCGAGAACCTTTGCTCTGTTCACCTGCTCTTCGAGGCGGTTGAGCAGATGCCGGTACATCACGCCGATGGTGCGCTCTTCTGCGGAGAGAACGACGGTGTCGAACTCTTTCAGGCCCGGGATGGGGTCACCCAGGGTTGGGGTAACGATCGTGTCAGATACGCGTGCCTGAAGAACCTCCCGCAAGTCAGAGCAGTGTTCGGGATCCGTCCCGAGGATAAAGATCGTCCTGTCCATTTTCAGAGACGCAGATAGTAGCAATGATTTCGAAGTCTGTGCCATAGGAAACCCGGATAGTTATCGATTCTCCGAGCCGTCGGAAAGCAGCACCTGAGGAGGAGCACTTTCGGAGTAGGAGGACAGAACCAACTCAGTCATGCAGGGCCCAGAAAGCGGCGGTAGGCTTCATCGCCATCCGCTACTTGATAAAAGTAACCCAGATCCGCGAGGAAGCCTTCGAAGGCCGCATCGTCAGAAGGCGGAACTTCGAAAGCTGCCAAAACACGGCCCGCATCGCTTCCATGGTTGCGGTAGTGAAAGAGACTGATATTCCATCGGCCGCCCAGAGTATCCAGGAACTGCAGCAGCGCGCCCGGACGCTCCGGAAACTCGAATCTGCACAGCCGTTCGCGCTGAACGCCCTGTGCGTGCCCCCCGACCATGTGACGCACGTGCAGCTTGGCCATTTCGCTGCCCGTCAGATCTGAGGTTTCATATCCCATTGCATTCAGTTTCGACAGCACCTCCCGAGCGTCTTCCCGGCTTCGGGTGCTCATTCCAACGAAGATCTCCGCCCGGCTTCGCGAATTCAGCCGGTAGTTGAACTCTGTGATGACGCGCGGACCCAGTGCGGCGCAGAATTGCCGAAACGCTCCCGGCCTTTCGGGTATCCTCACCCCGAAGAGCGCCTCACGAAATTCGCCGACCTCTGCACGCTCGGCAACGAAACCAAGGCGATCGAAATTCATGTTGGCGCCGCTGAGCAGGGCAACGACATCTTTTCCGGAAGAGCCGCGTTCAGAGTAGGCCTTTAGCCCGGCGACGGCAAGTGCCCCGGCGGGCTCAACGATCGCGCGCGTGTCGTCGAAAACATCCTTGATAGCGGCGCAGATTTCGTCGTTGTCCACGAGGACGATCTCATCGACGGTCTGTTGGACGATCGGGAAGGTATAACGCCCCGTTGTTCGAACAGCAACACCGTCCACGAAGATACCGATGTGGTCCAGCGTGACGCGCCGTCCCGCCGCCACCGATTGATACATCGCGTCGGTATCCTCGGGCTGGACGCCAATGACTTTAACCGACGGTTGCAGGCATTTCACATAGGCGCCAATGCCGGAGATTAATCCTCCACCGCCAATGGGCACGAAGATCGCTGAGAGCCCCTGGGGACGTTGGCGCAGAATTTCATCCGCGATTGTTCCCTGGCCCGCAATCACCAGCGGATCATCGAACGGATGGACAAAGGTCATACCGGTCTTTGCGACGATCTCATCGCAGTGCTGCTGCGCCTCGGAATAGTGATCGCCCCAGAGAACAACTTCGGCATTCATCGACTTCACTGCGTCGACCTTGATTTCCGGAGTCGTCCGCGGCATGACGATAACCGCTTTCAGTCCGAGTTTTTGCGCGGCCAGCGCGACTCCCTGCGCGTGGTTGCCGGCGCTGGCCGCAATCACGCCGCGATCGCGCTCGGCGGGTGAGAGTTTCGAAATCTTGTTGTAGGCGCCTCGAACCTTGAAACTGAAGATGGGTTGCTGATCCTCTCTTTTCAGCCAGACGTTGCTGCCAATGCGGGCGGAAAGGCGCGGAGCGAAGTCGAGCGGGGTCTCCCGCGCGACTTCGTATACGCGGCTGGTCAACGTCTCACGCAGCAGGTCGTTCAGGCTGGGGACGACAGCGGTAGTGGGATCGGGCACTTTGGCATTGTACGCGAAGTGAGGGCAATACGGCTGAGTGTGGGGACGGAAAAAATGCGAGGACGAGAAAAAATGAAAAAGAAGTTTGAAATTGGACGAAGGGGAAACCTTAAAACCGAAATTACAAGATCTTAAGTTGGACGTGCCAGGTTTTGCACTGTTAGTGCTTGTTGGTCTTGCACCAGTCCCGCCGAGATGTGCTGTTGAGGCGGTCGATCACGCGGTGAGCGAAACCAGCGACTGCGGCAACTAACGCAATGGTTATAAGGCCCTCCATCCATCCCATAAGAGACTCCGATTCTTCCAGATCCTACCGGTTGATGTGGTAATTTGGGGTCTGAGATCTCCCTTCGTTCAATCTCAAATTTCTTCTACTTCTTGAGCATCGGCTCCAAATACTTCCAAACATTCGCAGTAACGTACCTATACCCCGCCACGTTGGGGTGGATTCCATCCTCCAGGTTCAGCTCCGGCTTTCCGGCGGCGCCTTCCAAAAAGAAGGGGATGAGCGTCACTTTGTATTTGGCGGCGAGCGTCGGGTAAACCTTCTCAAAGGCCGCGATGTAATCCGCGCCATAGTTCCTCGGCAGTGTCATGCCCGCCAGGATCACGCGGGCGCCCCCCTTCTGAAACCCGACGATCATTTCGTCGAGATTGGCCTGCATCGAGTCCATGGGTAGGCCGCGCAGCCCGTCGTTGCCGCCGAGTTCCAGAATTACAATCTCAGGGTGAAGATTCACCCCGCTCTGAAGGCGAGCGACGCCTCCGCCGGTCGTGTCGCCACCGATTCCGGCGTTCACAACCTGATACCGGTACCCTCGCTTATCGAGCTCCGCCTGAAGCATTTCCGGATAGCCCGATCCGGGAGGCAACCCAGAACCCGCTGTGAGGCTATCCCCAAATGCGAGAATAATAGGACGGTCGTCGGCGGGCTGCGTCGGCTTCGTCTCAGGACGACGCTCCGTGACGGATTCCGCAGACGAAACTGTAGACTCAGAAGGCGGTTCAGCGGTTTTTGAAGTTCCGCAGCCGGAGACGAGAAGAACGATCAACATGAAGCAAGCGAGCCTATGCATAGACTGAGTACCAGCATTCCATCATGATTACCGTCCGCAACCTGGTCAAGACCATCCGCCACGAAGTGCATACTGTGGAAATCATTCGGGACATTAGCTTCGAGATTCCCGACCGCCAGTTCGCCGCCATAATGGGTCCGTCTGGAAGCGGCAAGAGTACCCTCCTTGGGCTGATGGCGGGTCTGGACTGGCCCACATCCGGACAGATCGAAATCGACGGCGTCGATATCACCAGGCTCAATGAAGATCAGATGGCCATGCTTCGCGGTCGCAAGCTGGGCTTTGTTTTTCAGGCTTACCATCTGGTGCCGACGCTTACGGCCATCGAAAACGTCATGCTGCCTATGGAGATGTTGGGCGACGAGCGCGATGGCGCATTCCCTCGCGCCGAATACCTTCTCAAGAGTGTCGGGCTTCATGACCGGAGCGCGCACTATCCTGCGCAACTCTCCGGAGGAGAACAGCAACGCGTGGCGCTGGCTCGCGCCTTCATGATGAAGCCGTCCATCCTTTTCGCCGACGAGCCAACGGGGAATCTGGACAGCAAGAACGGAGCCCATGTGCTGGAGCTACTGTGGGAACTTAACAGAACCGAGGGAACAACTCTGATTCTCGTCACCCACGACGAGGGGCTCGCCTCACGCGCCGATCGCCGGATATTCCTTACCGATGGACGGCTCGCCCAATGACCTTCAACAGCAACAAGCTTCGCTTTGCCCTGACGATGTCGTTGCGCGAAACGCGCGCCGCCGCGGGAAAGTTCGCCTTCCTTGTGCTTGCCATAGCGATAGGCACCGGCGCGCTGACAGCAGTGACTGGGTTCAATGCCTCCGTTCGCTATACGCTCACGCGCGAGGCACGCTCCCTCATGGCCGCCGACATCTCTGTCAGGCTGCCGCTTCGCCCGCCGCAGTCCGACCTGGATACGCTTAAGGCTCTCGAAGCCGAGGGGATCGAGACGACCAGAGTCACGGAAACCGTCAGCATGGCATCGGTGCAAAATCACGTGCCCGTGCTGATTTCGGTCAAGGGTGCGGATCTCGCTCACTATCCATTTTACGGCACCTTGGACCTGGATCCCCCGAAGACGCAGCTCGGCGCCGATACGGTCGCCGTCTCCGACGATCTGCTGCTGCGGCTGGGTATTAAGGTCGGCGATTCCATCCGTGTCGGACAAAAAGAGTTTCGCGTGGCTGCGCGCGTTGTCAGCGAACCTGACCGGATGACAACGGGTTTCACCCTTGGGCCGCGCGTGCTCTTCACTCGAGAAGGACTTGCGAGCACAGGCATCGTTACCGATATCAGCCGCGTGACCGAACGCGTGCTGCTGAAGCTTCCGGAGTCGCACAACCTCAGCGTGCTGCGAGCGAGGCTCGAGTCCACCTACGGAAAACGCGCCGGCATCACCGATTACACTGAGACCAATCCTGCATTGACACGGGCGCTGGATCGGTCGACACGTTTTCTCAGTATGGTGAGTCTGATTGCGTTGATCGTCGGAGGTCTCGGTGTCGGGGCCACGATGCAAAGCCATCTACGTCAGAAGATGACCAACATTGCGTTCATGAAATGCATCGGTGGACGGTCCGAGCACATCCTTTATATCTATCTCGCGCAGGCCATATGGCTGGGGATCCTTGGCAGCGTACTGGGAGCGGTGTTCGGCGCCTTTGCGCAGGCGATGTTTGCGCGGCTTGTTGCGAACTACTTCGATGTGAACGTGACGCTGATTTGGCCGCTTATGGCAATGCTGCAGGGCATTGTGGCGGGGCTGGCGACAACAGCGCTATTTTCGCTGCCCCCGCTTCTCGCGATTCGCAGCATCCGGCCCGCTTCGCTGCTGCAGAAGACCTTCACCGGAGAATCCACAACAGTGAGGGATCGCGCGAGCCTGATCGCTGCAGCTGTTGCCATTACGGGATTATGGGGAATTGCGGTCTGGGTCAGCGGGTCCGTCCGCTATGCGAGCGTCTTTGCCGGAAGCTTGATCGCGGGCATCTGCATTCTCGGTGTCATTGGCGTCATGCTATTGAGAGTGTTAAGGCGAATCTCGAATTTTGCGGCCATTCGACATTCACGCTCGCTGCGTCACGGAATCGGGAATCTGTATCGTCCCGGGGCGCACTCGGTCGCCATTCTGACCAGCCTGGCCATTGGCGTGATGTTCGTGATGAGCGTTTATTTTATTCAGCATTCTTTGTTGGATGAGATTCGAATTGCAGCGCCGCCGGATTCCCCCAATGTCTTCCTCATTAACATCACGGAACGGGAAAAGGAAGGCGTGTCGAAGATTCTCGAGACCGATCCCTCAATTGATCGAGGGCAGCCGCTTTCTCCGGCGGTTTCGGCAACGTTAGCCTCCGTCGATGGGACGCCCGTCGATCAGCTCTCACAGGGCGTCGCGACGCGGCGATTCACCAATACGGTGTTCGTTCTCACGTGGAGCCAGGATATCCCCGAAGCCACAACGATCCTGGAAGGGAAGTGGTGGGAAGGGAAGCCTGCGGAGCCGCTGGTTTCGGTGAATGAAGCGGCGGCAGAGAATCTGGGAATTCACGTCGGTGCCGTTCTGGTTTGGAATGCGCCATCCGGACCGATCAAGGCGCGTGTGGCCAACGTCCGGCGAACGGATGGCGCGCGCACAGGCGTGAACAGCCAGTTCGTGCTGTCGCCCGGAGCACTCGATGGTTTCGCGACGGCCTACTTTGGAGCGGTGCGCGTAAAGACTGGAGGAGCTGGCGCGCTGCAAAAGCGGGTCTTTGAGAGTTATCCGACTGTGACCGTCGTGAATGCATCAGACATTCTCGATATCGTTCAAGGTGTGATGGACAAAACGAGTCAGGCGATCAGCTTTGTCGCAGGCTTTGCCATCGCCGGCGGATTGATTGTGCTCGCGTCCAGCGTGGCGGGAACCCGGTCGCGCCGCATGCGCGAGGTGGCGATCTTTCGAACTGTTGGAGCGACGAAGGCGGCGCTGGTACGAATTTTTACTGTGGAGTTTGTCACGATCGGGATTGTGGCCGGATTGCTGGGATCATTGCTGGCCACGGTGCTGTCGTCAATCCTGGTCGCGCGTTTGCTTGAGGCTGAGTATCACTTTCGATGGCTGCCCGCGCTGGTGGCGACGGGAATCACGGCTATCCTGACCGCGCTCGCCGGTTGGGTTGCGAGTTACGGCGTGCTGAGGAAGAAGCCGTTAGAGATTTTGAGGGAAGTGGAGTAGCCCTGCGGCAGCTTCGGCCGCTTGAACTTGCGGCTTTGAAAATCGGGGCTTTGTGATTGATTAACTATGAATTGATATTTGTTAACTTCGGAAGTCTCAATTCACAGTTAATCAATCATAAAGCTCCCGATCCCTACGGCAGCTTCGGCCTCTCAAACTTTGCCGGAATGGGCGAGATCGCCTTCAAAAACGAAATCAGCGCCTTTTTCTCAGGATCAGTAATCATCCGCGCCTTCAGCTTCTCGTCCTTGTGCGGATTATCGACTCCGCCCTTCAGCAGCGTGTTAACCGCTTCCTCCAATGTCTTTGCGCTGCCGTCGTGGAAGTACGGCGCTGTGTCGGTGACGCTTCGGAGGCTGGGCGTCTTGAATGCACCCATCATCGCGTCGGCTCCAGGGTCCTTCTTGTCGGCAAGGATTTTTCCGCGCCCAGTGTCCGGCATTGGCTTATTCGAGCCGATGCCAAGATTGTGGAAGCTCTTGTCGCTGTATAGCGGCGGCGTATGGCACAGCGTGCATTGAGCTTTCTCGTTGCTTCGGAAGACTTGAAATCCCGCGCGCACCTCATCAGAGACGGCTGCTTTGTCACCCTTTTCGAACTTGTCCCAGGCTGAATCTTCCGAACGTATCGTCCGGACGAACGACGCAAGCGCTTGAACAATATTTTCCGGGGTTGCCGGGCCGCCCATCGCGCTTTGGAACGCGGTCTTGTACCCATCGATTCCATTCAGGGTCATCGCAACCGCCGCACCATCGCCGCCCATCTGTCTTTCCCATGCCGCCTTGATTTGCGCTTCGAGCGTCGGCGCGCGGCCATCCCAGTACCAGGACTCGTAGAAGCCGACGTTATATAGAGTCGGCGTGTTTCTCGTGTTCGGCATGCCATCGAACTTCGTCGAGACCTGCTTCCCATCGGCCCACCCTTTTTCGGGCAGGTGGCACGTTTCGCACGACATCTTGTTGTCTTTGCCGAGACGCTTGTCAAAGAACAGCATCTTGCCAAGCCCGACTTTTTCCGGGGTAATCGGATTGTCCGCCGGCACATTCATCTCTTCAATTCCGGTGGGGACCTTCGACGCCGTGGGCGCCGGCGGCGCTGCGGGCGCAGGGGGTGGGGCCTCTTCTTTCTTAGGCTCTGAACCGCCGCAGGACGTAACAACGAACAGCGATGCGAACGCAAGTGTCCGTGTAAGTTTCACTGGGTTCCTCCGAAGGTCTTGGGGAGCGACGCGCGCTTTGCCCCATCTTGTACTGCAGATAAGGGTGAAATGACCAGTACCGAATGCTTGCGCACTTTAATACAATGATCAGGTGCTCGCCCGAAGTTTGGCCGCGATTGTCGTCAGCTTCACGCTGGGTTTGGCTCTTTTGTTTGCAGTTCCCGCTGAACGTGCTCCCGAGATCCGTTCCTCAGACACCTGGATCAACTCCGATGGACCGTTGACGCTCAAATCCCTTAAGGGAAGAGTTGTCTTGATCGACTTCTGGGCGTTTGATTGCGATCCCTGCAAGGAAACCGTCCCGCACGTCGAGGCTCTCTACGAAAAGTACCACCAGGAAGGCCTGACTGTGATTGGCGTGCATACCCCTCGGGCGGACTACGAAAAAGACGTCGCAAAGCTCCGCGAGGCGGTAAGGCGAATGGGCATCCGCTATGCTGTCGTGGTGGACAACAAACAGAAGATCTGGGCCGATTATCGGTGCGATCTCTGGCCAACGCAATTCGTCATCGACCGTGAGGGCTTCATTCGGCTAACCCACGGCGGCGTCGGACGATACGACGATATAGAGCGGGCCGTCCAGGCCGCCCTCAATTCCAAGTGATCCCCCGCCATTCTGAATAAAAATTAAGAAAGTCTTCAGAATCACCCGCAAGAGTCCGGTAACTATACTCAGCTGTTTCATCCGCTTGAAATGAACCGACTAATCAAAAAGGACAATCCATGCACAAAGTTTGGAGAGTGAATTTTAAGTTACTGTTGTGCCTGCTCGTTGGGGGTGCAGTGGCGGCATCAGCCCAACTTGCAATAGCTCAGACCCCGACAGAATCCCCGAGCGAATTGTCTGCGCGTATCCAGGACCTCGAGAAGCAACTCGCGGAATTGACCGCGAAGCAGAACCCGCCGACAGCAGTTGCAGCCGCCCCTTCGCAGGGTCAGCGCGGAGCACAGACTCCAGCCGCCCCCGCCGGACAAGGCCAGCGTGGCGGACAGGCTCCCGCGGCACCGGCACAGACCCCGCCAATGAACATGCCCGCCACGGGGCCTGTCGGCGGGAATCCGCAGAATCCTGAGGGCCTTCCGCCGGACAGCACCGATCCCCAGGCCTTACTGGATCGAATTAAGTCTCTTGAACAGCGCATCCGCGATCTCGAGTCCACGACCGTGTATTCCGAGCCTGAAACGCGTACGAAAAAGAAGATAGTCTACGTCGACAAGAACGGCATTGAGACCGACGCTCCCGCCCCGGGCGCAAAGAAAGTGGTGACGTACGAACGGGAACGCGTTTACCGGCGTCAAACAATTAACGAAAAGATTGAAGAAGCCCTGAGCGATGCCGAAGAGCACAACGTCAAAGTAGGTGTGAACGCCGGCTTTGTTCCACAATTTACCCACCGCACCATGGGCGATCCCATTGTTCCCGACAATCACTTCTATGCACTGGCATCAGCGGACCTCTTCTTTACGGCAGGGATTGCGCAGAACACGGTGTTCTTTGCAGACGTTGTCGGCCTCAGCGGTCCGCCTCCCGATCTGGAACTCGGAACGCTGACACTGGTTAACGGCTATTCGGCTCGACTGGTCAACCAGAACGAGTTGAATCTTCGCGAAGCATGGCTTCGAACGGAGTTCTTCAGCAACAAGCTGGGTATTTCGGCTGGCCGGCTCGATTTGACGAACTATTTCGATCACAACGTGGCGGCCAATGACGAGACCAACCAGTTCATCAGCGACGCCCTCGTCAACAACCCTGCGTTGGGACTCGCGATCAACGGAGTGGGCGTTGCTGTTGTTTACGATCCCAAGGGCGGTTTTACGTTCAAGGGAGGTTTCCAGCAGAGTAATACTGATGCTACGAGCTTGAACGAATCGATTTTTTCTCTCGCTGAAATCGGTTACGTCGCCCGGCTTCCCCATATGGGTGAGGGCAACTATCGTTTCTGGTACCGAACGGACAACGCTCGCGGCAACGGCTACGATGTTGGCTATGGCACCAGTATCGACCAGAAGATCGGCCCCCAGGTCACGCTGTTTGCGCGGTACGGTGCGGCAGACACGGCAGTTGCGGACCGTGACCATTTTTACAGCGGCGGTCTCCAGTTTGCTCAAGGCCTCGGTTTTTACCCCGGCGACAAATGGGGACTGGGCTATTCTCAGTATGATACGCAAACTGGGGGGCCAGCGCTGACGCCGGCGAAAGAACGCCTGGTCGAAGGCTATTACAATTTCGGCTTGACCGAAAAACTGTCGTTGTCAGTTCATCTTCAACACTTTTGGGAGTTGCGGCCGGGCGCTCCGACGCAGGGTTACCTTGTTCCTGGCGTCCGGCTGCAGGCCAGTTTCTAATGGAGTCTTAGGAGGCACGAATTATGTCCGGAATAAAACGTTCTTTAATTGTAGCCGGAGCCACGGCAGCAGCAATCGGGCTGTCAGTGGGGCTTCTGGGATTGGCGCCCAAGTCCACTGTCAGCGCGGCAGATATCAAAGTTGCGGATCCCACCTCGATCGTCATGATCGTGAACCGCGATTCCAATGAGCTTTCTTATATGGACATCAAAACCCAGAAAATTATCGGTCGCACGTTTCTGGGAAACAACGTGAACCCGCACATGGTGATGATGTCGCCTGATGGCAAATACATTGTCACGGGTGGAACACGCGCCAACAAGGCTTACATTGTCGATGCGAAAACGCTGGAACTCGTCAAGGTCATCCCTGTCGATATTGCGCCGGAGCACCTGGGTTTCTCCCCGGACAGCCGATGGTACTATCAGGGGAACCCCGAGGGAGATTCTTTCTCCGTTATCGACATGCAGTCCCTGACAAAGATCAAGACGATCTCGGGTTTCGTCGAACCCCTCAATATCACGTTTACCGCGGACGGCACCAAGGCGTATGTCGGAAACTACGGCGCTCATTGGATCGGCGTGATCGATGTTCGGCGGCACGAACTGGCGAAGAAGATTCAGATCGCGGCTCCTCCGGGAGTATCCAAGCTGGATCCGGAGCGCTACTACAAGGAAGTTCACGGCATCAATATCGCGATGCCCACTCCTGATGGGCGTTATCTCTATGCCGCGGACGGCGATATGGGAATGGTCGGCGTCGTCGATACGCGCGAAGACAAGGTGATCAAGACCATCCAGGTCGGCAAGGATCCCTGGCGCGTGTACATGGGACACGATGGCAAGTACGCCATCGTTCCGAATAACGGCGATGAAACCATCTCGATCATCGACATCAAGGCGAACAAAGTGGCGGCGACGCTCGAAGCAGGTCCCAACATGACCGGTGTGAATTTTGCGGCAGGCAAGGCCTTCGTCATCAGTTCAACCAGCGGATTTGTCTATGTGTACAATATGTCGTCGTTGAGACCCGCGGGCCGTATCAAGCTGGGCAACAATATTCAGCTGGAGACGGCAACAACCGATACGGCGGATCAGAAAATCTATCTCGCGGAATCGACGACGAATGAAGTCGTCATTATTGACGCCAGAACAGAGGCCGTCGAGCGCGTAGGCAATGTTGGCTTGTTCCCCTGGGGAACGCACATCATGGACAGCAAGGACAACTACTGTCATTGATGTGCAGTCATAGTTCCTGGCCTGCACGCCGGCCCCCGTCGGCGTGCAGGGAATTTCGATCGTGGTAGATCGGCAACGTCAATTCGGTTACGTCTCCCTTATTCTTCTCTTCGCTCTTCCTCTTTCTGCGCAAGGCATCCGTGAACGTATTCGCGCCGCAACGCCTGGAACGAAGGTCAGCGAAGCTCAAGCGGCCGACCTCACTCTGACCCTCGGCACCGCATCTATGCGGTCTATTCAGCAAGTTATTCGCACGGGGGGAACCATCGACAAATCTCACAAGGTGATTACAGCGACCATCACGACCCCTGAAGCGAGTCTTGTGCAAATCGGTCAGCGCGTCAGAAGCTTTCCTCCGGAATCGAAGTCCTCGATGTATCAGGCACGGGTCACACGCGTTTCCTCCAAAGATGGCAAGACGAGCGTCGACGCGACGCTGTCAGGTGAGGGCGTTGAAGGCAGGGTGAACTACGTCATGGAAATCGTCGTGGAGCGGGGTGTGTTCCTGTGCATCCCGAGTGAAGCCATCATCGAGGAGGGCGATCATCGGATCGTCTACGTGCCCGAAAAGGATGGAACATACGCTCCGCGAAAAATCGAGACAGGATTTCAGGGCGAGCTCTACACGCAGATCCTTGGCGGCCTAAAGGATGGCGACCAGGTCGTGACCTTCGGAAGCTTTTTTATCGACTCCGAACATAAATTGAAGCACGCGAATTCGGACACCGAACCCTAGTCCATGCTCAGCAGCGTCATCCGCTTCATTCTCAGATTCAGAATCGTCGCGATTCTACTCGTGCTGGCGCTTTCGGTCCTCAGCGTGTACGCCATTTTCAGGGCCCCCCTCGACGCCATCCCCGACATCTCAGACCCGCAAATCGTGGTCTATGTGAAATGGCCACGCAGCGCGCAATTGATTGAATCGCAGGTTACAGAACCGCTGATACGCGCTCTTGTCGGATCGTCGAATATTCAATCGATTCGCGGCACGTCGCACATGGGCTATTCCTTCATTTACGTGATCCTCGATAAGGCGGCTCAGCGTGACAAAGTGCAACAACTCGTTCTGGATCGCATCAGTACGATTCGGCCCCAGTTGCCGGCGGACGCAAATGTCAGCCTGGGGCCCAATGCGAGCAGCATGGGATGGATCTATCAATACGCGCTCGTCGACCGCGAAAACGCTCATGACCTGCGCGAGTTGCGCCTGCTGAACGAAAGCCAGATCAAACCTGCGTTGCAGACGGTTCCGGGCGTTGCCGAACTGGCCTCGGTCGGGGGACTTGAAGAGCAGTATCAGGTAAAGGTCTTTCCGCCATTGCTGGCAAATGTCGGGATCTCGCTTCGTCAGATCATCGAGTCGCTTCAAAGCGTGTTCCAGGAGACAGGCGGTCGCACTATCGAGGTGACCAATCGCGAATATCAGCTGCGCGGCGTCATCAACAATGATGATATCGACAAGCTGGAGTACCTCGTCGTCGGACGCAACAAAGAACAAAAACCGATCTATCTCCGGGATGTCGGCTACATCCAGGTGGGTTACGACCTGCGCCGCAGCACTGTAGACCTCGATGGCTCCGGTGAAGTCGTCGGCGGGGTCGCGATCATGGAGCAGGATCAGAATGTCCTGGCCGTAACTCGATCGCTCGATCGGAAGCTGGCTGAGATCCGCGCGTCATTGCCGCCTGGCATCGATATTGTTGCGAGTTACGATCGATCGGCATGGATCTGGACAACCTTGAAGGAGTTCTTCGGCACACTGGTCACCGAACTTCTTGTTCTCATCCTCGTCATGGCATTGTTTCTCGGAAATCTGAGAACCGCAGCCGGGCCGATTTCCATTCTTCTGCTCAGCGTCCTGTTTACCGCGCTGCCCTTGTTTGCGTTCGGTCAGACGATCAATCTCTTTTCGCTGGCGGGCCTCTGTATCGCGATCGGTGAAATCGCGGACGCCACCATTGTTCACGTCGAGAATTGCGCTGCGGAACTCGCGGCGCGGAAGAATCTCACTCGCGCCCAACGTCGCGAGATCGTGATTTATTCAATTACTCACGTGGCGAAACCCCTGACGTTTGCGTTGCTGATCATTCTCGCGTCGTTTCTGCCGGTGTTCTTTCTTGAAGATCGAGAAGCGCGTCTCTTCGATCCGCTCGCTTATAGCAAGACGTTCGCGATGGGCTTCTCCACCTTGCTGACACTTTTTCTGCTCCCTATCGTCACGACCTGGATCTTTGAACGTGAGCACACTCCGAAGCCGTCGCGGTTTCGCAGACCCCTTGCACTGGCGGGGATTGTACTGTTGCTGGCAGGGGCTTGGCGATTCCGGGATACAGCGCGAGAGTTTCTACCCGAGATCATCGAGCTTGGAATCGTCCTGATTCCGGTGATCATCCTGTGGATTGTTCGAAAGCGCGCTGGAGCTCCGGTGGACTATCAGGATACGCGGTTTGTCCGTGCCTACCGGTCGGCTCTCGCATTTACGATTCGTCATCGGTATGCCTTCACGGCCGCCGGCCTTTTGACCCTGATTCCGGGAGCGTGGTTGTTGGCCGGCTTTCAGAGAGACTTTCTTCCCGAGACCGATGAAGGCTCCATCCTTTATATGCCGACTACCTTGCCCGGTCTTCCGACGCGCGAAGCGGGCTGGGTGATTCAGCAGATGGACAAGAAGCTGAAGGCTATCCCTGAGGTTGACCGCGTTTTCGGCAAGCTCGGAAGAGCAGACACTTCGACGGATCCTGCCCCCGTCAGCATGGTCGAGACCACGATACAGCTGAAGCCGAAATCGGAATGGCGGCCGGGGATGACGAAAGGCAAGCTTGTCGCCGAGATGGACGGCGCGATGAACATCATCGGCTATGTCAACAGCTGGGTGCAGCCCATTCGTGCTCGCGTGATGATGCAGAGCACCGGCATTCAGACGCCCGTGGGAGTCAAAGTCAAAGGCCCGGATATCGCTGTCGTTGAAGATCTTTCGCAGCAGATCGAAAAGTTGCTGCGTAATGTTGAGGGAACGAAGTCCGTGATCGCCGAACGCATCTCTGAAGGCTATTACATCGACGTTCATAACGACCTGGAACGGATGGCGGCGAATGGTGTCACGGTAAACGAAGCAATGGACACAGTCCGCTATGCGATCGGCGGCGACAATATCCTGAACATCAAGCGCACCAACGGCGCAACTGTTCCTCTGAGCGTTCAGTACTCGAATGAGTACATCGACACTGTCGAAAAGGTGAAGAACGCCCCCATTGCTACAGCCGACGGCCGCTCCATTCCCATTGGCGATGTCGCCGACGTTTCGATCAAGAAGCTTCCCGAAATGATTCGCAATGACAACGGACAACTCGCCGGTTACATCTACGTGGATCTTGGAAATGTCACCGCCTCCGACTATGTAGAGAAAGCAAAAGCTTACCTCGCGAAGAACCTGACTGTGCCGACGGGGTATTCCATGGAGTGGACAGGTCTTTATCAATACACGGAAGCCGCCCATCGTCGATTGCGCCTGATTGTGCCTCTTACACTGGCAATCATTTTTGTGCTCCTCATCATCGCGTTCCGGTCCGTTGGGGAGAGCCTGTTGATCATGTTGTCTGTGCCGTTTGCAATGGTGGGCGGAGTGTTCCTGCAGTGGATCCTCGGCTATTCGATGACGACTGCTGTGATGGTGGGCTATATCTCGCTTTTTGCGATCGCCGTTCAGACCGGCATCATCATGGTGATCTTCATTCGCGAAGCTCTCGAACACAAGGCCCCGGACGAGTCCTACATTGATGCTGTTATTCGGGGATCCACGTTGCGACTTCGGCCGAAGTTAATGACGGTTGCCGCGGTTGTGTTTTCCCTTGTACCTATTGCAATTTCCACCCGCTCGGGTATGGACATCATGAAGCCGATTGCCGCGCCAAGCATCGGCGGGATGCTGACCTCCACGCTCCACGTGCTATTCATGACGCCGTGCCTGTTTGTGATCGGGGAAGACCTTCGCCGGTCTGGGTGGGGACAAAGGATTGGGAAACGGTTGGGGAAGGGTAGCGGTTTGCAGGGGGAAAAGGGGAATTAGGGGACGGACTACTCAACCCCCAAACTCCGGACGAAATCGTGCAGCCTTCGACAATTTCCGCCGGAGTTTGGGGGTTGAGTAGTCCGTCCCCCTATTCCCCTTCCTCATTCCGCACTCAAATTCATCCGAACAGACTGGCCGTCCCCAAACTTCACATTGAACTTCCAGAGTCCCGCCATCGACAGATTGGTCTTCACGTGGTACTGCCCGACTTTATCTCCAGGCGTAGTGTCAGCCTGTCCCATCATGGGTGCCATTCCGGCCATATCCATCACGGGCGCAACCTCAACCGAGCCGACATGGACGGGCTGGTTGTCGACGGTCTTCCGGAACTCAAGTACGAAATCGCTGGGTCCGTTCTTGATGGATCCAGTTTCACTCAGAACCGTGACGGTATAGTCCCCGGCCTTTTGTGTCTGAACGGTCTTCAGTTCGCCTTTTTTTCCGCAGGCACAAAGTAACAACAGAGCAGTGAGTGAAATCCAGAATCCCTTCAGCATTCGATGTTCCTCCAGCGTTTGCATCATCGAATTTTACCCGCCGCAGCGCATCGAATTTTCTTTAAAAATTCAGGGATGAATTGATCTCGAATGGTGGTATACAAAGGGCATCCCTTCGTCGGCTGGCTTCATATCAAGTAGCCAGTGAACACGGCGAAGTTGAAGACCAGCTGCCCTCACAAAGTCTTCCAAAAGCGGAAGCGGCAGAGGACGTATCCTCGACGTGGACAGCGGTCGGAAGGAGGCCTTGGCATGCCACCTGAAGAGAGTAGGGCAGGGAGGAACTAACCCCTCCTCCCTGTCCTGCACTTCCTAAACTCTCCCCGCTTCCACCGTTCCTTTTTCTTTCCTTCCCATTACTACAGCTACGGTGACAATCACTCCGGTAATCGCTCCGATAATCCCTAAGCCAAAAAATAGTTCAGGTAAACCCGCCATAAGTCCTCCCTTGCAGCAGCGGATGTGCACTTGGATTGCCGAGAGAAAAATCGTTGAGGAGGCTGAACTTATCGGAATTGCGAAACGACGAATCGTCGGGAGGGGCCGATCCTCGGCCCCTTGCTCTGACATTGTGTCGGATCAGTCACGGGAAAGAACGAAGTAGCAGACAACGGAGCTCAGCAAAATCAGAAGGCCCAGTCCGGCGAAGAAAGCGAGGGAAGGTTGCCACAGCAGTTCGGCAAGCCTGGCCGGAGCGATCCAGTACAAAACAAGGGCCATCGCCGTGAGAACACATGCTACTGCGGCCCATTCGACAATCTTCATCGGGCGAGTCGCTCTTTCGATCGCATCCCGGCGTGCGCGCATTTCCGAGCGCCACCACACGAGTCCGGCGGAGGGCACATGAGCAGAGAGGAGCGCGCTGGAGCGATCCTGGCTCAACGCAAGGCTTACCTGAACGACGTCCATGCACACGGGGCACGTCGCGGCGTGCGACTGAAGCTCTTCGCCGACGCCTGCGGGCCAGCGGCAACACATCACAGCTTCAACGATTTCTATCTCGCGATCGCATTCCATGGCGCTCATGATACGGTCCTTTCACCTCGAAGAAGATTCGCGAGCTTGCGTCGCGCACGGAAGAGAAGAAGTTTCACGCTGCTGGTTTTCAATCCGAGAGCCAAGGCGATCTCCTGATGGCTCGCTCCCTCAGCATAGGCAAGCCACAACGCATCACGTTGTCGAGGTTTGAGCTGCTCCATTGCGCGATTCAGGTCCGCGCGCCGTTCCGATTGCTCGATATCGCACACTTCCGATGAAGGATGCCCGCGTTCACGTTCGTCGGGAATCGACGTCTGGGGCACATGAGCTCGATGCGTGTCGTGAGCGAGGTTGGCCGCGATCCGATACAGATAGTTTTTTCGATGTGCTTCGCTTTCGAAGACGTTGGGCATTTTTAGAAACCGATAATACGTCTCCTGCAGAAGATCGTCGGCCAGCTGAGCATCTCCGGTGCGGCGCCACAAAAACACCCACAGCGGGCGCGCGGTTCGCTCGTACACTCCGGAGAACGTGTTCTGATCCATCTGAAGACTCTCGTCGGTCTCAAGGGCTCGTGCCTGCAGCCGGTCCAGTTCGGAATAGGTAAGTTCACGCATAGGATCGTGTCATGTTGACGCTGGAGGTTCGACGTTGGGTGGCAGTCGCCGGGCCGGTTCCTCCAGCAGCCCGAGCTTTGCGGAAATCATATATGAAGTGGCCGCGCCAAGAATGAAGCTGATGCCTAGTCCGATGCCGACTACGCTCGATAGGTTCAGCGCGCTTACATCGCCCGGCGTGAGGGAATCTCCTCGGACGAATTGAAGGGAAATACCCCCGAGCAGCAGCAACAATCCGACCTGCACGGACCAGATGATCCGCCCCGCAGGAAGGCTGGAGCGCGTCGGCGCAAAGTCAACAGGCATCGAAGACGACTCGAAGAAGCGCTTGCCGGCCGGCGTCTTGAGGTAGGCCAGCATGTCTTCGTTCGATGTCAGCCGGTCCATTAGTTTGGAATGGGCTTCGGATTGAGCTCGCCAGACCCGAAGCCAGCGCCGATGGTCCGCAACATTCCGAACGGCCCACATCAGAACGACGATAGTCGTGAAGAAGACGGATAAGGGAACCACCGTGCCCAGGAGATTCTCAAACGCCGAGTCTCGCCGATGAAAGGATTCTTCCAGCCTCGCACGGAGCTCATCCGCTTCGGAGGAGCTATTGCCCACAAAGAAATCCGGATCCCTGACAATCTCCGGGTGCGATTGGAGAAACGCCCGCAGATCGGGGTACGGCGCAAGATAGTTTTCGTTGCTGAGCAGTGAATGATCCAGCCGCAGGACTTCGCCAAGCCGGGGCGGATACTTTTGCAACAGTTGGGAGAGTTCCCATCGGGTTCTGTTGACGCCCGGCTTCCCCTCAAATTCAACTTGTTGCGCGAAGGCGTCGTCACCTAACAACAGTGCCGTCAGAGCAAGGAGAATCAAGGATCGCCGGAATGTCGGATGCATGTCATTTTCCTCGAATAGTTACTACGGAAAGTACGGCGGAAGGTTATCAGGGGATTGAGCTAAGAAGTTCGTCTGGCGGGTGCTACCATCGGCAGCCGGGATGGCAAATGCAAACAAGTGATCGAACCAGATCAATCGTCGTCTTCACTGACGGGGCTGCTAAAGGAAACCCAGGACCGGGAGGCTGGGCAGCAATCGTCGTGGCGCCCGGTGGTCGCGTGCGCGAGCTCGGCGGGGGGTCACGCCATACAACTAATAACCGCATGGAACTGACCGGGCCGATTGAAGCGTTGTCGTACTTGAAACAGAGTTCAGGACGTGTCGCCATCTACACCGACTCTACCTACGTTATTCGTGGCATTCGCGAATGGATTCCAGGCTGGCAACGTCGTGGCTGGAGAACGATGGAGGGCAAGGATGTCCTTAATCGGGAACTGTGGGAACGTCTGTGGGATCTCGTCCAGAAGCATGCAGGCGGAGTCGAATGGCATTACGTGCGCGGACACGTTGGCATTCCCGGAAACGAACGGGTGGATGAAATCGCAAACGCCTATGCGCTGCAAGACGATCCTGGTTTGTACGAGGGTCCGCTGGTCGAGTATCCCGTTCGCATCTTCGACATCCCGGAGGATACGAGCCTGCCGAGTTCGAGCAGCGCGTCAGGTTCGTCCGCAAAGAATGCGAAAGCTCACTCGTATCTGAGTGTCGTGGATGGAATCGCGAGGAGACACGCGACGTGGGCGGAGTGCGAACAACGCGTGAAGGGCGTCTCCGGCGCCCGCTTCAAGAAGTCCATCAGCTCCGCGGACGAAGCGGAGATCCTCAAAGCCTGGGGCGTTGATCTGAAGTAATTGGCTCGGTGTATCCCTGACCCGGCGCTTCGCGCCACCCTCTCCCGCGGGGCGAGGGACTTCGTCAGAAAATCGGGGCCAGGCACGCTGTTTCCCTATTTTCCCGCGTCGGCCCTGGCCGAGCCTGCAAAATTTCGCGCGGGAAAATAGGGAAACAGCGTGCCTGGCCCCGATTTTCCTCTCAATCTTTCACATCCTCCAGTTCGACGGTCGTGTGCTCACCTTTGGGGACAATCGGGAACAATTCCGCCTGGGAGTAAAAGCCGGCCGACGTTAGCTGAATTGTGACGGGAGTCGTACCGGCATTTTCCCAATACCATCCGTGGATGCCGCTGAATGGCGCGGTAAAGCTGCCGTGTCCCTGCTGAACGCCCACTTTGTCGTCCTTGGCATAGCTTTGATAGGTGCCATTCGGTCCGGCGTTCGGTTCACCGTGGAACTCGTACTTCACTTTCCCGGTGCTCTGCCACGAATAAACGAGATTCGATCCTTTCCGGATCTGGTATTTGAATTCGACCTGCCCGCCGGCAGGGAGTTCGAATTTTCTGTTGTCGACCTTGTAGGTCCTGGTCTGATCTCGATTCCAGTCTGTCAACACGGGCGGCGTCGCCAGTTGCTTGTTCCCGATGGGAGTCGGCTTCGCTTCGGCAAGTTCCTTCAAGTTCTGGGGTGCGGTGGCACCCGCCTGCTCGGCAAGTTGCGTCAGCCCGAGCAGTTTCCCTGTACCCAACGGATCGATTCCGTATTCGGCCGGCAGCACCGCCACCACCAGAACCACCGCCGCGAGAATCAAGGCAAACAATGTGGCGCGAATGAGTTTTCCAACCGAGGGTCCTGTCTGTTGTTTCATGATCGTGTCACCAGATACCCGGCCAGCTGATAACCCACGAGGATGAAGCCGCCGGCCATAAGAAGGGTGTTGGTTGCAAACGCGTGCTGCATATATCCCGAACGCATGCGCCAATAGCTGAGCGCGATCAACACCGCAGTCAGCGCGCAGGCTTGCCCTATCTCGACTCCGACATTGAAACTCAGGATGTTCGCGACGAGGCCCTGCTGCGTCAGCGCAAGTTCCTGGAGTTTCGTCGCAAGGCCGAATCCGTGGAACAGGCCGAAGACCAGAACGGCGAGCTTCGTATTCGGCTGGAACCCGAGAAGGCGCTTGAAGCCGTCCATATTGTCAAACGCCTTGTATGCGACAGAGAGGCCGATGATCGCATCGATAATGTAGGGGTTTGCGTGGAGGCCGCCGAGGACTCCGGCAAGCAGTGTGACGCTGTGTCCGATCGTGAACAGCGTTACGTATTGGACGACATCCCGAAGCCTGTACAGGAAGAAGATCACGCCCACCAAAAACAGCAGGTGATCGTAACCCGTCACCATGTGTTTGGCGCCGAGATACAGGAACGGGCCGATCGCCGTCCCTTTGTTCGCCTCGACGAATTTCGCGTCACCTTCGGATACTCCGTGTGCATAGGACACTGCCGGAAGCAGGGCCAGCACCGACACGACCACAACCATCCCGGTCAAAACTTTGAGTTTTTTGAGCATGATCGCAACATTCTACCGACAGAACGGCGGCCGTGCCGCATGAAGTTTTCGTCAGATGTGCCGCTTTGTTTAACCTCAATGTTTCTTCTCCCCCGGCCCCCGGGAGAAGGTGGCGCCGAAGGGCCGAATGAGGGATCCTCAGGTAAATTTACGCCTCCATAGTGATACTCTGTCGCGCATTCCAGACTTGAGGTGGTGGGTATGAGCGTGACGCGGCCGATGAATGGTGCAGAGTTCATTGAATCTCTTCGTGATGGACGGGAAGTTTACATTTACGGCGAACGCGTCAAGGACGTGACGACGCATCCGGCGTTTCGTAATACGTCTCGCATGGTAGCCCGTCTCTACGACGCGCTTCATGATCCGAAGCACAAGGATAAGTTGCTGCTTCCTACGGACACCGGTAACGGCGGATTCACTCACGCGTACTTCAAGGCGCCTAAGACTACCGCGGAATTGCTCGCAGGTCGCGATGCTATTGCCGAGTGGGCGCGGATTGTCTATGGCTGGATCGGCCGTTCGCCGGACTACAAAGCCTCGTTCCTCGCCACGCTTGGCGCGAACGCGGAATTTTACGATCCTTATCAGGAAAACGCGCGGCGCTGGTACAAGTACAGCCAGGAGCGGGTTCCGTTCGTCAACCACGCCATCATTCATCCACCTGTCGATCGCGATAAGCCACCCAACGAAGTCGCCGATGTCTGCTGTCATGTTGAACGCGAAACCGACAAGGGTCTCATCATCTCGGGCGCGAAAGTGGTTGCCACAGGTTCAGTCCTCACCAACTACACCTTCGTGGCGCATCATGGATTGATTCCAGTTCAGGACAAGAAGTTCGCGATCGTTTTCATCGTTCCGTCAAACGCAACCGGAGTGAAGTTTCTCTGCCGTGCGTCCTACGAAATGATGTCCACAGTCATGGGTAGCCCGTACGACTATCCGTTGTCGAGCCGGCTCGATGAAAACGACGCGGTGTTCATCATGGACAAGGTGCTTGTGCCCTGGGAAAACGTGTTTGTCTATGGTGACCTGGACCGCGCGAACAACTTTTTCCCGCGAACCGGATTTTTGCCTCGCTTCGTGGTTCATGGATGCACGCGTCTGGCCGTAAAACTGGACTTTATCGCGGGGTTACTGCTGAAAGCTGTTGAGGCCTCAGGCACGAAGGATTTTCGCGGCGTGCAGGCCAATGTCGGCGAAGTTCTCGCATGGCGGAATCTCTTCTGGGGATTGTCCGACGCGATGGTTCGGGATCCACGCCCATGGATCGGTGATTACATTCTTCCCAACATGGATCCCGGAAGCGCGTATCACGTGATCGCGACAATTGCCTACTCAAAGGTCAAGTACATCATCGAGCAGACCGTGGCGTCGGGACTCATCTATTTGAACTCGCATGCGCGCGACTTCGCGAACGAGGATATCCGCCCGTACCTCGACAAGTACCTTCGCGGATCGAACGGTTACACTGCCGAAGACCGCGTCAAGCTCGGAAAGCTGCTATGGGACGCGTTGGGAAGTGAGTTCGGCGGGCGCCATGAATTGTACGAGATCAATTATGCCGGCTCGACCGAAGAGATTCGCCGCTATGCGCTGTTCGGCGCTCAGGCCTCTGGAGCGGCCGATCGCCTCAAGGGATTCGCCGAGCAGTGCATGGCCGAATACGATCTCAACGGGTGGAAAGCGCCGGATCTTACCGATCCCGGGGCATTGAGCTATCACGCGCAAAAGCGATAGTTTGCTTGTGGATCCCTCATCCAGCCGCGCGAGTCATTCCCTCTCCCATCGGGAGAGGGTGGCCCGAAGGGCCGGGTGAGGGATCTTCAGGCATCCTGATCCCTATCCAATTTCCTCCGCAGCGCATTGCGCCCCTCCTCATCGGGATGCGCGATCATTGCGCTTTAGAAATTCTGTTTCCTGCGTCAACCCTCCCGCCGGCATTCCCGTCTACACGCAACGATGGAACCTGCTGCGCTATCCGCGATGACCGCAACGATAGAGAATCCCGCCGAAGAGCTGCAAAACTTCGATCGCGTCGTGCATCTCTATCGGCCCGTCATCTTTCGATTCGTGCTCGCGTCGCTTCGTGACCGCGACGATGCGGAGAGCCTGACTCAGGACTGCTTTCTCCGCGCCTTCCGTTACAGGAGCCAGTTTCGCGGAGACGCTGCACTTAAGACGTGGCTTATGCAAATCGCGGCTAACCTCGTTCGCGACCTGACGCGCAGTCGGCGGTTCCAGTTCTGGAAGCGTGCGCAATCGACTGCCGCCCGCGCGCACGACCTGGTTGACTTTTTATCTTCCCGTGAGACCTCACCCGAGAAGAAAACCCTTGTCGAGGAGCAACTTCGCGCCATTTGGGCCGCAAGCGCGAGACTCTCCGAACGGCAGCGCGCTGTTTTCGTGCTTCGGTTCGTGGAAGACATGGATCTGCTCGAGATTGGCGCGGTCCTGAAGATGAAAGAAGGAACCGTCAAGAAGCACCTGTTTCGAGCGCTGAGCGCCGTTCGAGAAGAAATGGGGAGGTTGCCATGACGCATCTGTCTTCAGAACAGATTTCTAAATGGCTGCTCGGTGAACGCAATTCGAAAGCGGATCGGCATGTGGAGACCTGTGAGAAATGCCGCGAGGAGGTCGTCCAACTGCAGAACGGCCTTCGCGCGTTCAAGGAGACGGTTCATAGTTGGGCGGAACGGCCCCACGCCCGGAACAGTCCAGCCCGCCGACCCTCTCCAACTGCCTCTTGGTCTTTAGTGGCTGCGACTGCACTGGCGATGAGTCTGGTATTGCTGCCGCTTTACCTGGACGCGCGGCAAGCGCAGTTCGAGGCGGAAAGGGCTAAGGATTCTCTTCTCCTCGATCAAGTCCAGGAACGCTTGAACCAAAGCGTACCCCAATCAATGCAACGTCTCATGGAACTCATGAGTGAGCGAAAGGAACCTCAACAATGAGAATTTCGAAAACCACCCTGTTGGCGCTCTGGATTGCTTTCTGTATCCCATCGTTCGCTCAGGGTGTGACTTTCAAGTATCAGGGGGATCCAACAGGCTGGCAGAACCTTGGCCCATCCGGCACGTGGTGGCGCGATCAATCATTCGTGAGCCGCCTGTCGCTGACGCCCGATCAACAGAAGCGGATGGACGATGTTTTCCAGCAGAGTCGAATCAAACTGATCGACCTCAAGGCAACTCTGGACAAGGAAGAGGCCATTCTGGATCCCATGGTCAAGGCCGACCGCCTCGACGAAATCAAGGTCGCTGCACAGATCGATAAAGTCGCCGACGCTCGCGCGGAACTGGAAAAAGCCAATGCGAAAATGTTGCTGGGGATCCGCCAGGTGCTGACGCCCGAGCAGTGGACGAAACTGAACTCTTCGAAATTCAGTTGGTACTCCGGCTCGAGCTTGGGAGTCTACAAATCTAAGTCTGGCCTAGAAGTGTTGAAACAGAAACAGTGATGCGGGAAAGAAAATCGGGGCCAGACCACCTGGTTCCTATTTTCCCGCGCGAAATTTCGCACGCTCGGTCAAGACCGACGCGGGAAATAGGAACCAGGTGGTCTGGCCCCGATTTTCCGAACAGACTCCATCAAACTCCGTTCGAGGCTCATCGGCCGTTTGGCTTTCGGCCGGCTCTGTAGTAATTCGAGAACTGCGGCTTCTCGAACGCTCAGCCCGCGACGGCTGCCGAAACTTCCTTTCCCGGGAAACGACCTGTCGAGGTAAGCGTCAACGATGATCGGGTGAATATAGGACTTCCGGCAAACCGCAGCTGTATTCCCAAGTCGGCTGGCAACACTGGCTATCGCTGCCTTTACGTTCTTCTGGGCCTGCCTTACAGTGGAAAACGCGCAACTTTCCAATGCTTCTGCTGCGAGTACGGTCCCGGCCCATGTTCGGAAATCCTTTGCCGTAAAATCATCGCCCGACGTTTCACGCAAGTATCGATTCACATCGCCGGATCCAACGGCGCGCAATTCGCCGGCCTCGTCGTAATACTGAAAAAGTTCGTAGCCCGGAAGGTCTCGCAGCCGCCGAACAATCCTTGCGAGCGAAGCGTTCTCGATATCAATGGTGTGCTTTACGCCACTCTTCCCGCGAAAGTAAAACTGGACCTGAGCGCCGCGGATGCTCACATGGCGATCGCGAAGCGTGGTGAGACCGAAAGAATCATTTTGTTTGGTGTACTCCTTGTTGCCAACTCTTATGAATGTCGTTTCCAGCAAACGAACGATTGTAGCCAGAACTTTATTGCGCGTGAGCTGCTTTGTCTTGAGATCGCGTGCGACTCGCCGCCGGATCTTCGGCAATGCCCTGCCAAAGGCGGCCATGCGGTGATATTTGGTTTCATCGCGTTTCTCTCTCCATTGTGGATGGTATCGGTACTGCTTTCTTCCGCGCGCGTCGCGGCCAACGGCCTGCAGGTGCCCTTCCGCTGAAGGGCAAATCCACACATCCGTCCACGCAGGCGGATTCGCAAGCCGCCCGATACGGCGGAGAGTTTCAGGATTTTTAATAACGCGGCCGTTCGTATCCAGATAGCGGAAGACTTTCTTTGTCCCCATTCTCCGGAAGCCGGGCATATTGTCTGACACATATGTCAATCCAACGGCTTTCGCGCTCTTCGCGCCTTCCTTCGCTATGTTCGGTGACAGCACTGGCATCCTCCAACACGTGCTTCAGCCTCGAAATCGTCCCAACCTTGAACATATACTGAATCGCGTCTGGAGTACCGTACGCTTACGAAATGCCGCCACTCATTAACGCCCAGCAGATCTCAAAAACATTTGGCCTGAAGCCGCTGTTTCAGAATATTTCGTTCACCGTCTCGGATGGTGATCGCATTGGGTTGATAGGCCCCAACGGCGCCGGCAAATCCACGCTCCTTCAAATTCTTGAGGGTCGATTGACACCTGATGCCGGGGATGTGGCCGTTCGCAAGCGTACGCGCCTGAGCTATGTCGCGCAGCAATCGGAGTTTGATCCGGGTCAGACTGTGAAATCGATTGTGGAGAAGGCGATGCTGCGGTCGTCGGTGCCGGAGGCGGATCGACAATCGGTGCTGGCGGAAACGCTCGGCCGCGCAGGTTTCACGGATCCAGACACTGATGCCGCCTCGTTGTCTGGAGGATGGCGCAAACGTCTGGCGATAGTTGAAGGACTGGTCCAGTTGCCGGACGTTCTTTTTCTCGACGAACCGACTAACCATCTCGATTTTGCGGGCATTCGGTGGCTCCAGGACGTGTTGGAAGCCGGGAAGTTTGCTTCAGTGATCGTCAGTCACGACCGTTATCTTCTCGAAAGTGTTGCGAGCGAACTGGTCGAACTCAATCGTATCTACGACGATGGCCTGCTGCGCGTGAAAGGAAACTACAGCGCGTTCCTTCAAGCTCGTGAAGATTACAGGCGCGCACAGGGCCGACTACAGGAATCGCTTTCGAATCGCGTCCGCAATGAAATCGAATGGTTACGCCGGGGACCGAAGGCTCGCGGCACCAAGGCCAAGGCGCGCATCGATAACGCCCGCGAAATGATCAACGAACTTGCGGACCTGAACACGCGAACTCGAGTCAGCACCGCCGGCATCGATTTCGTGGCAACGGAGAGACGTACAAAGCAGCTGATCGAGCTGGATGAAGTGGAATATTCGATCGAAGGACGAACGTTATTTTCACCGATTCGGATGATGATCCAGCCCGGCATGCGCGTCGGACTTGTAGGCCCTAACGGCAGCGGAAAAACGACCTTGCTCCGTTTGATTCGCGGTGATCTTTCGCCGTCCCGGGGACGCATTCGCCGTGCGGATCAACTGCGCATCGTTTATTTTGACCAGAATCGGGAACTGAATCCGGATCTCAGCCTCAAGCGCACGCTTGCGCCAGATTCTGATTCTGTTCTTTATCAAGACCGTGTGATTCACGTCGCATCATGGGCTTCTCGCTTTTTGTTTACAAGTGACGCGCTCAATCAACCCGTGGGCAGATTGTCCGGCGGTGAACGAGCCCGCGTGCTGATCGCCCAACTGATGCTTCAAGCCGCGGATGTGTTGCTTTTGGACGAGCCGACGAATGATCTGGATATTCCGACGCTGGAAGTTCTTGAAGACGCTCTCCTGGAATTTCGTGGAGCGTTCGTTCTCGTGACGCACGATCGGTATCTGATGGATCGTGTGTCCACAGTCGTCCTTGGTCTTGACGGCATGGGTCAAGCCGAACAGTTTGCGGACACATCGCAGTGGGATGTATGGCAGGGCGCTCAGGAAGCGGCAGTTCTCGAAGCAGTCTCAGCGCGAAAGACTGCGCCAGCCTTGCCATCAGACGGAACTTCTGCGGCTAAACGAAAGCTTTCCTATCTCGAAGCACGTGAATTTGCCGGGCTTGAAGAGCGCCTGATGCGTGCGGAGGAAGTCCTTCAGGCAAGCCATGCAAGTCTTCACGATCCCGCCATTGCGAGCGACGGGCCACGTCTTCTCGCGGCGTCCGAGGAAGTGGCAAAAGCCCAGGCGGCGGTGGATCAGCTCTACGCACGCTGGGCCGAACTCGATGCGAAGCAGGGCTGAGCAAGTTATAGTGTCTGGCGATAAGGAGGCAACGTAAGGATGTGCGATGAACGTTATGAAGAGGATGTGAAGGCGTATCAAAGCCGGATGGGGATCACGCGACGCGAGTTCGGTGCCCTATCGGTTGGAGCGGGAATGGCAATGTTCCTGCCGCGGGCGGAAGGTGCCGTTGCTGTGACGGAATCCGAGGTAAATGTAAAGACACCGGATGGCACCGCCGATTGTTACTTCGTGCACCCTGCGACCGGCACCGCACCCGGTGTCGTGGTATGGCCGGATATCCTCGGCCTGCGGACAGCGTTTCGGAAAATGGGGAAGAGACTCGCGGAGTCCGGCTATGCGGTATTGGTCGTCAATCCGTTCTATCGAGGCAAGAAGGCGCCAGTTGTCCCCGAAGGCACTGTATTCAACGATCCTGCGGTGAATAATGTCATACGACCGATTGCAGCAAATCTGAATGCGACAACGCATACGACGGACGCAAAGGCGCTGATCGCCTGGTTAGACAGTCAAACCTCCGTTGCGAACAACAAGAAGATCGGTACCACCGGCTATTGCATGGGCGGGCCAATTGTCATGAGGACCGCGGCCGCCGTTCCGGAGCGCGTAGGGGCTGCCGCGACGTTCCACGGCGGTCCACTTTTAACGGCGATGCCCGATAGTCCGCATTTGCTCATTCCTCAGATGAAGGCGCAGTTTCTAATTGCCGTGGCCGAAAACGACGATATGCGAGAGCCCAACACGAAAACGACGCTGAAAGAGGGGTTCGCGAAGGCCAACTTGCCTGCGGAAATTGAAGTGTACGCAGGGGCGCAGCATGGATGGTGTCCGCCGGATTCTCCGGTTTACAACGAAGCCCAGGCGGAGAAGGCGTGGACGCGCTTGCTGGCGCTGTTTGGCAAAGCGCTGGCGTAGACGCTGCAGTCGACTGCGTGGCAGAAAAACACGCGAGGGCTGCCAACGGCGGGAGAACCAACTGACCGCTTGAATCCTGCAAACGTGCGGTCAGTTGGCGGTTTTTGCCTCCCGAGTCTGCGGATTACTTGACGGTGATGGTCATGCAGTCATCAGCAGGTGCAGTCCATTCGCTGCCCGAGGCGTCCTCATTCAAAAACCCTTGGAAACGAAGGCAGACAGACGACACAGTCATGGTCTTCACAGATGCGGATCCTCCTCGATGATCTAGCGACGAAATTTTCACACTTTCCCGCAGGGTTTGCCCAAATTTGCGCCGCGATTCCTCAAAGCGTGCGAGGAGCTGTTATACGCTGCTGTTCCGATTGCTGCCAATCGGTAGTCGCGATTTTGGGCTGACGTTACTGACGAGGGGATGAACTATCGACGTTCAGTAGAAAGATTACCGGGTTCTCAGCTTCCTCGTGCCCTCGATGATCACGCCGTCCGCGAGCGGAATGGTAAGCGCGATACGATCCTCCGGGCCGAAATTTCTCGTCACGTGCCCCTTTCCCGTCGTGTCTTCAATCAGGTTGATGTGTCCAGGTCCGGCGAGTATGTGGAGACCACCGGATACTTCGACCTCCGAGCTTCCGGAAAGAGTTATCACGAACTGTCTCGCCGGTCCTGTGTGCCAATCCGGCGAGTTCGGGTCGGTGGCGCCGGTGTTGCGGGGGTTCGCACCGGCTGTCGGCGGCCGAACGCTGAACTCGGCTCCAGTGGCCTTGAACATCTCGGACACTCGGCGTGCGTTCAAATTCAATTCGATGTCTTCGGCGTGCGACAGACCATCCGGGCCGGTGAAGATGCGAGTGATCACGACCGCTTTCTGTCCCTGCGCAACGGCACCATCACGGCCCGTTGTCTCCAACCAGAAAACAATGAAACAACCAACGAAGACAACAAACGCCAGCTTGAACTTCAATCTCATGACGATCCTCCGGCTCAGGATTGTAGTGTCCAGATTATCGAGACGATCTGTCCGCCGCCAATTCCGTCAACGTCACCGAAACTCCACTTTGCCGGCGTCGGAGAGAACGAGATCTTTGTACACCGCCGAGATCCAGCCGTCCTTGATCAACGCATTGGTCCGTTGCTCGACTTTGTTTTCGTAATCCTTCTTGTTTTTGTAGAGCACCTTCATTTGTTCGTCTGAAAGTGCAACCTCGTACGCTGCGATACCGCAGAAAAGTTGAGCGCCGCCGGGCCCCTGACCCGCAACAGCCGGCGAAGGATTCGGAATTGGAGGAACAGCGGGCTCATTGGGCGCGACGTAGCGATAGGCGGGTACATCCACATAAGGATTCCTGACGCCGCCTTTAGGATTTCCATTCGCATCCAGAGCGATGACGGAGCCGTCATTCGCGGTGTTGTTGTCTACGGTGACGTATTCGGCGCGAGGCGGGGTCTTTCCCTTGTCCACCCACTGAACCAGCCGCTCGAGGCCGGCTGCAAGTCCCATTCCTACGGGAAACATGCTCATCTTGTGCTGGCAGGGGTTCGGCGTGTAGATAGGGTTGATGCGCGAGTCGATATGGGCCATTCCCGCCACTTCATAAATGCGGAACTGGTCACCTGCCCCATCTCCGTCGGGACGGCGATAGCGATTACCCGTCGCGGCGCCGCCGACAACTTCCGTCATCGTGGGCATCTGAACAACCGGCACGTCCACCTTTATGACGGTGCTGTTGCCACCAATGCTCGTCGGAAAAAATCCGTCGAAGATCGGGTTCATCCCTTCGCCGCGGTACACCAAATGTGCGGGAAGGTATGCCACGACGGCGGCGGCCGAAGCTGATGAGCCGGTCAGAATCATCTTACGCATCGGCAATCCCTCAAGCGGCCCATCCGGACGATCGTTCTTCAGCAATAAGCCAACCTGCGCGAGAATCTCGTTGGCCTGCGTAGCTCCGATTTCGAGGTCTTTGTAGCGCGCGGCGTTGGCGTCCTTGAAGAGCTGAACACTGCTCGTTGCAATCTCCACCGCAACGTGGCCTTGCGACATCAAGTACGTGTGCATGAAGTAAAACATCCAATCGTTACCGGTTGGATGCATCGGCTCTGCTACAACAATACCGCTGAACTTTTTTGAATCGGTGGGCCGTCGGACCACGAGCCTTGTCGTATACGGCTGTCCCAGTGCGATTCCGGAAACGAAGTATTCCTTCGTCGCGTATTTGAAACGCGCGAGATCTTCGTCTGCGGGAAGTGGATACAGGGCGGGAAACATCGCGCCCGGACCGCTGACGGCTTTGAACGTTGGCATCGTCGCCATCACCGGCGTAGATGGCAGCGCCGCGCCACCGCGGGCTCCGTCTTGTCCGAGAATTGCGATCGAGAGCAGCAAGGGCCAAAGATTCCGAAGACGTCGCATAGATCCCTCCAGATAGAGTTTCAAGGCCTCATCGTTATGGCAATCGGCATGGTTGTCAAGCCCGTCCAAATCGGTGTAGTGTCCTAGCCTTGCGCGAACAAGGGAGGCATATGAGCACGATCAATCGACGAGAACTTCTTCTTTCCATTCCCGCTGTGGCCCTCGCGCCGCGGCTCTTCGGACAGGCCGCCAAGACTCCGATTCCACTGAAGGGCCTGAATTATTTCGTACTCTCCGTTTCCGACATGAAGCGTTCGATAGATTTCTACCAGGGTCTATTCGGAATGCCCATTCAAGCGCGCCAGGGAGACAACGTTCTCCTCCGCATCGGCAAGGGGCCGCAGTTCATGATGCTGCAACCTGCAGGGGCAAATGCTCCAAGTATCGTTTCCCGGCTCGGGCTGAAGGTCGACAACTTCAATGCCGACCGTATTGTGAGCGCCCTCGAGGCACACAGCGTGACCCGTGCTGCTGCAGGAGATCCAGGGTTGACGGGTGGTGCGATGAAGGTTCGCGTGAGCCGTCGTGGACCGCAGGTTGGTGGCGCTGCCGATGGAACGCCGGAACTCTTTCTCGGTGATCCGGATGATTTCGTTCTGCAGATTCAGGATGTGTCTTACGCCGGAGGCGCGGGCCCGCTTGGAAATGTCGTGAAGGTTGAGGACTCGCCGAAGAAGGGCTTGCTTGCACTGTCGGACATGAGCCACTTCACAATCGGTGCGTCGGACGCGAACCGGACGCAGACCTTTTACCAGGAAGTTTTCGGAACTCCGGTACGTTCCCGGCAGGCGACAACGCCGGGACTGGGTATTGGGCCCGGAGTGATGTTCCTGATGTTCATCGGCGGTGGTGGCGGGCGTGGCGCTCGTGGGCGCGGCGCGGCTCCGGGTGCCGCCGGGGCTCCTGGCGCGCCTGCGGCAGCGGCGCCTGCGCCTCCGCCGGGTTCCCGGGCAAGTGTCAATCACGTCAGTATGAACATGGAGAACTTCAAGCCCGATGAGGTGATGAAAACGCTCGCGTCATTCGGCATCAAGGAAGGCGCGACGAATGCCGGTCCGCTCAGTTCCTACATCTCGCTCCGCATGCCGGATCGAGGCGGTGCCGAAGGCGGTACGCCCGAATTGTACTTCCGAGATCCGGATGGATTGCTGCTCCAGTTGCAGGACGTGAAGTACTGCGGGGGTGGCGGGTTTCTGGGTGATGTATGTCTCGGGTGAAGTGGGGAACTGGGGGGTACCTCACCCGAGGATCCCTCACCCGCCCCTGCGGGGCACCCTCTCCCGGAGGGAGAGGGAATGATCCGCAACGTGTCCTTCTCCCTCCGGGAGAAGGTGGCCCGAAGGGCCGGATGAGGGATCCGCAAGCCCACATCCTCTTTTTCCTCCTCATCCTGCTCTTCTGCGCCGCGCCACTCTTTGCTGCCGACCGAACGACTTCTCGCGATTTCATTGCGGAGCCTCCGACACTCATTTCTCTAGGTTTCGAATGGCGAGTGGATGGTGATGACAATCGCAACGCCGTTGTTGCCGTCTCGTATCGTAAGAAAGGCGATACAGCGTGGAAAGAAGGTTTACCAATGCTGCGCATTGGTAATGAGCGCATCAATGAGAATGCACTTCAGTACATCGTTCCCAATGGATTTGCGGGCAGCATTTTCGAACTGACTCCAGACACGGAGTACGAATGTCGTTTTGTTTTGTCCGATCCTGACGGCGTCGACGGCAAACCGGAGAACATCGTCACAGTTCGCACGCGCTTCGAGCCGAAGCCGGCGACGGGCGGCGCGGTCTATCACGTCTATCCGCCGGGCTACAACGGAGAGCGGCAGCAACCCGCTTTCAATGGTCTGCTGGCGGCGTACTTTACCGGCTCGTCTCACTCCGACAACTTCAATACATTTCCGCCGCGCGTGAAGCCCGGTGACGTGATTCTTGTTCATGCGGGCCTCTACAAGGATGATCGTTACCGTTATGGCGGAGGCCAGGGAACGGTATCCAGTGGGACTTACTTTCTCACGCAGAGCGGCACGCCCGATAAGCCGATCGTCATCAAAGGCGCGGGCGATGGTGAGGCCATCTTTGATGGCGATGGTGCGTACAACCTCTTCAACGTAATGGCCGCGAACTACAACTATTTCGAAGCCATCACGGTTCGTAATACCGATCTTGCGTTCCAGGGCGGTTTGAAAAATATCGCCGGTTCCAGCGGCCTCACGATCAAGAAAGTCCGCTTTGAGAACGTGGGCCGGGCGATCTACACGGATTGGTCGGGTTCGAAGGATTACTACATCGCGGATAACACAATGCTGGGCCGCTTCAGTCCGAACTATTTGATGGGTTTTACCGGAACCACCTGGCAAAACCTTCCGGAGTTCAATCCGAAGCTTGTGTCGGAGTATGCGGTGAAGGTCTATGGTTCCGGGCACGTCGTGGCGTACAACGCAATCGCGAACTTTCATGATGGCGTTGACGTTGCAACGTACGGCAATCCGGATGGAAGTCCGAATCCCATCCGTGACCGCATGCCGGTTTCGATAGATTTCTACGGCAATGACATTTCGAATGTCGAAGACAACTGCCTTGAGGCCGACGGTGGTGCCCACAACATTCGGATCTTCCGGAATCGTTGCTTCAATATGGGGCACCGCGCGCTTAGCGTGCAGCCGGTGTTCGGTGGCCCGGTGTACTTCATTCGGAACATTGTCTATCACGCTCCGGAAGGCGGAGCGGTGAAGTTCACGGCTTCGTCGGCAGGACTTGTCGTCTATCACAATACTTTCATCGCGCCCGTGAAGCCCATGCTGCTGGCTGCGTCTAATGTTCATTACCGCAACAATCTGGTATTGGGGAAAAGCGAGTCGCTCGAGACGTTTGCCGTGGAGACCAACACCAACTATTCGAGTTCGGACTACAACGGTTTCAGACCGAACGAAGGCGCGATGTTTTCATTTGAATGGAGCACGCCGCCACTGACGATGCGAACAAACTTTCCCGGCGAAGCCGGAAAGTTATCGACGCAACAGCAATCTCAGTTGGAGGCACAGGCGCGCGAGAGAAGGCGATACAAAACACTGAAGGAATACAGTGATGCGACCGGCCAGGACAAGCACAGCGTCCTTGTCGATTACGACGCGTTTGTGAAGGTCGCCCCTCCGGGGCCGGATCCCCGGACCCTGTATAAGCCCGCGGACTTTGACTTTCAGTTGAGGCCGGGTTCCGTCGCGGTGGACGCGGGTGTCCGATTGCCCGGCGTTAACGATGATTTCACCGGAAGAGCGCCGGATCTTGGAGCGTATGAGGTGGGAAGACCGGTACCGCATTACGGGCCGAGGTAGGGGAAGTTGCCGGTGCTCGCGGCCGGATGAGCAATCCGCCCTAAGCCATCCGCGTAATTGCTCCGCTACGGCAACGCCAGCGCAACCAACTCCGCCGGAAAGTTCCTCGCGCCCACAGCGACCACAATGTACTGCTTGCCTCCTGCCATGAAGGTCATCGGCAGGCCGGTTTCATTACCAGGAAGTTCCATTTCAAAAAGCGTCTTTCCCGTCTTCTTGTCGAGCGCTCGGAACTTCTTCCCGCCGCCCTGTGGTCCGGACGAAAACAATCCCGGACCATCGCCGGCGAACAAAAGCGTCTTGGTCACCAGCAATGGCGCGCGTTCCGGATTTCCTCCACCACTCAGGTCGACGCCCGCAAGCACGGGGCTATTCTTGATGTAGTCTGGTACCTGTCCATTCGGCACCATCCACACGTGATTGCCGGTATTAAGATCGATCGCGGTGATGCGGCCCCATGGGGGCTTGATTAACGGCAGGCCCAGCGGGGCGTCTACCCGCGTGCTGCGTCCGACATATTTCATATCGGACCGCGTGCCGCCTTCCGTTAATGCGCTCGCCCACCAGTTTGTCACCGACGGCACATAGAGAATTCCTGTCTCGGGATCTGCTGCTGCACTCTCCCAGTTTGCGGCGCCTTGGTTGTGGGGGACCGTTAACGTTCCCTGCTTCCCTCCGGTACCTGCGACAATTGGCGGCGTGTAGAGCGGGCCCATCTTGAACTGCGAGGCGATTCGCACCGCTTCAGCCTTCAACTCCGGTGTGAAGTCGATGAGGTCGTTCTCCGTCACGCCCTGCCTGTCGAATGGCGCAGGCTTTGTTGGAAAAGGTTGTGTAGCCGAAGTCTTCTCACCAGGGACATCCGATTGTGGCACCGGCCGCTCAACAATGGGCCAGATGGGGTCACCCGTCAGTCGATCAAACACATACGTGAATCCTTGTTTGGTCACCTGAGCCACGATTTTTCGCGGGCGTCCATCGACAGTGACATCAAGCAGCACGGGCGCGGATGCCGTGTCCCAGTCCCAGATGTCGTGATGAATCAGCTGGAAATGCCAGATACGTTTGCCCGTTTTTGCATCAAGGCAAACGACACTATCACCGAAGAGGTTATCGCCCGGACGGTGGCCGCCGTAGTAGTCGCCGGTGGGGGTTTCGACGGGAAGGTAGACATAGCCCAGATCCAGATCCGCGCTCATCGGCGCCCACACTGCAGTATTGCCCGTGTACTTCCACGATTCTTCCTGCCATGTTTCGACGCCGAACTCCGTACCTTGTGGAATCGTGTGGAAAGTCCAGAGCAGCTTGCCGGTTCGAACATCGTAACCGCGGATATATCCCGGAACCTGTTTCATTGTCGCAGGAGCGGTGCCTCCGAGCATCGCCGCTCCAACAACGGCAACATCACCGACAATCATTGCCGGTGATGACGATCCGATCTGATTGATTTCCACCTTGCGGTCTAGGCCGTCCCACAATTCGACCACTCCTGCATTTCCGAACGTGGGTATCGGCTTTCCAGTTTTGGCATCCAGCGCGAGCAGCTGATAGCCCGGAGTAATCAGGAGGACCCTGCCATTTCCGGCGGCATCAGACCAGTAGGCGAGTCCACGATTGTTGGTTCGAACGGCGCGCCTTCCGCGGTCGCCTTCATCGTGGGTGTAAGTCCACTTCGTGTCGCCGCTGGCCGCATCGATGGCGACAGCGGAGCGTTGCGATCCAGCGGTGAAATAGAGCGTGTCCCCGATCATCAACGGAGTGGCTTGCCAGTTGTAGTCGGGGGATTGTCCGAGGTTGGCAGTCTTCCAACGCCACGCGATCTGTAGTCTATTCACGTTCGATGCGTTGATCTGGTCGAGCGGAGAATATTTTGTGCCTGCTGCGTCGCCGCCATAATGCCGCCACTCTCCCGCTGCCGCTCCACGCTGCGCTCTCCCGGCTTGAACGGAAATAAAAACGGCACAAGCGAACACCAACAGCATTCTCTTCGCAATGACCCAGGCCGAACGTTGTCGCATTGGATTTCCTCAGCGCGAAATTATATGGGGCGTGCTCTCCCGGATCACTAGCAAAACACAGTTTCAATAGATCGCTGCGATATACTCCGCCGCATGAAAGCCCCCACGCTTCTCCTTGTCTTTCTTCTCTCTGTTTCTCTGCTTGGCATGCAGGCGGAGCCTTTCAGCTTCAAGGTCGTCGCGACAGGTCTGCTGAACCCCTGGGAAATCACCTGGGGACCGGACGACAATCTGTGGGTAACGGAGAGAACTGGGAAGCGCGTGACTCGTGTGAATCCCGCAGATGGATCGAAGTCAACGGCCGCAACGATTGATGAGGTGTTCACGAATCACGGACAGGACGGGTTGCTCGGAATGGCGCTGCACCCGGGATTGCTGCGCGGCGCAGGAACGGACTACGTCTACGTCGCGTACACGTACGACACGGATCCGGGACCGAATCTGAATCGCCGCGGCAAGATTCGTCGGTATACCTACAACGCTGCGTCCAAGACTCTGCAGAATCCCGCGGACATCATCACAGGTCTGCCGGCGGGCACCGATCATCTGGCACTTCGTCTTGCCTTTGGTCCGGATCAGAAGCTTTACCTGTCGGTCGGCGATCAGGGCGCGAACTGGTTGCAGAATTATTGCAACCTCAATCGGGCACAGGAACTTCCGACAGCCGCGGAGGTGCAGGCGAAAGACTGGACGAAGTATCAAGGCAAAGTCCTGCGATTGAATTTGGATGGCTCGATTCCCGCAGACAATCCCACGGTGGGCGGAGTTCGCAGCCACATCTACACATATGGACATCGAAATCCTCAGGGCCTCGCTTTTTCGGCAAACGGAAAGCTCTACTCTTCCGAACACGGCCCCGACACCGATGACGAATTCAATCTGATCGAGGCGGGTAAGAACTACGGGTGGCCGCGAGTCGCCGGATACAACGACGACAAAGTTTATGTGTTTGCAAGTTGGGCCGAATCCAGCGGTGTGCCGTGTGCTTCAATGCCGTTCGATCAGACTGTGATTCCGCCGTCTGTTCCACAGAGAAAGGAAAGCACATGGACCAGCCCCGACTTTAAGCTGCCCCTCAAGACGTTCTTTACGATGGCAAGCGATTACAACGTGGCGACTCAGGGCAGCGCGACAATAGCGCCCGGCGGCCTGGAGATCTACCCGACGAACGGTCCGATTCCGAACTGGGGGAATTCCGCACTGATTCTGAGCCTCAAATCGGGGTGGGTCTATCGCGTGAAGCTCACTGCGGATGGCTCAGCTGCCGTGGGCGATCCCACGCAGCATCTGAAATCGACGAACCGTTATCGCGATATCGCCATTCACCCTAACGGCCGAACCATCTACCTTGCAACGGACAATCAGGGCAGCAGCACGGATGCGACCGGTCGAACCGCGCGAACGCTGGCCAATCCGGGCGCGATAGTCGAATTTACCTACGAGCCGTAGAGTTACTCGGAGCAGGTACACTCCGCGCCTTCGGCGCATCCCTGACAACAATAGCGGACACCCGCCTGGATGTAACCTTCTTCGGGCCACTCGTCCAGGATGCGTCCGCATCCTGGACACTTCTGTTCCGATCTGGCGCGCGGAATTTCGTAAAATGGATTGACGGATCTCATAGCATTGCTCTTGCAATTCTCATGCCTTGAGAAAGCGGAGTCAGATGATTTTGAGATTGTCTAACTCTGACACAGAACAACCACGTTTACGGAACGTAGTGAGGAGCCTCCTGGGCATCAACATCGAGAAAGTAAATGACCGTGCGGGCCGTTTCGAGTCGCTGGCGTAACAGCGGTAATTGCTGACCGATGAGTTGGTGAAGTTCGGGATCGCCGAAATTCAGGTCGTATCGGCTCTGGAGGAGCGTTGCGGTTCGAGAATCTTCGTCGGTAGTGGTCTTCATGTAGTCCATCTCGAAATCCGTCCGGCTCAATACGATCGTGGACTCCGGGATGTCGCGCAGCGCGAAACCATTTTTGGATGCGTAGTGACGGAAGAGTGCGTTGGATCTTGTTGCGTAATCCATGACTTCTCGCGCGTGGCTGAGAACGGCTCGCGATGTGGCACGTCCCAGGGCGATTCTCGACAAGTCGATTGCGCGCTGGTTGTAATCGAGAACGTCTTGAACGAAGAGCGCAACGACCAGGGAACCGCGATCCGTCTGGGCCGGCAACGGCCCAACGCCAATCGCAAGAATGAGGATACCGACCGCGATCAGTTTGTAACTCATGCGTGCTTCTCCTCAGAAAGGTGGCAACTTGTGAGCAAGAGTATGCCACGCGAAATCGGGGCCAGGCACGCTGGAATTAAGGGGACGGACTACTCAACCCCCAAACTCCTGACGAAATTTCCCGGACATCGGGAACCTCGCGCGGCAGTTTGGGGGTTGAGTCCGTCCCCTTAATTCCCCTCACCCGTTCAGGGAGACGAGATTGCCGGACTCGTAGCGCCGCAGGCCCCAGTAGAATGCGGTGACTCCGGTGGTCAGAACCAACAGCGCTCCCCCGACACAGAGCAGAACATCGACCGCGGACATGCTCCGTAAGGCTTCGACCGGGAGATAACTGACAAAACCCGCAGGGATCGCGGTGTACAACAGAACCTTCACGGCGCCCTGAAAGAGCGTCGGAGGATAGGTTGAGAACGAGATCAGCGCGTTCCGCCATTGGTCCGCCAGCGCTCCGGCATGACCGACAAAGAAGCTGAGGCTCCCACACAATACCGCAAATCCGATGAACACCACCCCGACGATCAGGCTCATGAAAACGAACACGAAAGCGTGAGGCCAGTCCGGGCGCACGAATCCCAGGTAGACGACGAACCCGAACAGCGCGTCTCCCCACGCGCTGGGTGCGCTGCGGCCCAGCAACATGTGAGGAAGCACGGCTCGTGGTTGCAGCAGCCACACATCGATTTCACCCTGGGCGATCGATGAGGCGAGCTGAAACGCATTTCCCATAATTCCGAATGCGAGTCCAAAGCCGGCGGTCACGACAGCCCACAGCGAAATCACATCTGTGACGGTCCAACCGTGCAGCACAGGAAATCTCCGGAAGAACAGGATCCAGAAGGCCACCCATGCGCCGTCGTTAATGAACATCGACACGACCTGCGAAAAAAAGGCGCCACGATATTCCAGGTGCGCTCTGAGGTTGAACCGCACGTAGGCGGCCGCGAGATGCAGATAGTCAGCCAGCGATCGAATCATGTTCAACCTCCGTTTACAAAAACGCGCTTCAGGGCATAACGGTGAAGGGCGAAGACTGCAAACCCGTAAACCACGAGGCACATGGTCTGAACCTCCAGGCAATGCACGAAGAGCGCGGAGCTCGGTGCGACGAGCATTCGCCCCGGTGCGTTCAAAATCGCGGCGAAGGGCAGCGCGCGAAGGATGGGCTGAACAGAGTCCGGATAGACCTCGAGCGGCACCATCAGTCCGCCCAGCAGCATCATGAGGCGCGAGTAGATCAGTGCGACTCCCTGGGTGCTTTCCAGCCAGAACGCGCAGAGCCCCACCAACATGGCGCCGAAGAAATCGATAACGAACGCCATGGGCAGAACCAGGGCGAACATACTTAGACCCGCGACGGAGAACGGTATGGGCCCTACAAAAAGAATCGCAACAACAGAGCCCATCATTAGATTTATTGCGAACCGGACCACACGTTCTCCCGTCGACCGGCCAAACTGCGCCGCGGCGTACGAGAGAGGACGGATCAGGTGGACGGCCAATGCTCCTGTCCTCACGTCCTGGTCCACTTCATGCCAGAGGCGCGGCATCGACATGATGATCGATTCGGTCGCGACGAGATACCAGAGCATCTGTGTTTCTGTTAATCCGCCGAGCCGTTCCACCCCCGCGCCTTCATACACGACCGACCACAAACGCATGAAGACATATAGAACTGTCGCCATGAAGATGATTCGCGACACATTCGCCGCCGAATAAGCGAGTTCTGACCTGACGGCCGTGTAGCCAATCCACGAGTATTTCGAGATGCTCTTCAGACATTCTGCTCTCATGGCGCATGCTCCTTGTAAATGCGGGTGATGACCCGCTCCAGCGGCGGATCCTCCACCGCAATGTCGGCAATCGGGCCGGCTTCGGCGAGCTTGGCTATCGCGTTTTGCACCGGTGTAACCGTGACATCGATCTCCATCACCCACTCGTACGCGGATCTGCTTTTCACTACGGACCCCGGCAGGTCGATCTGCCGGGGCCTATCCTGAAACTGCGCGCGCAGGATTCGCGTACTCACGTAACGGCGACGCACCTCCGCAACAGGGCCATCGACGACGACGCGCCCGTGGTTGATCACGACCACACGATCGGCGACATGCTCGATATCACCGGCATCATGGCTCGTCAGGAACACCGTGACGCCTTCTCGCGTATTCCACTCGCGAACAAGGTCGCGCAGTTCCTGGCGCGCAACTGCATCGAGCCCGATCGTAGGCTCGTCCAGGAACAAAACCCGTGGCCGATGGAGCAGGCTTGCCGCCACTTCCGCCCTCATGCGTTGACCCAGCGACAGCTTTCGAACCGGCGTGTCCATCAACGGCCCCAGGTCGAAACGGTCGACGAGTGCGTCGCGGGACATTTGGTAGAGCCCGCGCTCGAGCCCATAGATGCGCGCGATCAGTTCGAACGTGTCCCTCGGCGGCAGGTGATACCAGAGCTGCGAGCGCTGTCCGAAAACGGCGCCGATATACTGAGCAAGTTTCCGCCTTTGGCTCCACGGTACGAGGCCCAGGACCTTCACATCGCCACTCGAGGGATGGAGAATGCCGGTCAGGATCTTGATGGTTGTCGACTTGCCGGCGCCGTTGGGACCGATGAACGCCACGGATTGACCTGCGGGCACATCAAGCGTGACCCCGTCCACGGCTGTTACCTGGGTCATGCGCCGACGGAATCCCTGCCAGCGTGCCAGGGTAAACGTCTTTTTCAGATCGCGAATTTCCACTCCACAGTTCATGTCAAGCCTCCGGTCGACGAATTTCGGCCGAATCCTTACTGAGAGCGGTCAGGGTGAATCAGTTGTCTTGCTGGATTTGATTCGGGAGCGGGAGACCGCTCCCGCATTCTCAGGTGTGCCGCAAGGGCATTACGGCCGGAATGGCTTCATAGCCCCTAAGCCACTGGGAAAGGTTTGAGAATGCAAAGGCGTATCGTCCGTTCATGACGAGAAGATCTTAAGACACGGAAAGCAGACCCGTCAAATTATCGCGGGTCTCCGAGTTCCACCATGATGGCTTCTCCGATATTGTCGGCTGAATCTTCCTGCCGGTAGAAAACCGTGGCGGGGACGCCACCGCGCGGAAGCGGCCCGCATCTGATCAATATCGACGATAGCGACGGATCCGATGTGTTGAAGATGTTGTCCGGACTTCTGAAATGAAACTTGGCCGTTCTCCCGTTAACCGTGAAGACCAGGAGTCCCTGATCGCACTCGACTCGTGTGAATGTTCCTCGGATTGTCTGAGTTCCATCGGGCGGCAAGAGTCGCGAGGTTGTACCCGGCAGTTGCCGGGTTTGCTCTTGAACCGGCTCTCGGTTCAACGACGCAAGAACTGTTTCCGCATTCTTGCGCATTGTTGGAGTGAGGGAGTTTTTCAGCAGCAAAGACTCTGCAAGGTCGCGGGCTTCTTCCCGCTCGGACGTGCGAGAGAGCGCAAATGCAAGCATCACCGCCAGATTGTCGTTTCCCGGTGCGAACGTGCGGGCCTTTCGGAGCAGGGCAATCGTTTGGGGAATCTCGCTATCTCTTCCGAGATTCAAATTCGCGAGCAACTCTGTTGCAGCCGTGAATTGTGGGGCAAGCTCAAGCGCCTGCTGCAACTCCGCTCGAGCGCTGCTCCACTCGGCGTCTGTCAAACTTCGGTTGTCGCCCTGGATGGCGGATGCATAGTAATAATGCGCAAGGTAGTCTTTGGGATCGAGTTCAGTAGCGCGCCGGAGGTAAGCCATCGCATCCGTAACCTTGTTCTGTCGCAACAGCAGTCTGCCCATGGCTGCCTGAGCGCTGGCAAGATTCGCATCAAGTCGAAGAGCCGCTTTGATATGGGGTTCCGCATCGGCAACCCGATCGTCATGTAGCAACATTTCTCCAAGGTAGAACTCCGCCTCGGCCTCCGTCAGAGTTCTCGTGGACATGTCATTGTTTCGATCGAGTCTCCCGGGAGAATTGATTTCCATTGCGGGCCATGCGACACGCTGCTGGATGTATGCTTCAAAAGTCTTTTGAAAAGTCGGCAGGTCCGTCTGGAAGACGCGCTGAAACACCAAAGGCGCCGGCGTTCCCATGTTGAGTCCGTCCAGGAACTGAAAGAATTTTTTTTGGCGATCTTCCGGGCCGAGCATCATGTAGTGGACGAACGCCCACGACTCCGCGTAGAAAAGTCCCAGCTTTTCTTCTTCGTTGTACTCCTTGGACTCGGTGGTTACGGCAAAGAGCTGCTCAAGGGGGAGGAACCCGCGTTCGTTGAGCAGCGCCACATGCTCGCCAATCGCGCGTCCAAGGCGGAGCTTCTTATCCCTGCCCTCAATTTCGAGGGCGCTGAAACACTCCGCGAATCCTTCCTGAAACCACGGCGGCTTACTCGAAAGGTTGTCCGACATGAGGCGGTGAACGTACTCATGGTAGATCACGCGTGGAGTTTCAATCTCCGTCGAAAGCACGATGAGGTTTTTGTCCTGGCCGCCCTGAAAGTAACCCGCGATGTTTGCCGGCTTGCCCTGGTATGTCGGCTTGTATGGACGGAATGAAGCGTCGGACTTGAAGACGATCACGGTCGTGCCGACGGTTGCACTTGTCTCCCGGAGGTCAAAAAACTTTCCGTACGCCGTCCGAAAGAGTTCCAGATTCTCGGCGACGTCGCGGATCTGGTTTTCCGTTGCGTTTCCGACAAGGAGGAAATTCTTCGATTGAACGGCCGCCCATTTATCTGCAGCACGCGTGGTGACCGTGAACAGGAAAAGAGCGAGGATGGACACGGTGCGTTTCATGCGCCAATTCTACAGCAGTAGGGAAGGACGAAGAGGTTGTTAACGCGGAATGCGCCCGACAGGACTCGAACCTGTGGCCCCTAGCTTCGGAGGCTAGTGCTCTAATCCAACTGAGCTACGGGCGCCTACTGAGTTTCGGGGTCAGACTACTCGAACCCTGAACCTGTCTTCAAGAGTTCCTGGAACGGGTAGTCGACGCCTGAACTCCAACGCGCCCGGAGGGATTCGAACCCCCGACCACCGGATTCGAAGTCCGATGCTCTATCCAGCTGAGCTACGGGCGCAGGAGTGGGGATTGTATCAAAAGCTCGGACCGGCTCTCAGTGCTCTCTCCTGCGGTGTGGTACCTTAGGAAATTCGGAACCACCATGTGCCCGCGATGGTGTCGCAACGGCGGCTCAAACATGGAAGGTTTCAACCAAGAGAATGGACGAAGAACGGCTCTTTACACTATCGGAAGCCAGGCGGCTTATCCCTCAGCTTCGGACTCTTCTGCTCGAGGCGGGAGAACAGTGGGCCGAGATGCGCCGAATGAATCCGGAGATCCAGAAGGTTCGCGACAAGGTACCCCTGGACGGGTTTTCTCCGTACGGAGCAATCTATGTGGAGTCGGCGTCTCACCTCCTTTATCTTCTAAATCAGGTAAAGGAGATGGGTGTCCATATCAAGGATATCGACAAGGGGCTTTGTGACTTTCCCTACCTGAGAAACGGGCGGGTCGTTTATCTGTGCTGGCACCTGGGCGAAGATGGCATCGCCTTCTGGCACGACATTGAAGCCGGTTTTGCCGGACGTGAACCTCTCGACGAAAGCGACCGGTAGGTTTTCCATGGATAAAATCCTTATTGAGAAGATGGAGTGCTCCGCAAACGTAGGCGTGACTCCCGAGGAGCGTGCTGCCGCCCAACAGCTTTCTATCGATCTGGAGTTCCTGATCGACTCCCGAAAGCCGGCTCGCACCGATTCCATCCAGGATGCGATCGACTACAGCCGGGTCGCTGCCGCGGTTGCGGAGGTTTGCGTCAGACAACCGTATCACTTGATCGAAACCATCGCCGAGAGGATCGCCGAGAAGGTCCTTGGGGACTTTCCGACAACAGGCACCAGAGTGCTAGTCCGTAAGATTTCACCACTTTCCGAGCCCAAAGCCGCGTACGTCTCCGTAGAGATCGTTCGACCGTAGCTCTAAGAAAAATTAGGACTTGCCCAACATTTCTGTTGAAGAATGGCGGCACTGACGCTATTCTTACCCCCGATTTATTGTCAAACTGGCACTCTCGTCTGAGTGCACTTTGTGACTATTTCTTTTCGGAACCTTTATCAAGGAGGCATCCTTTGTCCAGCACTCTTAGTCAGGCAGCGTTCGAAAATCCGCACGCGGACTACACTCACAGAAACCAGGTGAAGCCGAAGTTCAGCAAGCGGGTGATGAAGTACGTTGATGCTGCCGTCTGCTTCGGTGCCGGTGTCGCCTTCGACACCATTCAGTATTTCAACCGATTCAGCCCGGCCCCGTCCTTCACGCCGAAATGGACGGAGAAGCCCATGCTCAAGTCGTGGCAAAAGACCAAGCCGACTCTGGGCTGGCCCCGCCAGACGGACTCCCTCTGCCCGACCTGCGTTCGGGAAGCCCGGGAAGCGATCAACAGCGGCGAGGTTGAATGGCAGAAGCTGCTCCACGAGAAGGTAGGCGAGGTCAAAGCCGACATTATTGAAAGAGACGGCCAGGTCTGGATGGTCAAGGAATGCCCACAGCATGGGAAGACTGAGGACCTCATGGCCATCGACGTGAAGTTCCTGGAATGGATCGAAAAGAACTTTCCCGGACGCGATATCCCGGCGCACAACGATGAAGGTCTCCATAACCACGGCAGCAGCTCGGTAAAACATGGGCGCGGCGCGGTCTTGACGGTCGACCTGACTAATCGCTGCAACATGATGTGCGACCCCTGCTTTATGGACGCCAACCAGGTGGGTTATGTCCATGAACTGACGTGGCCGGAAATCAAAGAGATCATGGACAATGCCATCAACATCAAGCCACGGCGGCAGATGTCCATTCAATTCTCCGGCGGCGAGCCGACGCTCTCACCCTACTTCCTGGATGCGGTGAAATATGCGCGCGAGATTGGGTACTCCAGCACACAGGCGGCTACCAACGGTATTGAGTTCGCCAAGAGCCCGGAGTTCGCTCGCAAGGCCGCCGAAGCCGGCCTCCGATTTGTCTATCTCCAGTTTGACGGAATCGGGAACGACGCTAACAGCCACCGACAGATCGGCAACCTGTTTGATGTGAAGCTGAAGGCCATTGAGAATCTCCACGCCGCGGGAGTCGAGATCATTTTGGTCGTGACGTTGGTGAATAACGTCAATAACGACCAGGTGGGCTCAATCATTCGCTTCGCGATGGACAACCCCAAGAAGATCGCATTCATTGCCTTCCAGCCGGTTTCCTTTACCGGCCGGGACGAAGAAGTCACACCGGAGCGTCGCCTTCGACAGCGATATACGCTGTCGCATCTGGCAAACGACGTGAAATCCCAGGTCGGCATCACCGAGCCGACGCGGGATTGGTTCCCCTTGTCTATGATGGGAGGCTTCGCGGACTTTGCAGATCTGGCGCACGGCCCGGGCGCGGACTGGGGGCAGGTGAGCTGCGGCTGCCATCCGAATTGCGGTGTCGGCACAGCGCTGATGATCAACAAGGACACGAAGGAATTCGCTCCAGTTCCCCAATTCCTGAACATTCCCGGCCTGCTCGCCGATGTCCAGAAGATTACGGATGCCGGCCGCGGCAAGTGGTTCTCGAACGGACTGATGGGGCTGGCCCTGCTGAAGCACTACAACCCCTTCGCCGGTCCCCCGAGCCTGACGCTGGTGGACATCGTCAAGAAGTTCGACAAATCGTTCGGTTTGACCGGTAAGAACTACGGAAAGATTCAGGGCCAGGGACGTCTCGAAGACATCGAGAAGCGCCGCCAGGATCCCTGGAACTTCCTGTTCATCGCCGGTATGTGGTTCCAGGATCTGTTCAACTACGATTTCCGCCGAACCGAGATGTGCATCATCCCGTACGCGACGCAGTTGGGCGAGATTTCCTTCTGCGCCTACAACACCGGGATTGGGTGGCGGAAGATCATTGAGAACATGTACAAGACCGCGAGCGTCGCCGAGTGGAACAAGAAGCACGGCAAGCATGCCGTGTTCGCCGGTGGCCACGATGTTCCGCTGGAGGATGTGAAGCACTCTCTCGTGCTAAATGCTCAGGACGTAACCCGCGTGCGGCACCTGGATGAAGAACTTGCCCACACCGCCGCGGACGAAGAGAGAATGGCACGCGCCAAGGCTCGCGAAGACGAAAAGATGAAGCGCATGATGGACGAGCTGACTTTTGGCCGGAATCTCGGCGGGAGCGAGGCCGGAGAACTTGTGAAGATTGAGCTGGCGCAGAGAAAGGCAGAGACCGTCACCAACTAAACGTTAAGTGATCGTACAAAGGGCCGCCCATCGGGCGGCCCTTTGTATTTTGGGGCTCCGCTGGCTTGAATCTCAAGGTCGGCAGAAGAAATTGGAGATTGGACGAACCGACAACTCAAAACCGAAATTACAAGGTCTTAAATTGAACTGGCTAAGATCTGAGCGACCAGGTCACTGAAAGTGGCGGCGGAAAAGACTTTCGTGCTGCATTTCCCAAAACCATATTCCACGTGGATGAAGGGGATACCGCAGTCCTCGGCCGCTGTCGCATCCCCCTCGGTGTCCCCGATGAAGGCCGGAGAAGCCAGGCGGTTGCGAGCCACCAAGTCCCTCAAGTTCTGGCTTTTCGTCTTTCCCGTATTTCCCCAGCATTCGAAATCCTTGAAGAGGGAAATTCCGGACCAGCGGATGAAGGTCTCAATGTATCCGGATTGGCAGTTGCTGACGATGAAGAGCGGATACTTTGCCTCTAATTGGGCCAGGCCCTCACGGACTCCTGGATAAAGAAGGCCGCCCCTTTGCCCTATGACCTTGTTGTCCTCTTCCATGGTCTCCCGAATCAACAAAAGGAGAGTTTCCTCGGGCAGACCATGGAACACTGAACGGATGCATTGTTCATGGGCCATTCCCGTGACGGCGCGAATATCCGCGGGAGATATCTCGCGGAAGGGGATCCTGTGGCGATGGATGACTTGGTTCCAGGCGACGGCGCAGGAATCCATCGTGTCCCAGAGTGTGCCGTCCAGGTCGAAGATAAGGGAATCCAAGAATCGGTTCGGGAAAGACATCTGAGAGGTGCTATTGGGTAGCGAGCCCGCTCCACCCCCTTGCGACGTAGCGGCTCTGCTCAGACTGGGCTCGTCCATTGGAGATCAGCCTTCGAGGATCTTCGACCTATCGCTATATCCCGAGCGCTCTTCGTCCCGATTCCGAAATCCTTTGGGGTGACCATGCCGGTTCCCAAACCAGCTCAATCTTCGGCGTCGGGAACCCCGCATCCGTGAGTCGCGTCTTGATGTCCTCGCTGATCGACACATGGGACGGGCACTGCGGGGAGGTCATCGTGATCTTGAGGTCCACGGAATCCGTATTCACCTTGACGTTATAGATCAGTCCCAAATCCACGACGTTGAGAGGAATCTCAGGGTCAAAGCATTCCTTCAGGACTTCGTAGACGAGATCTTCCTGTGTCATAGATGCAAGGCGCGGGTCCCGGGCTTTCTCGGCCAGCGCCTCGGCGACATTGGCTTCCATTTTCAAGCTCGATCGCTCGAAAACCTTGGCATTAAGGGCTTTTTCTTCGTCGGTCAACGCCTGCGTCACCTTGCTCTGTTTCCGGACCGCGAGCACGATGGCGATGGCAGTCGCCAGGACGGCAAGGATGGCAACAACCTGAAACATGCATATGATTGTTCACGGCTACTCGGGCCACTTCAAGGTCAATCTTTGCTATACTTAATGACCTGCACGAGCTTTTGGAGGAGACTAAATGTCGATTACGCTAACTGAGAAAGCCAAAGATAAGGTCAAGGAAATCCTTCTGGATCAGCCCGAGACGTTCGCGGGACTACGGATCCAGGTTGTAGGCGGCGGATGTTCCGGATTCCAGTACCGAATGGGATTCGACAAGAACTTCAACGACCAGAACGACTCGATTTTCGATTTTGACGGATTGAAGGTTTTCATCGATAAGTCAAGCCTGCTCTATATGGATGGTTCGGAAGTCGATTACATTGAAGGCCTCCACGGCGCGGGCTTCAAATTCAACAATCCCAATGTAAGCGGCAGTTGCGGCTGCGGCAGTTCGTTCAGCGTCTAAGACAACCCCGGGGGAGCGTAAAGGCTGAGAGGCTTGGGGAGGGTTCCTCCCCGGCGACCCCTAGAACCTGATTCGGGTAATACCGACGAAGGGAGAATTCAAATGTCAGATTTCCCCGCCAGCACGCGTGTTTACACTTCTGGAAACCTGCACCCGGCGATTCGCGTCCCTTTTCGTGACATTTCGTTGAAGGACGATCCGTCCATGCGCGTCTACGACACGCGGGGACCATGGGGTGATCCCGATGCGTCCTGCGACGTGCGCATGGGACTGTCGCCTTTGCGCGAGTCATGGATCCTGGACCGGGGCGATACCGAAGAGTACGCCGGCCGCAATGTGAAGCCCGAGGATAATGGATTCCTGAGCGGCAAGCATGCCGAGCAGAGCTCCGGGAAGAACCGGTTCGAGCTATTCCCGGGTGTTCGCCGCAGGCCGCGCCGGGCGGCAAATGGCGGCGCCACAACGCAACTGTACTACGCGCGGAAGGGAGTCATCACTCCCGAGATGGAGTTCGTCGCCATCCGTGAGAATCTCGGACGTGAACGCGCCCAGGCGTCCAACGATCGAACCCAGATCCAGTTTCAGCATGCCGGGGAGTCGTTTGGAGCCCGGATACCTGACACCATTACTGCGGAATTTGTCCGCGATGAAGTTGCGCGCGGCCGCGCGATCATTCCATCGAACATCAATCATCTTGAACTGGAGCCGATGATCATCGGCCGTAACTTTCTCGTCAAGATTAACTCGAATATCGGCAACAGTGCGTTGTCGAGCTCGATTGAGCAAGAAGTCGAGAAGATGCGCTGGAGCATCAACTGGGGCGCCGATACGGTAATGGATCTGTCCACCGGTCGGAATATTCACGAGACGCGGGAATGGATTCTGCGCAACTCGCCGGTGCCCATCGGTACGGTTCCCATTTATCAGGCACTGGAGAAATGCGGTGGGCGGCCTGAAGAACTCACCTGGGAACTCTACCGGGACACTCTCATCGAACAGGCGGAGCAGGGCGTGGACTATTTCACCATTCACGCCGGTGTGCTGCTCCGTTACATCCCTCTCACCGTGAAACGTCGCACGGGAATTGTCAGCCGCGGCGGGTCGATCCTTGCGAAATGGTGCCTGGCGCATCATCAGGAGAACTTCCTGTATACGCATTTTGAAGAGATCTGCGAGATCATGCGCGCCTACGACGTCTCGTTCAGCCTGGGCGACGGCTTGCGACCCGGGTCCATCGCGGATGCCAATGACGAAGCCCAGTTCGGAGAACTCAAGACCCTTGGCGAATTGACCGAGGTTGCCTGGAAGCACGACTGCCAGGTCATGATCGAGGGACCGGGGCACGTGCCGATGCACCTCATCAAGGAGAACATGGACCTTCAGCTGAAGCTCACGCATGAAGCGCCGTTCTACACCCTTGGACCTCTTACTACCGATATCGCCCCAGGCTACGACCACATCACAAGCGCGATCGGAGCAGCCATGATTGGCTGGTATGGCACGGCCATGCTGTGTTACGTCACGCCCAAGGAGCACCTCGGTCTTCCGACGGCAAAGGACGTCAAAGATGGCGTGATCGCATACAAGATCGCAGCCCACGCTGCAGATCTCGCGAAAGGGCATCCCGGAGCACAGGCGCGGGACAACGCCCTGAGCAAGGCGCGTTTCGAGTTCCGCTGGGAGGATCAGTTCAATCTCAGTCTCGATCCCACAACGGCGAAGGATTTCCACGATGAGACGCTGCCGCAGGATGGCGCCAAAGTCGCGCACTTCTGCAGCATGTGCGGTCCGCAGTTCTGCTCGATGAAGATCACCGAGGAAGTGAAGGAAGCCATGGATCAGAAGAGCGGTGAGTTCCTTAAGGCCGGCGCGGAAATCTACGTGAAGCCGTAGGCAGGTCGAACGTCTTCCGGCATTCCGGAAGTCTCGGAGCGCCACCATATTCCTGGAAGGCGCTCGAACGACAGAATCTCAGTTCGAATTCGGGGTCTGTCCCCAGATCTACCCCAGCGCTTCCTTGTGAACAGCATCCACCGTGCGTTCACTGAACCAGTTGGGATACTGCACCGGTAGGGCCGTTCGTTCGTCCAGTTCCGCCAGTTCAGCTTCGCTGAGCTGAACTTTCAACGCACCGAGATTATCTTCGAGCTGCGCGACTTTGCTGGCCCCAATGATGATACTCGCCACGATCGGCTTCGCCAGAAGCCACGCGAGTGCAACCTGGGCCACACTTGCATTGTGCGCCTTTCCGATCGCTCGTAGTCGGTCCAGAAGTTGGAATCCCTTTTCCTTGTCCATTGGAATGATGTCGAAACCTGAGAGGCGATTCTCAGGATCCTTGAGGGTATCGCGCGTGTACTTGCCGCTGAGGAATCCGGCGGCTAACGGGCTCCATACGGTAAGGCTCAGACCGGAATAGCGCATGAAGGGAATGACGTCGTGTTCAACGTCGCGACCGGTCAGAGCGTAGTGCATCTGGCCGCTGGTGAATTCGGCCAGATGATTGGCCCGCTGGATCTGCAACGCTGTCGCGGCCTTCCATGCAGACCAGTTGGAATATCCGAGATATCGGACCTTACCGGCCTGCACCAGATCGTCGAAGGCCCGCAGCGTTTCTTCAATCGGAGTAAAGCGGTCCTCACGATGAGCAATGTACAGATCGATGTAATCCGTCCCCAGACGTTTCAGACTGGCGTCGCACGCCGCAAAGATGTTCGCCTTTGAGAGCCCGGCCTCCATCATCGCCTTGCCGGTGCGAAAGCCGACTTTCGTGGCGATGATGACGTCCTTGCGCTTATCGCCCAGAAGTCGTCCCAACATTGTTTCGGATTGCCCGGCTGCGTAGCCGTTCGCGGTATCGAAGAAGTTAATCCCGGCGTCCAGCGACATGCCGATCATCGTTCGGGCAGTTTCTTCTTCCACCTTGGACACCGTCGCAAACGGTCCAACGCCCTTGCCGAACGTCATTGCTCCAAAGGAGAGTCGCGAAACGATCAGGCCTGTATTGCCAAGTTTTGAGTACTGCATGGAGATCCTCCGGAATGAAAATGAAGAGTATTCATCTTACACGCTCCCCATGCAGGCACGTATAGTAGGGCGATGACATCGCCGCTCTTCCGCATGTTGAGTTGTCTCGCGCTGATTTTCATCATGTGCGCTTCATTCTCCGCGCAGGATGCGGCACAGATGCAGAACCGGTGCGCGTCAGCCTCCACCATTTCAAGCATCGCGGGCCCATCCTGGAATGGATGGGGAGCCGACAGCTCCAACACGCGATTCCAGCCTGCAGCAGCCGCGCAGCTTCGTGTCGAAGATGTGCCGGGTCTCAAGCTGAAGTGGGCATTTGGCTTTCCGGGCGCACGAGCGGTATCGGGGCAGCCGGCCGTGGTTGCCAGGCGCGTGTTTGTCAGTACGGATAATGGATACGTCTACGCTCTGGACAGCGCGACGGGCTGCGTTTATTGGTCCTTTCATGCCGATGCTGCCGTTCGTAGTTCCGTTACGGTCGAGCGCCCCGGATCCGGAAGGCCCTATGCCGTTTTCTTCGGAGATGCGCGCGCCAATGTCTATGCGGTTGACGCATCGAATGGAATGCTGGTCTGGAAAGCACAGGTAGAAGATCATCCCTCGGCACGAATCACCGGAGGTGTTCGCTTCTTCGAAGGACGCGTCTACGTGCCGGTTGCGTCCGGAGAAGAAGGTGTGGGCGGAAACGCGAGCTACGCGTGCTGTACTTCACGCGGAAGTGTCGTCGCGTTGAGCGCGGACACAGGAAAGCAGATCTGGAAGACTTATGCGATTTCTGAAGAGCCCAAGCCCACGACGAAGAATCCCGCAGGCACGCAGCTTTATGGGCCATCGGGCGCCGGTATCTGGAACTCTCCGACGATCGACGGGAAGCGTCGCGCACTCTATGTTGGCACAGGCAACGCTTACAGTGCGCCTGCTGCATCTACAACCGATGCACTGGTTGCGATGGATCTCGATTCCGGAAAAATTCTCTGGAGCGTGCAGGAAACAGCCAACGACGTATGGTTGACTGTGTGCCGCAACAATCCTTCCCCAGACTGCGGACCCGACCATGACTTTGGATCCCCGCCAATGCTCAGATCCCTTCCGAACGGGCAAACACTTCTGGTAGCAGGTCAGAAGAGCGGAAACGTGTGGGCGCACGATCCGGACCGCAAGGGTGCTGTGGTATGGCGCACGCCGCTTGTCCCGAATACGACGGAGTTCGGCGGGAAGATCGTGTGGGGCGGAGCATCGGATGAACAAAATGCTTACTTCGGGCTTGGCCCTGGCGGAATTGCCAGCGTGCGCCTGAGTGACGGCCAGCGCCGATGGTTCACCGCGCTGCAACCTTCAACGGGAGCGCCGACACTCTCAGGTCAGGATGGCGCACTCACTGCGGTTCCGGGTGCTGTAATCTCAGGAGGATGGGACGGCATTGTACGCGTCCTCGATTCCAGCGATGGCCACGTGTTGTGGGAATACAACACGATTCGAGATTTTCAAACTGTCAATGGCGTCGCCGCAAAAGGAGGTTCCATGGGCGCCGCGGGTCCGGTCGTAGCTGGCGGATTGCTCTTTGTGCCGTCAGGATACGTGGGTGTGAGAAATGGTGCACCGGGGAACGTCCTTTTGGCCTTCGGTAAAGAGAATTAAGGAAAGACCTTTTCTAATTCTCTGCATAAATCCTGCCACCTCTAGCAGTACGCAGTTGGTCTTCAGAAAACTAAGATAGATGACCGGTTGACGATCTCACACGAACTGCGCTCGGCACTCATCCGCTGCGACCAAAGAACAGGAGACCGATATGGAAATCAAACCCCAGGCAATGGCCATACCCAAAGAGACCGATAAGCTTGAAAAGGGCAAATACGGTCCAATCTTTCCCAAGACCCCCGCGTGCCACGGATTCAGCATCCTTGCAAAAATCATTCCCGGCCGCGAGCCCGTGTTTCATGAATACGCGAAGAATATCGAGGCGGCGGTCGCTGCGACGCCGAATTATCTCGCACCGCTCAAACTGCACTATCTCCGCTGGGTATTGTTTCCAATCAAGGGCGACACGTACTTCATGTATCAAGGCATTTTCGACACCGACTTCGACAAATATACCGAGGACGCCGTGGCTCTCTTCATGGGTGCCGGTCTCAACACTGTCTTCGAAAATCTCGAGGGCTTTCCACAGGACTGGAAAACAAATCCTGAAGCATTCGTGAGGTTCGTTCGTGAGCATCAACAGCCGAGCTTCCTGGAGTATGGCGAGTATCCCTACTTCACGGCGGATGAAATCAAAAAGGCGTTGAGAGTGAAGAGTGCGCTGTCTGAAATGCTCGACCAGCTGCAATGACACTGCGCTTTACAAGGAGACAGTATGAGTGAATCGAAGGTTGCGCGAACTTACAACCAGAATCACGTAACGCGAAAGTACACGCCGGGCAAGCGTCGCGTCAGTATCTATATCTCGTGGAGCTATCCCGCAGAGGCAGGCAGAAATCCTGCAGAATTGGACAATCGATTCTCCACGATGACGGAAGTCCGCCGGGTCGCCTGGCCTGCCTATGAAGCGCCGCAGTGGTCAGATCCCATGCAGTTCCAGCAGGGTATTGCGGGCGCCCTGGAACTGTTCTTCTGGGCATTCGCGCCTTTCCAGCAATTCGTCGGTGAAGCCACAGACCACCCCGTGGCCCTGTTTCAGCGTATCGACCACGCGGGCTTCAAGCTTCCCCTGGACGAGCGAGTGTTGGCGGACACAGATACGCTGCTCGTCTTCGGGCTGGATCATAACGTTACCCAGCAGGAGGCGACATCGTCCGAGATTGAGGCATTGCAGCAGTTTCTCAAGCGGGAAGGAACATGCGTGATTCTTGGCCCGCATCACGAAGTTGGGATTTCGGACGATCCCGAAGTACGCAACATGGAGTACAAGCATCATGGTGATGCTTTGGTGCCCCGTCAGCAACGTTTTGGCCTCTACACCCGCTCTTTAATGAAGGGACTGGGAGCACCCGTCGAGAATCGCTACGGCTTGCGCCCTTTGCGTGACGCACAAAGGCGGCTGGCGCCGTTGACGATTGCAGCGGATCTCGATACGAAGCAGTGGCTGAAAGGCGTCTCGACGTTCAATTTTCATATGCACCTGCCGCACTATGCGGTGACCTCTTCCGATAGCCAGGGTGTTCGCGTTCTTGCGAAGCAGCCCATCGATCAATCAAGACCGCATCCTTTCATTGAAGCCGGAAATACCGAATTCAACATGTTCCTCTGGATGCCTCCCGCTGGTGGTCGCGCCGGAGACGTGCTCTTTGCAGACTCGACAATCTTCAGCACATTGTTTGGCGTGGATGAAAGCCTGCAGAACTTCTGGCGCAACCTCGCCACTTCGCGTTGACGCAGGAGGTCGAAGATGACCACAACCTCGACAAGCCAAAGCCTTGAACTCGACGATATCCAGAGCGGCGTGCTGCGTCCGCGTCCTGCGCCGTATGTGGCTACGTACATCGCGCTTCGTATTGACGAGCTGAAAGCTGGTCAGGAATTGATGCAAAACGTCGCGAAGGTCGTGACTTCGGCAGCGAATCCTTCCAGTCCTTCCGCGGATACGTGGGTCAGCGTTGCGCTGACATATCAGGGACTCAAGGCTCTCGGCGTTCCGCAACAGTCGCTTGACAGCTTCTCCTGGGAGTTCCGTCAGGGAATGGCGGCACGCGCCAAAGACCTGGGCGACACTGGCGAGAGCGGCCCGGAAAACTGGGAGAAGCCTCTGGGTTCGCCCGAGATCCACGTCATTATCGTTGCTGTATCCCGCGATGCCGAAACCCTCGAAGCGGCTTTGGCTCGCGCGCGAAAAACTTATGAAGGCATGAAGGGTATCGCGGCGATCTGGCGCCAGGACTGCCACGCGTTACCTAACGAGAAAGAACCTTTCGGATTCAAAGATGGCATCAGCCATCCGGCGATAGAAGGCAGTGGGATTCCCGGGAGCAATCCCAAAGAAAAGCCGCTAAAGGCCGGAGAGTTTGTTCTTGGTTACACGGACGAGATGGGCGGTGTTCAGAATACTAATCCGGAATTACTCGGGAGAAATGGCACGTACATCGTCTTTCGCAAGCTCCATCAGCGTGTAGCCGACTTTCGCAAATATCTGAAGTCGAATGCAACCGGCGAGATGGATGAAGAACTTCTTGCTGCCAAGATGATGGGCCGCTGGCGAAGCGGCGCGCCCCTTGCACTCTGTCCCTTTCACGACAACCCTGAAATCGGAGCTGATTCAAAGCGCAATAATGACTTCCTCTTTGAACAGGATGACGCTGCTGGCTTCAAAACCCCAGGCGGCTCGCACATCCGGCGAACGAACCCGCGGGACGCAACGATTGCGGGGGTGGCCAGGATTCACCGAATGATTCGGCGGGGTACCGCTTACGGGCCCCTCGTTCCTGAAGGTGTGCTCGATGACGATGGCGTGGATCGCGGGCTGATGTTCGCCTTTGTCGGAGCAAACATCGGACGGCAGTTCGAGTTTGTCCAGTCGCAGTGGATCAATGACGGAATCTTCTTTGGGGCAAACACGGACAAGGATCCCATCACCGGTGCAATGCAGCCCGGGGAAAGCTTTACTGTGCCGAAGCGCCCCGTCCGAAGGCGCCTGCACGGTTTGCCGCGCTTCGTCGTGACCCGTGGTGGCGAATACTGCTTCATGCCGGGAATTCGGGCTTTGCGCTGGCTGGCCGGCCTGGACGCCTGAGGCGGCCACGATGAGGAACCGGATTCGATGAAGGCCCTCATTCTCTGCGTGATCGCTTGTCTGCTGGTTGTGCCCGCGAGTGCGAGTGCGCAAGTCCGCGGTGTTTACCCGCTGGGTATGACTGCGACGAACTCCGGGGTCACTTCGGAGCCGGGTTTCAGCTACGTCAATCAATTCCTGATCTACACGCGTGACGAACTCAAAGGCCCCCACGGCGAGGTGCAGGCTGCAGGGCGCCAATCCGTCGTGATGGATATGAACTCCCTGGTGTGGGTCACCAAACGCCAGATTCTGGGCGCGAAGTTCTCAATGTCGGCTACGCTGCCCTTTGCCAACAACTCGCTGGAATCCGATGCTGATGGACATATCAGCGGTGGTGGTGGCTTTGCGGACTCTTACTACCAGCCATTCATTCTTGGTTGGGAAACGAAGCGAGCCGGCATTCGCGCCATCTATGGATTTCTGGCCCCGACCGGAAAGTTTCATGCCGCTGCGAATGATAATGTCGGTTCGGGATATTGGACGCATGTGGGAGCATCGGGGCAGACGTTCTATTTGACAGCGGACAAGGCTACGGCGTTCTCTGCATTTCAGATGTATGAATTCCACACGACCCAGGAAGATACGGGCATTCATCCGGGCCAGACCTTTGACCTGGACTATTCACTGACGCACACCTTTTCGATCAAGAGCACTGTGCAGCTGCAGGCAGGGCTAGTGGGTTACGCCAGCTATCAGACGACAGACAAAACCGGGCCGACCATTGCTCCAGAACAGCAAAATGCTCATTATCGCGTGAGTTCTCTGGGATTCACGTCGAACGTCGTCTTGCCGGCGCAGAAGTTGAATCTGGGTTTCAAATATTTCTCGGAATTGTCGGGCCGTTCCACCTTTCAGGGATACTCGGCCCAGATTTCCGGCTCGATTCGATTCTGAGTTTCACAGGAAAGGAACATCGATGGACGTCTGTGTTATCGGCGCCGGCCCCGCAGGTGTGATGGCTGCATTCCGAGCGACTCAACTCGGAGCCAGGACAACGCTCGTGACGAGCGATGCATTCGGAGGCATGGCCGCCAACGACGGGCCAGTACCTGTGCGTACGCTCGCGCACGCAGCTCGACTTCTTCGAGACGCGCATCAGCTCGGCCGCTACGGCATCACCGTGGGGGAACCGGTGCTGGACTATCCACGCCTCCTGCATCGTGTTCGCGACGTGGTTGAGGATGTTCGAGTCCATTCCTCGCGGCGTGAGTTGATCGATTCGTTGGGCGTCGTCGTTCACGAACGGACCGGAGGCGCTCGCTTTCTGGATCCGAACACCATTGAAAACAAGAATGGCCTCCGCGTGAAGGCGGATAAATTTATCATTTGTACGGGTGGCATGAGCCGCCCTCTCGTCGTTCCCGGGGCGGACCTTACAAATACCCACAGCGATGCCTGGAGTCTGACTTCCGTGCCGCCGTCGATGCTGGTGATTGGCGCCGGCGCCACCGGTGCTCAGGTTGCATCGATCTTCAACGCCTTCGGTTCTCGTGTGCAACTCTTTCAGGCTGGGCCGCGCATTCTGCCCACAGAAGATGAAGAGGTCTCGACTGCCGTTGCGACGGCCTTTCGAGACACCGGAATTGTTGTCCACGAGAATTTCGGACAAATCGAATCATTCGAGAAAACGGCGAACGGTGTCCGAATGAATTTCAGTAAGGATGGTGTCCCGCAGAGTGCGGAGGCGACACTCGTTGTTGTCGCCATTGGCTGGGTGTCGAATGCCGCAGGGCTGGATCTTGCCGCGGCAGGTGTCGAGATCGATCGTCGCGGCTTTGTGAAAGTCGACGAGTTCATGAAGACCTCGGCAGCGCATATCTTTGCAGCCGGCGATATCACCGGTGGACTGATGCTGGTTCCACAGGCAATCCAGAGCGCTTTCGTTGCGGCGACGAATGCCGCGGGTAATACCCCGCTAAAGTACGAAAACCGTGCAAGTCCGATCGGCAGCTTTACCGACCCCGAATACGCGCAAGTAGGACTCACGGAAGCACAGGCTCGCGAAGGCCACGATATTGTAAAAGCAGTCGTCCGGTTCGATACAACGGCGCGAACGATTATCGACGGCCGGACCGCGGGGTTCTGCAAGCTGGTCGTAGATCGCGCTACGTATAAGATTCTCGGCTGCCATGTGGTTGGTGAACGAGCCGTCGAGATCACGCAAGTCGCATCGATTGCGATTGCGGGCGGAATGAGAGTGGATGATCTCGCCCAGGTACCGCTGTCCTTTCCGACGTATGCCGGCATCCTTGTGCGGGTGGCGGCGAAAGCGGCGCAGGAACTCAATCTGAATATGAATTGGGTGGCGAATGAGGCAGTCCGCGGTTAGCTAAAATCGGTAGGAAAAGTCTAGCTATAGCTAGCCGGCCTCAAATAGAACGGGGGCTTTGTTATTGATTAATGGTGAATTGTTATTTGTTATGTGAGAAGTTCCCGTGATTGCAGCTCCGAACGTAACAAATAACAATTCACCATTAATCAATAACAAAGCCCCCTGTTCTAGCTCCAGCTCTCCAGCTGCTTCTGTATGTCGGCCATGAACTGATCGGCGGTGGCGCCGTCGATGATGCGGTGATCGAAAGAGAGCGCCAGCATGATCATCGGCCGTGCCACGATCGCGTCATCCACGACCACGGCGCGCTTCTTGATTCCGCCCATACATAGAATCGCGACCTGCGGCTGGTTGATGATTGGCGTCCCAATGACGGCGCCAAACTGGCCGGGGTTCGTTACGCTGAACGTCCCGCCCTTTACTTCTTCCGGCGTGAGTCTCTTCGAACGGGCGCGCTCTCCGAGGTCGTTGATCGCTTCGCTGAGTTGTTGGATATTTTTCTCACCGGCGTCCTTAATTATCGGAACAATCAGCCCGCCTTCAACGTTGACGGCAATGCCCACGTTAATCGTCTTCTTGTAGACGATGGTATCGCCTTCCACGGAGGCGTTCAGGATGGGGAATCGCTTGAGCGCCCGAACGGCAGCGAGCACAAAGAAGGGCGTCACGGTCAGTTTTGTCCCCGCGCGCTCGAAGTCTGATTTCAATGCCTCACGCGCCGTCAGTATGCTCGAACAGTCCACCTCAAAGAACGTCGTGACGTGAGCCGATGTACGCAAGCTCAACACCATGTGCTCGGAAATCGACTTCCGCATTGCGCTCATCGGAACTCGTTCGACATCTGCGGAGGCCGGCGCGGTGCTCCGCTGTTCGATAAAGGCGAGAAGATCGTTCTTCGTGATACGCCCGTTGATGCCGGTCCCCTTGCCAGCGAGCTCCGTCAGATCGATCCCGTGCTCGCGCGCCAGGCGGCGCACGATCGGCGAGACATGTCCTGGCGCGGCTGACTCCTCTTCTTCGCCGGAAACTGCCGGTGGAGGTGTTGCTGTCGGTTCGGGGGTCGTGGCACGAGGCGCGGCAGTCACTGATGTCGCTGATGTCGGCGAGGTCTCCTTGACGACGCTTCCGTCTCCGATGATGCCCACGACTGTATTGATTTCGACCGTCTGGCCTTCCTGGACCAGAATCTGCTGCAGCGTGCCCGACGCGGGCGCCGGAATTTCCGAATCGATTTTGTCGGTGGAGATTTCGAAAAGGGGCTCATCGCGCTTGACGGTGTCGCCCGGCTTCTTCAACCACCGCGTCAGCGTGCCTTCAAAGATGCTTTCGCCCATTTGGGGCATGATGACTTTTGTTTCTGCCATGGTCCTGAAGATTAGTACGCGTGCAACTCACGCGCAACGCGAGTTACATCCGATACCTTGGGAAGGAAGAACTCTTCGAGTGGAGGACTGTAAGGAACCGGGGTATCGGGCGCCGTAATACGTCGTATTGGCCCGTCGAGATAATCAAACGCTTCTTCGGAAATCAACGCTGCGAGTTCCCCGGCAAATCCTCCGATTCGAGTGTCTTCGTGAAGCAGGATAACCTTGCTGGTCTTTTTTGCTGTTTCCAGCACGGCTTCGCGGTCATAGGGGAGAAGAGAACGGAGGTCCAGGACCTCCAGTTCAATGCCTTCCTTCTCGAGTTGCTTTGCGGCGTCGAGGGCGATGTAGACCATCGCGCCGTAAGTAATGACGGAGATATCTCGGCCCTTCCTGCGAATGACGGCCTTGCCGATTGGAACCGTGAAGTCTTCTGAAGGCAGTTCTTCCTTAATACGCCGATAAAGGAACTTGTGCTCGAAGAACAGCACCGGATCGTTGTCGCGAATTGCAGCTTTGATCAATCCCTTTGCGTCATAAGCCGTCGCTGGACAGACCACTTTCAATCCCGGAGTGTGGACGAAATACATTTCGGGATTCTGCGAGTGAAACGGCCCGCCGTGAACGCCGCCCCCACTGGGCCCGCGAATAACCATGGGCACCGGCGCGTTCCATCGGTATCGGCACTTCGCGGCAAAGTTCGTGATTTGATCGAATCCGCAGGAAATAAAGTCGGCGAACTGCATTTCGGCGACTGGCCGCATGCCCATCAGCGCGGCGCCGATTGCGGCGCCGACAATGCCGGACTCGGAAATGGGCGTGTCCACAACACGCGACTCGCCGAATCTATCGAGCATACCGTCAGTAACTTTGAACGCGCCTCCGTAGATACCGACATCTTCGCCGAGCACAAACACACTTTCGTCGCGCTCCATTTCCTCCCAGATTCCCTGCCGGATGGCTTCAACGTAGGTTGTAAGGGCCATGATTACTGTTGGTCGTAGACACCGAGCAGGCAGTCGCCCGGATCGGGTAAGGGGTCCTGTTCGGCCTGCAGAACAGCTTCGTCGATTTCGCCAGTGATCCGATGCTGCATTTCTTCGATCTCGTCGGCGGTCACGATGCCGCGTTTGAGGAGCGTGCGTTCCAGGCGCCGGATGGGATCGCGTTCTTCCCAGAACTGGAAAAGCTCCGGAGGAACATAGCTCGCGTCATCGTGCGCGGAATGTCCCGTCATTCGAAACGTCTTGCACTCGATCAGTGTCGGCCCGCCTCCTGCGCGCGCCCGTTCAATGGCGCGCCGTGAAGCCTCCCACACCGCGAGAACATCATTGCCGTCCACAATTTCGCCGGGCATACCATAGGCGGCAGCACGATCTGCGACATTCTCCACAGCCATCTGGCGCTCGAGCGGAGTCGAGTAGGCATATTGATTGTTGTTGCACAGATAGACGACCGGGCACTTGAACACGGACGCCATGTTAACGCCTTCGTGCCAGTCTCCTCGGCTAGTCGCACCATCTCCGAATGGGCAAATCACGACACGATCCTGTCCGCGCATCTTGAACGACAATCCGATGCCCGCCGCCACGGGTATGCTGTCGCCGAGCATGCTGATGAATGCGATCAGGTTGTGGTCCAGACTCCCCATGTGAAGGTTCGCGTCTTTGCCTTTGGTCGGGCCGGTCTTCTTGCCCATGTACTGGGCGAGAATTGTCCGAAGGTCCATGCCTTTGAGGAGATAGGCGCCCATATCGCGATGCGATGGACAAACGACATCATCCGGGCGGAGATCGATGCAGCTTCCGATGGCGATGGATTCCTGACCGCGACCGACATACACGCCACCCAGGACCTTGCCCTGGCGATAAAGCTTCCGTTCGATGCGGTCTTCAAGTGCCCGGGTGAGCTTCAGGTAATAGAGGATGCGAACCTGAGTCTCGGCCGGGGGGACGTCCAAGCGCTGGTTGGCGAGTGGGGGCGATTTCACCGTCTTTACATTCATCGAGGTCGTACTCAGCCGCTACGAGTCGAACGATACCCCAAGCGTTACAAGCTTTTCAAGGCTTGAACTTAAGTCGAAGAAACGGGGGAATTCGGGAACGGACGGGGAAGGGGGAATTAAGGGGACGGACTACTCAACCCCCAAACTCCTGCGCGATTTCGACGCCCGGGCAATTTCGTCAGGAGTTTGGGGGTTGAGTAGTCCGTCCCCTTAATTCCCCCTTCCCCGTCCGTTCCCCAATATGCCTCCGTGCTATGATCCGACAACCTCGGAGGAATCCCTTATGAATTGCTGGAAAACTTCTCTACTTTTGTGCGTCCTGCTCGTCCCGGTAACGTCCACCTATGCGCAGGAACCGCCGGCTGGTGCGCCAAGTCGACAGCAAATATTGAATCTTTTCGATGCCATCCAACTGCGACGGACGATGGAAGCCTCTCAGGAGGTCGCGATGCAAAGTGCGGTCAATACAATTCAGCAAATGATTCGCCAGAGGGGTGTCACGCTCGACCCGGCAATGCAGGTGCAAATGGATACCCTGATGAAGGGCGTTATGGAGGACGTACGGGCTGTCCTTTCGATTGATGACATGCTCGAGGCGGTGATTCCGATTTACCAGCGTCATTTTACGGTAGATGACGTCAACGCGATCATCGCGTTTCAAAATTCACCGGTCGGAAAGAAGATGACGAGCCTTCAACCTGTCATGATGCAGGAAAGCGTGCAGGCGCTGACGCCGCTCCAACAACGGGCCGTGCCGGAACTGATGAAGCGGATGAACGACCGGATGGAGAAAGTCTTGCCGCCAACCGTAACACCGGTTCCACCGGTGCCCACCCAGCGCAACTAGTGGCCTTCCTTGAGACCGTTTTCTTTAGTCTCGCTTTTCACGATGTCCTGCCCACTATAATCGGCAACAGTGAGGAGTTAAGACTATGGGAGATTCAGGCGAAGGATTGGTCGATGCGGAGTCCAGGATCCAGGAACGAATGGAAGAACTTCAGCTGGCTCGCGAACAGGCGAAGCGGCCGCGCACCATAGCGAATCCGGAACGGGTTCGGCAGCTGGAATCGCTAAAGCTCGCGTACAAGGAACTGTCCCGACAGTTTGATGCAGCCCGCCATGAGGCGCGGAAGACTCAGCTTGCTAACGCAATGGCGGATATTGAGCGGCGCATTGCCGAAATCGGCGGCGCCGGTCCTTCCTAACGTCGGCTGAGTTCGTGAAACGGTAAGCGGGAAGGCGCGCCTTCACTCTGATCCGTCCACAAACCGGTTCGCATATTCCGCTGTCGGGATCAGGCAATGATCGAGTTTGCCGAATGTTCGATAGCGATGGCGCGCGACAATTTTATAAAGAGCGTCCAGCACGAACGTTGGAAGAGCCCCGAATCCTCTGAGGAAACGCCACGGGCTCTCGAGGCGGGCTACAACGAAAAGCGCGGCTCTGGCGCTGCCCAGCAACCGTGGCGAATCTTTCTTGTAGTCTTCGATGACATACATGTTATCGAGAGCGTCAGGATTCCTGCCATAGCGCGCGAGCAAAGACCGGCCTGTCGAGCTTTGAAGAGACGCGAAGTGAAAGAGGCCGTTCGGATCGTGGTGAAGGATTTCCGTCACGAGCCGATTGCACAGCCCGCAGACTCCGTCGTAAAGGATGAGATGACGCCCTGCTCCTTGTATTGCCGCCTCCACCTTGATGCTCAATGGCACGATGCCCCGTAGCAATTGCGGTCAACATGCCGGATTTTCGCGCTTGTCAAAAGGCCTGGCCGATCCCGAAGGACCATCGCCCGCGGTCTTCTCCGGGACGCCGGTTCACGTTGATCCCGAGATCGGTCCGCAGCAGGATGAACGGAGTTTGAATCCGAATGCCGAGGCCGGGGCCCCAACGCAAGTCGAAGATATTTTTACTATGTAGAGCGACCTGTCCGGCATCCACAAAAGCGACTCCGCTGAATTTCCAGAACAGGGGAAACCGAAATTCCTGGTTCACGACGAACTCGTAGTTGCCAGGCTCCTTAGTAAGCTCATCCTGCTTGAATGCGCGAACGGTGGTGCTGCCACCCGACTTGTATTGCAGCGTAGGGTCCAGTGGCTCATCCTCCAGCGACTTCGCAAGACCAAAACGAATTGCACTCGCGAAGACATACTTTTTGATCGGTTTAAAATGAAAGTACTGGCTGAAATTGCGATAAAACTCGATTGAAGAACCGATATTTGGAGGTGCAATTTCAAAGCTGTTGGAGATGAACTGGCCCCGTGTCGCGTTCAGGATGTCATCGCGTGTGTCACGCGAGAGGACGACACCGAAACGGGCGATCGGGACTCTGATGTCGTCCAGGATGTCTTCATTCTCTTGCAGTTGGCTGTTGGTAATCCCACCGCTCAGAACCTTCCGGTAACTGTAGTCATAGGAGAATAGATAGTGCTCGCCGATTCGCCATTGCTGTTGTGCTGTTGCGCCCCAATAGTCCACGACGTCATTGGGATCACTGGTGTCCTGCGTGCGAAAGAACGTCAAGCTGGTTATGACCCTGCGGCCGAAGAGTTGGGGACTGCTTGCGAAGACGCGGCCATCCTTCTCGTCCGTATTCAATTTTGCGCTGACTCCCGTGGTTATCGCTCGTCCCAGCAGGTTGTTGTACGACAGGTCTGTGGCCAGTCCTACTGACTTGTTTCCATCCTCCAGGTGCTCCGTAACAGATACGCCATAGCGAAACTGCCACGGAGCATTTTCGGTGAGGTGGATTCTGGTAATGTAGCCATTGGTGCCCTGGACAACCTCGGTCTCCACACGCTTGAATAGCCGTGTGTCATAAAGTTTCTTGCGCGTGAGATTGACTTTCGTCAGATCGACGGGATCACCCTTCTTGATTTCGAATTGGCGCGCAATGAAGGCGCTGCTGGTGACCTTCGCTCCAGTCACCTCGATGCCTTCTATGATCTGAAGTTCACCTTCAGTGATCGCGAATCGCACGGTGGCTTGAGCCAGGCTCGGATCAGGAGTTGTGGAGGGCACGATTAGGACATCGTTGTAGCCGCGCTTCCAATACTCGCTGGTGATGGCCTGTCGGGCTGCTTCCAGCCATTCGGAGGTAAAGCGTGCCGGCGTTTCCTTCTTTTTCGAGGCTTCAGTCGTCACGATTTCACGCAAACGTTCAGCGTCAATCGCCCCGTTGCCCTCGAATTCGATGCTTTTCACGGTGAAGGCCATGCCCCGATCGACCGTGACCTCGAAGTGTGCTTTGTCACCTTCGATCACAAGCTTCGGTTCGGTTGATTTCACCTCCAGATAGCCGTCGCTGCGCAGGGTGGATTCGATCTGTTCTTTGATTGCCACGGGCTGCTCCATGACCACACCTGCGGGGTCATGGAGACTCATGGGTTCGATGCCGTTGAACACCCATCCCGGCTTGTCGAACTTGAAGCCCGGCACGATCTTGAACACGTAGCGGCGTTCCGGTGAGTCCGAAGGCGAATCCTCGGCGGAGACTTGCGCCTCCAGGTAGCCCTCAGATCGAAAATGACGGAGGAGGCGTCTTACGCTTTCGCGCTGAGAGGACACGTCCGAAGATCGCAACGTCCAGACTTGTTCTATTTCTTTCCGAAGCTTTTCTGGGACATCTGCGCCTTCATATGCGAGCAGGATCTTCGGCCCCTGCGTAATATCAAACTCTATATCGACGTTTCGATTCTCGCTGTTTTGCTGCGTCTGGATGCGGGCAAACGGGTACCCCTCTGACGCAAGAAAGCGCCGAAGATTCCGCACATCCTGACTGCTATGGTAGGTGCCAAAGGGACTTCCTTCCTTTGTAACGCGCTTGCGGAGATCTTTCTCTGAGAAGGAGGTTCCGGTGAACGTAATCTTCCTTAACCTGACTTCGTTAAGGGGTTTTGTGCGCTCCAGGAGCGGATCGCCTCCGCCAAGGCGAAGTTCGTGCTTCAGGTCGATCAGGACTTCGTTCTGTTCTCCGTCATTGATGCCCCGGACAACGAACCTTTTGAAAGGCTTATACGCGAGAATCCATGTTTGTGCTTCGGTTTCATTCAGCGTTTGGGAGTAAACCAGACTGAGCTCCTGCGTGATGTCCTTCGCAAGCGTCAACCTCGCCGCGACGTCGGTCTGCTCAGCTACCGTGACAGGGTCAATCCGAACGGTGTTCAAGCCGAGAACATTCCCCGCCTGACTCAAGACTCCGGCGCTGAGTCGGCCGGACACATAGCTCAGAGCTTGCTCTCCGGCGACGGCCCCGTAGGTTCCTTGAAGCTCTTCGAATGTGCGGCCCGTCAGAAGCATGGTGATGATGTCCTGTTGTTCGAGGTGGGGATCGGAGGTGAATTCCGGCTTCAGTTTCTCAGGAGTCCCGCTGATTTGCAGGGTAACGAGATAACGCTCTTCCTCGACTTCGAGTTCATGTGTTGCCACGAAGTCCAGCTCTGGCTCACTTCGTAGTGGATTGTTGAAGTCGATGGACCCACGCTCGATGGAGTAGCGATCGGCTCGCTGTGTTGTCTGACCCGTCTGGCCGGTCACCGTAGGCCCGAAATACAGTTCGCCCCCATCCAGTACCCGAGCGCGCCCAAGGATGATCGGGTTCGCAACCGTCCCACGGACTTGAAACGTTCCAGCCGCTTCCAGATCGGCCACGTTGTTTTTCACAACGACGTTGTTCTCTGCCCGAACCTCGACCTCCATTCGAATCTGGCTGCTGAGGCCAGTCGACGTCGCAGGATTGAGGGGCGGCGGGGGTGCTGTGATGCGCGCGAAGATCGCCTGGGTTAGTTTGAGATCCTTTTGGTAAATCGCATTGAGCACATTCACGGTACCGCGCAGAGTCAGATTAGGCATCGAGCCTTCCAGAGCGAGTTCACTGGAAAATTCGCTCTGGAATCCTTCGGGATATTCCAGCTGACCGCGTTCAACTTTCACTTTGATTGCGGCATCCCGGAGGCCAGACGTCGACAGTCCGGTGCCTCCTGATGCGGAGAACGTGCCCTCATTCAATTTCCCATCCGCACGGCCGAGTTCGATTCGATCGTCGTGAAGCTGTGCTTCAACGTTCAAGCCTTCGAGCTGGATCTCCGGTGTTTCGATCGCGAGTTCTCCATCGGAAATTTTGACAAAGCCATTGAGATTCGGTTTTTCTGCAGTGCCGCGCAGCGCAATGCGTGTCTCCATCCGCCCGGATGGGTGTGAATTCGGAATAAACGGTTCCAGAATCGCCAGATCCGTATTCGCATCTGCGTCGAAGTTCAGGGTTTGGTCGCGGAGGTTTGCCTGGCCCTTGATGCTCGCGTGCGTCTCGAGCCCCTCGATTTCAAAGCTCCGAACAGTCAAGGCCTGCTGATCTAGCGCGACTTCGATGGGTTGAGTCTGATGAATTGCTATGTCGCGCACCTTCATGTCGAGTTCGGTGACTTTTACATGTCCGGTGATATCTTCGAGGCGGGGACTTTTGATATCGATTTCCCCTTCGGCGTTGGCAATCCCGGTTGCGAGCTGCCCTTGCAGAAGGTTCTCAGGTCGAACGTTGGCAATTTTGAACTGAAGGTGTCCCGTACCATTCCACGATCCGTTCCCCGTGACGGTTGCAGTTGCTTTTGCATATTCGGCCTGCAACGTCCGAATCGTGATCTCGTTCCCCGTAAAATCCACCAGAGCGGATATATTGGCGGGTTCGGTCATCTGCATCACGCGCGCGGTCGCATTGTCGGTGGTCAACGTGCCTTCGATTGAAGGATCGTTCAGGGTTCCTTTGACTGTCGCAGACACGTGTGCCGTCCCGCCGAGTTCAACGTCTTCGAGCGGCAGATCCGCGAGATCGATCTTCGTGTCCAGTGCAGCCCCTGTAGTTGTGGCGCCGTTAGCCGATAGCGTGACGCCTTCCCCACGAAGCTTGAATTCATCGAACTCGAGGTTGTTGGCTTTGAAAGGCTCGGCCTCGCCGGACACCCGGATCTTGCCGTCGGCAACCATCTCGTAGGCGTCGTAGCGAAGCCGGCTGTCGTTTGAAGTCAGCGTCGCGGTGAAGGGATATGGCTGCTGGAGCGTGATGTCACCGTCCACCGTGGCTGCGTACTTTTCGGATTTCGCCCGAAGGGTTGCTGTCTGTAGATTTGTCGATCCTTCGACGTGAACAGTGCCGTGCTCCATCTCTCGATAAACGACGTCACGAAGGTCGCCGGAGAAATCGATTTTCGGGGATCGGTAGGTTCCGCTGGCTTGAGCCTTTAAAGACGCCGTCGTGGTCAGGTCGGCCACCTGAACAACTTTCAGATTGGAGATCCCGGCTTCCGCATTGACCGCTTCCGTACTCAGATTCACAGTTCCCGTAGCGTTCAGAACTCCCTCGGCCTGACGCCCTTCAAGCTGCGTGACGATTAAGGTGTCGTTTTCGTATTTGCCTTCCAGGCCGACGCTGTCGATATGTGTGCCGACTATATCGAGGCCGGCGGAAGAGCCCGCAAACAACGCGGTCGGCTGATCGATCGTGCCCCCGAGGTCCGCGGCCAGGTCGATAATGCCGGCCGTTTCCATGCCCAGGTCGCTCAGGTCCATCCGGACTGCGGGGACTTTCCCACGGATTTGCCTGTCTGTCAGATTCACTTCGAGTGAGGCGTCGGACACCCGAGATGCATCGGCCATGGCATTAATGTCTTGAATCGCCAGTACGTTGTCTCGAAACGCTGCCACTGCGGAAACTTCGACGGCGGAAAGTCCGGGATAGGATGTACCCGTCGCAAACGGGTGAACGGTTCCGCTCAACATTCCGTGGAGTCCATCCGCATAATCCCCGGCAAGATTAATGTTGTCGATGTAGGCAGTGCCTATGTCCACGCGTGACGAGCTGCCCTTGAACGAAGCCGCGGGCTGTTCAAACGATCCTCCGAGTTCTCCAGAGAGACTCACGGTTCCCGTCACGTCAGGGACAAAATCGTGCAAGTCGATCAGGATTCGGGGCGCTTCTCCACGAATGCGCCGGTTTGTGAGATTGGCTTGAAGTGTGCCGCCGGTGACGTTCGAGCCTTTCGAAGTGGCGCGGATATCTCTTACAGTGAATACATTGTCGCGAAACGCCGCTACAGCAGAAACATTGATCACGTCCACTTTCTGATACAGCGGGCTGGAACGGAGAGGCTGAAGACTCGCTTTTGCCGTTCCTTCAAATCCGTTGAGGCTTCCTGTAAGAAGCGGCTTCAGACCAGCGCCAACCTGTCCCCTGATTGCCAAATCTGCCGCGTTCGTCCGAACGTCGATGGTAGCTTTGGCGTCCGTGACCCGGAGTTCTGACTGAACGGCGCCATATTCCCGGGTCGTCAGGTTGACGCGGCCATCGCCCGAGAGATCACTCAGATCGGAACGCTTCCACTTCAAATTCAGAGTTCCATCGGTGCGCGCAACAAAACCGCTCGGATCGAGGTTCACATCTTTCCATGCGATGTTTGCGGATGTTCCAGCGTCGGATAGGCGTGCAGAACCTGCGATTTCGCCACCACGTTGTGTTGCTCGAAACTCCGGGATGTCGAATGTCCCATTCTTGTAAGAGGCTTTCGCGC
>Ga0070675_100000039_pt1 | contig 82544 bp, 65 predicted proteins | sample KBSM43metaG_FD_65343 | JGI IMG/M metagenome (GOLD analysis project Ga0070675, IMG submission 65343) | Miscanthus rhizosphere microbial communities from Kellogg Biological Station, Michigan, USA - KBS M4-3 metaG | ecosystem: Host-associated > Plants > Roots > Rhizosphere > Soil ... | reverse complement strand
TGGAAATGATTCGCGGCAAGATGCCGCAGGATCGTCCCGGCAGTTTGCCGCGGCAGCAGTATGCCGACATTCTGGCGTTCCTGTTCGAGAAGAATGGGTTGCCGACCGGGAAAGACGAACTGCCCGCCGCCCAGCCCGATCTCGAACGGATCGCGATCGAAATCCCGAAGCCGTAGGCGTGCGCATCACGTAGGATGGCGGAAATGCTGCACCGCTTCGGCCGCGTCGGCGCGCTGCTCTGCGGTCTCGCCATCCTCGGGGCTCGACCAGCCGGTCAATCTCCGCCGGTGTTCGGCGTTCTGGGCGTACCCGAAGAGATTGCACCGATCGAACGCCGTCTCGCCAATCCCGAAACGCAGCGGCTCGGATCGAACGTCGTGACGATCGGGACGCTCGACGGACGCCGCGTCGTCGTCGGCAGGTCGGGGATCGGCAAAGTGAATGCGGCGTCGGCAACCGCGCTGCTTCTCGAACGCTTTCATCCCGTCGCGCTGATTTTTTCGGGAACCGCCGGCGCGCTCGATCCGGCGCTTGGTCCCGGCGACGTCGTGATCGCGACCAAAGTAGCGCAGCACGACATCGGTCGGTTGACGACCGACGGCTTCGTTCGTCGGCCAACCCGCGACAGTGTCACCGGCGAGCCCAATCCGCTGTTCTTCGAAACACCGGCGGCGTTATTGGCGGCAGCGCGTGCGGCGATCGCCGACGTGAAACTGCCGTTGGCACCACTCTCGAACGGCACGCGCCAACCGCGCGTCCGCGAAGGGGTGGTCGTCACCGGCGATCTGTTTGTCGCGGATCCGATCAAAAAAAACGAGTTGCGGGAATTCGGGGGTTCGGTTGTGGAGATGGAGGGCGCGGCGATGGTCCAGGTATGCCGTCAGTTCTCGACGCCCTGCCTGGTCGTACGGAGCGTCACCGATGCCGCCGACGGATCGGCGGTTTTGAGTTATCAAACCTATCTCAAGCCCGCCAGTGAAAACGCAGCGGCGGTCACCGCCGCAACCATCGCGCGCTTCGCCGCCACAAGCCGTTAAAAAAGAAAAAGGGCTGCGCGCTCAAAGAACGCCAGCCCTTTCTACTTCTCAGTTCTCAGTTCTCAGTTCTTAGTCAGTTCTCAGTTCTCAGTTCTCAGTTCTCAGTTCTTCAGCTCTTTCCTCTATTCAACCGCCTCGGTCGTTTCGTCGGCGGCGATACGCAGCGAGCGCAGGAACCGGCGATCGTTCGCGGTTACTTCAAACGCGCGTTTGGATTGGATCTCGCGGACCGCTTTGGTCGGCTGCGCTACTTTCGCGAGGGCGTTGGTCTGGGAGCGGCTGACAAACCCGACAACCGCTTCGAGCGTCACCTTCATCTCGAATCCGGCAGCGCGCGCCTTTTCCCGGCACGCTTCAACTTGAGGATTTTCTGCGACTGCGGCGGCAATCGCATCGGCCAGCTCTCGCGCGAACCGGTTCACGACGTCGTCCATCTTTGGTTCCTCCTGCGCGCCGGAGCTGGGACCCGGAACGCTGCCGATCGCTGCCTACACCAAGGCGGTGAACAGGAATCGGGGGCCTGATGTCATGTGTTTCGGATTGAAGCTTGTGGACAGATAGAGTACGCCCCAGACTCCGTTGTGTCAAGGACTTACGGGAGTACAATCGGCCCCGTGCATCATGCGCGTACGCCGAACGACCTTGCGCATTGGAACCCGACGGTCGAACTCGGTCTACCAGGCGACTTTCCATTCACACGAGGCATCCAGCCGACGATGTACCGCGGCCGCCTGTGGACGATGCGGCAGTACGCCGGCTTCGCGACGGCGGAAGAATCCAATCAGCGATACCGGTACTTGCTCGCGCACGGCGTCAGCGGGCTGAGCGTCGCCTTCGATTTGCCGACGCAAATGGGCTACGACTCGGACCACGCGCTGGCCGCGGGTGAAGTTGGACGCGTCGGCGTCGCGATCGATTCGATCGAGGACCTGGCGACGCTGTTCAACGGCATTCCGCTGGGCGAGGTGTCGACGTCGATGACCATCAACGCCACAGCGATCATCCTGCTGGCGCTCTACGTCGCGGTGGCGAAGCGTCAGGGTGCGGAATTGCGCGCACTCGCGGGCACGGTGCAAAACGACATCCTCAAAGAGTACGTCGCGCGCGGTACCTACATCTATCCCCCGCGTCAGTCGCTGCGAATCGTCACCGATATTTTCGCCTTCTGCGAGCGCGAGCTGCCAAATTGGAACACCATTTCAATCAGCGGTTATCACATCCGCGAAGCTGGATCGACGGCGGTACAGGAACTGGCGTTCACGTTTGCTCACGCAATTGCCTACGTGCAGGCGGCGGTTGATGCCGGGCTGGACGTCAACCGGCTCGGCCAACGGCTGTCGTTCTTTTTCAACGCGCACAACAATTTTCTTGAAGAGATCGCGAAGTACCGTGCAGCGCGACGGCTGTGGGCGCGGATCATGCGCAACCGCTTCGGCGTGACCAACCCGCGCGCGCAGCAACTGCGCTTTCATACCCAGACCGCCGGCAGCACGCTGACGGCGCAGCAACCCGATAACAACATCGTGCGCGTTGCGGTGCAGGCGCTGGCGGCGGTGCTCGGCGGCACACAATCGCTGCACTGCAACGGCCGCGACGAGGCGCTGGCGCTGCCGACCGAGGAGTCGGCACGGATTGCGCTGCGGACGCAGCAGATCATCGCGTCTGAGAGCGGCGTCGCCAATACCGTCGACCCGGTAGCCGGTTCGTACGAAATCGAGACGATGACCAACGAGATCGAAGCGGGCGCCGTGGCGCTGCTCGAACGGATCGAGCGCGCCGGCGGGACACTGGCCGCAATCGAAGCCGGCTTCATCCAGCGCGAGATCCAGGAATCGGCGTATCGAGCTCAGATCCGGATCGATAAGCACGAAGACGTCGTGGTTGGCGTCAACGATTTCGTCGCCGCCGACGAAAGCAAAGTGGTGCCGCTGTTGAACATCGACGCCGACGTCGAACGCCGTCAAGTGGAACGCGTCCGCCGCGTTCGCGCCAGCCGAAGCGCGGACGCTCATCGACGGGCAATGGAAGGGGTGACGGCGGCCGCGTCGAGCAGCAGCAATCTGGTGCCGGCAATCGTCGCCGCGGTCGAAGCATTCGCTACTGTTGGCGAGATTGCCGATGCGATGCGAGCCGTTTTTGGCGAATACGAAGAAACGGCGACCGTCTGATCTGGCGGCGATACTGAAGGCTGAACCGATGGTTGAAGAGCCATTGCTGCGCATCGAGCACCTGACGACGACCTTTGACAGCGACGCTGGCCCGGTGGCCGCGGTCAACGATGTCAGCTTTGACATTCATGCCGGCGAAACGCTCGGGCTGGTCGGAGAATCGGGCAGCGGCAAGTCGGTCACCGCTCTGTCGATCCTGCGTCTCGTGCAGCCGCCGGGCCGGGTCGCGGCTGGCCGCGTACTCTTGAGCGGCCGCGACTTGATGGTGCTCGAGGAGCGCGCGATGCGCGAAGTCCGCGGTGCGAGCATCGCGCTGATATTTCAAGAACCGATGACGGCGCTCAATCCGGTGTTCAGCGTCGGCAACCAGATCGCGGAAGCGATGCTGGTCCACGGGCGCGCATCCAAGCGTGAGGCGCGCGCCCAGACGATCGAGCTGCTCCGGAAAGTCCGCATTCCCGACCCGGAAGCGACGGTCGACGACTATCCTCATCAACTGTCTGGCGGCATGCGGCAGCGCGTGATGATTGCGATCGCACTGGCCTGCCGGCCGTCGCTGGTGATCGCCGATGAACCGACCACCGCCCTCGACGTGACCATTCAAGCGCAGATTCTCGACCTGCTGCGTGAAATGAAATCGGCCTTCAACCTGTCGCTGCTCTTGATCACTCACGATCTGGGAGTCATCGCCGAAACCGCAGACCGCGTGGCGGTGATGTACGCGGGACGGATCGTCGAAACCGGCCCGGTCCGGGCGATTCTGCGGTCGCCGCAGCATCCCTACACGCGCGGTCTGCTCGCATCAATGCCGGGTGGTGCCCCGGGACAGCGATTGCGCGCGATCGACGGTTCGGTGCCGCTGCTCGGCCATCTGCCCTCTGGTTGCGCGTTCAACCCGCGCTGCCCGGATCGTTTCGAACCGTGTACCTCCGCGCCACCGCCCGACTATGCCGCCGGACGCGACCAGCTGGCAAAATGCTACCTGCACCGCCCGCCGCTGACGACGAATGAACTGATCGATGCCGTTGGTTGAAGTTTCACACCTCGTGAAGCACTTCACGCGCGGCGGCGGATTTCTCCGCGCCGGCACGCGTGTCACCGCCGTGGACGACGTCAGCTTTCACATCGACGAAGGCGAAACCTTCGGCCTGGTCGGCGAATCGGGCAGCGGAAAAACCACCACCGGCCGCTGCATGCTGCGCCTGATCGAACCGACATCCGGCGAAGTGCGGTTTCGCGGTGAGAACGTCCTTGCCTTCCCGCGGGCGCGGATGCGCGCCGCACGGCGCGATATGCAAATCGTGTTTCAGGATCCGTATTCGTCGCTGAATCCGCGGATGCGTGCGATTCGGATCGTCGAAGAGCCGCTGGTGATCCACAAGCTCGGCGGGCGCGACGAAAGACGCGCTCGTGTGATCGAGCTATTCAAGCTGGTCGGGCTGGATCCCGAACATCTCGAACGCTATCCCCATCAATTCAGTGGCGGGCAGCGACAGCGAATCGGCCTCGCCCGGGCGCTCGCACTGAATCCGTCGTTCGTCATTCTCGACGAGCCGGTCTCGGCGCTCGACGTCTCGATTCAGGCGCAGGTCGTCAACCTGCTGATGGACCTGCAGCAGCGTCTGAAGCTGACCTACTTGTTCGTTGCGCACGATCTTCGTCTGGTGGAACACATCTGCAGCCGTGTGGCGGTGATGTATCTCGGCAAGATCGTCGAGATGGGCCCAGCCGCTGCACTGTTTGCAGCGCCGCAGCATCCCTACACCCGGGCGCTGCTGTCAGCGATTCCGGTCGTCGATCCCGACGCCCCGCGCCAGCGCATTCAGCTCGATCCCGCAGCGGTCAATCGCGACGCGGCGTTGAAAGAGATTTCGGCCGGACATTTCGCAGCCGTTTAACGGGCCGGTGCAATGCGGCGGCCCGAATGCAGTGTGAGTGTTTTTTCATTTTGCATTCACGGTGTCAGGGTCCAGCACCCTGCTAAGGAGCGACGATGGATCTGACGACGCGGGTGAAATCGATCCTGCTGCAGCCGGCGCAAGAATGGCGGAAGATTGCCGCGGAATCGACGAATGTCGGGGCGCTGCTGAGCGACTATGCCGGGCCGCTGTCGGCGATTCCTGCGCTCTGCGGCTGGCTCGGTGGCAGCATCATCGGCTCCGGATTCGTTCGCATCGGGCTGGTCCGCGGTTTCGTCAACGCGGTGGTGACGTGGGTGTTCGGGCTGGCCGGCTGCTGGCTGGCGGCTCTGGTCATCGAAAGACTGGCGCCGACCTTCGGATCGCGCGGTAACACCGCCCAGGCGCTGAAACTGGTGGTCTACGCGTCAACGCCGGCTTGGATCGCAGGTGTCCTCAGGCTGATTCCGGCGCTAACGGTCCTGAGCCTGATTCCGGCACTCTACGGGCTCTATTTGTTCTACATCGGCCTGCCCGCCGTCATGCGCACGCCCGCCGACAAGGTAATTCCGTACATGGCGGTCTCGGCGGTTGCGGTGATTCTGGTAGTGATCGTCTTCGGGTTTTTCGCCAGTGCGATTACCGGCGTCGGACAGATGGCGACGTTCTAGAAATGCAAAATGCAGAATGCATTTCTCATTTCTTTAGTTTCCCTGCGACCGCCGCGACTTCGCGCTCCATTGCACTAGCGACGGCGGCGTCGGCACTCTCGGCCATCTCCTGCGGTTGACTCGCGCCGGTCGAGGTGTTCAGCACCTGGAACAGCGTGTTGATCACCGGATCGGAGGTCGGGACGGCACTTGCGCTGCCGTTCTGGGGGCCGGCCATCGCCATGTAGGTCTGCATGAAATTGAAGCGCGAGCCGAGCAGGCCCATCGGGGTAGCGAATTTGTAGGCGGTTTGCGCGGTCTTGACTGCGATTTGCATGTTCGATGCGCCGGTACGCTCCGAACTGGACAGCGCTGGCGACACCGCGCCAGGGGCGACGAGCATGAAGTCGACCTTCGCGCCGAAATCGCGCGCGCCGGTGACCCGCCCCATCAGGCCGCGCTGCGGTTTCCGCAAGTCGGTCACTTCGGTAACCAGCAGGTAGTCGACTTTTTTCGAACGCGCTTCCTCGATGGCGGATGCAGCCGAGGTCGCTTCGAGCGACACGGCGTCTACGTCGGCATCGTTCAGCGAAACCACCAGCGCGTCGCTCAGCTCCTGCAGCGACAACTGCTCTTTCAGTTTGGTCGTGACCGCCACCACCCCGACGCGGACGTTGCCGGCCTTCTTCACCGTTGCGGTCAGGTCGGCGAGGGTCTTCACTTCCTTGTAGCCGTCCGGCACCACAAACAGCGACTCGGGCAACGTTTGCCGGTCGAAGGAGGTGACTTCCATCGTCAACGTGATCGGCTTGTTGTCCGTCTCCGCTCCTGAGGCGGTCGTAACGGCAGTGTAGGAGATCGGATACCCGGCGGTTGTGTCGGCATCGGCATAGGTGATGTCGTCGCGGCAACCATTGGTGATGGCGAACGACGGCTTTCGCGGCGGCACCGTGCAATTCGCGACGGCGGGCGGCTCGATGAACCAGCCATCCGTTTCTACTCGTTCGGAGTGTTTGTCGCATGCGTCAGCCGACGGCGTCCTGGTCACCACGATTCTGGCGCGCTTCGCTGGTTGACCGAATGCTTCCTTGCGTTCGCCGGTGAGCGTGACCGTGCGGGCGACCACGATCGTCCCGCCCTTTTTCGGCGGCTTGGCGTTGGCGTCGGTCAGCGGCGGCGCGTCGAGCGCTGTCGTCAGGAACCGCTGACCCTGGTCGGCAATCTGCAGCAGCTTGCCGGTATCGCATTGCGCGACCACGGACATTTCGCTGCCGTAGTCGATGCGCTGCCGCTCACCTTTTGAAGAAAGCGTCGTCAGCGTGGTTTTGTCGTTGGAGCTGTACTGCGCTTTGACGACGAGATCGGGCGGAGGCGCCGGCTTCGCGACCGGCGCGGCCGGTTTCGGTGCGGGCGCCGCCGGTTTTGCCGGTGGCTTCGGCGCCGGACGCTTCGGTTGCTGCGCGGCCGCAACGTTTGCGGCCACGCAGCAGGACAGGACGAAAACGAACAGCTTAGGCAATGCCCTTTTTGAACGCTTCGATCTCGGCAGCGGTGACCGCCACCTTCACGACAGCGGGATTGCTGCCACCCTTGGCGTCGCGATCGGGCCCGACTCCTCGGGCACCTCCGGAAGCGGACACCTGCGCGGTCTGCTTCTCAGAACTGGCGCTCTTGGTGAGCGAGTTGAGGCCAAACCCCTTCTTTTTGGGATCTTCCTTCTTCGGTTCTTCCTTGGACGATCCGGTCAGCCCCGACGCGCCCTCGACAACCGTCGCGATCTTGGTGACGTCGGTCGGTTCGTACTTGATGTTCGATTTGTAGCGGGCTTCCACCGTGGCGCCCTTGGTGGTGGACTGCACCTTGTCGATCCGCGCCTTGGTGTCGGGGTGCGACGCGAACAGTCCATTTTGCGCCGGTGTGTCCTTGTTTCGCTGGTCGAGGCGCGTCAGGAACTGCGCCAGTCCGTTCGGCGCGTAACCGAGTTTCTGGGCCAGCGAGACGCCGGTCTTGTCCGAATCCATCTCGTCGTTGCGATCGAATTTGTTCTCGAGAACGATCTCGTAGACCTTGTTCGTGAGCGAATCGAGGAAAGCGACGCGGTTGCCGGCGACATCGCTGCCAGCCTTGACCATGTTGCCCTTCTGAATGGCGTTGACCGCGTGCTTGTGCGACACGTGCGTGATCTCGTGGCCGAGAACACCGGCCAACTCCGCCTCGTTCTGGATCAGGCCAAGCGCACCACGGGTGATGTGCACGATGCCGCCCGGCGACGCGAATGCGTTCACGCCGTCGGTGTCGAGCACGATGAACGTCCAATTCAATTTCGGACGCTCGGACACCTGGGCCAGCGCATTGCCGAGCACCGAGACGTATTTGGTTACCGCCTCGTCCTGCACGACGCCGAAGCGGGTCCGCAATTTCAGGCTGACTTCATCACCGATCTTGCGCTCTTCCTCTTCGCTGACCTTGATGTCTTCGATTTTTTCTTTGGTGCTCTGGGCCTGGCGCGCCTTGTCGAGGACCCCACCAAATTGCGCGAACGCCGGCGAGGCGAACTGCACGACGCCAACGACCGCGAATGCGATGATCGACTTCTTCATAAACTCGCCTCTTTCGTGGAGTAGGGTGCGGGCGCATCCGCGGGCTGCGGCGTTTCGGCCGCCACTTGTGGATTGTTGCGCTCGACCACCTGAAAAATTGCGACCGGTTTGGTCTTGCCCTTGACGACAACGTCGCCAAGCGGTTTCAGAACGTATTGCCCGGTCAATTGTTCCTTGGTGGCTTCACTGATGATAATCCGGGTGCCGTAGTTTTTGTTCAGCGATTCCAGCCGCGAACCGAGGTTGACTGCGTCGCCGATCACCGTGTAGCTCATGATTTGTTCCGAACCGATGTTGCCGGCAATCATCGGTCCGGTATTGACGCCAATGCCAATATCCAGCGTCGGTCGACCTTCGGCGTGCCATTTCGCGTTCAAACGGCCGAGTTCGTCGATCATGTCCAGTGCGGCAAGCACCGCATGCTCCGCATGTTCCTTATCGGCCAGAGGGGCGCCGAACAACGCCATCACCATGTCACCGACAAATTTGTCGACTGTGCCTTGATGTGCAAAAACGATCTCCACCATCTTGGTGAAGTATTCGTTCAGGGTACGGACGATCTCCTCGGGTTGACCGCGCTCCGAGACGGTCGTAAAACCGCGAATGTCTGAGAACAGCACCGACATCTCCCGACGCGCGCCGCCGAGGCGCGCCAGCGTCGGATCGGAAACCAGGTGGTTGTAGACGTCTTTCGAAACGTACTGGCCGAACAGCTTCTTCATCTTGCGCTTCTCGCGGCCCTCGATGAAGTACTGGTAGCCGACGCCCGACAGCAGCGCGACCGACGAGGTGATGAACGGCTGCGTCACGTTGATCCAGTAGCCAACCGCGAACAGCCGCATCGCGACGTAGCCAAACGTGACGATCGCCGCCGCCGTAACGGCCGTGGCCCACCACGCCGGAAACAGCACCGCAATCAATCCGGTGATCAAGCCGACCGCCAGGACGGTGCTGACCCTCACGCGGTCGTCAATCGGATGCAGGAATCGATTCGACAGAATGTCGTCCGCAACCGCTGCATGAATCTGGATCCCCGGCATCGTCCCGAGTCCGAATGGCGTCTCGAAGCGATCCGCCAGCCCATTGGCAGAGATGCCGACGAAAACGAGCTTGTCTTTGAACAGCGATGGATCGATGTTCGGTTTCTGGCCGGCGGCGATCTGTTCGTACGAGTACATCAAGTCGAAGAACGAATAGGACTTATAGGTGATGCCGCGCGGGTAGGCGGGGCCGCGGAAGTTGATCAGCCCCCACAGGTAGCGGTACTCGCCAGCCGTACTGGCCACGCGATTCCACGACATCGGCATCGCTCGATCGCGCATCCAGAGCACTGTGCCATCGAGCCGGACATCCCCGGGCTCGATGCCGGCAATCCGCAACGCGGCGGCGGTCCCGAGCGACGGAATGACGCGACCCTGCGCGCGCACAAACGGCGGAATGTGGCGCATCGGCCCGTCACGATCGAACAGGAACAGGTTGTGTGCCAGCTGCGAGGATGCGTCAGCGAGCGTCGCAAAGGGCGGAAACACGACGTCGCGCTCGACGATCCCCTCGCCGTCAATTCGAAATTCGCTCGGGATGGCCGGCGGATTGGTCACCTTCCCCTCGTAACTGGCGTCAGCCAGGAGGATGACGTTGCCGGCACGCTTCACCGAATCGACCAGCGCCTTGTCGGATTCCTCACCGCTCCAGGTTTCGCCGCCCATCTTGAAACCGACGCGGCTGTCGGCCTCGGCGAAGTTGACGTCGTAGACGATCAGGCGGGCCTTGGCGTCGGCGAGAAAATCGATGACCACCGAATGGACGACGCGCGGCCACGGCCAGCGGCCGGCGTTGGGCTGAAGGCTGCGCAGGCTGTCTTCGTCGATTTCGATCAGCGCGATTTCCTGGCGTGCGGTGTCGGGCCGCGCAGTGCGCGACATCCGCCAGTTATAGGTATTGAGTTCGATCGTGTCGAACGGACTCTGGCCGGTTGCGTTGCCGCGCGTGTAGCCTGCCGCCGCGGCCAGCACGAGCATCGACGAGAACAGGCCGATCAACGTGGCGATGCCGCTTTTCTTCACGCGCTAAAACTCGAATGATGCGCCTTCGCGAGCGGCGTCGGTGGACGCAAAAATACGCCGCGCCGCCGCTTCGATCTGGCTCATTTCGACGTCGCTGCGTCCCGGCTTGTGATGGAACAGCCAGAGGTGCTTGACGTGATGCTTCACCGCGAACTCGGCGGACTGTTTCCAGCTGCTGTGTCCCCAGCCTCCGTGCGTCAGCAGTTCCTCGGGCGTGAAATGGGCATCGAGAATCACGCCGGCCGCATCCCGCGAGAATTCACCGAGCGCGGTGTCGACCGCGACGTTGCCGAACTCGTGATCGGTCGCATAAACCAGATCGCCGCGGTCGCCGGTGACACGATAGGCGAACGCACCGCCCGGATGGCGGAGCATCATCGCCTTGATCTGAAAATCGTCGATCTCGAGATCGCCTTCCTCGACCAGGTGCACCGACGGCTTGGACGGCAGCGAATGGTAGGGGACCGGATAAAAAGGAGAATCGAAAATCGTTTCCACCCACGCCAGGTCGATCGCGCGCAACCGCGGCGCCCAGATCGACGATTGCCAGCCGCTGGCATAGAACGGAGAGAAAAACGGCAAGCCCTGGGTGTGATCCCAGTGAAAATGCGTCAGCAGGATCGGGACACGTCGCGGCTCGCCGTTCAATGTCTCACTGAAGCCGACAATTCCCGATCCGGCATCGAGTACTAATGAATTATTGGTCTTCGGATCCCGAATCACCACGCAGGGCGTGTTGCAGCCATGGCCAATCGAGCCGGGGGTCGCCCACGGTACTGAACCGCGTACGCCCCAGAATTGCATGATCATCGGAGTGGCAGAATCATATCGCGGCTCAGTGCTCGTCGCTCGCGTTCCAGCCGAAAGGTGAGCAGCCGAGCGCGATGGTGCGACGCCGCTACGCGGCGCGCCGCACGTCGTTCTCGACCTGGCCGTCGCGGATATGGATCGCTCGGTAGGCGAACGCCGCAACATCGGCCTCGTGCGTCACTAGCACAATCGTGTTGCCGGCTTTGTGCAGGCGTTCGAAGAGCGCCATGATTTCGGCGCCGGTCTTCGAGTCGAGGTTGCCGGTCGGCTCGTCGGCAAGCAGGATCGACGGGTTGTTGACCAGCGCGCGGGCGATCGCGACGCGCTGCCGTTGGCCGCCGGACAGTTCATTCGGCCGATGCGTCATCCGCTGCGTCAGTTCCACTTTCTCGAGAGCGTCCTTGGCACGAGCCTCGCGATCCTTTGACGGCACACCGGCATAGACGAGCGGCAGCTCGACATTGTGCAGCGCGGTAGCGCGAGGCAACAAATTAAAGGTCTGGAACACGAACCCGATTTCCTCGTTGCGAATGCGCGCCAGCTCGTTGTCGTTCATCTGACTGACCTGCTTGCCGTTGAGCAGGTACGACCCCTTGCTCGGCGTGTCGAGGCAACCAATCAGATTCATCAAGGTGGACTTGCCCGATCCGGACGGCCCCATGATGGCCACATATTCGCCGCGCTCGATCTGGACTGAAACGCCGCGCAGCGCGTGGATTTCTTCCGTACCCATTACATAGGTCTTCCACAGGTCGACGGTTTCGATGAGTGCCATATAACTAAGACTCTGACGTAAGAATCGCGGTTTGAGTTCCTATCTTAGCACTGCTAACTATCTGACCAGGACCTCGCGGGTGCAATAAGGACAGAAGGTCCAGGCTGTCTCCACCGCCCGCCCACAATGGGGACATACGCCAAGCCGCTTGCCGCAGCTCGGGCACGCCTTGAAATCGGCGCGAACGGCAGTACCGCACGCCCCGCAGAGGGTTCGCCGGTCGCGCCGGTCCGGAAGCTGGCGCAGCAGTTCCTCCGCTGTAGTCAGCCCGCTTTTCAGTTTCGCCAGTCCCTCCTCTCCGAGCGTGACCATGCCGTCGGCGACTGCCTGGTCGCGAATCTGTTCCAGCGGCGCTCCCGACGCAATCACCCCGCGAAGTTCGTCGGTCACGCGCATCACTTCGTAGATGCCGGTTCGACCGCGATAGCCGGTGTAATTGCACTGATCGCAACCGGTCGCCTTGTAAAACACAATCCCCGCGGCATCGCTTTCCGCGATGCCGAGCCGCCATAGCACGTCGAGGGGCAGCGCGTCTCTCCGGCGACAGTGCGGACAGAGCTGGCGGACGAGCCGCTGTGCAACGACGCCGGCCAGAGCCGATGCGGCGGTTGAGCGGTCTGCGCTCATCTCGGCCAACCGTACTGCAGCTGACGGCGCGTCGTCGCCCGATAGTGTTGACAGCACGAGCTTGCCGCTGTCCGCGGCCTCGATTGCGACCGCCGCCGTTTCCCGATCGCGGAGCTCGCCGACCACGATGACATCCGGATCCTGCTGCATGACTGATCGCAGCGCGTTCGCGAACGTCAAGCCAACCTGCTCGCTGATCGCGGTCTGACTCGCCTCTGGGATCTGATACTCGATCGGATCTTCGATCGTCGCGATGCTGGCCGGCTCGGAACGCTGTTCCGCCAGCGCGGAAACCACCGTCGTCGTCCTGCCGCTGCCGGTTGGCCCGACAGCGAGGAGCAGTCCGCGCCGAAGCCGGACAAGCTGACGCGTCGCTTCCAACATCGCTCGGGACATGCCGATTGACTCGAGAGGAGGCACCACCTTGCGCTGATCGACCAGCCGTAGTACCGCCTTCTCGCCACACGTGGTGGGCAACGTTGTCACGCGGAAGTGGGCGACGCTGCCATCCGGGTTCGCGAAGCGAAGACGACCCTGCTGCGCCAGACGCCTCTCGTTGGTATCCAGGCCTGCGCGGCTCTTGATTTGCGAGAGGAGCGCATCGTGCCTCGAGCGTGGCAGATCCGACATTACATTCAATACGCCATCGACACGATGGCGGATCACCACAGCAGTCTCGGTCGGCTCGATGTGGATGTCGGTTGCTCGCGCCGCAGCGGCGCGGTTCAGAAGCTGATCGACGAAGTCGACGGCTAACGGCGCATCCCGGTCGTCCGCTCGCGACGGCGTTTGGCTGACCACATGGCCGACGGGAGTGTCCGATGTATTGCTATAAGCGCTTCCGATAGCGGAGAGAATGTCGCTGCGCGTCGAAACAACCGGCTTGATTCGACAGCCAGTGCTCGACTCGAGATCCTCGACAACGCCGAACAACAGCGGATCGGCCATCGCTACGGTCAACAGATTTCTCTCGAGCGACAGCGCCACGCAGACGTGCTTACGCGCTGCGTCCAATCCAATCAGCGCTGCGGCCGACGGCTCGGGCGGATTCTCGGAAAGATTGATGTACGGAAAACCGAGTTGCGAGGCGAGCGCCTTTGCGACCTGCTCTTCCGTCGCCAGTTTCGTCCGAGCCAGGACGGCGCCGAGATGTTCGCCGGTGCGTTTGTGCTCGGCAAGCGCGGTTCGGAGGTCGTCGGGAGAGATCAGGCCCGCCTGGACCAAACACTCACCAAGCTTCTGTCTCACCGCAGGTTCTCGTTCGCATTTCGGCCGCAGTCACGGTTTTTCATAATACCTGACGGCATTTTCGCGTAATCGGTTGCGCCGATGCTGCGGCGTAGAGGAACATGGCGCGCTTCCATGTCTGCCGAGAACCGGTTCCCTGGCGAAACAGCGGCCCGCCATCAAGAGGACTTGCGCGGACAGGTTTCACAGGCCCTCTTGAATCGGCTGGACACCCTGACCGCCGACGCTCTGGCCATTCTCCCCCATGCCGGTCAGGTATCGCTCGATCGTGACTTTTGCGAGCGACTGGCGAATTGGTTGATTCGGCTCCTCGCATTAGCTGTCCGGGATGCTGCGGTCGACGAGCGCGGAATGTTGGTGGCGCAGCTGCGCGGCGCAGTCCTCGAACGGTCGCTGGAAACGGGCCACCTCTTCACGCTGGCCTACCTTGTCGAACGCGCCGTCCTCGACGAGCTGGCGCTAGACGAAACCATCGGCGCAACCACGGAAGTATGGCCGGTGGTGGCGCAACTGGTGCGGCGCGGGTCGTTCGAATACCTTGCGCTGTTTGGGTCGCGCACGCACCTTGATTCGACCGGCAGCTTCACCGATGCACTGACGACATTGCATACGCGCGCCATGCTCGACGCGGTGTTGCTGAAAGAGACCGCTCGGGCCGGCCGTTTCGGCAATCCGCTCGCACTGATCTTGTTCGACGTGGACCGCCTGGCCACGATCAACGACCTACACGGTTACGGTGTCGGCACCAGAATCCTCGAGCGACTCGGAATTCTGCTGCGGACCTATTTCCGCCAGCACGACTGGGTGGCGCGATATGGCGACGATGAGATTGCGGTGTTGCTGACCGGCCCGGACGCCGGACATGCCTCGGAATTGGCGGAACGCGTACGGCAGATGGTTGAAGCGCGGCTCGCGTTCACCGATCATCGCGTGGACCAGACGGTGCAGGTGACGATCAGCGCGGCCGTCATTCGGGTCGATGCCGTTGCCGGGACGACGATTGATCCCGAGCGACTGTTGGTTTCCGTCGAGGCGGCGTTGCGACGCGCCAAGCAGAGTGGGCGGAACCGCGTTGAAGCAGTCGGCGACGTTTCCCTCAGCCGTACTCTTCCTCGTAGTTCGCCTTCAGTTTAGCGACGACGGCTGGGTCCGCGAGCGTGGTCATGTCGCCAAGCGCCTTGCCTTCGGCGATGTCGCGCAGCAGGCGCCGCATGATTTTTCCAGACCGGGTTTTCGGAAGATCGGCCGTGAACAGAATGTCGTCGGGCCGCGCGATCGCGCCGATTTTCTTGACGACATGCTCTTTCAGGTCGTCCACCAGCCCCTTGGCCAACTCCGTGCCTTCCTTCAATGTGACGAACGCGGCAATCGCCTGACCCTTAATCTCGTGCGCGCGACCAACCACCGCCGCTTCCGCGACGCCCGGGTGATCGACCAGGGCGCTTTCCACTTCCATCGTGCCGATCCGATGCCCCGCGACGTTAATCACATCGTCGACGCGACCAAGCAGCCAGAAATAGCCGTCGGCATCCCGTTTGGCGCCATCACCGGTCACATAGACACCGCTGCCCCACTTGTTCCAGTACTGTTTCGCGTAACGGTCGGGATCGCCGTAGATGCCGCGCAGCATCGACGGCCACGGCCGCGTCAACGCCAGCAGCCCGCCGCCGACCTCCACCTTGTCGCCTCTCTCGGTTCGAATTTCAGCGCTGATGCCGGGGAACGGTTTCGTCGCCGAACCGGGTTTCAACGTCGTCACGCCCGGTAACGGAGTGATCATGATCGCGCCGGTCTCGGTCTGCCACCACGTATCGACGACCGGACAACGCTCGCCGCCGATGTATTTGTAGTACCAGACCCACGCTTCGGGGTTAATCGGTTCGCCGACCGAGCCAATCAGCCGCAGCGACGAGAGATCGCGTTTTTTCGGCCACTCGATACCCCATTTCATGAACGCACGAATCGCGGTCGGCGCCGTGTAGAAGATCGTGACGCCGTACTTTTCAATCAACGACCAGAAACGATCCTTCTGCGGCCAGTCCGGCGCGCCTTCGTACATGACGACGGTGGCGCCGTTCGCCAGCGGACCGTAGACCACGTAACTGTGCCCGGTGACCCAACCGATGTCGGCCGTGCACCAGTAGACGTCGTCGTCTTTCAAATCGAACACGAGTTTGGTCGTCGCGTAGGTGCCAACCAAATAGCCGGCCGTCGTGTGAACAATCCCTTTCGGCTTCCCGGTCGTGCCCGAGGTGTAGAGGATGTAGAGCATGTCCTCGGAGTCCATCGGCACCGGGTCGCATTTCGCCGAGGCGTCCTGCATCAACCGGTGATACCAGTGGTCGCGGCCTTCCTTGATATGGACCGGCATCTGTCCGCTGCCGCGCTGAACGACTACCACGTTTTCGATCGACGGCGTGTCGGCGATCGCTTCGTCGGCCACCTGCTTCAGCGCAACAATCTGACCGCGCCGATAGCCGCCATCAGCGGTGATCAGCAGTTTGGCCTTCGCGTCATTGATGCGATCGCGGAGCGACTCGGCACTGAACCCGCCAAAGACGACGCTGTGGACGGCGCCGATGCGCGCGCAAGCGAGCATCGAAATCGCCAGTTCGGGAATCAGCGGCAGATAGATCGCGACGCGGTCGCCTTTGGTGACGCCGAGCGACTTGAGCACGTTGCCGAATTGCGAGACCTCGCGGTGGAGATCGAAGTAGGTCAGCGTGCGCTGATCACCGGGCTCGCCTTCCCAGATTAACGCGGCCTTGTTGCGGCGCGCGCCGCGGACATGACGATCGAGACAGTTGACGCTGATGTTGAGTTGCCCGCCGACGAACCATTTGGCATGCGGCGGCTGCCAATCGAGGACCTTTTCCCACTTGCGCGACCACTCGAGCTCGGAGGCGAATCGCGCCCAAAAAGCCTCCGGGTCTTTCTCGGCTTCCGCGTAGAGACTTTCGTCGCGGACCAGCGCCTGCGCACGAAACGCCGGCGCCGGAGCAAAGGTTCGATCTTCACGAAGGAGGTCGTCGATTTCGGCGCGCGCATCCATAAGGGCGGATTCTATACAGTCGCAAGTCGCAAGTCGAAAGTCACAATTCGAGAGACGAGCGTCGAGGGACAAGAGTCGAGCGTCGAGCGGTTATCCCCCGAGCGCGGTCAGTCGGGCGCGGACTTGCACTGCCAGGTCGGCGTGCGCGACGGTTCCGAACTTCAGGAAGGCACGGTAGTGCTGGATCGCGCTCGCGGCGTCGCCGCTCTCGTCCGCGACGATAGCGAGGTTGTAATGAGAGCCGGCGCTTCGCGGATCGATTGCCAGCGCGCGGTTCAGCAGATCGCGGGCATCGGCAATACGGCCCTGCGCGCGTTGGACCAGCGCGAGATTAACCAGCGATTCGACGTTGCGGCGGTCGGCACCGAGAGCGATGCGGAATTCCGCGGCGGCCTGACCCATTTGATTGGTGCGCATCAGCGCGACACCCAGGTTGTTGTGCGCCTTCACATAGTTCGGATCAATGGAGATTGCCCGCTGAAACTGTTTGATCGCGTCGTCTTGTTGACCGCGATCTTGATATAGCAGGCCGAGATTGTTGTGCACTTCGGCGCTTTTGTCGTTCTGTTCCAGCAGGGTGCGGTAATGCGCGAGCGCGTTGGCATAATCGCCGACGCGCTGGTAGTAGACCGCCAGGCGGAAATGATCTTCAGCCGGCGACAGGTTGCGCGGAGGTGCCGCAGGCTGGGCAGCAGACGTCGGGTTCACGGCAAGTGTCGGCGGCTTCCCGGGAGGTACTGGCGCCTTCGTCGGAAGTGCCGATGCGTTCCGCTGGGGCACTGTGGGCCTCGAGGCGGAAGATGGCGATGGGTTCACCGGGGGCGGTGCCGCGCTCGCGAACGGTGCCGGCGGGCTCGCTGAAGGTACAACAGGCCTCGGAGATGGCGCCGGTGGTTTTGCCGGGGGTGCGGGCGCAGCCGATGGAATTGTCGCCGCGGGCGATCGGACTGGCGGCGTCGATGAAAGGGGCGTCGCAGGCGATGGAGCTGCCGGCGCAGTCGGTCGCACCGGCACCGTCGAAGGAACCGCGGGCGCGTTGGATGAACGTGCCGCCGCGTTCGCCGAAGTGGCAACGGGCTTCATCGGAGGCGCTACGGCGTTTCCGGCAGGCATTGACGTGGCCGGCGCGAAATAGAAAATCAGCGCTGTCAGGCCGACAAAGCCGGCGACGAGCGCGGCGGCGCCGTAGCCGACGAACGCTTTGAGCGACGGATAATTCGATGCGTGACGACGGGGATAGCCGAGCGTCGCGAGGACGGCATCGGCACGAGCCGACTTGCCGTATTCCCCTCCTCCGCTATCAGCCGCCGGTTTCCGCCGGAGCGCATCCAGGATCAGGCTCACGGACTCTCGCCGTCCGCCGAGGTCGCGGTCACGTGCGCATCGAGCGACGGCGCGGCGGCCTTCAACCGCTCGAGGTCGCGCGCGGCGGACTGATCATCAGTGTACGACCCTGCCATGACTCGATACCAACGTCCACCAACGCCACGGTCGAGCTGGGCGTAGTAGACCGGCAGTCCGGCATTCTCCAACCAGGCGGTCAGCGCGCGAACCTGTTCCACGCCAGACGACTCGGCGGGATACGCGCCGAGCATGATGGTGAACGCCGCATTCGATGGCAGCGCACGGCCGCGGAGCGTATCCGATGGCCCAGCAACCGGCGACGATGGTGTCGTTTGAAACGCGAGAGCCTTGGCCTCGACTGGTGCCGTGATCCGCTGATACACGATCGCCGTCATGCTAACGCCCAACAGCGACGACAGCAGCATGACGGCGACCGCGGCGGCAAGTGACACGCGACCATTCCACAGCGAGGCGGCTACCGATCTCGACCGGCGTCGCACTGAAACGACCGGCTGCAGGTCCAGACTCTTCGCGGCGTGATCGACCATGTCCGGCAGCACGCGATTGGTGCGTAACGAGAACGCGGCCAACAGCGCGCGATCGCACAGTAAATTGATCAGACGCGGGATGCCGCTCGACAATTGATGCACGCGGTCGAGCGCTTTCGGCGCGAACGTGACGACCGCCGATCCACCGGCCACCGCCAGACGATGCGACACGTAAGCGCCCGACGCCTCGCGATCCAGCGGTTGCAGTTCGTAGCGAATCGACACGCGCTGGTCGAGCTGACGCAGCTTCGGCGATCGCAGCAGGGTCTGCAACTCGAGTTGTCCGACCAGAATGATCTGCAACAGTTTCTCTTTGTCGGTCTCCAGGTTCGACAAAATGCGGATCTGCTCGAGCACTCCCAGCGGCAGATTCTGCGCTTCGTCGATGATCAGCACCGCGCTTGCCTTCAGCGGGATCAACCCGAGTAGAAAATCGTAGAGCGCATCGATCAGTTCCTGCTTGCTGACGCCTCTCAGCCGCCCCGCCTTGACGTCTGCACGGGAAACCACGCCGAAGTCCTGCAGGATTCGCTTCAGCAAATCCTCTTCCGACAGGAACGGATTCAAGACCAGCGCGGTGAAGGTCGCGCAATCGATCTTCTCCAATAACGCGCGACAGAGCGTGGTCTTACCCGTGCCGATGTCGCCGGTGACGACGACGAAGCCTTCGCGACGCGAGATCGCGTACTGCAACAAATCGAAGGCGTCAGCGTGGGATTGACTGCGGTAGAGATACTTCGGGTCCGGCGTCAGGCTGAATGGCTTTTCGGTGAACCCGTAGTAGGTTTCGTACATGGCTACTGCGCCATCACGCCGGGAAGGATCCGCGGCGTCAGCAGAATGATCAGTTCGACGCGTTTACGCGTCACCACCGTGCTGCGGCCGAACCAGCCGCCGCTGGCGCCCACTGCCTTGCGCTCGCGCGTCTCGCGGTCGAAACCGAACCCCGTGACCACGAGCGTCTCGCCGTCGGCCACCCGGACCAACAGGTCTGATTCACCCGCAGCCGGCAATTTGATAATCGGGCTGACTCCCAACGTCAGGGATGAGTCGCTGGAGATCTGCGGCGTCACGGCGAGCGTCATTGCGTCGGTCTTGAGCAGCGCCGGCTCGTTGTTCATCGCGATCAGCCGCGGATTCGACAGCGTGGTCACGATGCCTTGCGCTTCGAGCAGCGTGAGCAGTCGTGCGACATTCGTCACGCGCATGCCGGTGAGCGTCGGACGCGTCACAGTCGGTGCTCCGGGTGGCTCACTCATCTGTGTCGCCAGCGCGGTCCAATCGACACCGTGCGCCTTCTCGTCGTTCAGCACAACTTCGACGAAGCGGACGTCGATCTGCGCCTGGCGGTGTACGCGATCCTGCACGGCGTCGAGATACGTCGATATGCGGTCGAGCCGTTCGGAAGTGTCGGTTACCTGCAGCAGGCCCGCCTTGCGATCGATGTTGAACGTCGCCTGTTCGGACAGGAGTGCGCGAACCCCCGCGGTTAATTCCGTAAAGACGTCGCCTTTCGTTGTGGTGGTGACTGACGCGCTGCTGGCGTCGCCACCGCGCACGGTCGTACCGCCGACCCGTTCGAGCGACGCGTAGTTCAAGTCGAAGATGCGTGTATCGAGGGCGCGACGAAACACCCGAACCACCGCACCGTCCACCGAATAGGTGAGGCCGAGCGGCGGCAGCATAATGTTGAGCGCTTGTCGGACCGTCACGTGTTTCAACTCGCCAGTGAAGACCCCGGTGACGCCTGGAGCCGGCGCAACGCTCAAGTTCGTACCGCGCATCACCAGCAGGAGCGCGTCCTGAATGGGCTGCGGCTGCGCGAACGACACCGAGAAAATGCGATCGTCGAGTTCCGGTGACGCGGCGCGGTCGTCGAGCTGGGTCAGTGGCAGGGTCTGCAGCGGGCGCAACTGCGCCGGCTGCTGCGACCCGAGCGACACGCCCAGCACGAGCACGCAGACGCTGACGGCGCTGACGCGATGCGACACCCAGTGCACGTCTTTGTATTTCGGATCCGAACTGTGTAATCGATAGCGGTGCAGCCGTATGCAGCGCCGCGCAGTTTGTGCCGGATCGGGAATCAGATGGACGCGGGCGGTGGCGCCGGCATCACATCGATCGTCCCGGGCGGCAGGTTCTTCTTGAAGACCAGCGCGCCAATCAGGCCGCCGATCGTCGAGAAGACGGCGCCGAGGCATACCCAGAAAAACAGCGCGAAGATTCGCCCGATGATCACAAACGCCATCGAGCGCCCCTCGCCGCTGTAGCGTTCGAACATCTCGCGTATTTCCGGCGGCACGTTCCCCGCCATTTCCAGGAAGCGCTGCGCCATCGCGCGCTCCATCGGCCCGACGACCATGCTGATTGGAATCGAGACCACCACCTGTACGAGCGCGCCGATCAGGCCGGCGAGCAAACCAACTAGCGCCCCATCACCCGGCGTAATCGGCGTTGCCTGGTTCTGCTGAAGCAGGTACGCGGCGACCAGGCCGCCGCCGATCACCCACAGGCAGCAGCAGACATTGCCGACGCTGATCAACGGCAGCGCCGAAAGCAGGCCCATCACCAGGCCGCCGAAGAACGCCGGTTGGATGAAGCCCTTAGTCGTAGTACTCACGGCCGAGGTGGGTGATCAACTCTTCACCCTTCAGATAGCGCAGCGTGTTCTTCAGCTTCATCAACTGAATGAACAGGTCGTGTTCCGGATACAGGCCGGGCGCATGAACCGGGCTCTTGAAATAGAACGACAGCCACTCCTGGATGCCGTGCAAGTTCGCGCGCTTCGCCAGATCGAGAAACAGCGCCACGTCGAGCACGATCGGCGCGGCAAGGATGCTGTCGCGGCACAGGAAGTTGATCTTCAGCTGCATCGGATAGCCGAGCCAGCCGACCAGATCGATGTTGTCCCAGCCTTCTTTGTTGTCGCCGCGCGGCGGGTAGTAATTGATTCGTACGACGTGGCACAGATCCTCGTAGAGATCCGGGTAGAGCTGCGGCTGGAGGATGTAATCCAGGACCGACTTCTTGCTCTCTTCCTTGGTCTTGAACGATTCCGGATCGTCGAGCACTTCTCCGTCGCGATTGCCGAGGATGTTGGTCGAATACCACCCTTCGACGCCGAGCAAACGTGCCTTCAATCCCGGCGCGACGATGGTCTTGATTAGCGTCTGCCCGGTCTTCAGGTCCTTGCCGGCCAACGGCGATCCGGTTTTCGCCGCCAGCGCAACCAGCGCCGGAATGTCGGCGGTGAGATTTGGCGCCGCGTTCGCATACGGGATGCCTTCGCGAATCGCCGCATACGCGTAGACCATGCTCGACGGAATGTCGGGATCGTTCGCTTCGAGCGCGCGCTCGAAGTTTTCAATCGTCTGGTGTGCCGGCGTCTCGGTGGCAAACACTTCGGTGCTGCCGCACCACACCATCACCATTCGATCGAGCCGGTTGTCGGCCTTGAACTTGCGGATGTCAGCGACCAGCTGCTCGGCAAGATCCTTTTTGTTCTTGCCCTTCTTGACGTTCGGGCCGTCGAGCCGCTTGACGTAACGCTGATCGAACACTGCCGGCCACGGCTTGATCCGCTCCAGGTCCGGCCGTATCTTGTCGAGCAGCGACGGTTCGATGACACCCGCGGTGCGCGCCGCGGCGTAGCAGTCCTCCTCGAAAATATCCCAGGCGCCGAACACCAGATCATCCAGCGTCGCCAGCGGCACGACGTCGCTGATCTTCGGCGACCGCCCCTCGGTGCGCTTGCCGAGCCGCACGGTTCCCATCTGCGTCAGCGATCCGATGGGCTTGGCGAAACCTTTACGAATAGCGATCACGCCGGCAATCGTGGTCGTGCTGACCGCGCCAAGGCCAACCAGCAACACACCAAGCTTGCCGCGTGCGGGAGCAATCTCGATCGGCGTAGACATGAACGGGTGATCATAACGCGACCCGCTCATCAGTGTCATGCCCGATGTCTTGAAAGAGGTGTCAAAGGAGGAGATATGCGCATCAAGCGGCAGGATCCGCACAGCCTCGTCGTTGGAATGACTGGCGTCAAGCTGGGCGATCAGGTGTTGCAGTACGGTTGCGCGAACGGCGCACCGCTTGCCGCAGTCGCCGCGAAGGTCGGTCTCTCTGGACGCGCGGTTGCGGCAGTGACCGACGAAGAATCCGCCGCGCGCGTGCAGAAAGCAGCCGCCAAGGCAGGCGTGCTGGTGGAAGTCGAAGTCGTCCGAGACGACAAGCTGCCGTTTGACGCCGGGACGTTTGATCTGGCAATCGTCGACGACACTGGCGGCGGCTTCGCGGCACTGGGTCCGGAAGATCGCCTCACGGTCGTTCGCGAGCTGGCGCGCGTAGTTCGTCCCGGCGGACGCGCGATGGTGATCGGCCGCGGCGAGCGCCAGGGATTAGCGGCGCTGCTGTCGCGGGCGCCATCCGGTCCGTCGTACGTCGCGTCAGGCCAGGCGAACAAAGTGCTCGAAGCCGACGGCTTCCGCGGCGTGCGCACGCTGGCCGAACGCGAAGGGCTGGTCTTCGTGGAGGGGATTAAGCCACGACAGAATGGCTGATGGCTGAAGGTTCATGAGCCCGCGCCCATTCATCCATTTGCCCCCGGCCCTCAGCCATCAGCCATCAGCCATTGACCAGCAGCCATCAACGAGCGCACGTCAGGTGACGCCCGCCATCGATCGGAATCGTCTCGCCCGTCATCCAGCTGGCTTTTTCGGACGCGAGAAACACGATCATCTCTGCAATATCGTTCGGTTGACCCGGCCGGCCCAGCGGATGTGTCGTCTTCGATCGTTCGAGGAATGCCGAGTACTGCGTTTCGTCCATACCCGAGCGGCGATGAAGGTTGGTGACGGTCACCCCCGGATTCACGGCGTTAATCCGTACGCCGAGTGGGGCGAGTTCGATCGCCGCGCAGCGCGTCAACTGATCGACTGCCGACTTGCTGACGCAGTAGGCCAGCACACCGGGAAATGATCGCAGGCCGTTGACGCTGGACACGTTGACGACCGCTCCCTTTCGTGCGGTCAGATGCGGCAGCGCCGCGCGCATCAACCGAAACGGTGCGCGCGCATTGACCGCCATCATGCGATCCCAGACTTCGTCGGTCGTCGCCTCCAGCGATCCGCTGGCGATGACGCCGGCGGCATTGACCAGCACGTCGATCCCGCCGAACGCGCTGAGCGCAGTCTGAACGACGCGATCCGGCGCCGCGTCTTCGGTGACGTCGGCACGGCACAAAGCCGAAGTGCCGCCGGCGAGGCGGACGGCCGTCGCCGCTTCCGCCAGGCCGGTTTCGTCGCGTCCAACGATGAGCACCGAAGCCCCTTCCCGGCCAAATGCCTCAGCGGCGGCCCGGCCAATACCGCTGGTCGCGCCGGTAACAATGACTGTTTTTCCGCTAAATCCCATCCGCGGAGTGTACCCCCGGCAGCACAGCACGGCCGTCCGGATCGTCCTGAAAAACGTCTAACCCTCGAAGTTTCAAGGCGAAACGGCCGAAAATCGTAGGCAAGCCTTTTGCCCTCAAGGCCCTGCAGCAGTGGAACTCTATACCGCCAACGAAATTGCAGAAGCCGCGGGCGTGCCGCTCGATCTCGTCGTTCGCGTGATGCCGGCGAAATACGTGGTTCATGCAGAAGCGGTGCGGATTGGCAGATTCGTGGTTCGCGAGGTTCTCGGGGTTCAAGAGATTCGGGGGGTTCGCGAGGTTCCAGAGGTTCGGGGGGTTCGCGAGGTTCCAGAGGTTCGGGGGGTTCACGAGGTTTCGGAGGTTCGAGGGGTTCGCGAGGTTCTCCAATACGAACATCTACGACGTCGGCCGCTGCTGCCGCTACTGGTTTCTACTGGAGCGCATGGGGGCATCGCCGCGTTGATGGTGTTGCTCGCGGGATTGAATTTCGCGCCACGCGCCGCTGTGCTTCGGATCGACGAGCGACCCAACGAGATGATGCGGCTCGTATTCCGGCAAATTCCCGGACCGGGAGGCGGTGGCGGCGGCGGCGGGCTTCAGCAGCCGAAGCCGGCGCCCAAGGCGATGCGGGAAGGCACGCGAAAGATCAGCAGTCCGATTCCCGAACGCAAAGAACCACCGCCGATCGTCCCGGTCCCGAAGCCGCCCGAGCCCAAACCGGAGCCGCCGTTGAAGGCAGAACCGTTGCCGGTGGTCGTGGCGCCGATCATCACGGCGCCCGCTGACCCACGGACGCGCATCGGCGTGCTCGAGCAAACCACCGCGGAAGCAGATAGTCATGGACCGGGCAAGGGCGGCGGCGCGGGCACTGGATCGGGAACCGGCCTGGGCTCCGGCGACGGCAGCGGTGTCGGACCCGGTTCCGGCGGCGGCACTGGCGGCGGGCCTTATCGTCCGGGCAGCGGCATCGAACCGCCGCGGCTGCTTCGCGAAGTGAAAGCCGACTACACCGAAGATGCGCGTCAACGCAGCATCTCCGGCGAAGTCGTGATGGAAATTGTCGTTCGGCGAGATGGATCGGTCGGAGACGTTCGCATTCTGCGAGGGCTCGGCGGCGGGTTGAACGATCGCGCCGTGCAAGCAGTGCGGCAGTGGCGGTTTGCGCCGGCCACTCGACTTGGTTCACCCGTCGACGTCATCGTTGAAGTCGGAGTCGAATTCAGGTTGCGGTAGTTGTCATGTTGATCTTCTTAACGATTTCGTCGCTGCTGGTTGCGTTGATCATGACGGTCGTGGCGTGGCGGGCGGTCGGGGCCGAACGCGAACGATCCGCCGCCCGAGTCGAAGCGCTCGCGCACGCGATTCACGAATCGACCCCTGTCGAAGAGCTGCCGCTGCGGTCAACCGCCATTCCACCTCCGCCCACGGCACAGCCCTACGCCACGGCACACCTCGCCGCGAACGAGCCACACGTCTCACCGGACATGTTCGGCACTGTTGCCGCGGCGCCGGCGACCGGCTCGCGGTGGGGACTTGCCGTCGCAGTGGGCGCGTTCGTCGTCGCCTCGGTGGCAGCGATGGTCGTCGTGTTTGGCGGCGATACGCCCGCTGCCCGAACCGCGCTGGCGTCAGCCACTGATCAGGCCCCGGCGGCGCGACGGCCGGTCGGGGCGCCGCTCGAGCTCGTCGCGCTGAGTCACGATCGCGACGGGAATCAGTTGACGGTGCGGGGGATTGTACGGAATCCTGCAGCGGGCATGGAAATGGACCGACTGACTGCCGTCGTCGTACTGTTCGGTCAGGACGGCACCGTCGTCTCCACCACTCGAACTGCAGTCGCATCTCCGGCATTGATTCCGGGCGGCGAATCCACATTTGCGGTCACGATCGCGGACGCGCAGGATGTCGCGCGTTATCGCGTCAGCTTCCGGTCTGACGAACGGGTTGTCGCCCACGTCGACCGACGAACTGCGCCATGAAAGGACCGCTGCGCGGCCTCGCCGCCGTCCTGGTTTTCGCGACAGCGCTGGTGTCGGCGCAGCAACCTGTGCCGCCCCCGCCAGAGCAGCCGCAGTCGGGATCGTTTCGGTTCAAGAGCGGCGTCGAGCTGATCAACGTCACCGTGACGGTCACCGATGCGAGCGGCCGCTTCGTGCCCAACCTCCGCCAGGACGACTTCGTCGTCTACGAGGACGATGCACGGCAGAACGTGACGCATTTCAGCGCCGACCGTGTGCCGGTCAGTCTCGGCATCCTGCTCGACACCAGCCAGAGCATGCAGGGCGAGAAGTTTGAAGCGGCCCGTGCGGCGATCGATCGATTTCTTTCCGATCTGACGTCGCAGGACGACGAATTTTTTCTGATGCAATTCAGCAGCACGCCGAATCTGCTCCAGGGATGGACCGACGATCGGCGGCTCGTCAGCCGCGCACTGGCGGGCGCTTTGCCACGCGGCGGAACGGCCATGTACGACGCGATCGCCGACGCCCTGCCGATGATGAAACGGGCGCGCAACCGGAAACAGGCGATCGTCATTCTGTCGGACGGCAACGACATGACCAGCGACACGCCATTGTCGGCAGTGCATCAGATCATCCGCCAGAGCGAGGCGCTGGTCTACGCGGTCGGCATCGACTGCAGCGGCGTCGCCACGCCCCGCCGGCCGTTCATGGAATTGCAGCAGCGTCAGCCGCGGCCGCAGCCATTTCCGATGCCGCCTGGCCGCCGTCCCTGGCCGCCAGCCCCGCCGGTATATCCACCGAGTCGCTCGTTCAACCGCTGCAGCGATCCAGTCGACGTGCGGGCGTTACGCGATCTTACCGACGACAGCGGCGGGCGCACCGAGCTGGTGCGCGATCCGCGCGACCTCAATCCAGCCACGACCTCGATCGCCGATGAGTTGAGCCGACAGTACTACCTCGGTTATCCAGCGCTCGGAAAAAAAGACGGCCGCTGGCACGAGATTCGTGTCGAGCTGCGTGACGGATCGCACGGCTATCGAATTCGCGCCCGACGCGGCTACGTCGCGAGTTAAGTTCGCAATCGCGCTCGGCAATCGGGCATTCACAATCCGAAATCCGCAATAGTCCGAAATCCGCAATAGAATGTCGCGTGCCTCTGGCGGCCACCGCGATCGGTCTGAGTCTGCTTGGCGGGTTCGGCGGGCTGCTTATCGCATCCAGTCTCCTCGTCGTCCCCTCGTCAGTCCGCGACCGGCTCGTGCCGTGGCTGGTCAGCTACGCCGTCGGCGCGTTGCTCGGCGTCGCCTTGCTCGAGTTGCTGCCGCAGGCGCTGCGCGCGCTGGATGCACGAACGGTTCTCTTTACCTTGCTCGTCGGGATCCTGTCGTTTTTCGTGCTCGAGAAACTGGCGATCTGGCGGCACTGTCACACTCACGAATGCGACGTCCACGGTTCGAGCGCCCCGCTCGTGCTGCTGGGCGATGCGGCTCACAATTTTCTCGATGGCGCCGTAATCGCGGCGGCGGCGATGACTTCGATCCCGCTTGCCGTCAGTACCGCGATTGCAGTTCTCGCGCACGAGATCCCACACGAGGTCGGCGACTTCGCGATCCTTCTTCATGCCGGTTACAGCCGGCGACGGGCATTGCTGGCGAATGCGATGGCCGCGGCAGCCGGCGTGCTCGGTGCGATTCTGGCACTGGTTTTCCTCGATGCCGTACCGCGGCTCGAACCGTACTTCCTGTCACTGGCGACCGCAAGCTTCTTGTATGTCGCAATGGCGGATCTGATTCCGGATCTGCATCGCGGCACCTTCGACGACAATCCGATTCGCCAGGTGCTGCTCGTGTCCGCCGGCATCGCGACGGTTATGGTCCTGTGATGGATGCAAAGAACCTCGCAACCGTGCAAAAAATGTGGCAGCGCGAAGTCGAAGCGGCCGCCACCTATCGGCACCTCGCCGACCGTGAACGGGATCCGAAACGACGCGACATTCTTAATCGACTGGTGGAACAGGAAGAGAAACACGCTGCCCGCTGGTCCGAACGCATTCAAGCCACGACCGGCACGGCTCCCGATCCGAAGGAAGTCGAACGCGGCCTCTCCTGGTTCCAGCGGATCTCGGATCCCAATGTCGTCCTCCATCGGCTGGAGCAGGAAGAAAACAAAGCGGAGGCCGAGTACGACCAGTTGATGCGCCGATTGAGCGATCCGGCCGATCGACAAATCGCCCAGGAGGCGATGCTCGAAGAGCGCGACCACGCGGTGGTGTTGCGAACACTCGCGGGCGGGAAAATTCCGACGCCGCGATCGACGCTCGACACGATCCTCGGTCGCGAGCGCTGGCACGTGCGCGGCAGCGGCTGGATCGGCGACGCGATCTACGGAGTCAACGATGGCCTCGGCGCCGTGTTCGGCATCGTCTCCGGAATGGCCGGCTATACCGGTGGCAGCGAAGTGGTGCTGGCTGCGGGGCTGGCCGGCACACTCGCCAGCGCGCTGTCGATGGGTTCTGGTGCGTACCTCGCGGCGAAGTCGCAGCGGGAAGTCTACGAGTCGGAAATTGCGCGCGAGCGGCGCGAAATTGAAGAAGATCCGAATGAAGAAATTCTCGAACTCGAACTGTTCTATCAACTGAAAGGATTCCCGGCCGAAGAAGCGCGTTCGATGGCCGAGCGGTTGCAGAAAGAACCGAAGCAGTTCCTGCGCGCGCTCGTCCAGGAAGAGCTCGGTCTCTCGGAAGAATCGTTTCCAAATCCGTGGCGATCGACTGTTTCCGCAACGGTCTCGACGGCGATCGGCGGTTTCATCCCGATCATTCCCTTTTTCTTTACGATCGGCATGCCGGCGGTGATTGCTTCGTTCGTGATCAGCACACTGGCGCATTTCGTCGTCGGCGCATCGAAGTCCTTGGTGACGACCCGGTCGTGGTGGGCAAGCGGTCTCGAGATGACGATGGTCGGCGTGATCGAGGCTGCCATTACCTACGGACTGGGCCGGGCCTTCGCTGGACACTAGAGAGGACATCGCCGAAAAGATCAGCGGATTTCCTAGGGAATTCGCTGGCATTTCCTTTGCCCCACCTCAACATGTTCGGGAGGTGCCAAATGTTCAAACATCTGTATTGGGGCGCGGCGCTAGTCGTGCTGAGTGCCACTGTGGCAGCCGCGCAACCCAAAGACTTTCAGGTGCTCAAGGGCGTCGCGGCGAAAGTGGACGGCTATACGCAATTCACTATCTTCGACGACGTCAGTGCCAGCGTGAAGGACGGCGTCGTTACGCTGACTGGTAAGGTGACGATGCCCTACAAACGCGACGACATCGAGAAGCGGGTGGGCAAGGTCGCCGGCGTGGAGAGCGTCGTCGACAAGATTGAGGTGCTGCCGGTGTCGCAGTTCGATGAGGAATTGCGCTATCGGATCGCGCGCTCAATCTACGGCCATTCCAACTTCTGGAACTACGCGATCATGCCGAATCCGCCGATCCACATCGTCGTGGAGCATGGCCGCGTGACATTGACCGGAGTGGTCAACAGCAACATCGATCGCGTGCTGGCGCGTTCGCTGGCGACTCAGTTCGGGGCGTTTTCGGTGACGAACGACTTGAAGACCGACGCGGAAGTGCAGGCGCTTCTTGAAAAGCAGTCCGAGTAGTGTGAAGGTGGACTTGAGCAGTCACCCGTCAGGGGTGACTGCTCTGGTCTATCCGGCGCAGGCACAATCGACTGGTGCAGCGATGATCCTTGGACACGGTGCCGGCGCCGGCCAGCAAAGCACCTTCATGGTCGGCTTCGCCACGGCGTTGGCGAATCGTGGCGTCGACGCCGTTACCTTCAACTTTCCCTACATCGAACAGAAACGGAAAATTCCGGATCGCGGTCCGGTCCTGGAAGCGTGTTTTCACTCGGTGATCGAACGCATCCGCGGCGAACTACCCAGCGCGCGGCGTGCGCTGTTCATCGGCGGCAAATCGATGGGCGGCCGCATCGCCACGCAAGCCGCCGCGGCCGATGCCTTTCTGCCGATCACCGGCCTGGTGCTGCTCGGCTATCCGTTGCACCCTCCGGGCAAACCCGATCAACTGCGTGACAAGCATCTGCCGGCGGTACGTCGCCCGATGTTGTTCGTGCAAGGAACGCGCGATGCGTTTGGCACGCCGGCAGAGCTGACGCCAATTCTCAACCTGTTGGCGCCGCGCCCGACGCTGCATATGATTGACGGTGGCGATCATTCGTTCAAGATTTCGCGGCGGGATCCGGCGGCGCAGCAGGCGGTCTATGCGACGGTTCAAGATGCGATCGTCGCGTTCATCGTGTCGATCACAACTTCAGCTCAAACACCTCGCTCTCGCGCGTGAAACCGCGGCGTTCATACAGCGTGACACTGCGCGCCGAAGGCCACAGCAACACGCGGTCCACGCCTTCCGCTTCGGCGTAATTCAACGCCGCATCGAGCAGTTGCCTGCCGACGCCGCCACGCGACGCCGGCTGAACGTAGAGATTTGACACATACCCGTGACGCTGCCCTTCACCATTCGGGTTCGGTAATTTCTCGAAAATTTGCAGCCAAATCTGACCGACGGCGCGGCGGTCGTCCTCCGCGATCCATACGCGCCAAACCGATGCGGGTCCGAGCCGGCCCCGCATCCACGGAACGCATCGCGCCAGGAACTCGCTCTCGGATTCTGGGGTCGGATCGCGCCGGCCGCGGAATTCCCAACGCAGCGCGGCAAGCGCCTCGGCGTCGGCGGCGGTCGCGGCTCGGATCGCAATCACCGGCGACGGCTCTCGAGAAATTTCGACGCCGCGTCGAGAACGGGTGCCGGCCATTCGTGGCCGCCGTCGAATTCGATGCCCGCGACCTGGACACCGGCGTCGCGAAGGCGACGTTGATCGTCTTGCCACTTGTCCTGGCTGTAGAACTGATCGCGCGCACCGCGCATCAACAACACGTGGCCGATCGTGCGAAGCGCGTCCGAATCGAGTTCCGGCGGAACGTCACCGCCGACCGCAACCACCCCGAGCACCGGTTGGGGGATCGCCGAAACCGCGCGGAACGCCATCGCCACGCCCTGCGAGAAGCCCGCAAACACGACGCCCTGCGCGCAGTGCTGGGCGCGCCAGGCCTCCTCGATCGCTGACGCAACGTAGGCGCGATTGTCGCCGATCGCCAGTTCCCGATCCTGGCTGGTCATCCAGCTGGCGACGACGTCGCCGGTGCGGCGTTGGTAAAACCGATGCAGCCCCTGGATCGATACCGCGGTCCACACTTCCGAACCGGGGATGGCGCGCAACCGCGCGAGGTGGACGGCTGCAGGTTCGGCGTAACCGTGAAAACCGGCGAGCATCGGCGCGCCGCGCGCAGCTGCGGGTTCGATCAGATACCGTCCGTGAATAGTTGCCGCGATCGTCTGTTCGATAGGTGCCATGCGTCACCTATAGGATACTCACCCCGCCGTGAACGCCGCCGACATCCGCCCAATCGACCGATCTGCGCAGTCGCAGTCGGTCTTCGATCTGTTTTTGATCTTCGTCGGCGCCAATGTCGTCGCAACGACGTTCCAGGTCGGAGCAAGCCTGGCGGCCTCATTCTCGCTGGCGTCTGCGCTGACCTTGATTGCGGTCGGCAGCGTGGCGGGCGCCGCGCTGGTCGCGGTGCTGGCGCCGCTGGGATCGCGGCTGCGCGTGCCGTCGATTATCGCGGCGCGGCCCGCGCTGGGAATCCGCGGCGCGGGCCTGGTGGCGGTCGTTCTCTACGTTTCGAACTTTGCCTGGATCGCGCTGAACAACGTCATTGCGGCGTCGGCTGGTGCGCGCGCCATGGGCGGCGGCTCCGAAACCGCCTGGGCCATCGGGCTGGGGCTGCTCGCCACGGCCATCGTCTGGGGCGGTCCCCGGATGGTGGCGCTGGCCGACCGGGTCGCCGTACCGCTGATGTTGCTCGTCGCGGCTGCCCTGACAGTCGCCTGCTTACGGGCGACGCCTTCGTCAACCGGTTTGCCGCCGGCACCGATGTCGTGGTCGCGTGGTCTCGACGTCGTCGTCGGGTATCAGGTGTCGTGGATCCTGATGTTCGGTGACTATTCGCGGTATACGCGTTCGGCGTCCGGATCGGTGATTGCGGTGTTCCTCGCGCTGGCCCTGACGAGTGCCTGGATGATGCCGCTTGGTGCGATAGCAGCAGCCGCGGCCGGTACCGGCGACCCCGGTGCGATGATGGCGGCGGTCGGCCTTGGCCGGTCAGGTGCAGTTCTGCTGACGCTGGCAACGCTGACGACCAATTTCGTCAACATCTATATGTCGTCGCTCGCGTGGAAGAGCCTCGTTCCCTCCGCCCGCGACGCATCGGTCGTCTGGACGATCGGCATCGTCGGAGCGGCGCTCAGCGCGCTGCCCGGGGTATGGCTCGAGCAGTACACCAATTTCATGATCGTGCTCGGCGGCGTGCTGCTGCCGATCGGCGGCATTCTGATCGCGCACTATTACATTCGCCCGGCACCGCTCGACGATTTTTTGATCAGCGCCCTGTACGATGAGCGCGGCCGGTTCGCCGGATTCCGATCAGCCGGAATCGCAGCCTGGACGGGCGGTGCGATCGCCTTCTTCGCCGCGGGGTCGATTGGAGGCACGCTGCCGTCATTGGTCGTGTCGGTAGTGATTTATGTCATGCTGCGCCGGTGAAGCGAGCGATATCTAGCGCACTGCTCGTCCTGGCTTGTGCGATCGCGCCGCATGCGCAACCGCGCACCAGGGTGGTGATGCTCGGCACCGGCACACCAAACGCCGACCCCGATCGCTATGGCCCGGCGGTCGCGATCGTCGTGGACGATGTCAGCTATCTGGTTGACGCCGGCGTCGGAATCGTGCGACGTGCCGCTGCCGCACAGCGCGCGGGCATCACGGCGCTTGGTCCCACCAGGCTTAAACGCGCCTTCATCACTCACTTGCATTCGGATCACACGCTCGGATTGGCGGATCTGATTCTGAGTCCATGGGTGCTCGAACGCGACGCGCCGTTGGAGCTCGCCGGACCGCGTGGATTGAAGGCGATGACCGATCATCTGGTGGCTGCCTACGCGGACGACATCCGCATTCGCACGACTGGCGGCGAGCCGGCGCACCGTCACGATCCGACTGTGGTGCGGGTCTACGAGGCCACAGCCGGTGTGATCTTCCGCGACGATCAGGTCGTCGTCACCGCTTTTCCGGTGAAGCATGGTGCGTGGGAACAGGCGTTCGGCTATCGGTTTCAGACCGCTGATCGCACGATCGTGATTTCGGGCGACACTGGCGCCGATTCCAAAATCGAAGATCAGTGCCGACGCTGCGACGTGCTGGTGCACGAGGTCTATTCGGATGCGGGTTTGGCGAAGCGCGAGCCAGAGTGGCAGGCGTATCACTCGCGCTACCACACGTCGGCGAAACAACTGGGGGCGATTGCCAAACGCGCCGAGCCCGGATTGCTGGTGCTTTACCACCAACTGCTCTGGAGCTCGAACGACGAAACGTTGCTGAAGGAAGTGCAGTCGGTCTACGACGGCAAAGTCGTGTCCGCCAAGGATCTCGACATTTTCTAGGTCTCCTGCTAGGGCTTCGGAATCGTCGCGACGGTCTGAAGTTCGCGTGCGAGTTGATCGCGCGTCACCATGATTGGATAACCCCAGAGGCGAGGCATTGGCAGGGGTTCTTGCCATCCGTCGCCGGGCGCATACACGAAGAACGCATCCCACATCGCGTCCGCACTCGGTGGCAGAGTGGCCGGCGCGCGTCGAGCGAGGATCGCTGGCAACTGATTCATGTACAGCTCGCCGAGGACGCGCGATTCATCCCAGTAGTGCGACACCCGCGGGTCGGCTAGAAGCGCCGCTGACCATTTGGATCGGGCATCGCCCGGGTACATGTTGAACCACACAGCGTAGACTTTCAGCCGTGCCTGTGGATTGGGTTCGAGAAGCTCGTGCTGCGCCCACCGGGCGGCAGTGATACAAGCCGGTCACGTTGGAGACAACAGGAGAACGATACGTGTTTGATCGCGGTCGCGCTCGAACATCGCTTGCAGCGCAGCAACGCCGCCAAGATCGTGCAGCGAAGAGTCCGCGTTCGTCGATTGCGCGCGCGCGCGTGGCAGCGTGCAAAGAACACCAGCCATCGCGACCAGGGCCACCCATCGACGACTGAGAATTCGCGTCAATTTCCAGGCTTCCGCGGCACCGCCGTCGTCGAGAGCGCCGGACACGGCGCGTTGACGGCCGTCAAACACATGTTCCCGGAAAAGCTGTTGTTGTTGCCGGGCGCCGACTGATCCCAGATGTCCACGCCTGTCGCCGCTGGCAAAGAATTCGACTGCTGAATCGGGGGATTCCCCACCACGACGTTACCGCGAATCCTGCTATTGGTCGCCGCGGGGAATACGACGATGCCGTTGGTGTTGCCGATAGCCGTGTTCGATTCGACCAGGTTGTTGTTGCCCGAAAGAACCCCGATGCCGAAATCCGTCGCCGTGCCGGTCGAGTAACCGTTGCCGCTCGTCTCGTTCCACCGGAACGAGTTATTAGATCCCTGGACTCATATCCCGCCGCACGGATTGGTAGCGTGCCCGTTTCGAACCGACACGTTTCCCTCCACGCTGATCTCCGAGGACGTGGGATTGATGCGAATCCCACTCATGCAATTGGTTGTCGTCGTTACGCCCTGAACCCATCCTTTGACGCTGGCAATGAACAGAATTCCGTCTGCCTGGAAGCGCTGCACAACGCCCGGTCCACGAATGCCGACATTGACCTGCCCATTCGAGCTGATGCCAGTGTCGGTTCCCACTGACGTTCCCTTGCAGCCCGTTGCCGGATCCGACGGGCCAGTAACCGAGAATCCGTTGAGGTTGAGCGCGATGTTGGGAGCACCAAACGCAATGCAAGGTCCCCCGGTAACGTTACAGGTCACGTCGCCAATCAGGCGGCTGTCCTCCGAGAGGAGCACTGTTCTCACGATCACACCGCGAATGTCCTCGGCGACTGCGCGCGCCGGCGTCACCGCACATGCCACGACGACCATCCCGGCTGAGACAACGGCTTTGACTGCGTTCATCGCATCCCCCGTGTTTTCTTCGCTTTGCGAGACTGCCGATCATGCCAACGCTGTAGCCGCGGGACAGCATTCCCGTCCCCACAGTCTCCGCCACTGAACTAACGCGTAAAACGGCGGGAAATCACCTCATCCTTGAGCGGCTACTCGATCCTGCGTATCCTCGGCGTGCCATGACCCCGGAGCGATGGGCCGTTATCAAGGGGCTATTCGCGGAAGCCGCTGAACGGGAACCGGCCGCTCGCTGCCGTTTCGTGGCCGATCGATGCGGCGACGATCTCGCTTTGCAGCAAGAGGTTGAACGACTGCTCGCGTCCAATGCAGCCTGTCCCGATTTCATCGAGAACTCGCCTCTTGTCGGCTTCGCCACGAATCTGGCTTCACGCGGCCGCTTTACAGGCTCGACGCGCGGCCACTACCAGCTTGGGGACCGCATCGCGTCTGGCGGCATGGGTGAGGTGTACGCCGCCACCGACCTGCGCTCGGGCGCACGCGTCGCCATCAAGGTGCTGACGGTCGACGACGCCTGGGCGAGCCAACGGCTGAAGCGCGAGGCGGCACACGCCTCGGCACTTGATCATCCCAACATCTGCAAAGTGCACGAAGTCGCCGAAGACGATTCGGGCGCATACATCGCAATGGAGTTCCTGGACGGCACAGTGCTGTTGGAAGCCGTGCCCACAGGCGGATTCGACCCGACTGCGGCTCTTCGGCTGGCCCTGCAACTGGCCAGCGCGATTGAACATGCACATGCTCACCAGATCGTTCATCGCGACTTGAAAAGCGGCAACATCATGCTGCTGCCGGACCAGCGGTTGAAAGTGCTCGACTTCGGCCTGGCTCGCAGGCTTCCCGTGGAAGTCCAAAGCGCCGTGTCGGCCGCGTCGGTGACGCACGCCGGCGTCATTGCGGGCACCCTTAGTTATCTCGCGCCTGAAGTGCTGAAAGGTGAGCGTTCTGACAGCCGCAGCGACGTCTGGGCATTTGGCATCGTTCTGCACGAACTGCTGACCGGCGAACAGCCTTTCGACGGCAAAACCGCTTTCGAGTTGACCTCCGAAGTGATTACGGAGCCACCTCGCCCCCTGTCTTCTGAAGTGCCCACCGGACTTCGTACGATCCGCGACAATTGCCTGGCAAAGGATCCCGCTCGGCGATATCAGAACGGCGGCGAAGTGCTGGAAGCGCTGCGCTCGTTCCAATCCGGCGCCCGAGTGAGACGTCGCACTGAGTCCCAGTGGTCGAGAGCGGTGGCGGCGGTCACGATGCTGATCGTGCTCGCCGCGGGCGCGGGGGTGTGGTGGAGTGCCAAACGATCGAACGGTCCGCCGCGGACAGCGTCGCTGGCGGTCCTGCCATTTCGCGATGCATCGACCGGCGCGGGAGAGGCGTATTTCGGCGACGGTGTGGCGGAAGCATTGACCAGCCGACTCGAAACGCTCGGAACCGTACGAGTTCTTTCGCACCAGTCAGTCACACGATTTGGCCAGCAGCCGACGCTCGATGCGATCAAACGTCAATTGCCGGCGGATCTGATTGTGCGAGGGTCCGTCGAGCAGGTCGCCGATCGTGTTCGACTGACCGCTGAACTGATCGAGGCGGCCAGCAACCGGCAACTGGGACGCGACACGTTCGAACGTCCCGCCAACGAGATTCTCGCCGTCGAGAACGATGTGCTGCGCGCCATTGCCGGATGGCTGGCGATGCCTCTGTCGCGCGAGGCACAGAACACTATGAGCGCGGTCCGCGCGGTTGACCCGGTTGTTTACGAAGCGTATTTGAAGGGCCGCTTTCAGTGGAACAAGCGAACCCCCGGATCGCTCGATCGCGCAGTCGAGTATTTTCTGGCAGCGGTCGAACGGGATCCGACCTACGCACCCGCACATGCGGCACTCGCCGACTGTTACAACCAGCAAGGCACCGTGCTGGTCAGCAGCGCGTCACCCGTGGACATGCGGCCTCGGGCAAAAGCCGAGGCGATTGCCGCAATTCAGATCGACGAGACCCTCGCCGAAGCACACGCCACCCTGGCATATATCAGTCATTACGACTGGGACTGGGCGACCGCCGAGCGCGAGTTCCGCCGCGCGCTCGAACTGAATCCGCATATTGCGCTCGTCCACGCGTGGTACAGCAACTATCTGGTGTCACGCGGACGTTTTGATGACGCCGTGAATGAAGTCCGGCGCGCGGAAGAACTCGATCCCTTCTCGCTCGTCGTCGTCACCAACGTCGGCTGGACGTTTTCGAATGCTCGGCGCTCGTCGGAGGCGATTGCCGCATACCGACGGGCGCTGGCCCTCGACTCGAGCTACGTTCAGGCCCGGATGCGGCTCGGCGGAGAACTGGCAAACGTCGGCCAGTTCGACGAGGCCATCGGCGAACACCGTCAGCTTGTCGAGATGACGCGTCGCAGCCCGGCCGCACTCGCCAGTCTCGCGCAAACATACGCGAAGGCAGGAAAGACGCGCGAGGCGCAAACGGTTTTAAGTGAACTGCTCGACTTGTCAAAGCGGAGCTACGTCTCGCCCGTGAACCTGTATTTGACGTTCTTTCTACTCGGCGATCGCGATCGCGGTTTCGCGTTGCTCGACCAGGCGTTCCGCGAGCGCTCGAATGGCCTGGTGTACCTCATGGTCGAACCCAGTCTCGACGGCGTTCGCCGCGACCCGCGTTTCTTGCGCGTCGCGAAACAGGTGGGCCTTCCACAGTGAGTTCGGAAGAACGCCGAGCGGTCAACGTGACGCAGTTGCTGATTGCGTGGAGCGAGGGACGTTCTGACGCCCTCGAGGAATTGCTGCCGCTCGTCTACGAGGAACTGCGCCGTCTGGCGTCGAGCTACCTTCGCCACGAAGCTGTTGGACACACCCTCCAGCCGACGGCGCTCGTGCACGAAGCGTATCTCCGCCTCATCGACCAACGGCGGGTACGATGGCGGAATCGCGCGCATTTCTACGGCGTGGCGGCGCAAGTGATGCGCCGCATTCTCATCGACCACGCCCGTTCGGTGCACGCGCACAAGCGCGGGGCGGGCCGCGATCAGGTTCCGCTCGCGGCTGCCGACCTCTCAGTGTTGTCCACTGACGTGAACCTGCTCGCGCTCGATGAAGCACTCGATCGTCTCGCGGCTTTCGATCCTCAACAAGCGCGAATCGTGGAGTTGCGCTACTTCGGCGGTTTGACTATCGAAGAAACGGCGGAAGTACTGAAGATCTCCCCCGCGACGGTGGTCAGGGACTGGACGATCGCGAAGGCCTGGCTTCGAGCCGAGCTGACGCGATGAAGGAATCGCCAGGTTTCTTAGAGTTTTCAGTTCTAAGTTTTCAGTTCTAAGTTTTCAGTTCTAAGTTTTTAGTTCTACGTTCTCAACCCGTCCAGCGGATTCAGCGCGGCGGCTCGCCGCGCCGGCAGCCAGCAGGCAAACAATGCGGTGACGACCGACACCACGACGGCTGCGCCAAACGCCGTGAGATCGGCCGGCGTGACGCCGAAAAGCAAGCTCGATAACGTCTGGCCAAGGGCGAGCGCACCGATCACGCCAGCGACCGCCCCCGCGAGCGTCAGCATCATGCCTTGACGAACGACCAGCCACAGCAAGTCGCCGCGCTGTGCACCGAGCGCCATTCGAACGCTCAGTTCTTGTTGGCGCTGGTTCACCGCGTACGACAGGACACTGTAGATCCCGAGTGCGGCAAGGCCGAGTGCGATCGCGGCAAAAACACCCATCAGCAGCATCAACGCGCGCGGCCGATCGGTGGCTTGCGAAACGACGCTGTTCAAGGTTCGCGCCGGCGAGAGCGGCAGGTTCGGATCCAACCGCTGAACTGAGGCGCGGACGGCACCGACCAGTGCCGCCGCGTCGCCCTGCCCTTTGACGACGAGATGGAAGCCGCGGAACGAGAACTGGCGATACGTGAAGAACATCGCCGGCTCGGGATCGAGCGCGATCGACGCATTCTTCACGTTGGCGACGACGCCGACCACCTGGAACTTGGTTCCGGGCGGCATCAGCATCGCGCCCATCGGCCCGATGAAACGCACCGACGTGGTGATCTGCTGGCCAATTGGATCCTGATTCGGCCACTCGCGCCGGGCCAGCGCCTCGTTGATTATCACCACCCCGGGGGCGTCGACCGTATCGTGCGGTTGGAACGGACGGCCCTTCAGCAACGGCACACCAATCACTTTGAAGTAATCGTCGTCCACACTCTGGTGCTGGGCGAGCGGCGCGTCTTCAGCGGCGGGACTCGGACGGCCTTCGATTAGAAAGCGCAGGCGCCACGCGGCGTCGAGCGGCAGGAAGTTGGCCAGTCCCGCAGCGGTCACCCCGGGCTGCGCCCGCAGCGACGCGAGCAACTGATCGTAAAAGTCGGCAATCTTCTTGAAGTCGCGATAGCTGTTCGGCAGATCGAGATTGACCGTGACGACGCGGTCGGAGCGGAACCCTGGATCCTGCTGAACGAGGCGCTGGAAACTCCGCCCGAGCAGCGAGGCACCGACCAGCAGCATCACGGCGAGGCCGACTTCGGCAACAACCAGCAGACCCCGCGCGCGGCGGCGCGCACTACCGGCATCGCTACCCCGCCCCGATTCCTTCAGCGGCCGTTGCATGTCGCCACGCGCCATCAGCATAGCCGGGACGATGCCAAACGCCAGCGCGGTGAGCGCCGCGACCGCCACCGCAAAGCCGAGCACGCGTAGATCGACACCCACGCTGGCGAGCCGCGGCACTTCAACCGGCGACGCAGCGACCAACACGCGCACTGCCGCAACTGCCAGGCCGACTCCGAGCACCGTGCCGATCAATGCGAGCATCACGCTTTCGGTCAGAAACTGCGAGATCAGGCGGCCGCGGCTGGCGCCAATCGCCGCGCGAACCGCGACTTCGCGCTCGCGCGCCGTGGCGCGCGCGAGCAGCAGGCTCGCAACGTTGGTACAGGTAATCAGCAGCAGAAACGCGGCGGCGCCAAACAGCGCAAACAGCGCGGGGCGGAAGTAGCCTTCGATTTCATGCGCCAGCGGAATGGCGCGTGCGCCCCAGTCGCCGTTGGTGGCCTTGAATTCGGCGCCAAGCCGCGTGGTCAATGCCCGCAGTTCGGTGTTCGCAGTGTCGACCGAAACCCCGGGCTTGAGCCGGAACAGCGATTCGATGAAATGCGCGCCGCGGCTGTGCCGCGCGAAATCCCACGAGAGGTGCTGCCACACGTCGGTGTCGTTCGGGTAGTTGAATCCCGGCGGCATGACGCCGGCAACCCGGTAGACAATTGCGCTCAGCGTGATCGGTTTGCCGATCATCGACGGATCGCTGTTGAAGCGCTCGCGCCACAACCGGTGGCTGATCACCGCGACCAGATCGCGAGCAAAGAACGTCGAGGCGGGGAATCCCGGGCCCAGCATCGGCTGCACGCCGATGACTGCAAAGAAATTCCCACTCGCCTCGACGGCGTTGACGCGAAGCGGATCCTTGTCAGCCTCCGTGACGTTCACCTGCGGGTACCACCACCCCGCGGCGTCTTCGAACACGTGACTGAGACTCCGGTAATCATTGAAAGTGACCGGTGAGATCCGTTCGTGCGTCAGCGCTTTCCCTGCGTTGGTATCCCAGACCATCGCCAGGCGATCGGGGTCGGGGTACGGCAGCGGCCGCAGGACGACGCGGTCCAGGACGGTGAAGATGGCGGTCGTCGCACCAACGCCAAGCGCGAGCGCCAGCACTGCGGCAATTGTGAACCCGGGCGTCCGCCGCAGCAGACGCCAACCAAAGCGGAGGTCCTGGAAGAGCGCGTCCATGCCCGGGTTAGACGGGCCGATTTAGAGAGTGGTTGTCTGGTTTGGGGCGGAATGAACGCGGAGCACGCCGAGAACGCCGAGCGTTAACAAATGGTGTTTGCGAACTTGGCGAACTTTGCGTTTGATCTTGGTTAGCGAACTCTGCGTTTTTGCTCGGCGTTCCAAATTCGATCATACGCCGAATTCAGCGGGGTCCCACTCGAGGCCGAGTTCGCTCGGCGGCGCCATATAGCCGGCGAGTGCCGAGGCGGCCACAACTGCCGGACTGGCAAGATAGCCTTCGCCGCCGAGGCCCATCCGATTCTGCCAATTGCGATTGAATGATGTGATCGCCCGCTGCCCGGCGGTCAGCGCATCGGGGCCCTGGCCGAAACACGGCCCGCACCACGACTGCCGAATCTCGCCGCCGACCGAGCGGAACACGTCGGCGATCGAGTTGCCGTCGAGCCGCGGCTCGGGACGCTCGATTTGTTTGCCGACGCCTCCCGAACCCGGAAAAATCACGAACTGGCGCGCCGCCTTGGCGGTGCCCTGTTTTTTTGCGGCGCGAATCACCAGCGCCGCGGTCAGCAAGTCGTCGTAGCTGCCGTTGGTGCAGGAACCGATCATCGCCTTGTCGAAGGTGATCCGTTCGCGAGCAACTTCCTCCGCGGGGAATGCATTGCCGGGACTGAATGGTTTCGCAATCATCGGCATGACTGCGGTGAGATCGAGCGTCTCGTCGATCTCGTAGACGGCGTCGACGCCGGGGGCGATTCTCGGGTACGGCAAGTCGCTGACGCCTTTCTCGCGGTACCACGCGTAGGTCAAGTCGTCGGCAGCAAAAATCCCGTTGAGCGCTTCTGCTTCCGCCATCATGTTCGCGATCGTGTTTCGGTAGGCGATCGGCAACTGCTGATTCGCGTCGACCAGTTCTACCGACATCCCTTGCGACTGACTGGCACCCCATTGCCGCAGGAGTTCGAGCACGATGTCCTTGCCGCTCACCCACTGCTGCAGCGTTCCCGCGAACACGACGCGGCGCGCCTTCGCGAGCGTGAAGTAGATGTAGCCGGTGGACCATCCAAATCCGAGCGTCGTCGAGCCGACGCCGATTCCGACGGCGCCGTACGCACCATACGCACGGCTGTGCGAGTCGGCACCAGGAATGAACTGCCCCGGCATCACCAGCCCTTGTTCCGGAAAATAGAAGTGAAAGATGCCGTCACCCGGCGTCGCGTAGTACGGCTTCCGGATATCGTGGAGACGTGCGAATTCCCGACCAATTCCGGTCTGCTTGTTGTCGTCATCCTTGCCGGTGAAGACGAAATGATCGTTGGCAATGGCCGCTTGCCGCGGAAAGATGGTGTTTCCACCCGTAATTTGATTGAAGGTGTGGATCGAAAACGGTGCCGTGCCGTCCGATGCCGGTAGCAGATCCGCGAAGACGCGCAACGTGGCGCCGGGTTTCAGCGCGGCGCTCTTCTCGACGCGGTGCGCCCAGACAATCTGCTCGGTGGTGGTCAGCCGGCGCGCGGTTTCAGGGTCGGGCCACTCGATACTCGGCGTGGCTCTGACCGACGCCGCGAACTCCCGGCGCCCAGCCTCGTAGATGCCGCCGGTGCGCCGGATTTCGTCTTCCTTGGCGGTCAATGGAACGGGATCGTAGGCCTTGTGTTGCGTCTCGTTCGTCAGCCGGCGGGTCTGCAGATCGAAGCTGAATTCGTCACCATCCTTCGCATCGGCGACCGCCTCCGGACTCTGCACCACCTGCAAACCGAGGTTCAACGAATTGCGGCGGAAGATGTCGCCCATGTTGTTGCCGCAGACGATCACCATCTGTTTGCCGACTTCTTCGGCAACCGCCTTCAAACCGGCCGGGCTCATTTCGCGCGACGAGCCGATCGCAAACCGGTCGCCGGCGATCACGAACGTTTCGCCGCGATGGACGCGGGCGCGAAAGTCGGGCATCAGGTAGCGAAACGATCCGGTCTTCCACCGTTCGTCGAGCGTTTCCAGACTTTCCGACACGCAGTCCGCCGACGGCGTAATTTGATCGGTGTCGATGGCGTCGAGCTTCTTCTTCTTGCCGAGAATCTTGAGGTCCCAGAAAATCAGGGCTTTGCCGCGGATCGGCGCGGCCGCGTCGCCCGGTTCGGCGGCGGACGAGCTCGGAAAAGCCGCCATAACGGTTTCGCGAGAAATGCCGGGCTTCAACCGCGCCGGTTCAATCCTGTGCATATATAAAGGATAGCGTGAGCACTCTACACATCACCAACGGCGACAGCGCGGCGGACACGCTCCGCACGTTTCTCGCCGATCCCGTGATCATCACCGCGGATCCCTTATTCGAGGGCCCGGCACCGGACGTCGAGGACGACCGTTGGTACCCGCTGCGCGGCAGAAAACTTGCGGGCCAGGACGGCGGCGAGCGCGATATCGCGGCCGAACTGGCGGCATCCGATCGCCGTGTCGCCGAGGCGGTGCGCTGCGGCAGCGACATCGTCCTGTGGTTCGAGCACGATCTCTTCGATCAGTTGCTGCTGATTCGAACGCTCGATCGCATTCGCACGGACGCCGACCGCAGCCTGAACGCGACCGGTGGTACCTCGTTAATCTGCATCGATCGCTTTCCCGGGGTGGAGCGGTTCATCGGCCTCGGTCAGCTGACGGCCGAGCAGCTCGCGACCCTGGTCGAGCACAAGCGCCCGGTCACCGGCCAGCAATTCGACCACGCCGCGCGCGCCTGGACGGCTTTTCGCGCCGATCATCCTGCCGCGCTCGCCAGCCTGATCGGTCCGGGACCGCTGCCGTTCCTCGGTGCGGCGCTTCGGAGGCTGCTCGAAGAATATCCTTCGACTTTCAACGGACTATCGCGCTCGGCGATGCAGGCGCTGCAAGTGCTCGACGAGGGCCCGCTTGATGCCGGCACACTGTTTGTCGCGTCGCAACGACTCGAAGAACATCCGTTCATCGGTGACTGGAGCCTTTTCAACGTGCTTCGCTTGCTCGCCAGTGCGCCAGTTCCTCTCGTGACGATTCGACCGGACCCGACGCCGGTCGATTTACGCGGACACATCGTCGAAGCGACCGAGGCGGGGGAAAGGGTTCGCGCCGGACGGCAGGATGCGATCGCCTTGAACGGCATCGACGAATGGCGCGGCGGCGTCCACCTTACCGGCGAACGGTGGTCGCCGTGGCGCTGGGACGCCGCACGCGGAACGTTGATATCATTGGAGGCATGAGCCGCCCCTCGGGACTCGTTGCTCGCCGCTCGTGGTCACGAGATCGAGCAACGAGCAGCGAGCGACGAGCAACAAGTAGCGAGCGACAAGTAGCGAGCAACGAGTAGCGAGCGCTGGCAACCACACATGCCCGAGTCCAAGGATCAGGAACTGCACGCGTCGGCGTCAGAAGCAGTAACGAACAACGTTCGTGTCGAGGTCGAATCTCGCTACGCGCCGGAAGAGTCGCAACCGTTCCAGGGACAGTGGGTCTTCCACTACACCGTCCGGATCACCAACGAGGGCGAGACGACGGTTCAACTCCTCAGCCGTCATTGGATCATCAAAGATGCGACCGGCCACGTCGAGGAAGTGAAGGGCCCGGGCGTGGTCGGCGAACAGCCGGTGCTCGCACCTGGCGAGGCATTTCAGTACAGCCATCGCTGTCCGCTGAAGACATCCACCGGCCTGATGCGCGGCACCTACCAGATGGTCACCGAGGACGGCGACCACTTCGACGTCGAGATTGCGCCCTTCGCGCTACACGAGCCCTACACCGTCCACTAAGACAGGCTTGAAGTCGCTCACGGCTTCCGAAACGTTCGAATGGCGTCGAGGAAGGCGTCGCCGAAATCCGCTGCCTTTTTAGCGCCCACTCCGTAGATATCGTGCAGATCGTCGAAGGTCCTTGGCCGGCGCTCGGCCATTTCACGGAGCGTGGTGTCGTGAAAGATCACATACGGCGGCACGCCCCGCTGGCGAGCGATCTTCAAACGCACTTCGCGCAGCACATCGAAGAGATCGGAGTGTTCGGTCGTCGTAAAGCTTTCGCGCAGCGTCGATCGGCTGCGCTTGCGCGACGGCGGCGCCACCTCGCGATAGAGGACACAGGCTCGCTCGCCACGAAGCAACGCCGCGCCACCGTTGGTGAGACGAAGCACCGGGTAGGGATCGCCGTCGCGCTGCAACAGGCCGTCGCCGACGAGTTGTTCGATGTAGCCGCGAATCGCTGCGGCTGGCTCATTCTTCAACAAGCCAAAGGTCGAGAGCTGGCTATGGCCGGCGCTGATCACCTTCTCCGTCGCCCGGCCGATCAGCACGTCCGTCACATGACCCGTCCCCCAGGTTTGCTTGACCCGGGCGACGCACGACAGGATCTTCTGTGCGACGGTGACCGAATCTTTCACCGCGTCGAGTTCCTTCAGGCACCAGTCACAGGCACCGCAGCCGGCACGGTCGTAGACCTGACCGAAATACTCGATCAGCGAACGATGCCGGCAGCGGGTGCCGGCCGCGTAGCGCTCCATGTCGCGTAACAGCAGACGGGCACTCTCGTTCCACTCGCCATTGGCTTCCAGCATCTGTTTCCAGCGAACAAAATCCGCGCCTGAATAAATCAACACGCATTCCGCAGCCAGACCATCGCGACCGGCGCGTCCGGATTCCTGTTGATAATGTTCGACCGAGCGCGGCGCCCCGGCATGCACGACGAATCGGACGTTCGATCGATCGATGCCCATGCCGAACGCCACCGTCGCGACGACGATGTCGACCTGTTCGTCGAGAAACGCTTCCTGATGCCGGCTTCGGACATCGTCTTCCAGGCCCGCGTGGTATGGAACCGCCCGCAATCCCTCCTCCTGCAGCCAGGCTGCCAGTTGTTCGACTTCGCGGCGCGACGAACAGTAAACGATGCCCGATTCCTGATCGTGGCGTCCGAGAACGTCGGTCAGCTGACGATGAAGGTTGGCTCGACGCAACACACGGTAGGTGAGGTTCGGCCGATCGAACGAGCCGACGAGCTCTAGCGGATCCGAGAGGTGCAGCTCGTTGATGATGTCGCGCCGTACTCGTTCCGTCGCCGTGGCGGTGAACGCATGCCACGACACCCTGCCGAACTCGCCGCGGATCGCGCCAAGCTGCCGGTACTCGGGCCGGAAATCGTGCCCCCATTGACTGATGCAGTGCGCTTCGTCGATCGCGACAAACCGAACGCCACGCTGGACCAGCAGCCGCCGTAACGAGGCGTCGCCGACGATACGCTCGGGTGAAACGTAGAGAATCCGGCACCGTCCATCGCGAACGCTGGCGATGACCGCGTCGCGTTGGTGCGGCAGCAGCGTGCTGTTGAGATAGGCAGCGTCCACGCCGTCGACACGCAAGCCGTCCACCTGATCCTTCATTAACGAAATCAGCGGTGAAACGACCAGCGAGACGCCGGAGGCGGGATCGATCAATGCGGGGGCTTGAAAGCAGAGCGACTTTCCCCCCCCGGTCGGCAACACTACAACGCTGTCGCGCGCCGACAGAATCGCCTGCATCGCTTCACGCTGCAGCGGCCGGAAATCCGAAAAGCCCCACACGCTCTGGAGCGTCTGGCGGAGCAGCGCTTCAGATTTTTCGATATGTTCTTTCGACGTATTCATCGACCAGGCGCTGGAATTCGGCCGCGAGCTCGTCGTAGGTACCGCGCAAGGTCGTCACGTGCTCGCCGTCGATGAAGATCGGACAGTTCGGCGATTCACCGGTTCCAGGAAGACTGATCCCGATATTCGCCGCTTTCGATTCTCCGGGCCCGTTGACAACGCAGCCCATCACCGCGAGGGTCATCGTTTCCACGCCCTGGTAGCGATTCTTCCACGTCGGCATCATCTCGCGGATATAGCTCTGAATCCGCTCCGCGAGTTGCTGGAACGTGGTGCTGGTCGTCCGTCCGCAGCCCGGGCAGGCGGTGACGCTTGGCGAGAACGACCGCAGGCCGAGCGCCTGCAACAGTTCGCACGCTGCGTACACTTCTTCACGCCGGTCGCCGTTTGGCCGCGGCGTCAGTGAGACCCGAATCGTGTCGCCGATCCCTTCGTTCAACAACACGCCCATCGCCGACGCCGACCAGACCAGCCCCTTCAGGCCCATCCCCGCTTCGGTCAGGCCGAGATGAAGCGGTTGATCGGTTTGCTGGGCGAGAGTGCGATAGACGCCGATCAGATCGCGCGGCCGCGAGGTCTTGCACGAGATGATGATTTGATCTCTACGAAGGCCGCTGTCGAGTGCGAGGGCGGTTGATTCGATCGCCGAGAGGACCATGCACTCGTTGATGATGTCTTCCGAGCTCTTGCCAAGGTCGTGATCGGTGTTCTCCTGCATTTTCGCCATCACCAGCTCCTGATTCAGCGAGCCGCCATTGACGCCAATGCGAACCGGACGATTGTTGTCGACCGCGACTTTACAGATCGTCGAGAACTGCTCGTCGCGACGTTTGCCGGTGCCCACGTTGCCGGGATTGATCCGGTATTTGTCGAGCGCCGTCGCGCAGGCCGGAAACCTGGTGAGCAGCAGGTGCCCGTTGTAATGGAAATCGCCGATCAACGGCGCTTCGCAGCCGGCGTCGAGCATCCGTTGCTTGATCTCGGGAACGGCAGCCGCGGCTTCCGGGAGGTTAACGGTGACCCGCACCATTTCGGAACCGGCTTCAGCGAGCTCGATGCACTGCCGCGCCGTTGCCGCCGGATCAGCGGTGTCGGTCATCGTCATCGACTGCACGACGATCGGCGCACCGCCGCCAACCTGGACGCGCCCGACTTTCACGCCCACGGTTCGGTGAAGCTTCAGAGTTGGCATCGAATTTCTCATGATAGCATTCCGCGCTGCGCGGCCATTCGAAGCTCTGCCCCGCTCGGCGCTCGGCCGTTGCGCGATCGGTTGATCAAGGCAGACTTCAGACTTCAAACTTCAAACTTCAGACGGGAGCATGCGATGCGAGCGATCGTGGTTCGGGAGTTCGGCGGGCCGGAAGTCATGAAGCTCGAAACCGTTCCGGATCCGACGCCGGGGCCGGGCCAGGTCGTCGTGCGGATTCGTGCGGCGGGCGTCAATCCGGTAGACACCTACGTGCGCACCGGCACTTACGCGGTCAAGCCGCAACTGCCGTACACGCCCGGCGCCGATGGTGCCGGAGAAGTGGAAAGCGTCGGCAGCGGGGTGACGACGTGCAGGGCCGGCGACCGCGTGTACCTCGCGGCGCCTGGCAGTTCTGGCACGTACGCTGAAAAAGTGGTGTGCGCGGCCGCGCAAGTGCACCCCCTTCCGGCGACCAACAGCTTCGGACAAGGCGCGTGCCTGGGCGTTCCATATGCGACCGCCTATCGCGCGCTGTTTCAGCGTGCCGGTGCCACGGCTGGCGAAACGGTGCTAGTCCACGGGGCAACGGGCGGAGTCGGCATCGCCGCGGTCGAATTCGCGCGGGCCCGCGGCTTGTTTGTCATTGGCACCGGTGGTACCGACAAAGGGCTGGTCACGGTGCGCGAACACGGCGCCCACGTTCTCGTGAACCATCGAACCCCCGACTATGCCAAAGAGATCTTGAACGCGACCAGCGGTCGTGGCGTTGACGTCATCGTCGAAATGCTCGCGAATGTGAATCTCGATCGCGACCTCAGTCTGCTCGCCAAACACGGCCGGGTAATCGTTGTCGGCAACCGAGGTCGGATTGAAATCAATCCACGCGATGCGATGAGTCGCGACGCCGCGATCCTCGGGATGACGCTGTTCAACGCGACGGAAACCGATCTGCGCGAAATCCACGCCGCGATCGTCGCCGGCCTTGCCAGCGGCGCGCTGAATCCTGTCGTCGGACGGGAATTGCCGATTGCCGAAGCGCCGCGAGCGCACGACGCGGTGATGGAGTCGGGCGCGCACGGCAAGATCGTTCTCGCAGTGTAAGTCCGGTGTCGAACCTCGGCGATCTTCACGGTCTCGGCGTTCAACCGAGGATGCCATGCGATTGATCCGTTACGGATTGGTGTGGGCGATCGCAATCGCCTGCATCGCCATAGTTCCAGCGCACGCCCAGCCGCCGAAAGGCAAGGCGATCTTCGACGCGAAATGCGTCGAGTGTCACGGAATTTCTGGAAAAGGCGACGGCGCAGCGGCAGCACTGCTGACGCCGCGGCCCCGCGATTTCACCACCGGTAAGTACAAGATCCGAACCACTGAAAGCGGCACCGGCCCGACCGATGACGATCTGATTCAGAGCGTTCGCCAGGGTTTGTACGGCACCGCGATGCCGGCCTGGGATCGGATTCTTGCTGACGATGAAATCCGCGACGTGGTCGCGTACATCAAAGGAATGGCGCCGCAACGGCCGCAGCCGAAGCCGGTGGTGTTGAAGCTTGCGACACCCAGCTCGCCTGACAGCATTAACCGCGGCCGCCTCGCCTACGAAAAGCTGCAGTGCGGAAAATGCCACGGCACCGATGGTCGCGGTAGCGGCGCCGTCACCGCCGATTTCAAGGACGATGCGAATCAGCCGCTGCCGGCGGCCGATCTCACCGAACCATGGACATTCCACGGCGGTTCGACGGCCCGCGACATCTATCTGCGTTTTCGTACCGGCATGACTGGCACACCAATGCCGTCGTTTGCCGACGCTGCCACCGACGCGGAAATGTGGGATCTCGCGAACTACATCGTTTCGCTGGCGCGAACGCCGCTGTGGACGATGAACGCTGAGGAAGTAGCGGCATTCTACGCCGCACAAGACGCCGAACAGAAAGCCAACCCGGTCAAACGCGGCAAGCACCTGGTCGAGACGCTTGCCTGCGACGTCTGCCATACGCCGGTCGATCGCGAGAAGCGGGCCTTGCCGGGCATGCGAATGGCCGGTGGCTTGTTGGTGCGCATTGCGCCATTCGGCGATTTCCCCACCGCAAACCTCACGTCGGACAAGGCCACCGGCCTCGGCAACTGGACGGACGACGAAGTCAAGCGAGCGCTCACGAAGGGAATCCGGCGCAACGGCACGCGGCTGTTGCCGTTCCCGATGGATTACGCGTCGTTGTCGACGCTCACACCGGACGATCTCGACGCGATGGTGAAGTACCTCCGCACGATTCCGCCGATCGTCAACAAAGTACCCGAGCCACGTTGGACATCGCTACCGCTGTACCTGTGGGGCAAATTCAGCTGGCTCGTCCTCGGGAACGATCCGCCGATGGTGTTCTTTCCTGGCAACGCCGGAGACGCGCGATGAAGCGATTCCTGAAGTGGACGGCGCTGGTTCTGCTGGTAGTCGCAGGATTGGGATTCTGCGCGTTCCTTTACAACATTCCGCCGTTTTTCCTTGTGTCACCCGAAGACTTCGGCAAGCAAATGGCGGAGGCTGCGCCGCCGGTCACCAACATCACCGACTCGGCTCTCCGCGCGATCGCCGAACGCGGTCGCTACATCGTGATGACGAGCGGGTGCATCGGCTGTCATGCGGTCGGAACGGCGCAGGGCCCGGATTTGACGAAGTACCTTGCCGGTGGCGCGATCAAAATTCACACTCCTCGCGGGACATTTGTGGCGCGTAATCTGACGCCCGACAAGGAGACCGGACTCGGCCGCCGGAGTGACGACGAAATCAAACGTGTGACGCGCAGCGGCGTGTTCGCTGACGGACACGTCGTAGACGCGACCGCCATGCCGTGGGGCAGCTTTTCCAGCTGGACCGAAGAAGAGCGCCACGCCGTGCTGGTTTATTTGCGACACCTCCCGCCGATTCGCCACGCAACGCCTGAGCCGGTGCCGGGTAACGCGATTCCGGTGCCCGGAGCCATCGAAGTCGACTTCGCCGCCCGCGACTACGGAGAGCCAGCCAAATAGCGAGTGACGAGCGACGAGCGACGAGCGACAGCGACCAGCGACCGCTTACAATAAAAAGCCGTTACAACGCGGTTACGGGGTGTAACCGCGCCCTTGAGGAGACTCCGCATGCGTAGGCTTATCCTGCTGACGCTGCTCGTCGCTGCATCGCATGTCCCCGTTTCAGCGCAGGAAACAACCGGAACAATCACAGGAAGCGCGACTGACCAGACTGGCGGCGCGCTGCCCGGCGTCACCGTTACCGTCAAGAACGACAACGCTGGCGTCACGCGAACGATCGTGACCAACGAAGCCGGACTATATACCGCAACCTTGCTGCCGGTCGGCAACTACGAAGTGGTGTTCGAGCTGCAGGGTTTTCAAACCGTCACGGTTCGCGGCATCACGCTGCACGTCAACGATCGACTGCAAATCGACGGCAAGATGGCGGTCGGCGGTGTGTCGGAGGCGATCGAAGTAACCGCCGCACGCCAATTGGTGCAGCCGGTGGCGGCGCTCCAGACGACGATGACGTCGAAGCAGGTGCAGGAGCTGCCGTTGAACAACCGCAACTTCGTGCAACTGGCGACGCTGGCACCGGGCGTGTCGAGCGATCTCACCGACGAGGTCGGCGTCGGGCTTTCGAGCATCGTCAGCGTGTCGATCAACGGCGCGCGCCGGAACGGCGTCAACTGGCTGGTGGACGGCGTGTCGAACGTTGATGTCGGCTCGAACATCACGCTGCTGTCAACCCCGAGCCTCGAGTCGATCGACGAGTTCAAGATCATCACCAACGGCTACCAGGCAGAATGGCCGCGCAGCGGCGGCGGCATCGTCAACGTCGTCACGAAGTCGGGCGGGGCGAAGTTCGCGGGAAGCTTCTACGAATTCCTGCGCAGCGACACGCTGAACGCGAACTCATTCTTCAGGAATCTCAGCTCGGATCCGGAGCAGAACAGCGGTCCGGCGCCGCTCAAGTACAACAATTTCGGCGGCACCGTGGGCGGGCCGGTCGTTCAGAACAAGATGTTCTTCTTCTTCTCGGAAGAGCTGCGCCGCATCACGCGAGTACCGAACACGATTAACGGCCTGGTCTTCGATCCGGCATGGCTCACCGATACGACGAACGCGAACTACGTGCCGCCGGCCCTGCGCGATCCGAATGCCGTGCGGTTGCTGTCGCTGTGGCCGGCGCCGAACGTTCCAGGCACATTGCGGTATTCGAGCCGCCAGCCGTCGATCAACAACACGCGGCAGGAGGTCGTGCGCGTGGATTACGACGTCAACAACAACCTGCGCCTGACCGGGCGCTACTCGCACGACAACAGCTACACACGGGAGCCGGGCGGGCTGTTTCTGAATCTGGCGATTCCGGACGTGGGCACCACGGACACCAACGTCCCCGGCCAGGTGGGGTCCGTCGCCGCACGCGGCATCATGGGATCGAAGTTGAACGAGCTCCAGTTCCAGTTCTCGAGCAACAAGATTGGCGACGAGCTGGTCAGCGACAAGGCCTTGCGCTCGACGCTCGGTCTCAACATTCCGGAAGTCTACCCAGGCAATGCGCTCGGCGTGATGCCGCTGGTCGCGATCACCGGCATGTCGACGGTGGGCGCGAACCAGATCTTCGGCATCGAGTACAAGAACTACACCGTCACTGACAGCCTGACATGGCATCACGGGAACCACGGCATGAAGTTTGGCGGTCTGGTCACGTTCGAGCAGAAGAACGAAAACGCCGCGAACACGACGCACGGCAGTTTCAGCTTCGGCCAGGGCGGCGGGCGCACAGCGTTCTACAACTTCCTCAGCGGTAACGCCGACGGCCTGTGCGGCAATGCCTGCACCTACACCGAAGCGCAAATCGACGTCACCAACCACCTGCGCTTCAACCGTTACGAAATGTTCGTGCAAGACAGTTGGAAGCCGCGCGCCAATGTCACGGTTGACGCGGGCTTGCGCTATTCGTTGTACCCGCCGATTCACGACGCCGACAACGTCCTGACGAACTTCCTGCCGTCGCTCTACGTGCGCGCCAACGCGCCGACCTGCGCCAATGCGGCATGCACGCTGATCAACGCCGGCACCGGCGATCCCCTGAACGGCCTCATCGTCGCGGGCCAGACCTCGCCATTCGGCGATGCGATTTACCAGTTCGACAAGGGCAATTTCCAGCCGCGGCTCGGCATCGCCTGGGATCCGCAATCGACCGGCGAATTGATCATCCGCTCGTCGTACGGCGTCTACTATGACCAGCCGCTGGTCGGCATTTTCGAACAGAACGCGTTCACCAATCCGCCGATCGTCAGCACGATTAACCTGTTGAACGCCCGCCTGTCGAATCCGAATGCCGGCGCGACGGCGACCACCACCGGCGTCGTCAACCTGATCGGCAATGGGGATGACTTCAAGACTCCGCGCATCCAGCAGTGGAATGTCGGCATGACGCGCCAGGTCTATCAACGCGGTGCGGTCGATGTCGGCTACGTCGGTACCCGCGGCGATCACTTGATTCGGCCGATCGACATCAACTACCCGAATCCCGCCGACGTGTTGCGGCTCGGCAGCGTGAACCTGGCGCGGCCGTATCTCGGCTATGGCTCGATCACCCTGCGCGAAACGACGGCGCGCAGCAATTACTGGGGCATCCTGACCAGTTTCCGCCACGACGGTGGAGCGGCTGGATCGCTGACGCTCAACTACACCTTGAGCCGCAATCAGACCGATGCCTCGAACGATCGCGACGCGATCGACATTCCGCAGGATCCGAACAACCTTGCGGTCGAGTACGCCGACGCCCGGACCGATCGGCGCCACATCTTCACGGCGAACTACGTTTACATGCTGCCGTTCTTCAGGGACTCGTCGAACGCCGTGGTAAAGAGCGTGCTCGGCGGCTGGGAAATCTCCGGCATCACGACGATTAATTCAGGCCAGCCGGTGCCGCGCATTTCGCAAAGCACCAACGGCTTCCTGCGCGGCGGCCGCCCCAACATCGTGGGCGACCCGGCAGCTGGCGAGCAGACTGCGGAGCGCTACTGGTTCAACCCGACTGCCTACGCGCCATCGGCCGACGGCACCTACGGCAATTCCGTCCGGTCAGAATTCCGGCAACCGGGCCGCAATCAGACCGATTTGTCGCTGTCGAAGAACTTCGCGTTAGGCGGAGCACGCCGCTTCCAGTTCCGCGCCGACATGATCAATGCCTTCAACCACACGCAGTGGCTCGCCGATCCCTCGGCGAACGGCCTGGACAACACCTGCACGATCAGCCTGACCACTTGCAATCCGTCGAACGACACCTTCGGGCAGGTGCTGAACGCCCGCGCGCCTCGAGAAATTCAGCTGGGGTTTAAGTTCTACTGGTAGACAATGGATCGGTGGAATTTCAGGATTGCTGGATTTGAGGATTTGAGGATCTAAGGAATCTGTGAGCACTATCGAGTGGAATCCGCGGCGTGCACGGCCAAGGCGTCGCGGACGCCTGTTGATTATCGCTGCCATCGCGGTGATGCTGCTCGGCGGCGGCACGGCGCTTTCCTATTACGTTGATCGACTCTGGTTCGAATCGCTCGGCTACGCCGACGTCTTCTGGAAAACGCTCGGTCTCCAATCCGAAGTGTTCGTGCTCTTCTTTGTCGCCACCTTCCTGATTCTCTATCTCGCCTTTCTCGCGATCAAACCGGCGCGGCTCGGCGAGTTGAGCGGTATTCCGATCCTGATCAACGGCCAACCGCTGCAACTGCCGATCGAACCGGTACTGCGCATCGCCGGCATCGCTGGAGCCGCGGTGATTGGCCTCGCCACGGCGGCCGGGATGATGTCGGAGTGGACGACGCTCGGCCTTTACTGGAGCGGCGCCGGCAATGCACCGTTGTCGGCCGTCGACCCAATCTTTTCCAGACCGATTCCGTTCTATCTGTTCACGCTGCCCGCCTATCGCCTGATCTCGAGCTGGCTGTTGACGCTGGCGGTTGTTGTGACCGCCGTCGGCGCCCTGTTTGCGGTGGTCACCAGCGGCACGCGCGCGATCGGCGGCGCGACGCGCGACGAATCGGCGCGCGCCTGGCGCGGCCTGTCGATTGCCTTCGCGGTGCTGCTGCTGGTCGTCGCCTGGCGGGTTTTTCTCGGCCGGTACGATCGGCTGCTGATCGATCACACGACGTTTGCCGGTGTGACGTACACCGAAGCGCACGTCACCTTGACCGGACTGCTGTGGGTGAGCGGCGCCCTCGTGCTCGGCGCGATTCTCGCGCTGGTCAATGCGGTCGCAGCGCCGAAACTGCGCTGGCTGATCGCGGCGATCGTGCCGGCGGTGGTTACGGCAATCGGCGTCGGTGTGCTCAGCACCTACACGACGACGTTCGTCGTCAAGCCCAACGAGCTGGTGCGGGAACGGCCCTATATCGCGCACAACATCGAAATGACGCGCCGCGCGTTCGCGCTCGAAGGCGTGACCCAGCGGTCGTTCCCGGCGGACATTGGAATCGAGGCCCTCGACGCGGGCAGGAACCAGGACACGCTGCGCAACATCCGGCTCTGGGACTGGCGGGCGCTGCAGGATACGCTGCGGCAGATCCAGGAAATTCGCACCTACTACGACTTTCCCGACATCGATATCGACCGCTACACCATCGACGGGTCGACGCGGCAGATGATGCTCGCCGCCCGCGAACTGAGCATCGACAAGCTGCCCGAAAGCAGCCGCAACTGGATCAACGAGAAGTTGATCTACACCCACGGTTACGGCGTGACGATGAATCCGGTAAACGGCTTCACTCCGGAAGGCATGCCGGCGATGATCCTGAAAGACATGCCGGTGCAGAGCTCAATCCCGTCGCTGAAAGTGACGCGCCCGGAGATCTACTTCGGTGAGATGACCAACACCGACGTCTACGTCAAGACAGGACAGAAGGAATTCAACTATCCACAGGGCGACAGCAATAACGTCACCACCTACGAAGGCACCGGTGGCATCGTCATCGGCGGCTTTTTCCGAAGGCTGCTGATTGCGCTCGACCGCGGCGATCTGGCCAAAATGCCGTTCAGCGACGACGTGACCAGCGAGAGCCGTCTGCTGATGCGTCGCAATATTCGCGAGCGGGTGGCGACGCTGACGCCGTTCGTCAACTACGACGACGACCCCTATATCATTGTCGGCGCCGACGGGCGGCTGACATGGATGCTCGACGGCTACACGACGTCAGACTCGTATCCCTACGCGCGCCACGTGCGGCTCGGACGCGAGTCGATCAACTATCTGCGCAACAGCGTCAAAGCGGTCATCGATGCCTACGATGGCTCGACGACCTTTTATGTGTTCGACGCGGACGATCCAATCATCAACGGCTATCGGCGGATGTTTCCGTCGCTTTTCAAAGACGCGTCAGCGATGCCGGCCGACTTGCGCGCCCACGTCCGCTATCCGGAGCTGCTGCTGCAGCTGCAGGCGAGCGTGTATGGCCTGTATCACATGACCGATCCGGAAGTGTTCTACAACCGCGAAGATCTGTGGACGATCGCCAGCGAAGTGGGATTGAACGCCCGGCGCGAGCAGGCGTCGCAGGTCATGGAACCAAGTTTCCTGCTGATGAAGCTGCCGGGCGAAAACGCCCTCGAGTTCGTCGAGATGCTGCCGTTCACTCCGTCGAACCGCAACAACATGATCGGCTGGATCGCCGGCCGCAGCGACGGCGACAAGTACGGCACCACGATCGTTTACGACTTTCCAAAAACCAGGCTGGTCGACGGTCCCGCGCAGATCGAAGCGCGCATCGATCAGCATCCGCAGCTGTCGTCACAGATATCGCTGTGGAACCAGCAAGGATCGCGAGTCCGGCGCGGCGGCCTGATGGTGATTCCGATTGGTCGAGCGTTGCTCTACGCGGAGCCGATCTATCTCCAGGCAGAGCGCAGTCCGATGCCGGAGCTGCGAGTGGTCGTGCTGGCACTCCAGGACAAGCTGGTGTTCGGCCCGACATTCGAAAGCGCGCTCGCCGCGTTGTTCGGTGAGGCGGCGCCGACGCTCAATACCGCGACCGCCTCGCCTGCACCGAGTGCTGCGCCGACCAACGCAGCAGCGTCGGCCGCTGCGCCCCGATCCGCTTCAACCGACACCAGCGCGCTGATCGCGCAGGCCGCCAAGGACCTCGCCGACTATCAGCGGCTGACCGCCGAAGGAAAACTCGGCGAGGCTGGCGCGAAGCTCGAAGCGGTGAAGAAGACGCTGGAAGAGCTGCAGCGGCGCCGGTAAGTCGGAAGTTTGAAGTCTGAAGTCTGCCTCAATTGAAGGGCGGGTGGTTACAAGCCACACAGATCTTCGAGCGCGTCACACTTCAGACTTCCTACTTCAGACTTCCTACTTCAGACTTTGTCGGGTTGACCGACTCGTTCCGCGAACGTAATGACGTAGCCGTCAGGATCGGCGATCGTGAATTCGCGCATGCCGTACCACTGCGTGACCAACGGCATCAGCACCTTCACGCGATCCTTGATTGAATCGTGAAAGGCGTCGACGTCGGCGATTTCGATGAACATCGTGTTGCCGCCGCCGATCGGCAGGTTCGCGGTCGCCGGACTTTCGCTGGCAACCATCGCATGGTCGTTGAAAAAGATCTCGACCGGTCCGCTGGTGACCGAGGCGAAGACGAACGGCGGCTGTACCGGCTCGGTCATACCGCGGGCGAAACCGAGCACGCCTTCGTAGAACGCGAGGCTATGTTCGACTTTCGAGACGAGCAGGTTCGGGGTGAGTTTCTGGACGTTAGGCATTGCACACCTTCAGTGTGTGCTCGCTGATGCCTACGTCTGACGTCTCGGCGAGTTCGAGAAGCAGGTAGAACTCGAAGTCTGAAGTTCGAAGTCTGAAGTTTGCCTACTTCCGACTTCCGACTTCGAGTTCGCTAGGTACGCCGCGGAGGATACCATAAGTAGAATAATTACCATGCGCATGCGCTCAGCTCTGGCATTCATCCTCACCGCACTCATCATCTCGCCGGCATTCGGGCAACCGGCGCAGGCAACGATTCCCGCGCCGTCCGACGTTGCCGCGCCGCCGGCCGACGCGACCAAAACGGCATCGGGCCTTGCGACGAAGGTTCTGAAGGCCGGCACGGGGAGGGATCACCCGGCGAAAGAAGACCTGGTGACGATTCACTACACCGGCTGGACGACGGACGGCAAGATGTTCGACAGCTCGGTGTCGCGCGGTAAGCCGTCAACCTTCGGCGTATCAAAAGTGATCGCTGGATTCAGCGAAGGGATTCAGCTGATGGTGCCGGGCGAAAAGCGCCGGCTGTGGATCCCCGAAGCGCTCGCCTACAAAGGCCAGGCGGGGCGGCCGGCCGGGATGCTGGTCTTCGACGTCGAACTGTTTTCGATGCCCAACCGCGCGCCGGCCGATGTGAAAGGCCCGCCGTCCGATGCAAAGCGTACAGCGAGCGGACTCGCCTACAAGGTGCTGCAACCCGGGACGAACGCGCGACGCCCGAAGTCGACCAGTACGGTGACGGTTCATTACACCGGCTGGACGACGGACGGAAAGATGTTCGACAGCTCGGTGGTGCGCGGCGAGCCGACGTCGTTTCAACTCGACGGCGTGATCAAGGGCTGGACCGAAGGTCTTCAGTTGATGGCCGAGGGAGAGAAAACGCGGTTCTGGATTCCGGAAAATCTCGCCTACGGCGGCAAGAGCGCGCCGTACGGGCTGCTGGTGTTTGACGTCGAGCTGATTAAGATCGAATAAGTCGAAAGTTTGAAGTCTGAAGTCTGCCTCACTCGACAAGCAGAGTGGTTCGACCCATCTCTGATCGACCTAAGCGGACTTCATACTTCAGACTTCATACTTCACACTTAACGTTTTCCAGCTCCCGCACCCGCCAGTCCCGGCCTTCCTGCCTGCGCCGCCCGATCGGCGATTTTCTTGATCGCTTTCTGAAAACGGTCGGCGAGGGCGCGGCGGGTTTCTTCGGGGACAAAGCCGATCCGCGACCAGTTGGCCTGCGCCTGCCTGACTTCGTCGTTGGCGGCGCGCAGCCGGCTGTCGTTGTCCACTTTCCCACCGATCGTATTCGCCGCCAGCGCATCGCGAAGCATCGCCGCGAGCTTGGTGGTTGGCGACAACGCTTCCTCGTCGGCGGCCGACGCCGGTCCGGCGACCGAGGCGGCGAGATCTTCCATCCGCTTGACGAGCGACTCCATCCGTTTGCGGTTCGACTCCGGATCGAGCTCGGTACCGGCGAACGCTGCCGGCCACTGCGCCATGATCCGATTGAACGCCGCCGCGAAGCGATCATCGAAAAGGTTGGCTCGTTCGCGATCGACGCCGCGCTGCGCGACCTCGGCGTTGTAACGGCTGCGAATTTCACGCACTCTCGCCGCCAGATCAGCGGGTGGGTCGGCCGAGTCGGCGGCCGCCAGCGACTCGAGTTCGGCGACGATCGCTTCGCGCGCGGTCACCCGTTCGGCACGGGCGATGTCGTGACGCGAGGCATAGCGAGCAAAGAACGTGTCGCAGGCGCCGCGGAATTTCTGCCACAACGCCTCCGAACGGCTCTTCTTGACCGGGCCGATCGCCTTCCATTCGTTCTGGACCCGTTTGATTTCGTTGGCGGTTGCTTCCCAATCGGTTGATTCGACGAGCGCTTCGACGCGAGCGATCAGCGCTTCCTTCTTGGCCAGGTTGGCGGCCCACACGGTCTTGCGCTCGGCGAGGTCGGCGTGGCGGCGAGTGAAGAACGTGTCGCAGGCGCCGCGGAACCGCTCCCAGATGGTTTTTTCCTGACCGCGGCTGACCGGGCCGATGGTTTTCCATTCGGCCTGCAGTTTCTTGATCTCGTCGGCGGTTTGAATCCAGTTGGTCGACCCCGACAGCGCTTCCGCCCGGTCGCACAAGGCGAGTTTTTTGGCGAGGTTTTCCGCGCGAACACCGGCTTGCGCCGCGAAATGCGCCTCGCACTTCGCCCACACTTCATCGTGCGCGGCTTTGAAGCGACGCCACAGCACTTCACCCTGGGCGCGCGGCACATCGGCGGCCTCACGCCACTGCTGCTGCAGATCCTTCACCTGGCGCGCGATCTGTTCGGGATCGTCGAGCGCCCTGAGCGCTTCCATCTTCTCGGCAAGCTGTTCCTGGATGCCGACGTTGGCCCATCGCTGCCATCCGGCGACTTCGCGCAACTCCTGCACCTTCGGTGTCAATGCCGACTGCGCCGCTTTCAGGCGCTGCAGGATCTCGTCGTAGTCCTGCTTGGTGGGCAACTGCGGCATCGCACCGAGCGCAGCGCGCACGTCGCGCAACGCACGCTCGCCGGCTTTCAGCGTCAGATCCTCGCGGGCGGCGAGCGGCTCGACACGCGCCGCGAGCTGCTGCAGCCTGGTCAGCGCTTCCCGGCGTGCCTTCTGCTCGTGTTCGCGAGCAGCCGCCTCGCGCGCGGCAAATGCCGCTTCCGCGTCCGCGTACTTCGCTGCGGCGTCGCCACCCGCCGCGGTCTGCCCGGTCAGGTCGGCCCACTCGCGACGCACCGCCTGGAATTGCCGGCGCGCGGAGCGGGGATCTTCAATCGCCATCGCGGCCGCGGCTTCGTCGGCCAGTTCGGCGAGGCGCGCGCGAATGCGCTCGGCATCGCGTTCAGCGGCTTCGCGGCGCTCACGATCGCGCTCCGCCTGCTGACGTGCCCGCTCCTCCTGCGCGGCGGCGGCTTCTGCCGCGGCGCGCGCCGCCTCGGCCTGTGCCGTATCATCGCGCTCGCCGGCAGCCTGCCGTTCCGCTTCTTCACGCGCGGCATTTTCCGCGTGCGCCGCTTGCAAACGCGCCTCGCGTTCGGCTTCGGCAGCCGCCTTGGCGGCTGCGGCCGCAGCCTCGCGTTCGGCCGCTTCACGTTCTTCGATCTCACGAACCAGTGCCCGGGCACGCTTCGCCGCGCTCTTGTTGCGGGCGCGCGAGGCGATGTGTTCGAGATCGTCGCGATCGGCAATGCGCTCGACCGCCGACATCGCCGGCTCGCGGAACTCGCTGTTCACCGCAATGCTCAGCACCTCGCGTTCGTCGCCGACTGATTCGAACGCGGCGCGCCTCACCGATTCGTGCTCCGCATGCCGCGCAATTGACCCGAGCACGTGCTGGTCGGCGATCCGGCCGCGTGCCCGCTGGGCGACGGCCTCGCTGGCGGCACTCTTCGCCACGACGGCCAACGCTCGCGCGTCGGTGAGCGCGTCGACCGCCGCCAGACTCACCGGTTCCGTCACTCCTTCGAACACGTCGAGCGCAATGTCGCGGAGCATCGCCACCGCCTGGTCGCGAACCGATTCATCCGTGTCCGCTGACGCGACACCGGCCAGTGTCGCGGGGTCGATCACCTTCGCGATCGCGGCGCGCCGCACGCGCGGATCGGGATCCTCACGCGAGATTTCGGTCAGCACCTCGCGCTCGGTGATCGGCAGTTCCTGGACGTACGCCAGTCGCACCGCCGGATCGGCGTGCTTCTGGCGCGGTTGTGCGCGAAATCGTTCGAGCAATGTCATGGGCGCTCTTGCACTCCGAGAGCTTTCAACATCGTGCCGATGTCTGAGCCGTGTGAACCCGAGGAAACCCGGCGATCGATCGCAAGAATGCGGCCGTCCGCCCCGACGATGAACGTCCACCGCTGTGCGAATCCGCTGGTATCAAGCACGCCCCACGTCCGCGCCGTTTCTCTGGTCGGATCGCTCAAAACCGGGTAGTCGAGATCGAGCGACTTCGCAAACTCCGCATTCGTCTCGGGCCGGTCGACGCTCGCCGCGAAGTATTGGACGCCGTACCGCCGCAGAGTGTCACCGGCAGACCTCAGCGATTTGCACTCGGCAGTACATCCACCGGTAAACGCCTTCGGAAACCATGCCACCACCACCGGTTCGCCTGCCAGCGCCGACAAGCGGTACGTCCGCCCATCCGATCCCTTCAACGCAAAATCCGGCGCGCGATCGCCGACATCGAGGGCTGCGTTCGAGTTCCGATATGTTCCGGCAACCTTGTTCGCAATCCCCTCGGCGATCGCTGACGCCGTCGTGAGAAACGTTCGCAGCACTCGTGTCCAGACATTCTAGTTAAGGCCATCCATCCCCGACGATGCCAGGCGCACGCCTTTTTTACGATTACGGGCTGCGTACTCCAATTCTGCGGATCGCGCTTCACAAATGTGTGACAGATTAGGACCCGCCGCTCAGCCCTGCAGTCTGGCCGCGAGTTTGCCCGTAACGTGCTCTCTCAGTGGAAGAAGATGGCGACACGGCGCGCCCCTCGCTTGAAGTGCCGATGACGTTGATTCAATACTAGCGCGGTGCGTTTCGACGATGTGGTGTCCCGGGTTCGCCGCGGCATCGGCTCCCCTCCCGGGCCAGCCGCACAGCAAATGATGGCGCCACGCCCGCGGCGCCAATGGCCCCCAGGCTCACACCACGAGCAGATTCGCGATGCCGCCGGTCTTCTGCTCGTCTTCCCGCACGCCGACCACGCGCATATCGTGCTGACCGTTCGCAGCAATTCAGTCAGACACGGCGGCCAGGTGTCGCTGCCGGGCGGAGTCGTGGACGATGGCGAGACATTCGAAGACGCGGCGCTGCGGGAAGCTCAGGAAGAAATCGGGCTCGAAGCCGCCGGCGTCACGATCGCCGGAACGCTAACACCCTTGGACATCCCCGTCAGCGGCTTCCGATTGCATCCGGTCGTGGCCACCACCAGTGCAATGCCGAGCCTGCTGCCGTCCGACGGCGAGGTTGCCCGTATTCTCTACGTCAACCTCGATGAACTGACCGATCCCGCCACCGTTGCCGAGTCGCCTCGCGCTCGCGACGGCCTTCAACTGATAGTGCCAGGTTTCCATCTGCACGGCGTGGAGATTTGGGGCGCCACCGCAATGGTGCTGGCCGAGTTTCTGGCACTGCTGGGGTGGAAGAGGGAAGAGAGTTAGAAAACTGAGAACTGAGAACTAAGAACTGAGAACTGAGAACTGAGAACTGAGAACTGAGAACTCGGACGTGCATTCAGGCGCCAATTCTGTGCGCTAGTTGCAGATTTAGATGTTCATTACGTCACAATTTCACGAATTGTCACGATTATGTATTCAGATTCTTGCGGATCCTGCACCAAACTGCGATAATTCACACTTCGTCACCGAGGCAGTATAGTGCCCGGTCTCGGTTTCTAAGATTTTAGTTCTCAGTTCTAAGTTTTCAGTTCTAAGTTTTCAGCTCTCAGTTCTCCGTTTCTCGAGGGGGCCACCATGGGGTCTGTTCTGGGCGAGGCGATCAGTGCGATTCGCGACTGGTCGGTTACTGATTCAAAAGAAGCGCGCAGCGCGCGCGAGACGGTGTTCGGCAGCCTCGTGTTCAACGACGAAGTGCAGCAGAACCGCCTTCCGAAAAACGTGTATCACGCGTTGCGGCGGACCATCACGCACGCCGAAGCGCTCGACTTGTCGGCGGCTGACGCGATTGCAAAAGCGATGAAGGAATGGGCGGTCGAACACGGCGCGACCCATTACACGCACTGGTTCCAGCCGCTTACCGGAATCACCGCGGAGAAACACGATTCGTTTCTCACTCCCACCGCCGACGGCAAAGCGGTCGCGGAGTTTTCCGGCAAAGAACTGATTAAAGGCGAACCGGACGCCTCGAGTTTTCCGTCGGGCGGCATGCGCAGCACCTTCGAAGCGCGCGGCTACACGGCGTGGGATCCGACGTCGGCGCCCTGGCTGCTCGAGAGCGGCGGCGCGGTGACGCTGGTCATTCCGACGGCATTCGTCAGCTGGACCGGCGAAGCACTCGACAAGAAAACGCCGTTGCTGCGCTCGATGGAAGCGCTGTCGAAGCAAGCCGTCCGCGTCCTGAAACTCTTCGGCTCGCACGCCGAACGGGTGGTCACCACTTGCGGGCCGGAGCAGGAGTATTTCCTGATCGATCGCTACTTCTACTTGTCGCGTCCGGATCTGATCAACGCCGGCCGCACGCTGTTCGGCGCGAAACCGCCGAAAGGGCAAGAGCTCGAAGATCAGTATTTCGGCACCATTCCCGATCGCGTCATGGCGTTCATGTCCGCCGTCGAGAGCGAGCTCTATCGAACCGGCGTGCCGGTAAAAACCCGCCACAATGAAGTGGCGCCGAGTCAGTACGAAATCGCGCCGGTGTTCGAGAACGCCAACGTCGCCACCGATCACCAGATGATGGTGATGGAAACGATGAAGCGGACGGCGCCGAAGTTCGGCCTCGCCTGCCTGCTGCACGAGAAGCCGTTCGCCGGCGTCAATGGCTCGGGCAAGCACCTCAATTGGTCGATGAGCGACGATGAGGGGCACAACCTGCTGAGTCCGGGCGCAAATCCGCACGACAACATGCAGTTCCTGGTGTTCTGCACCGCGGTGATTCGTGCGGTGAATCGCTGGCAGGGTCTGCTGCGCGCCAGCATCGCCAGCGCGGGCAACGATCATCGGCTGGGTGCGAACGAAGCGCCGCCGGCGATTATCTCGATCTTCCTCGGCGACATGCTGACCGACATTTTCGAACAGATCGAAAAGGGCGGCGCCAGGTCGACCAAGCAGGGCGGCATGCTCGACACCGGCGTGCTGGCGCTGCCGAAACTGCCGCGCGACGCGGGCGATCGCAACCGCACCAGCCCCTTCGCGTTCACCGGCAACAAGTTCGAGTTCCGGGCGGTGTCGTCAAACCAGAGCATTGGCTATCCGAACATCGCGCTCAACATCGCCGTCACCGAATCGCTCGACTACATCTCGACCGAGCTGGAAAAGGCGATCAAAGGCGGCAAGAAACTGGAAGCGGCGGTGGTCGAGCTGCTGCCGAAGTTGATCAAGGAAAACAAGCAGATCATCTTCAACGGCAACAATTACTCGGCGGAATGGGAAAAAGAAGCCGGCAAGCGCGGGTTGCTGAATCTCAAGAACACCGTCGACGCGCTGCCGCAGTTGGTGTCGAAGGAAGCCGTCGCACTGTTCGAGAAATACAAGGTGCTCGGCGGACGCGAAGTGCACGCGCGCTACGAGATCATGGTCGAGACCTACAACAAGACCGTGAACGTCGAAGGCCAGCTGATGGTGCTGATGGCGAACCGCTACATTCTGCCGGCGGCATTGGAATACCAGAAGCAGGTCGCGCAGAGCGTTTCGTCGGTGAAAGCCGCAGGCGGAAAGTCGGTGGAAGGCAAGAAGCTGCTCGATCGTCTGACGAAGCTCGTCGATCAGCTGAAGCAACGCTCCGACAAGCTGGCCAAGGCGCTGGAACACGAAGGCGGCGACGCGGTGAAGCACGCCAAGCACTTCCGCGACGTCGTCATCCCGGCGATGACGGCGCTGCGTGAAACCGGCGACGCCATCGAAGTCGAAATGCCACACGAAACGTGGCCGCTGGCGACGTATCGGGAAATGCTGTTCATTAAATAAAATGCAGAATGCAGAATGCAGAATGCAGAGAATAGAATCCGCATTTTGCATTCGGCATTTTGCATTTAGCATTTCTTCCCTGGAACCGTTCTTCCCTGTCGGACGTCTATAAGGAACCAGGAGTCCGACCATGTTGCACGCCTTTGTTCTTGCCGCCGCGGCCACGGCAGTTCAGCCAATCGTTTCCACTGAATGGCTCGCCGCCCACCTGAAAGATCCCAACGTCCGAATCGTCGACGCCAGCAATCGAAGCAGCTACGACCGGCTGCACATCGACGGCGCGGTTTTTCTCGATCACATGGACACTGTCGGCAGCGAACACCGTCCGTTACCGGCCGACGCGATGGCGAAGGTCTGGGCGAAGATTGGCGTGGGCGATGACACGCACGTCGTTCTCTACGGCGACACGCCGATGGCCACCGGTTGGCAGTACATGATGCTCGCGAGCATCGGCCACGGCGATCAGGTGTCGATGCTCGACGGCGGCATCAAGCTGTGGGAAATGGAAAAGCGGCCGACCTCGACCACGTCACCAACCGTGGCTGCCGCGAAACTGATGCCGCTCGCGACTCCCGATACCATCGTCTCCGCCGCCTGGGTGCGGGAACGACTCGACTCGCCGAAAATCAAGCTACTCGACGTTCGCACCACTCGCGAATGGGACGCGGGACGTCTGCCGAACGCGACGTTCATCCTCTGGCAAGACCTCTACGCGGATCGTGAAACGCTGAAGTTCAAGTCGCCGCAGGACATCAAAGCGCTGATCGAGAAAACTGGTTGGAAGCCGGATCAGGAAGTCGTCACCTACTGCATGGTCGGGATGCGCGCCAGCCTGATGTACTTTGCGGCGAAGGCCGCAGGTGTGCCGGTTCGCGTCTACCTTGGTTCCTGGCAGGAGTGGTCGAAGGATTCGAAGAATCCGATTGTGAAATAGCAATCGGTCAAGCTGCCCGCGAGTTCCAGAAGTTCGATAAGATTTGCCCGGCCTGGAGGCTCCCATGCAGCTGACGCGGTTCGCCGTTGCGCTCGCAACGATCCTGTCGTTCGGTTCGTTGATGCAGGCGCAATCGCCGGCTCTCACACCGGACATCTACAAACAATTGCGGTGGCGATACATCGGGCCAACCGGCAACCGGATCATCGCGATCGCCGGCATTCCGGGCAATCCCAGCGTTTATTTCGCGGGCGCCGCATCGGGCGGCATCTTCAAGACCACCGACGGCGGCGCGCACTGGGACGCGGTCTTCGACGACCAACCAGTTTCCTCGATCGGCTCGCTCGCCGTCGCGCCGTCAGATCCGAACGTCGTCTGGGCCGGCACTGGCGAGGCATTCATTCGCAGCAACATCTCGATCGGCAACGGCATCTACCGCTCGACCGACGCAGGAAAAACCTGGACGCACGCCGGGCTGGATCAGACCGGCCGGATCGGACGCGTGGTGATCGATCCGCGAAATTCGGATGCGGTGTTGGCCTGCGCGCTCGGACACGCCTACGGTCCGCAACAGGATCGGGGCGTCTACAAAACGACTGACGGCGGCAAGACGTGGCAGCGCGTGCTGTTCGTTGACGAGAACACCGGCTGCGCCGACATCGCCGTCGATCCCAACAACCCGCGGATTCTGTTTGCCGGCATGTGGCAGCTCGAGATTCACACCTGGGGCCGCACCAGCGGCGGACCAGGCAGCGGCCTGTTCCGGTCGGTGGATGGCGGCGTCACGTGGACCCGGCTCGAGGGCCATGGCCTGCCCAAACCGCCGGTCGGCAAAATTTCGCCGCAGGTCGCGCGCAGCAATTCAAACCGTGTCTACGCGTTGATCGAAACCGGCGACGGTTTGCCGGCGCTCGATGGCTCGAAAACCCAGAGCGGATCGTTGTGGCGCAGCGACGACGGCGGCAACAACTGGGAAATGGTCAGCGCCGATCGCCGGCTGCGCGGCCGGACACACTACTACACGCGCTTTGCCATCGAGCCGGATAACGAAAACGAAGCGTATTTTCTGTCCGCTGAGTTCACGAAGACCGTGGACGGAGGAACGACCAGCATCGACCTGTCTGGGCGGCTTGCGCCGGTGGGCGACAACCACGACATGTGGATCGATCCGACCAATGGCGATCGCTTCGCCGTGGCGCATGACGATGGCATGAGCTTTTCGAGCAATCGCGGCAAGAGCTGGCACCAGATTCAGCTGCCGGTTGCGCAGATGTATCACGTTGCCACCGACAATCAGATTCCGTACAACGTGTATGGCAATCGGCAGGACGGTCCGTCGACGCGCGGTCCGAGCAACAGCCGGCTGGCCAAACAATCGGAGGAAGATGTTTCGGGACCGATTCCGCGCGGCATGTGGCACTCGGTTGCCGGCGGCGAAAGCGGCTGGGCGATTCCCGATCCTGAAGACAGCAATATTGTCTGGGCGACCGGTACCGGGTTTGGCAGCCTCGGCGGAACGGTGGAACGCTTTGACGAGCGGACCCGTCAGGCACGCGAAGTCGAAATCTGGCCCGAGGTCACCGTCGGGACGCCGGCAGCTGACGTGCGCTATCGCTTCAACTGGACCTTCCCGATCGCGATCTCGCCGCACGATCGCCACACGATTTACGCCGGCTCGCAACACGTGCACCGCACGACGAACGACGGACAAACCTGGGAAGTCATCAGCCCCGATTTGACGCTGAACGACAAGTCGCGCCAGCAGCGTTCGGGCGGCTTGACGCCCGACAACGTCGGCGTCGAGTACGCCGGCGTCGTCTTTGCGCTGGCTGAATCGCCGCGCGAAAAAGCGGTGATCTGGGCCGGGACCAACGATGGACAGGTGCAGGTGACGCGCGACAACGGCGCGCGTTGGACGAACGTCACGGCCAATCTGCCTGGCCTGCCGCCGTGGGGGACCGTCAGCAACATCGAACCGTCACGCTACGACGCAGGCACCGCGTACTTGACGGTTGACCTGCACCAGGTGAACAACCGCGACCCCTTCATTTACAAAACCAGCGACTACGGCCGAACGTGGAAATCGGTTGCCGGCGATCTGCCCCGCACGGTTCACAGTTACGCGCACTGCGTGCGCGAAGACCCGGTGAAACGCGGTCTGCTTTACCTGGGTACGGAGAACGGCGTGTACTTCTCTCAAGACGACGGGCAACATTGGCTGGCGCTGCAGTCGGGACTGCCGCACGCGCCCGCGCACTGGCTCACCGTCCAGGAACACTTCAATGATCTGGTGGTCGCCACCTACGGACGCGGGTTCTGGATCCTGGACGACGTCACGCCGTTGCGGTCGCTCAGCCCCGATCTGCTGCGGCAGCCGACGCAATTGTTCGTGCCGCGCGCCGCGTATCGCTTCCGCGCCATCACCGAACCGATGACGATGCCGGACGACGCGACCGAAGGCCGGAATCCGCCGTATGGCGCCGACATCGATTTCTATCTGAAGTCCGCGCCGGCCGATGATGCCCGTCGCGCGATCAAGCTGACGATCAGCGATGCGAGCGGCAAACCGGTGAGAACGCTCGAAGTCGGGAAAGACGCGGTGGCCGGCGTGAATCGCGTGTGGTGGGACCTGCGAACCGACCCGACGACCGAGATCAAGCTTCGCACGCCGCCGCGCGACGTCCCGGATTTCAAAATGGCCGCTGATGGAACACGGAAGTTTCCAACCGCAGGTCCGCTATCGGTGCTGGTGCCGCCCGGAACGTACACGGTGAAGCTGATCGGGACCGGCGACGTCGAACGTTCGCAGCCGTTGACCGTGCGGAAAGATCCGTCGACCGAAGGCTCGGAACCAGACATCGTGGCGCAAACCAAGGTGATGATGCAGATTCGCGACGACATGGAGGTGGTGGCGAACGCGATCAACAGCGCCGAATCCGTTCGCGCCCAGATCGCGCAGTTGAAACTCCGGATTGGCGACAAAGACGATATGAAGGCGATACGGACCGCCGCCGACGAACTCGATGGCAGGTTGGCAGACATCGAAGCCCGCCTGTTCAACATTACTGCGACCGGACGCGGTCAGGATCAATTGCGTACGTCCAGCCAGATGGTCGACAAGCTGTCACACCTGGCGGACGTCGTTGCCTATGTGGACTTCCGTCCGACCGATTCGCAGCTCGAGGTACAGGCGAAGTTGCACCGCGAGCTTGCCGCCGATCGGGAGCGGCTCGCCGGAACGCTCGAGCGCGAGGTCGCCGTCTTCAACGATCTGTTGCGCCAGCGGCAACTCGGCGCGATTGGCGTACCGCCGCAGGGACGCTAGAGCCCGCGCTGGGTATCCGCCTCGGCGGCGATGAACCCGAAGGCTGTCCAGGCGTGGCCGGCGAGCACCCGATCGAAGATCTCTTTCGCTTTCGCGCGATCGCCATTGACCAGATACCAGTTGCCGACGCCGTATCCCTGCGTCGCAATCTGCACGTCGTCCGCGGTATTCAGGTTCAGCACCGATTCGGGCGTGCGCTGGCCTTTGTACATCAGCAGCCGCGCGTGATAGGCCATGTTCTCGATCACGTCCATCTGCGCCTTAATCGGTTCCAGAGCGGCACGTGCCTCGTCGTCTCGTTTCAGATGGCGCAGTGTCATGTACAGCCAGTCGCTGGTCGCGACCAGCATGTCGTCGTTGACGCGCGAGACACGCATTCCCGAACGGTAGGCCTCGAGTGCACGGTCGAATTGCCCCTTCAGATAGTGCGCCAGGCCGAGGTGGTACCAGATGTTCGATTGCAACGTGCTGCGGGGAATCCCCTTCGGATTCGGTGCGCCGTCCGGTTCGATTTCATCAGGTTTTCCGGCAATCAGCTGCGAGGCCTTGGTCAGATCGGCAACCGCGAGATCGAATTTTCGGATCGTGATGTAACGGTGCCCGCGATGGCGGTAGAGACGCGGTTCGTCGGGATGCTTCGCGATGCCCGTCGTGTAGGTGTCGATCGCATCCCGGAAGCGTCCGAGATACGCAAGCCGTCGTCCGAGCCAGATCGCGACGTCGGCGCCGGCGGGGTCCTTGTCGAAGTCGGCCTGGGCTTTCGCCAGATCCGCCTCGAGCCGCGCCTTGGTCTCGCCGGCCGGTGGCGACGAGATCAACGGTTTTCCGAAGAGTGACGTCGCCTCCGGCGTCTGCGCCGTCACCTGGCATGCAGACACGGCGGCAACCATCGCCGCAACCATAGTCGTTCGCATGGGCTACCATAATCGCACGATGACGTGCGTGGCCGGCGTTCTTGCCATCGCGGCGCTCGCGGTAAACGTCGGCGGACAGACCGCCCGCGTCGGCACGGTGGTTTTTCCCAATTCCGGCGCGGCGGCGGCGCAAGCCTCCTTCCTCTACGGCCTCGCACAACTGCACAACTTCGAGTACGACGACGCCGCGCGAGCCTTTCGCGAGGCGCAGCAGATCGATCCAGCGTTCACGATGGCTTACTGGGGCGAGGCGATGACCCGCAACCATCCGGTGTGGATGGAGCAGGACCTCGGCGGCGCGCGCCGCATCCTCGAGCGATTCGCACCAACGGCTGCCCTGCGCCTCCAGAAAGCCGGCAGCGAGCGCGAGCGGGCGTATCTCGCGGCCGTGGAGGTGCTGTTCGGCGCCGGCGACAAACGGGAGCGCGACATCAAGTACCTCGACGACATGCGTCGCCTGCGGGCAACCTACCCGGAAGATATAGAGGCCTCGGCGTTCTACGCGTTGGCATTGCTCGGCTCGGCGCATGAGGGGCGCGACGAAGCGATTTACATTCAGGCGGCCGCGGTGCTCGAGGAGCTCTACGCGACGCATCCCGATCACCCGGGCGTCGCACACTATCTGATTCACTCCTATGACGATCCAGTTCATGCACCACTCGGCCTTCGCGCGGCGCGAAAGTATTTCGCGATTGCGCCCGAAGCGCCGCACGCGCTGCACATGACCTCGCACATCTACCTCGCCGCCGGGATGTGGGACGACGTCGTCGCCGCCAACGAGCGGGCGACGCAGGTCGCGGCGCAGCGAGCGGCGAAGGACGGTCGGATTGCCGGCGGTTGCGGTCACCCGAACATGTGGCTGATGTACGGCTACCTGCAGCAGGGCCGAGTGAGCGCCGCGAAGCGCATTCTCGACGGCTGCCGGACGATTGCCACGTCGGCGCGCGGCACCGCGTTGCGCGCGCCGGAACAGGATCCGCTCGATCCCGATAACATTCCGGCCGGCTCCTACATTCAGATGTGGAGCCGATTCGTGCTGGACACCGACGGGTGGCGCTCGGAGGTGATCGCCGAAGAGATCCCGCTTGGCAACCTGGCGGGAGCGCGATTCACTCGAGCGTTCGTCCGGGCCATCGCCGCGGCGCGGCGCAACGACGCTTCGGCGCTACGCGACAGCGCACGCGAGGTGACCAACGCGCGAGACGATTTGGAGCGCGTGCTGGCAGACCGGCGAGAGACCGCCGATCAATATCGCCGTCGCGCCGATGTCCTGGCCAAAGAAATCGCCGCGCTCTCGCTGCTGGCGGCCGGTAACGCTGACGGCGCGATCGCCTTGTTGCGTGACGCGGCGGCAGAAGAAGGGCGGATGCGCGTGGAATTCGGCCCGCCGTTCGTGGACAAGCCGGCCGCGGAACTACTCGGCGAAACGCTGGCCAGCGCCGGAATACACAGCGAAGCGGTGGCGGCCTTTCGCACGGCCTTGAAGAGTGCGCCGAATCGCACGCCTGCGTTGCTGGGCCTGGCGCGTGCCGCGGCACGCGCCGGCGATCGCGATGCATCGGCCGACGCGTACGCGCGGCTTGCGGCGATCTGGCGAAACGCCGAACAGCGTCCGGCCGATCTGCCGACTCGCTAGTGGGTGTCCGAGATTCGCGCTCGGCGATCTCGGCGGCCTCGGCGTTCCTCTTTCAAGTGTCCTGACGTCTGCACGCCGAAGGTCAGCGCGATACAATGACGCGCGATGGCGAAACGGAAAAAGCGAGGTGACGCATCCCTCTTCGACAACATCGATGCCGCCCCTTCCGAGTCGGGCGAAGGCGGCCGCGATGCGGCGATTCGGTCGAATCTCCTCGGCGGTGGCGGCGGCGGCTCGACGGATCCAGTCACCCTGCATGAAGCGGCGCAGTCTCGCTATCTCAACTACGCGCTGTCGGTGATTACGGCGCGGGCGCTACCTGACGTCCGCGACGGATTGAAACCGGTGCAACGCCGCATCCTCTACACGATGTGGCAGCAGAACCTGACCGCCGACACCAAGCATCGCAAATGCGCCAAGGTGGTCGGCGACGTGATGGGCAACTATCACCCGCACGGCGACATGGCGTTGTATGAAACGCTGGTCCGCATGGCGCAGTCGTTTTCGCTGCGCTATCCGCTGGTTGACGGCTCCGGCAATTTCGGTTCACTGGACGGCGACAACGCCGCGGCGATGCGCTATACGGAATGCCGGCTGGCGCGGCTCAGCGACGAAATGTTGACCGAGATCGAGCAGACGACCGTCCACTTCCGGCCGAACTACGACGGCACGAAGACCGAGCCGGTCGTGCTGCCGGCGCGCATTCCGAACCTTCTGGTCAACGGCACCACCGGCATCGCGGTCGGCATGGCGACCAACATCCCGCCGCACAACCTCGGCGAAGTGGTCACGGCGTTGATCAAGCTGCTCGACAACGAGGACATCGGCAACGCGCAGCTGTGCCGCTACGTCAAGGGGCCCGACTTTCCGACCGGTGGACAGATCCTGAATTCGCAGGATGAATTGAAGGCGATCTACCGGACCGGGTCCGGATCGATTCGCCTGCGCGGCACCTGGGACATTGGACCGGAAACCCGATCCAGCAAAACGATTTATATCGACAGCATTCCCTACACCGTCAACAAGTCGCAGCTGGTCGAGCGGATCGCCGAAGTGGCGCTCAGTCGCAAGCTGCCGCAGTTGCTCGATGTCAAGGACCTGTCGACGGAGGACGTGCGGATCGCGATCGAGATGAAGAAAGACGCCGACGAGAAGATGATCATGGCGTACCTGTTCAAGCACACGCCGCTGCAGATCAACTTCGCGGTCAACCTCACCTGCCTGCTGCCGACCGAGAATGCGGAAGTCGGGCGGCCTGAACGGCTCGATCTGAAGCAGATCCTGTGGCACTTCCTGCATTTCCGGCTCGAAGTGGTCACCAAACGGCTCGAGCACGAGCTGGCCGCGCTGAAGAAACGGATTCACATTCTCGAAGGCTTCGAAACCGTCTTCGATGCGCTCGACGAGATCATCAAGATGATCCGCAAGTCGGATGGCAAGGCCGACGCCGCCGAGAAAATCATGGCGCGCTTCGAGCTCGACGCCGAGCAAACCGACGCGATTCTCGAATTGAAGATCTACCGCCTGGCGCGGCTGGAAATTCTGGTGATCCGCCAGGAACTCGAGGAAAAGCGCAAGCGCGCCCGCCAGATCAACGCTCTGCTCAAGGACGAAGACGACCGCTGGAAACTGGTGCGGGCCGAGCTCGAAGCGATCAGCAAAGCCTACGGCGACAAGCGGCGAACGGCGATCGAAAGCGATTCGGGCGAGACGGAATACACCGCCGACGATTTCATCGTCGACGAAGACAACGTCGTGATCGTCTCGCGCGATGGCTGGGTGAAGCGCCAGAAGGAAGTGAAAGACCTGGCCACGTCCCGCTTGCGCGAGGGCGACTTGGTGCTGGCCGCGTTCAACGGCAGCACGCGCGCAACGTGCGTGTTTTTCTCGAACTTCGGCGTCGCCTACACCTGTCGGTTCATCGACGTTCCGGCATCAACCGGCTACGGCGAACCGATTCAAAAGCAGTTCAAGTTGAAGGATGGCGAGAAGATCGTCGGCGCGATGAGCCTCGACCCGCGAGTCGTCGGGACGATCGCCCCGAAGAAAGAGGGCCAGGAGGCTGCGGTGCAGGCCGTGGCGGTCAGCGCCGATGGGTATGCGCTGCGTTTCAACCTCGATGGCTTCGTCGAACCGAGCACCCGCGCCGGCCGGCGGTTCGCGCGGCCGTCAAAGGCTTCGGAAATCGTCGGCGTCGCACGGCTGGCTGGCGGAGAAATCCTGATTGCCGCCACTGCTGAAGGCCGCGGGCTGCTGGCGAAAGCGGACGAGGTGAACTTCCTGGCCGGCCCCGGCAAGGGCGTCATGCTGATCAAGCTCGGCAAAGAGGATCGGGTGCTCGGCTTCATCGCGTCTACCGGCGACCGTGACCTGCTGACCGTCGAAACAACCCGCGGCGGCGAGCAGACGATCAGCACCGCGAAGTACGGCGTCACCGGCCGCGGCGGGAAGGGCCGCGAGCTGCTGCAGCGAGGGGGATTCGCCAAAATTGTGTGGCCGATTCCGGACGCCCCGCCGGCTCTCACGAATGGCTGATGGCTGATGGCATACGGGCCGATGGATCCAGGGCTTTTTGTGCCCTTAGCCATCAACTTTCAGCCTTCAGCCATTAGCCATCAGCCATTTGAGATAGAATATCCTCTGCCCTCGGCCACCGAGGCGCTTGCTTGACTGCTGCGTAACCTGGCCGGAATGTTCCGGCCGCTGACAGTCGAGAGACCCTACAACACCGCGGGGATAAGGGCCCCGGATATACGAAGGACTGGTTTTGCCTCCAACAGATCGCGTGAACATTGCCGTTTTCATCGACTTCGACAACATCGAAATCGGCGTCAAAAATACTCTCGGCGAGCATTTCGACGTCGGGAACATCCTCGAGGCGCTCAAGGAGCGTGGCGAGGTCGTCACCAAAATCGCCTACGCCGACTGGACGCGGGCCGGCGAATACAGCCGGCACCTCACCCAGCATGCCATTCGGCTGGTCCAGCGCAATTTGACGCCCGGCGGCGACAAGAACGGCGCCGACATCAACCTTGCGTTGGATGCGCTCGAGATGGCATTCACCCACCCTCACATCAACGCGTATGTGATCGTCGGCGGCGACAGCGACTTTCTGTCGTTGGTCGAAAAACTGAAGCAGTACGACAAGAAAGTGTTCGTGGTCGGTGGGCGAGCGTTCACCAGCATCATCCTGCAGAAGAACTGCCACGAGTTCATCGCTTACGAGAACCTGATTCGCGGCAGACGTTCCTCTTCGAAGGGCGAACGTCCGCAACCCGCGGCAGTGACCGCAACCGCGCCGATTCAGCAGGCAGTGCCGCTGCTGCGACGCGCCCTGAAAATTCTCGCGGACCGCGAAGTCACACCGCAGACCGGCCTGCTGAAGAGCACGCTGCTGCAACTCGACTCGACGTTCTCCGAGCGGAACTACGGCGCTTCGTCCTTCCTCGACTTCGCCGAAAAGCTTGCGAAGGAAGGGGTCGTCACGCTGAAGACTGCCGGGCGCAGCGTCACCGTCGAATTGAACAACGGATATGCCGGCGACGGCGACACGACGAGCGTCGCATCAATGCCGGTCGCAAGCGGATTGGCGACGACACCCGCATCGCCGGTGACCGCGCCATCGAATGGCGCAGGCCAACCGCAGACGGCGGTCGAACCGATCGGCGGCCAGAGCGACGGCGTTGCCCGCGCGTCAAAAATCCTGGCGGCTGCCAAAAATGCCCGCTGGCCGATGTATCTCCGTAACGTGAAACAGATCCTGAGACAGGCCGAAGGTGGTTTCGATGAACGCCGCTATAACTTCGGCGGGCTGATGGACCTTCTCAAGGCGCTGCAGCGCGAACAGTTGGTGCGCATCGAACGCGACCGCCGTGGCGGCCTGCGGGTGTTCCAGGGTTCGGCACTCCCGAAGCTTCCGGTGCACACTCCATCAATCGACGGCCTGCCGCAGGTCGATGAATCGTACGAAGCGATCGAAGAACTGGTCGGTAACATTGCGGACGACTCGATGCCGGTCCAGGCTGAAGACGGCGACATCGGGAACCGGGTGATCGACCATCCGGATGTCGAACCGGTCCCCCAGTTGGTCGATACGACGGCCGAACTTCTCGGCCGGGCTGCGGCAAGGCCGCGGCGCGCCCGCGCCGCACGATCAGCGGCGTCGCCGAAGGCGCCGCGAAGCGCAAAAAAGCCGAATCCAAAGCGTGCGACTCGCAGTAAGAAGGGTGCTGCCGACACGGCAGACGACTCCCAAGACTGAAGTTCCGCGGACATCTGGCTCTTTGGTGTGGTTGAGCAGCCACATGATACCCGAGGTGTGCGAATTTCCGCGGCGCGTCGTTCTAATCAGTTAGTGATGAGATCACAATTGACGCCCCGGGAACGGCAGCTGATTGGGGTGATCCTCGAAGGCGCCGGAAACCGGGAAATCGCGGCACGGCTCGGGCTGAAAGAACAGACGGTGAAAAACCAGCTGGCAACGCTCTATCGCAAGACCGGTGCGTCCAGCCGGTTAGAGCTGGCCATGTTTGCGGTGCAGGGTCGGCTCGAGGGTTAGTACTTTCGTACTGCACGCCGCCGGTCGGGTACTTTCGGACCATTGCGGTACGCGGCGCGCTCTCTTAGAGTTGGCGTATTAACTCCCAATAGATCCGAGGCTCCACCATGGGAAACGCATGCCTACGCGCCGGCCTCATCGCCGCGGGCCTGACGATCACCGGGGCGGTCCCTGCCCTCGCGCAGTATTCGTCAGCACCGGTGCAGGCTAAGGCCGGATCACCAAAGGTCGACTACGAGCGTCAGGTTCGACCGATTCTCTCGGCACGTTGCTTCGGCTGCCACGGGCCGCGGCAGCAGCAGTCAGGGCTGCGCCTGGATCTGCGGCAGAACGCGCTTCGCGGCGGCGACTACGGCGTCGTGATCGTTCCCGGTCAAGCGGCCGAAAGCAAACTGCTTCAGCGACTGCTCGGGTCGGACGCGGGACTGCAGATGCCGCCGACCGGTGCGTTGCCTCCCGACGAAATCGACGTGCTGCGCGCGTGGATCGACTCTGGCGCGGAGATGCCGGGGCGAGCAGCCGAAGCGGTGATCGTCGAGCGTACAACCGAACCGCGCGTTCAGAGTTTCTTCGACATCATCGCCGCGCACGACCGAGTCGGCGCGCGGAAGGCGCTGGCGTCCGACCGGTCGCTTGCCACCGCAATCGACGGCTCCGGAACGACAACGTTGATGTACGCCGCGTATGCCGGGACGCTCGACACCATGGAGGCGTTGCTCGACGCCGGCGCCGACGTGAAGACCAGGAATCGACGCAATGCGACGGCGCTGCACTGGGCGGTTTCCGACGTCGCCAAGATGAAGCTGCTGTTGATGAAGGGCGCTGACGTCAACGCGAAGACCGTGGATGGGCGCACGGCGCTGCATTCGGCCGCAATGCTGCCAGGCGGCGCAGCGGTCGTGCAGCTGCTGCTCGAAGTCGGCGCGGAGGTCGACGCCCGGTCGTTGATCGGTCAGACCCCGTTGTTTGCCGCGGCCAGCGCATCCGCTGAAAACGTCAGGCTGCTCCTCGACAAGGGCGCCAACCCGAACGCCACATCGCAAACCGGCGCCACGCCATTGATGAACGTCCGCAGCAGTGACGTCGTCAGCCTGCTGGTATCGCACGGCGCCGATGTCAACGCGCGTTCGAAACGGGGCGAAACAGCGCTCGCCGATGCCGCCGGGCGCGGCGATGTCGACGGCGTCAAGCTTTTGCTGGAAAAGGGCGCGGCGGTCAACGTCGCCGATTACCGCGGCTATACCCCCCTAATGCAGGCGGTGCAGTACGACCGTGACTCACCGGAGATCGTGAAGCTCCTGCTCGCTCGCGGGGCCAGTGTGACGGCAGTCGCTGAAGGGCAAACCGCGGTCACGACCGCCGCACGGCGTGGTGAAACCGCGCTGACGAAGATGCTGCGTGAAGCCGAAGCGGCCGCGCGCAACCAGAACTCGCGTCAACAACAGTAGGAGATCGTCATGAAATTCGCTGCGATCACGCTCGCCTCTCTGCTCGCCGCCCAATCGGCGGCGGCAGCCGACGACGTCTCACAGGCAGCACTGCGAACCGCCGCGCAAAAGGGCCTCGACCTTCTGGTGAAGACCAGCCCGACGTTCATCAAGAAGGGCGGCTGCAATTCGTGCCACGCGCAGATGCTGCCGGCCGCCGCCCAGGCGATCGCACGCAGTCGTGGCATCGCGGTTGGCGACACGCTGGCGCAATTGCCTCCTGAGGTTTCGGAAGCGACGGCCGAGCGATACGTCGAGTACGCGATTGCCGGCGGCGGCGGAATCGCGTCGCTCAGCTTCGAGTTATTCGCGGCGTCCGCAGCGCATCAACCGGCCGACGCCCGAGTCCGCGCGAAGATCTACTTCATCAAGGGCATGCAGCAGCCGGAAGGCAACTGGCGAGGAGGCGGCAGCCGTCCACCCCTGACGTTCGACGACTTCACCACCACCGCGTTCATGATCCGCGCGCTGTCGAACTACGGTGCGCCCGCCGAAGCCGCCGACACCGCCGCCCGGATCGAGCGCGCGCGCAACTGGATGCAGAAGACCGCGGCCGATCGCACGCAGGAACGCGCCTTCAAGCTGCTCGGCCTGTCGTGGGCCCGTGCGGATCGGGGGGCGATTGAGGCGGCAATCGACGCGCTGCGCGATCTGCAGCGGCCCGACGGCGGATGGGGACAACTGCCGGCGATGCCGACCGATGCCTACGCCAGCGGCATGGCACTTTACGCACTATCGGAAGCAGGCGTTGCCGCCGGTGATCAGACATATCAGTCAGGTTTGAAATACCTGCTCTCGACCCAGGCGAGCGATGGCACGTGGCACGTCAGAACACGGGCGCTACCGATTCAGCCGTACTTCGAGAGCGGCTACCCTTACGAACACGATCAGTGGATCTCTGGCGCCGCCGCCGCGTACGCGACGATGGCGATTTCGGCGGCCGTGGACGGAGGGAAACGGTAGATACAGAGACTTGGGCTCAACACGGAGCAACAGAGTTTAGAATGTGGTTTCTTTTCTCCGTTACTCCGTTGCTTGGTGTTGATACCGTGCCTCCGTTCTCTCCGTTTCGTGCCCTCGAAGTTCTTGGCGGATTCTACTTTTCGCTTTCCAAGAAGCTAATCCATTGCTTCACCAGCGGCAGCTGCGGGCCGCCGGACTTTTCGTAGGCCGTCGCATAGTCTTTCGCCAACTGTACGTCCTGCGCGCGGTTGTGGACGACGACGCCCTGCGAGTGAACGGTGTAGAACCACTGCACGGCGTAGTAGTACGCGGTCGCATCGTCAGACTTCAGCTCGAGATAGCGCTCGAGCGTGCGCACCGCCTCGCGGCCGCGGCCGAACGTCGCATACAGCATCGCCAGCGGCCGGACGAAGCGCAAGTCGGAGGGCCATTTGCCAACCGCTTCCTCGAGTATCGCGCGCGCCTCGCCGTAGTCGTGATTGCGCATCAGCATCGTGCTGAGCCAGTGGTAAATCTGCGGAATCTCTTCGCCATCGACCAGCGCCGTTTGAAAAGCGCTGGCCGCCTGAATGCCGCGGCCGGCTGAGGCGAAGGTCACGGCGAGATACGCCAGCGCGGACGTGCTGTCTACTTCAGGTTGAATCGCGCGCTTGAAGCTCGCCTCGGCCTTCGGATAATCGCCCGACGTCAGAAACGTCACACCTTGATCGAAGGCTTCCCGGGTTTCCGCGGGCGTCCGCTCTTTGAACAGCGCCAAGGTGTCCGGGCTCGTCGCCAGCTCTTTCTCGAACTCGGGATTCATCGCGGCATCTTCGACCGGGAGGAACAGTTCAGCGTCAGTCGATGTCGCGCCGAGCCCCTCGGCAGAGGTCATCAGCACTTTGGGTGCGGCCACTTCGAAGCCGCGCAGAAGCGTTTTGACGGAGCGGTTATTCACCGAGACGATCGCCCGAAGCAAATATTTGCCAGGCGGCAGCTGGTGGACTGGAATGACCCTGGTGAAAATCGACCGCTCACCGCCGGCGGCCCGCGGCTCGACGTCAACATTGATCAACGCTGGCGAACTGGCGTCGGTGCCGATTTCGTATTCAACCGTGACGGTGCCGGCTTTCGGGCCGTACGCTTCGAAATAGCCGTGAACCGTTCCGAACGTCACCTGGTAGCCGATCGTCGGCTGCAGCAGCTCGCCGACATCGATCGGACCGCCGACCATCAGCTCGCTGAACGTCAGATCGGACGATGACGGCAGCGTGGCGTGTACGGCGTGTTCGACGGAGCCGACGCGCTCGCCTTCGACCACCGCGAGCTTGAGCGTGTAGTCGCCGGGCGGGAGGCTCGCGCCGGTCTTGTATTGCAGCGGTGACGGTACGCCGGTCATCACCGGCAACAGCCGCGCGTCGAACGCCTTGTTGTCGACGACCCGGCCGGCTGAATCGACGATCGTGTAGGCGACGGTTGTCACTTTCGACGCCGCATAGTCGGTGCCGATGTCGGCGTGGATCAACACCTGTACTTTGTCGCGCTCCGGTCCCTGCAGGGCGAATGACGCGACGCGCATCGGCAGTCCCGAGTTGATCAGCGGTGAATAGAGCGCAGCGGCGGCGGCCTGGTGGCGAGTACGGCCGACCCGTTCGTCGGCAGAAGTATTCAACAACTGGCGGCGTGATCGCACGACGGCGCCCTTCCGGCTGACGTCGACGCGCAGCGGGTGCGACTTGCCGTCGCGATCGCGCGGATCGGATTCGACGCCGACCAGGTAGTACCCGGAAATTTCCGAGTCGATGCGGTCGAAGATCGCTTCGGCACGGCCGGTCAGCTCGAAAATCGTGCCGCGCGCCGCGCCGGCGAGCATATCCAGTCCTTCGAACTGCACGCGCCGATCAGCAAACGGATCGCGCGCCATCCGCGCGCTGCTGGCATCGAAGGTCGAGTTGTCGAGACGGAGCACGTACAACGCCGTGCGCGATGCCGCGGCCAGCGAACCGAGCTCGATGATCATGTTGGTGTCGGTCAACACGAAGCCTTCCGACACGAGGATCAGCGTCTTGGCCCCTTCCACCCGGCGCAATCCCATGAACAGCGCGCGCAGCCCCTGAATCGTCTGGTCGCCTTCGCGATTCAGATCCACCGCCATGGTGCGTACCTGCATTTCGACTTCGGTGATGCAGGCGAGCAGCGTCGGGCCGCTCAGCCCCTGGCATTCGCGCTCTTCCACTGCCTGCAACAGGCCGACATCGCCCTTATCGATCTGCATGACTTCGGCGACGCCGATGTTGTGGCCGAGGTCGCCAGCCCTGCCGGCCTGCTTCTGCCCGACCATCCGGCTAATCGCCTTCTTGACGCGCTCCCGGTCAGCGGTAAATGGTGTCGACGGCGCGCCGTTGCCGATGCCGGCGACGGCAATGCGATCCGACGGCGCGAGCCGATCGACGAAGGTATTTGCTGCTTTGGTGATGGCGAGCGCACCGCCGAACCGGATATTCGGCTCGTCAACCGCCAGCACGATCAAGCGGCCGCCGGTCGAACTCTCGTTCGAGCTATATCCATCGGGCGGCGGCGGTGGCGGCGGCGCCTTACCGTCGGCGACCAGCGACACCCATTCCGCCGAAACGACTTTGCGTTGCGTGCCATCGATCCGGACAGAAAAATCGGCGGGCGCCAGGCCGGCGATCGGTTTTCCCCGGTCGTCGACGACTGAAATGTCGAGCGAGGTGACCTCAACCGAGGCGCGGAACCGTGGCTGTTCCTGCTGCGCTGGCGGGGGGGCCTGAGCCCGCAATGTCGCGAACAGCCAGAAGGCGCAGGCGATGCCGAGGAAGCCCTTCTTCATTTGGTACCCTGGACGCGGTAGCCCTGGCGGGCCCGTACTTCGTGGTGGCCATCGACATCCACCCGGATGCGACGGTAGGTTTCGTCGCGGCTGGAGTTGGTCGACGAGTATCCCAGCAGATATTGGTTGGAGAGCTCGCTCAGCAGATCGACAAAGGCGCCGTGCAGTTCTTCGATGTTTTCGGTGAACAGAGCGCGCCCGCCGGTTGGTTGGACCAGGCGTTCCATCACCCGCTTCAAGGAATCGAGCGTCACGCCTCGGCCTTGCGCAATCATGTACAGCGTCACGTCGCTCGATTGCAGGCGGCGCTCGACGTCATTGATCGTGGCGTGGCTGCCCTGATCTTCACCATCAGAGAAGACGACCAGGGCTTTGCGGCCAACCTGTCGGCCGAGCATTTCGACGCCGCGAAGAATCGCGTCGTAGAGCGCGGTCGATCCCCAGGCGGCGAGGCGATCGACCGCCCGCGCCCGCTCGGCCGGATCGGTGGCGCGCCGGGTCGGCGTGAAGATGGTGTCGTTGAATCCGAGCAGCGTCACCTGATTCTTGGGCGGCACGTCGGCGAGGAACTGTTTCACTGC